>Ga0209755_10000088_pt1 | contig 163888 bp, 117 predicted proteins | sample TergutCo191P1_FD_187301 | JGI IMG/M metagenome (GOLD analysis project Ga0209755, IMG submission 187301) | Cornitermes sp. P1 segment gut microbial communities from Petit-Saut dam, French Guiana - Co191P1 (SPAdes) (version 2) | ecosystem: Host-associated > Arthropoda: Insects > Digestive... | reverse complement strand
TGTGCAGATTTCGGATGCGCTTTGCCCTTTAACCATGCCGGAACGTCGCCCTTCATGGTTATTTTAAGGGTTTTCTGGAATTCATTATATGTATGTGGGTCCATAGAATTTATAATTTGTATCACATTGGCTTTGACATTTTCCAAGTCTTTGGGGTCTGTTATTGCGCCATATGCATTGATTACACTCTGCGCAACAGCCGCTATCTTGTCGTCTGTGAAGGTTGTGTCATTCACCGCACCAACTCTATTAATATCCACCCCTTCCACCGTGCCATAACTTTTAAGGCCACACTCGGTGCTGTTCGGGCATGTTTCGCCAACACCCAAATGTTTCGACGGGGTATATACTGGTCCCTGTTCTTTCGAGTCAGTATCGCAGGACATTAATACCATCGCCGCAATCGCCATCAAAATCCAAAATTTATTTTTCATAACAAGCTCCTTTTTGTTGTCTATGTAAACACATGGAAATTTTTTTGAGAATTTTTCAAATAAGTTGGAAAAAAATGCCGGGTTATCGGGGGGGGGGGGTAAATATTATCGTTTTGTCGTTTCTTTTAATCATTAGAGTTAATCTACCATAATCGGGTGGAATTGGCAAGAGGGAATTGTTGGAAGAAGGGGAAGGAAGAGAAGAAGACCTCACACAGAGGCGCAGAGGCTCAGAGGAATTTGATCCCAATCCTTTGTGTTCTCCGTGCCTTTGTGTGAAATCTTTTGTTTTTTTTCATTTAAAAGCATGCGCCGCGCATGCTCGCGCCATATATAGGTATGAAAATATTTCAATATCTTACGAAAATGCTTGTTATCAAGGAAGCTAAAAAGAAGCATGAGAATGCAGAAAATGCAAGAAAAGCAGCCGAGAAATTATTTCCTGGAGAGAAATGGAAGGAAGTTGAAAATGGGATTTACTTGTCGCCTCGCAGGGCGATTGGAAAGAAATCGAATTATGTTAATGAATTAAGGGATGCTCAAATTTTGCGGGATTTTGGATGTACTGTGTATCTTGTACCGGAGAATACTCGAAATAAAGATACTCAATTCGATGCAATTGTAAACGGCATGAAAGTAGAATTTAAAAATCAAAACGGGAAAAGTGAGCTTACATTAAAAGATCACTTTTTGAAATCGAGAGAACAAGCGCCGAATGTTTTCATTAATTTAGAGAAATCATTGCTTTCTAAGCATAAAATTATGAGTGTTCTGTACGCTGCCAGAACCAGTCTGGATTATTATAAAAAGAACAAATATCCTGAAGGAGGTTTTATATTTATTAAAATAAGAGGACATGAAAAACTGTACTATTTAAATATCAACGAAATGTTAAAAAAACAGGGCGCATTACGCGCCCTATATGCTGGTCAGGCGGTGAGCTTTTAATCTCACGGCCCAACTAACATTGATTATACTGTACAAACCGGATTTTTGTCAAGTATTAAAACAAACCTCATCCATGCTAAAATACCATCATGCCTAAACTCTACGACACACAGGATAAACCCAAAAAAGCGTTTCTTGTCAGTATTATAAACGGCGGCAAAAGCGATGAGCCGAAAGCTTTGGAGCTGGAAGGTCTTTGCAAAACGCTCGGAATTGAAATTGCCGCGCACGAAAAAATTCGCGTTCGGGAAAAGACGGCGAAGTTTGGCATGGGAAGCGGCAAGGCGGAAGAACTTGCGAATAAAGCGAAAGACGCGCAGGCGGATTTAATTGTTTTTGATTTTAACCCAAGTCCGTCTCAGCAGAGAAACTGGGAAGAGATTTCCGGCATCCCTGTTTTGGACAGGCAGGAAATTATTATTAAAATATTCGAGGACAGGGCAAGCACAAGAGAAGCTGAACTTCAGGTAAAGCTGGCGGAGCTTGTGTATCTTCTTCCGCGTTTAACGCACAAGTATATAGACCTTTCGCGCCAGAGAGGCGGACGTTACGGAACGAAGGGAGCAGGGGAGACCAAACTTGAAACCGACCGCAGAAAAATCGAGAAACGCATCAATCAGCTTGAAAAAGAAATTGACAAGGTAGGTAAACAGCGCCAAATGCAAAGACGGCAGAGACAGCGAAGCAATGTTCCTGTCTGCGCAATAGTCGGCTACACAAACTCGGGGAAATCAAGTCTTTTAAACGCGCTTACCGGAGCTGACGTGCTTGCAGAAGACAAACTCTTCGCAACCCTCGACGCCGTAACAAGGCGTTTTCAGCTAACGCCTGAAAAAAGCGTTCTTCTAACGGATACCGTCGGCTTTATAAGAGATCTTCCCCATTCGCTTATAAAAGCATTCCGCTCAACCCTTGAAGAAGCTGCGTTAGCTGACATCCTCATTCACATTCTTGACGCCTGTGAACCTGACATTGAAAGCAACTTTCAGACAACGCTTTCTGTACTTAAAGAATTAGGCGCAAAGGAAATACCTATAATAACCGTTCTTAATAAAATCGACAAGATTGACGCGCAGGCGGCAGAAGAACTTCAAAACCGCTTCCCTGAAAGTATCGCAGTCTCTGTTAAAAACGGATTTGGTCTTGATAATCTTAAAAAGAAAATAGAAGAATTTTATAACCGAGAAAGTTCGTGATGGTTCACGTGGTTTGTGGTTAAATTCTCTTTTATTATATTGTACAATGCCTCATGTACATTTCTAAATTAGCTTCACTCTCGCAGCCGAATATACTTCAGGTGCTGGAAGAAAAGAAAGTCAAACTCGCCGAAAAGGGAGTGGACATAATCAATCTTTCCGCAGGAACGCCCGACAGACCCCCTGCGGAGCATGTTATGAAGGCGATAAGCGAGGCATCGCTGGCTCCGCAGAATTACAAATATACGCTGATTGATCCGCCGCATTTAATTGAAGCCGTAATAAACTGGTATAAAACACGCTACGGCGTAGAAATATCAAGCGAAGAAATGCTGTCAATTTACGGGTCTCAGGAGGGTTTTACCCATATTTTTCACGCGCTTTGCGACAAAGACGACCTTGTAATAGCCGGAACACCGGGTTATCCAATCTTTTTCTACGGCCCTTTGATGGCAGGCGCGCAAGTTTATAAAACGCCTCTTCTTCCTCAAAATAATTTCCTTATTGACTTTGATTCAATCCCTGTTGATATAGCGAAAAAAGCGAGGGTGATAATCGCAAGCTATCCGTCAAATCCACTTGGAGCTGTCGCAGGAATCGACTTTTACGAGAGGCTTATCGCCTTCGCAAAAAAGTACGACATCATCGTTATTCACGACAACGCGTATTCAGAATTCGTACACGACGGAAAACCAGCCGGAAGTTTTCTTGCGGTTCCCGGCGCGAAAGACGTCGGCATCGAATTTAACTCTCTTTCCAAAAGTTATAATCTAACCGGCCTTAGAATTTCATTCGCTCTTGGTAATAAAAAAATAATCGGCGCATTTAAAAAACTGCGCACCAATTTTGATTACGGCCTTTCGTCTCTGGATCACAGTGCGGCAATCGCCTCCCTTACAGGGCCGCAGGATATTGTAAGGCAGAACCGCGAAGCCTACAGGGACAGGCGCAACGCATTCTGCGCCGCGCTTATCAAAAACGGCTGGAATGTTCCCATGACGCCTGCATCGATGTTTACATGGTTTCCCCTCCCGGAAAGTTATCCTGTTAAGGAAAGCGAGCAGTTTTGCATGGATTTACTCGAAAAAACGGGAGTTATATGCGTTCCCGGCTCAAGTTTCGGCGAAGGCGGGGAAAACTACCTCCGTTTTGCGTTGATTCAGCCGCCCGAAAGACTGGAGACAGCGGCAAACAGAATCGGGGAGTATTTAAGGCATTTTTGATTTTTTTGATAAAAGGGTAAAAGTATTCCGCTCGATTCAATTTTTTAGCATTTTAATGAACTTGGAAGGATTTAACGCCGGAACAGGAGAGTTAATAAAGTTTTCCTCATTTCGTGTAATAATGTAATCCGCTTTTTCGCGTTTTGCGGCCGAGGCGATTACAGCGTCTTCAAAATCCGGCATAAATAAAATTGAAGCGTTTAATATGTCCTCCGGCGTAGAATTACAAATTTTTACCATGCTGCTGATAATGAAAATTTTTTCTCTTGCCAAAATTGAATCATGTATATTTTTTTTAATAATATAATATACATTGGTAATATCCCCGGCGCTCATTATAGTTTCAATTTCTCCTTCCAATCCAAGTTGAAGTACTTTATAAGAATCATCATAGAAGGGTTCTCTGTGTTCGAGTATGTCAATTATTACGTTGGTGTCGATTAAAACCTTCATTCCTGAGTCTTCGCGTCACCGGAATCGCCGTATTGATATGGCATGGATTGGTCCGATACCGCCATGGTTTCAAACCGCCGTTTTACTGTGTATGGATCTTCTCCGGGATACGCTCTTCTTAAGATTCGTTCCATTTTAATCTCTTCCAGACTCACAGGATTGGCTGCGCAGATACCTGCAATGCTGTCCAGTAAGGATTTCTTTTCTTTCCTTGGATCTGACAATAAAGCCGCAATTTTTCCGTTTTTTGTGATATAAACGTCGTCATTTATGACTGAATCCAGATAATGCCCGATATTAGCCTTAAACTGGGTAGCTGTTATAATCATTTTCCCTCCTAAATTATACCGCTCTATATACTCCGCAGCATTAAACCGCACAATATAACTATACCACAACCGCACGAAATATTCAAGCATAATCGAACTAATATCACTAAATAATTCCCAAATAACGCATATATACATTGCATGTATTTCTGACTTGCGAATTTTCACGCCATACAGTAAGATCAAAATAGGAGCAAAAAATGGCAGAAGATCCAAAAGCAGCGGCTGGTGCATCAAGCGAAACGATAATGGATAAAGTTTTTTCCTTCTTCTCAAATGACGGTTTGACTGATGAAAAACAAAATATGCTTAAAGCGATCGCAAAAGAGCTGTCGCAGAGCAAATACGCGAAGTTTTTCAGGGTAAGAACGGAAGAAACCGATCCTTCTTTTATTTCTTTTATGTTTTCCGTATATAAAATTATCTATCCTATCAAGACATTCATGAAAGACGATAAGAAAATGGCGGTGCTCAGGCATTTAACCGTAGAGTCATGCATCGATGCCAATATCCAGGAGACAATCAAGCGCCTTGACACTGCCTCGCTGGACGCTAAAGCAAAAACAACGTCCGGTGAACAGCTTATTTCTTCAATACAGGCCGATATCGATCTTCTTACCTCCCAGTTTGATCAAACGCGAATAGCAAATGTTAACCATCGTTACGAGATGGCTTCAGCCTTAAACCAGCTTGTAAAATACAATTTCGTCGGTTTCTTTAAAAAATTTGACGGGCATTTTGCCGACGGAAGTTTCCTTGTCGAACCTAAGTTCCCCGCGATTAAAACTATTTTAATTGTTGATCAAATCGGCGAATTCTTGACCGTTACGCAGCCGCTAAAACCTGAAGAAGACTGGAAGAGTCTTTTAAGTCTTTTAAAAATGATCGAAGGACAGGACCTTGTAAATCCGGAACAGTTTAATACCATGATTAAAATGTTAAGGGAAGTGCACACTTCAAAAATTCTTGAATTAATGGTGCAGTACACTTTAAGAAATCCTGTCTGGCAGTGGAAACATACGTCCTTCCATGAAACAATCGGCGATTTATGGCTGGATTCAAAAAAGAATGAAGCTCTCGGATACATCGCGAGAATAAACAACGCCAAGAAAAACAGCCAGATAAACGCGCTTGTAAAAGAAATATTTGAGTCGTCAGATCTTACCAGAATGGAAAATTATAATGTGCAGCACTCGGAAGCTTACCGCAAAAAAAATGTAGAACATTTCAGATATGCCGAAGGCATCAATTTCCTGAAAGCGTTTATGGACGATTATATCGACAAAGAAATAAAAGAATTGTGCGATCTCTTGCTAATCAGGGGACAGTGGACAAATAACACAATGTCCAGAGAAATGAGCGACGCGCTTCACACGGTTTCCGAAGCGACTCAGGATATGCTCGACCTTGATACCGTCATGTCCGAAGACGGCGCCGACGGTTCGCGCCTGCGCGCAGCCATGCTCAGGATCGACAGAGACCCCACACAGGCGCGTTATGTTAACAGTATTTTATCCAAGGTCAACGCCCAAGCAGTGGAAATAATCAACGAAACGGCTCAGGGATTAATCATAATCGGCAAGCATCTTAAAAACCTGATTGAGGATACACAAAAAAAACATCCCGAGCTCCTTATTAACTGGAGAGAGGTAAATATGGCTTCCAAGGAGCCTGTGCCTCAAAGAATGGTAGGCGGTTTCAAGAAAATTAACTATTTTGTACAATTAATGCATCTTTGTACGCAGTAAAAGGGAGAGGGAAAAAGTAAAAAAGATTGATTTTTTTTATGTTGATAATTCTGAATAATTATAATATAATTTTTTAGAGATTGAGTCAGACACAAATAATAAAAAGGGAGAGACAATGGAAATCCAGGTTCAGGAACTTATCGATAAGATAAAAAAAGACGGAATTAAAACCGCAACGGAAGAAGCGAATAAAGTAAAAGCGGAAGCTGAAAACGAAGCCCGCCGGATTATTGACACTGCCAAGAAAGAAGCTGATAATCTTATCTCTCGCGGTAAAGAAGACGCGAAGCGCTCTGAGAAAGCGGGAATCGCCGCTCTCGAGCAGGCGTCCCGTAATCTTGTTCTTGCATTCAGGGATGAGATTCAAGGCTTGCTGGAAAAAATTATCAGTAACAGCGTCAACGCGAATTACAACGACGATGTTTTAAAATCGGCGCTTCCGGATTTGCTTAAATCATGGGCGGCAAAAGGCGGCGATAACCTCGCTGTAATTTTGCCTGAAAACGAACTTTCAAGGCTTCAGGGTTTCTTCGCCGACAAACTCGCTAATGAACTTAAAAGCGGCGTCGAATTAAAATCTAACCGGAAGTTGCCCTGCGGTTTTCATATCTCAAATAAAGAAGGTTCTGTGTATTACGATTTCTCGGCCGAAGCTGTTACAGAACTTTTGGCAACCTATTTAAATCCGAAATTGGCAAATATTCTGAAAGAGTCGTCAAAAGGAATTTAACAGGTGGGATCATACTATTATCTAATGGCCCAGCTTCCTTATCTCATTTATGAGCAAAAGCCGCCGATGTCGTCCGAAAACTTTAAAGAACTCGCGCAGTCTCTTTTAAATAAGAGCGACGCGGTTTATTTAGACTATCTTACCCTTAACCCGGTAAAAACAAATGAAGGCGCGACAGGATGCAGTTTCATAGATAATTGGCGTGAATGGGATAACGCTCTCAGATTGAATCTTGCGAAAGAGCGCGCCATTAAATTAAAAAGAGAAAGTGAAATTTCCACGCCGCCGCTTTTTCCGCTGGAAGCGTCTGCCGCAGCTTCAAAAGCTGTTGATGAACATTCGCCGCTTGACGGAGAAACCGTAATTGATAAGGCGCGCTGGAACGCGATAGACGCTCTTGCAGGCAATGATTATTTCCATCGCAATACAGTTTACGCATATTATTTAAAATTACTTTTAATTGAAAGGCGCGAAGCCTTCAATTTAGAAAAAGGATTCGATGAATACAAATCACTGTACGCTTCCATCCTGGAAAGCGCTCAGAAGAACTCCCTGGGGGAACCTAAATGACAGGAACTAAAGGATTAGTAACAGGCGTTAACGGAAACATGGTAAGCGTTCGTTTCGACGGAATCGTTTCCATGAATGAAGTCGGCTTTGTAAAGGTCGGTAACACACGGTTAAAAAGCGAAGTAATCCGTATTCGCGGCGAGATCAGCCAACTGCAGGTCTTCGAAATTACAAAAGGTATTTCAATCGGAGATACCGTTGAGTTTACAGGAGACATGTTGTCTGTAGAACTTGGCCCTGGTCTTCTTGGACAGGTCTATGACGGACTTCAAAACCCTCTGCCGCAGCTTGCGCAGGCTGCCGGTTTCTTCCTTGAAAGAGGAGTTTACCTTGATGCTCTGCCTGCGGATATTGGCTGGCAGTTTACTCCCAGTGTAAAACCGGGCGACAAGGTTGAACGGGCGGACACTCTCGGCACAGTGCCGGAAGGCTCTTTTACGCACCGTATCATGGTGCCGTTCAATATGTACGGAAGTTACACAGTTAACTGGGTAAAGGAAGCCGGAACGTACAACATTCGCGAAACAATCGCCGAATTGAAAGATGAAAAGGGAAACAATGTCAATGTAACGCTCAGTTTTAAATGGCCTGTTAAAAGAGCCATTGACTGCTACGAAGAGCGTCTTAAACCCGTCGACCCGATGGTTACGCGCGTACGTCTTATAGACACGTTCTTCCCTGTCGCGCGCGGCGGCACATACTGTATCCCCGGTCCTTTCGGCGCCGGAAAAACTGTTCTTCAGCAGATAACAAGCCGTTTCGCCGACGTTGATATCGTAATTGTCGCGGCGTGCGGAGAGCGCGCCGGTGAGGTTGTAGAAACCTTAAAAGAATTCCCGGAACTTACAGACGAAAGAACAGGCCGCTCCCTTATGGAGAGGACGATTATTATTTGTAACACTTCTTCAATGCCTGTAGCCGCGCGCGAAGCATCGGTTTATACCGCTGTAACGCTCGCCGAATATTACAGGCAGATGGGACTTCATGTCCTTCTTCTTGCGGATTCAACAAGCCGCTGGGCGCAGGCGATGCGCGAAATGTCAGGCCGCCTTGAAGAAATTCCCGGCGAAGAAGCATTCCCCGCTTACATGGAATCAACAATTGCGAGCTTCTACGAGAGAGCGGGTATCACGCGCCTTAGAGACGGCTCGCTCGGTTCAGTTACAATCGGCGGAACAGTATCACCTGCTGGCGGTAACTTTGAAGAGCCTGTTACACAGGCGACGCTCAAAGTTGTCGGCGCGTTCCATGGTCTTTCCCGCGAAAGGTCGGATGCGCGCAAGTTCCCGGCGATCCATCCTCTGGATTCATGGTCAAAGTACAAGGGCATTATCGCAGGCGAAAAGGTCGGATACGCTCACGGCTTCCTGCGCCGAAGCGCTGAAGTTGAGCAGATGATGAAGGTTGTAGGCGAAGAAGGAACAAGCATGGAAGATTACATCATCTACCTTAAAGGTGACTTGATCGACTCTGTTTACTTCCAGCAAAACTCGTTCGACGCTGTAGACGCCGCGGTAAAACCTGAAAGGCAAAAATACGTTTTTACAAAATTACTTGTTATATTGGCATCAAAGTTCAGTTTCACGGACAAGAATGAAGCGCGCAACTGGTTTAACAAGCTGCGTCAGAAATTCCTTGACTACAATGGTTCACAATGGAAGAGCGAGCGCTTTGACAGTTTAGAAATGGAAATTGAAAAAGCAGTGAAGAGTCAGTCACAGGGCCTGGATAAAATGGCCGAAAAAATAATTGTCTAGGACGGGTATATGAATAAAGTATATAGCAAGATTGAATCAATAACCGGAAGCGTTATTACCGTCAAGGCGGATGGAGTCTGCTACGGAGACTTGGCGGAGGTTGATACTGTATTCGGCACATCCCTCGCCGAAGTAAACCGTTTAAACGGAGGCATTGTCTCGCTGCAGGTCTTCGCGGGCGGAAGAGGTATTTCAACCGGTGACACAGTCCGCTTTTTAGGACGTCCGATGCAGGTTCCCTTCTCCGAAAATTTAATGGGCAGGGTTTTCTCAGGCTCGGGCAAACCGCGCGATAAGGGCCCTGAACTGCACGAAAATAAGATTCCAATCGGCGGGCCTTCCGTAAATCCGTCTCAGCGCATTATTCCGCGCAAAATGATCCGCACCGGTATTCCGATGATCGACCTTTTTAACACATTGGTCGTCTCGCAGAAACTGCCGATTTTCTCAGTCTCGGGCGAGCCGTATAATGAGCTTCTCGCGCGCATTGCGATGCAGGCGGAAGTTGACGTTATCGTTCTCGGCGGAATGGGATTAAAATACGACGACTACCTTAACTTTAAGGACACTCTCGAAAATGGCGGCGCTTTAGCGCGCACAGTAATGTTCGTTCATACTGCGTCAGACCCGACCGTAGAATGTCTTATGATTCCCGATATGTCTCTCGCTGTCGCGGAACAGTTTGCGCTTCAGGGAAAAGACGTACTTGTTCTTCTTACAGATATGACAAACTTTGCCGACGCGATGAAAGAAATATCGATCATTCAGGAGCAGGTTCCTTCAAACCGCGGTTATCCCGGCGACCTTTACAGCCAGCTCGCCAGCCGTTATGAAAAAGCGGTTGACTTTGAAACCGCAGGATCAATCACCGTTCTCGGCGTTACTACAATGCCAGGCGACGACGTTACGCACCCTGTTCCAGACAACACAGGTTATATCACAGAAGGTCAGTATTACTTAAAAGACGGACGCATTGAGCCGTTCGGCTCTCTTTCGCGCCTTAAACAGCAGGTCAACGGTAAAACCCGCGAAGATCACCGCGCTCTTATGGACGGCATGATCAAATTGTATTCGGCATTCCGCGATACATTAGAGAAAAAAGCAATGGGCTTTATCATGACTCACTGGGACGAAAAATTATTAAAGTACGGAGATCAATTTGAAACAAGGATGATGGACTTGTCAGTAAATATTCCGCTTGAAAAAGCGCTGGATTTGGGATGGGAAATTCTTGCGGGCTGCTTCAATCCTGAAGAAACCGGTTTGCGTACGGAACTTATTAACAAGTTCTGGCCAAAGAAAGATTAAAGTGAATAGGACAGGCAATGGCAAAAATCAGGCTCACAAAGAATGAGCTAAAAAAGCAAAAAGATTCGCTTAAGATGTACAGGCGTTATCTTCCGACGCTGATGCTCAAGAAGCAGCAGTTGCAGGGAGAAATACGTCTTACCGAAATCCGTTTTAAAGAACTTCAGATCGAAATACAAAGACTGGATGAATCTTTTAAAACATGGATAGCGGTCTTCGGCGAAACTGGCATATTTACAAACGATCTGTTAAAAATTACAAGCCTTAGAACGGGATACGGAAATATCGCAGGCGTCCCGATACCAGTTTTTGAAGGCGCCGATTTTGAAATTGCGGTTTACGATTTAATTACAAAACCGCTTTGGATTGACCTTGCAATTGAATGCATGAAAAAAGTTTTGCTTCTTCAACTGGAAGCGGAGATTGTAGAAGAACAGAAAAACAGGCTTGAAAAAGAGCTTAGAACAACGACACAGAGAGTAAATCTTTTTGAGAAGGTAAAAATTCCGGAAACCCGGGGTAATATCAAAAAGATACAGGTTTATCTGGGGGATCAGCAGACAGCTTCTGTTGTCCGGGGTAAAATCGCAAAAAGCGGAACTGAAAAGGCAGCGAATTAAAAACTATGATTGTAAAAATGAAAAAATTATGCCTTATGGTGCAGGATAAATCGCGTGTGGCGGCTTTAAGAAAGCTGCGCGCCGCAGGCGTTGTTCATCTTGAACGAAGGGACGCTCCGTTAGATGCAAATTCAAACGCGTTAAGGCGCAAAGCAAAAGTAGAAGAATCAATCGGGCTTATACAGGATTATAAAGTCCCAAAAAAGAAAAAAGAGCCTGTCGATCCGAACGATACCCGTGCAGGATGGGAACGAAGGCAGAAACCGGCAGGTATGCACAGAGGCCGCCGCGCAACTGATGTTTTCGGCACGGATGTTGAAGCGCCGTATTCATTGGATGCCATCAGAGCTCCTACAAGGCCGTACCTTCCTGAATTAATGTCGGGTTTCGGCGAAGAGAAAAAAATATTAAAGGAACAGGACTTCACGCTGAGCCGCGAGGTTTCAAGGCTTGAAGGCTGGGGTGATTTTGATCCTGCGGTAGTTGATGAAATATCAAAATGTATTCCCATTTACCTTTATGAAATGTCACCCGATTTATTTTCAAAATTGGGAAAGGATGTTCAATTCATAAAAGTAAAGAGCGATAAATCGATTATCCGCATTGTAGTTTTTGGAGAAAAAATACCCGGCATGAATCCGTTTCAATTGCCGGAGAAATGCCTTTCTGAATATGTAAAATTAATGGAAGAAAACAAAAAGCAGCTTCAGGAGATTGATGATAAATTAAAAGGCTACGCCGATCGCCGCCCCGCTTTAAACAAAGAAATGCTCAAGGTTGAATATGACCTGGAATTTGAAACGGCTGTCGCGGGAATGACAAAAGTAGAAGATATCCCCGAAGACCTTGGTCTTTGCTGGTTAACAGGTTATGTGCCCTGCAGTGATGTTGAAAGCGTTAAAAACGTAGCTTCCGAAAACGGATGGGCGTATTCGCTTGCCGATCCTTCGGTTGCCGATGAAAGAGTACCGACAAAACTAAAGAATAATAAATTTGTCGATTTGTTAAAACCAATAACAGGATTCTTGGAGATTACGCCGGGATATAAAGAATACGATATTTCGCCGTTCTTCCTCTTATTCTTCTGTGTCTTCTTCAGCATGATATACGGAGATGCAGGATACGGTTTAATTCTTACATCTTTGGCTATAACGGGCATCATCTTAATGGTAACAAAGAAGAAGAAAATACCTCTTGCCTTCCCAATGCTTTTATTACTGGGAACATGTAACGCAGTCTGGGGCGCGCTTACGTGTTCATGGTTTGGAATGCCTGTGGAGGATGCGCCTGCGTTATTCAAAGAAATATCGTTGTCATATATATCCACCGCAAAATCGACTCAGGATGTTGTTAATCAAAACTTGCAGATATTCTGTTTCACGCTTGGCTTGATACATTTGTCAGTCGCGCACATTGTTAATATGTTCCGCGCTAAATCTCTTAGAATACTGGGCGAAATGGGAAATGTCATGATGCTTATCGGCATGTACAATGTTGTTTTAATGCTGATCGTAAGTAATGAAACCAGAACCATTGGAATGTGGCCGTTTACAATTCATCTGATTGCCGGCGGCTGGGTATTAAACTTTTTATTCGGCGCGTATGTTACAGGTATGGGACAGGCGATAAAATCGAGTCTTGGAAATATAATGTCTGTAATACTGGGAGTCGTAAATATATTTTCCGATATTATGTCGTATATCAGGCTTTGGGCAGTCGGACTTGCGGGAGCGGCAATTGCCGGAACCGTTAATGTTTTGGCGGGACCAATGCTTGGAAGTTTCCTGATTTTTGCCGGCATCTTGCTGTTAATTTTTGGGCATGGTATGAATATGGTACTAAATGTACTGTCTGTGCTGGTTCACGGAGTGCGTTTAAATACATTGGAGTTTTCAGGGCATGTTGGGCTTACCTGGTCAGGTACAGCTTACAAGCCTTTTGCAGAGAAAGATATAAAATAGATCAAGGAGTGAGAGTATGAATTTAGGTTTATTAGGAGCAGGCTTGGTATTAGGTATTGCCGCCTGCGGTTCGGGTTTAGGTATTGGAAGCTGCGCAAATGCGGCAATTGGCGCATGGAAAAAATGCTTTATTTCAAATAAAGCGGCTCCCATGACATTTTTGGTATTCGCTGGGTTTCCTTTAACACAGACATTTTATGCCTTTATCCTGATGGGACAGATTAAAGCAGCGGCGTTTGACGCGCCGGAGAATGGTTTGCTTTATCTTGCGTTTTCCATTGCTTCAGGTTTAGCAATCGGATTTACGGCATGGGTACAAGGCAGAGCCGGAGCATGTGCTTGCGACGCTTTAGCGGAAACAGGTAAAGGTTTCGCTCAGTACATCTCTGTTATCGGTATTTCAGAACCGGTCGCCCTCTTCGCGATGGTTCTCACGATGATCAGCTTGTAACAGGAAAGTAAGAGAAGTATTACCACAGAGTACACAGAGTTTCACAGAGGGAGTTTAAAACTCTGTGCTGCTCCGTGTCCTCGGTGGTTTTCTTTTTTTTAGATTATTTAAAGTTAAAGTCTGTCCGCACTTGTCAAAAACAGGAAAAGTAAATAAAATAACCATACGGTCGAGTAGCTCAGTGGATAGAGCAACAGCCTTCTAAGCTGTGGGTCGCAGGTCCGATTCCTGCCTCGATCAATTTATTTCATATATTATATTTCATGTATTACATCTTCAATTTTTCTAACAGCAGTTCTTTAAATCGTGACGCGGATTTATTGTTTGGTTCTAGTGAGAGGGAATTTTCGCAGTCGGCCAAGGCCTGGGGAAAGTCGCCGATGTGATAGTACGCCTGTCCTCGCCTGAAAAGGCAGAACGACTGGTACGGGTTTACCGACAGAGAAAGGGTATAGTCGTCTATTGCCTGGGAATATTGTTTCATTACAGAATACACAACGCCGCGGTAATAAGAAGCTTTATAGGATTTTTTGTCAAATTCAATGGAACTTGTGAAATCCGCAATAGCTTCGCCGTACTGCGAGCAGGCAAAGTTTGCCATTCCGCGGTGTTTGAAAATTATGGATTTTATTAATTTGTCAGGTTTTAATCCCAGTATTTTGGTGTATTGGCTTATCGCTTCGTTGAATTTATTCTGGTTGTGAGCCGTCAGGGCATTTACAAGGAGATCATCAATTGAGGTTCCGTTATTATCCGGTAAAGAGGCGCTTTCAGAAATTGCTTCGGATAGTTCTTTTTTATGCGCGGGAATTTCTCCGTAGGCCGAGTCAGAGGCAAAAAGAATGTCATCTGTGGATTCTTCAATCTTGTGGAAAAAACTTTCGCGTCTTTTTCCCATTTCCTTGGTGAATTTTCTCTGATAGCTTCTTATCTCCTGGAAAATTATATCCGCAAGGGAAAGGCTTGCGTTAACCGCCGCGAGCTTGCGTTTCATAGGCTCGTCAAACGGGCTGAACTCGGCTTTATAAACAAGTTCGTGTTCAACTTCAGCCCAGGCATCCTGCAGGATTGTGCGTATTTGAATCTCAGCGATATTTGTTCCCGGGTATCCGTATTTTTCAAGAGTGGCAGGAGGAATTGAAATTAAAAGATGAATTGATTCATACCCGAATTCCTTGAAGGTATAATGGCCTTTTACTTCACGCTCTATAACGATAAAATTTTTATAAATTAGATTTTCTGCCGCCTGCAAGTCTTCAATAAACGGGCAGATAACCCTTACGCCCATTAAATCAGTTATTAGAGGGTCAACCATGCCGGATTTTAAAAGACGTATATATTTGGAAAAGTAACTGTCAAAATTTTTAATTCTTCCGTTGATCACAGGGTTAGAATCAAGAGCGGTAAGCACATTTTCTACCTGTTCTTTAATATCACTGACAATCAAATAACGGGTATCATAGAATTTTTCATATTCATCTCTCAGGATATTCTGTTCCGGAGTGGGAGAAGATTTCCTGTTTTGCCCGTTACTATTCATAGTTAACGTACACCATTGTTTGTTTTTCCAGAAAAAAAAAGTACCTGCCGTTGTCGGCAGATACTTTTTTTAACTAAGGATGCAACCGACGCTTATACACACCGGAAGCATACCTGCACTATTCGTTCGACTGGTTCTGGCGATCCGGATGTCCGAACGGAAGCTCGTTAGCTTGTTTCTGCTGTTCGATATAGCGGAGAACCTGATTCTGTCCGAATCTTTCCATTTCCCACACTTTGCGTGCTTCTTCGCGTGTCTGGATGATTCTCCAAACGCCTTCGTCATTGATGTCACGTTCTGTATCAAGAACCGCGAGGTCATAAATAACCGATACATCTTTGAAGTATGTAACGAAGTCACCGCCCATCTTCGCAGCGTCGCGCTGGATAAGGAATCCCGCGAACTTGATGAAAGGCGTATTAAACGGATAGAGAGGAACAATCCTTACGTCACGATTGCGTACTTCCTGCATGTAAGCGGGGTTTCTCCATTTGAGTTCTCCCCAGCCGTCATATTGAAGGAATCCCATGAAAATGGTTTTCTCAATGCCCATGCCGTCTACAAGAAGAACTGAGAGGCCGTGGGGGAAGTTAAGGCCGTAAGCGCGAACAGCGATTTCTCTGATAACGCCGACGTTCTTAATAACGCCATAAGCGGGTTTGCCGTCTTCCTGAGCTTCGAAACGGCTTTTTACGCTTGTTACGTCCTGCTCCATCGGAGTAATGGTACCGTCCTCTCCGACAGTGGTCATTTCAAAAGCAGGGATATCAAAAGGCGGTCTAACTAACGCCCATGAGTTAAATGGTTCAATAGGGAAATGAACGCGAACGCCCATTACAGTACCATGTTCCTTGGAGGCGGCTTCCCTTGCAAAGCTGAGTGACTGATTCGTTACAGTCCTTGATGAGGACGCAAGAATAACTTCCCAGTTCTGGATAGCAAGAGAGGACATCATAAACGCCTTTTGCTGAGGTGTGAAACTGCCGCCTGCCGCATGTGAAAAATCCATCATTGTCTGACGATTTTGGTTGGGCTGATCGTTAGGGTCATTTTCACTTACCTTTACATTAATATCCGCAGTGAGCGTAGAGAAGTCGATGAGAACGCCTTCTTCAGCAAACGACGGAACCGCAAGCATCGCAATTACGACTAGAATGAGCAACTTTTTCATGTAAAGCTCCTTTAAAAACACTTCTTAAAAATAATTTTGTCACTGTAATTTTATAAAATTAATAATGTTTTGTCAACGGCAAAACATTAAATTTTCACTTTTTTTGCATTTTCCCTGTTTATAGTCCTATGAATAGGGAAATATCCTCCTTTACTGGAATTCCTCGGTAAAAACGGCGTTTCCTTCTATGAAGAAATACACGTTTTTTACGTATGAAAAATTCCTTAAAATACTGTCGTGAAAGGTGCGGAAGTTAACAAGAGTACTTCCTCCTTCCGCAGGCGCAAAGGCGGCATCCTCCGCCAAATTGGCATAAACCACCCCATCCCGCAATAAAAGGGACTTTAATCTGGTTCCTCTTGGAAAAAGAGGCAACAAGTCCGGGGAAACAGGTCCTAAAAGGGTTTCCTCGGTATACCTGATTATATCGTCTTCCCGCGATTTTGCATGCTTTAACATGCGATCTTCCACGGAAATAGTCCCTTCTTTTATAGTATAGAACACAAAAGTTTTTCTTGCAAGTCCTAAAAAGAAAAAATCCAGCCCTGCCGCAACTGAAAGGATAATTATAAGGATAACGCACCTTTTTGCGGGACTTGAGAGGAAATTAGACATAGGCTTAAAGAGTGTATTTAAAATATTACCCATTAACGTTCAAATAAACCAATGAAATTAGTTATCCCATTGTACAACGAACGCGTTAATTTTTGCAAGCCCTCTTCGCTGGTCATAAGAAGAGCGTCCTGACGGTTGGATACAAAGCCAAGCTCCACAAGCACTGCCGGCATACGGCTGTTTTTGACCACAAACCAGTCGTTGGCCTTTCTTCCCCTTGAAGGAAGCGACGTGCCGAATGTATCCGAGAAGCCTTTAAGAATGGAATCAGCCAAAAGTATGCTCTCGGAAGTAAATTCCTGATTCAGCATTATGTCTAAAATGGCGTTAATATCCGAGGAATAATTGTGGCGTGTTGTGTCAAGCAAAGGCCTTTGCTGCCCGGATGTAATATGCCAGACCTCGTAACCGCGGGCGTTTGTATTCAAAGCCGCGTTTGTATGGATCGATATGAAAATAATCGATTCATTGTCCTTTACGGTAACCGCGTTAGCCATATCCGACCGGTAATCAAGGGAACGGAAAATATCGGAATCCCTGGTTATCAGAATCCGCTTGTCAGGATATCTTTCGATAAGCTGATTTTTTAAGGCGATGCCTACCTTTAAAGCGATATCTTTTTCAAATATTTGCGTAATTTTTCCGCTGTTGTTTACAGAACCCACGGCGCCCGGGTCTCTTCCGCCGTGACCGGGATCAATAATAATCACGGCAACACGGAAACGGGACATGTCGTTTTCATGGAGACGTATGAATGTATCTTTTAAAGTAGCTACAAAGGCATCCGGAAAAACCAGCCTTCCGTTTTCGTTATATGGCAAGGCGACGTTAAAAAGTTCCCGGTTATTAACGACAAGGTAGCCGGTTTCTCCTTCCCGTGCTGCCACATTAAAAGCGCCGTAATGATCGCCAAAGTTAAAAGAGCCGCTTCTGAACAACGGATCCCAGCGGAATTGCGCTGCTTCATTCGGCGATATTGATGAAAGGGAAGTAATAGTTTCATCAAGGGTAAGGGAGAAGAGGGAGCAAGGAGTGAGGAGTGAGAAGTGCGTAAGGAAGATACCGAGAATTATTAATAGTTTTACGCTAGCGGTTTTCCTCTTTGTCAATTTTTTCTCCCAATGAATCAATATAGTAGACCGCTCCCTGATATCCGCCGCGGATAAGCGCAGCCCAGAAAGATCTTCCAAGTCTTACTACATTTTCGGCATTTTCGGGGGGATCACTAAGAGTTTCACACAGAGGCACGGAGGCGCAGAGGAGACTTACGGCTTTCAGGGATTCTTTGACAGTTCTGCCCATGTAATCGGTTAGACCTGAATTTTCAAAGGCAGGGAAGGGGGTTAGTGAGAAGTGAGGAGTGAGGAGTGAGGAGTGAGGAGTGGGGTCTGGGAGTTGTTTGAGGGCTTCTTGTAGTTCGTTTGTTAGCGTAAACGCATCAGGGGGAAAAATTCCTCTGTGTCTCTGTGTCTCCGTGTGAGGTTCTCCAGTAATAAATTTTTTTGTTTCCATATCGGAAGGATCGAGTCTAATCAAGATCATGCGGGCAGCGTCTTCGGCGGCTTTTACGGCGCTTTCCCTGTCCGGCGCAGAAGCGATGATATTCCCGCATTTTGTTACATTATTTTCCGGAAAAGAAACCTTATCTCCCTCTTTAATACGCATAAAAATATCATTAACAAAATTCGTTAATTCACTACTCCTAACTCCACACTCCACACTACTAACTCCTGATTCACTACTCCTCACTCCTAACTCCTCACTCCTCACTATCTCCTTTACAGTTCCCGGTATAGAAATAAAAGCCCTCTCCGCGCATGTCCAACTCTTTGTTGGGATAAGTCCTTCAGGGTTTTTACCCATTGCGGCGAGAATTGCGCCCTTTATCGGCAGCGCGCCGGATGAGTACGGGTATGTCCAGCCGGACATGTATCCGCCTGAAAGCCGCGCCGCGATTTCACCTATCATTGGTCCTTTGGATGTCAATTTAATGTCACCTTTTGCAGCTCCTATGCTGTCTCTTCCGGAGAGACCTAAGGCATATATGCCGGAACGGAACGTGTCGAGCAGATCCTGCTGTTTTTCCTTTGCGATAACGGTCGGCATGGTATGACCCATTTCGATAAAATACGGCGGGAAAAAAATGTGCCTGTCGGCAAGACCGCAGATGGTTATTTCTCCATGGTACACAATCGCGTCAACAGAGAACTCGGGGCCGTCCATGTAACTTTCTACAATAGCGCGTCCCGAGCGTGAAAAGCCAATCGCGGTTTTTGCTGCCTCAGCAAACTCTTCGATGCTGTCAACGCGCCTGCAGCCTCTGCTTCCCATGTTGTCTACAGGTTTAACAACGACCGGAAAAGGCGGCAATTTAAGTTTTAAAATTAATTCATTAAAATTATCTTTGTGTCCTCTGTGCCTCTGTGTCTCTGTGTGAATATCTTCTTTCGATATAATTATGAAATCAGGGGAGGGGAGGCAGGCTTTTTTGAAACATTCGCGCATTCTTGATTTATCTGACGCGTTGAGAGCGGCTTCGTAAGGGATGCCGGGAAGCCCAAGTTTTTCCGCTGTCCACGCGACGTTTGCGGAAAAATCCGTTCCAGCCGTCATTATGCCAAGGCGGTCTGTTTCGCCTTGAATTGATCTCGCGAAATTTTCGATGCCTTCTTTATCTTTGAGATCAATTTGCTCGAATCTGTCCGCCATACCTGTGCAGGGAGCGGCAGAGCTTCCGTCAAGAGCGATGGTGTAGTAACCAAGTTCTTTCGCAATAGTAATCGCAGGTCCCTGCATGACACCCGCGCCTAAAATGATGATTGTTTCTTTCATGGAATAATTATAACACGAAGAACATTAAGGAAGAAGTTCTCGACAATGGGCTTTCGCGGCAATCATAATTGACATATGATTGCTTATATATCATTATAATCGTATGAGATTATATCTTGATAATTGCGCCTATAATAGACCGTTTGATGACCAAAGGAGTTTGCGAATTCAAATGGAAACACTTGCAAAATTATTTATTCAAGATAAGATTAAACAAGGAAAGTACGATTTAATCTGGTCATATATGTCAGATTTAGAAAATAAACATAATCCCAATATTGAAAATAAAAAATCAATTCAATTATGGGAAGATATTGCAGTTTATAAATGCAAATCGTCAGATAAAATATTTAAACTAGGCAAAGAGATCATGAAAAATGGTATACGTGCAAATGACGCATTACATATTGCTTGCGCAATAGAAAGCAGATGTGAATATTTTTTAACTACTGATACCGGCGTACTAAATAAAAAAATTGATAATATTAATATAATTAACCCGATAGATTTTGTTCGTGAAATGGAGGGAAATTATGAAGACTGATACTATATTAAAAATAGAAGTTATAGATTTATTATTAAAAACTTTTGGCGTTTTGGAAACCGAACGATTTATTGCCAGTATTAAAAATAATAATTTTGACTATACTGAGTGGCATAAAAATATATGGAATGATAAATCTATAGAAGAAATTCACAAAATGGGAACAGAATTTGAACAGCAAAAACATAGCGGCGTGACAAATGAATAATAAATTAAAGTGATTTTCAAACAACACTCAAAATAATCCGTGTAAATCTGTCTAATTAAAAGGGGAACCTTTGCCTGTCTGCGACAAGCTCGGTTGAGGTTCTGTGAAAATCCGTTTTCCATTGCAATATTTTGCATACACTTCAAAAGTATCCCCAAGCTCGAACAATTTGCTGACAGCCATTAACACCTTGTAAATAAAACCCTTCCTGCTTTTCGCGAATTTTCCCAATACCGGAAACCGTTCCGGGTGATGACCTGCTATAACTATTTTTTTAACTTTAAGACCAGCAAGAGAAAGAGCTTTTTTGCACATTTTTGGCGACCACACTGTAAAGTGATCGGCTGGGCTTGCTGATAAAAACGCGCGCAGATTTTTTCGCCCGCTGATGCCAGAAAATGACGGTGTTGAAAAGGCGAGGATTCCGTTTGGTTTTAATAATTTCTTTATCTCGTTAAAGACTGAAATGCAGTCCTTAAAATGTTCGATGACGTACCAGAGAGTTATTACGTCGAAGGAGTGAGGAATTAGGAGTGAGGAGTTAGGAGTGGGGAATAGGGTATGGATTGCAGGGATACCAAGTTTTTCGTTTACGTATTTGACGGCATCTTCTGCGGGATCGATGCCGGCGGGGGAGAAGCCTTCTTCTTTTGCGGCGGCGAGGAATGGGCCGTAGGCGCAGCCTATGTCTAAGAGTTCACACGGAGGCACGGAGACACGGAGGGATTTTATTATTCTTAGACGATTAATACCGTTTTGTTTAATGTTTTCAAAATCATCAAGGTAAGTTTTACCGTATTGTTTTACATAGGATTCAAAAAAGTATTCTTTTTCGTATTCGACGGGAGGCTCATTTATTCTGTCCATGTAGATTATCCCGCACTTTGAACAGCGGCGGTAAGTGCGGTCATTAAAACGTGCAGTACTGTACTCCGCAGCCTCTTCTCCGCATATTGGACAAGATCTATTAACAATCAGTCTAAAACTATTAACCAAAGCAGCAAGACTGTCACCCATGTTAACGTCAAAATGTAAATCCTCCTTCAAACCTCCGGTTTGCAATCTGTGCCTCTGTGTGAACCTCTTCTTCGTAAATGTCTTAAACCCGGCAGCTTTGGCGATTTTTTTATGATAAGGAGTAGGGTGATCTAGCAGCACTTGAGTCCCAGCGAAAAGCGCTTCGTAAGCAGTTAAGCCATAATGCGTGATTACTAAATCGTATTCGTGGAGGTGTTCTGCAAGGTTTGGGATAGCTTCTATAACTTTGACAGAGTGAGGTTGAGCCTTTGGTTCAGTGAGGAGTGAGGAGTGAGGAGTATTTAGATTGCCTTTTAATAAGGTTATGTCCCAGCTTTGATTGTTTTTCATTTTTGAAAGTATTCTTGCAGTCTTTAATCCAAGCCCTGCAGTGTCTTCCTGTCCGAAAGAAATCAAAATTTTTCTATTCTCCGTGTCCTCTGTGCCTCTGTGTCTCCGTGTGAGGTCTTTTATTAATAATTCAGGTGAATAAATATTCGCCGCAGGTTTAATGAAGTTCTCAGGGATAAGCATATCAATTAAAAAATCAAATCTGTCCCTATATGAGCCGCCTTCGTCAATGCCGATGACAGGAGCGATTTTTTTCCATTGTACAATTTCTTTGTGTGTTGTCTGAAAATTGTCCGTAATTATTAAATCAATATCTTTCTTGGAATTCTCACTTCTAACTTCTAACTCCTCACTGGAAGTAAGCCAGTCCATATTAAAATTTCTTGATTTTAAAAGATTCAGTATGTTTTTATTTTTTTCCTGCAAATAAAGATACGCTTCTTTTCCAATGGCACGTAAGTCTTTCACTAAAGAGACGCATCGCGATAAATGCCCGCCTCCGCGTCCTGACTCACAGCAAGGAACAACAATAATCATAATCTTTTCCTAAAATTTCACACGGAGACACTGAGGCACAGAGGATTGGAAAAAGTTTATTATCATTTTATTCAATTCCTCCGTGCCGCGAATCGCAGGTTCGATGTGCCTCTGTGTGAGGTTCCTTTTGATTAATATCTTTATATGCATTTATTATTGTTGTTCCCATGTTTCTTTGAGAATCATTTTTTAATATGTTATATAATTTAATTGCATTATCATAGTCTTCCTGTGTGTCAATGGTTAGGCGAATATTCGGGTTTCTCCAGATAGAAGGCGCAAGGGGGCGGTGGATATTGAACTTATCTGGATTGTTGTATAAGTAGGGGCAGACGTGTTCGCGATTAAAGGGGAGGGAAGTCTCTTTACAGGCGCGAAGGAGAGCGTCTGCAGAAACTGTTTCAACTCCTGCGCCGTAGGGGAGATCGATGTAGCCGCCGTAGTCGGCGTTAAGGGATACTGCCTCTTCATTGATTGAGGCGGCGGCGTCGGCGAAGACGAAGGGGTTGTCGCCTGTCGCTCTTATTACGCGCTTAACCGAATATTTGCGTATAACCTGACAGTAACGCTCTAGCACGTCTTCTTTGGGACCTGCGAAAATTTCAAAGTCTGCGTCTTTTGCAATCGGTGTGAACGCGCTAAGTGAGTCTTCAGAGCAGGCAAGTATTTTTAAAAAATCGCTTTCTGTTTTCTGTTCTTTATTTTTTGTAATTTGATTCAGAGCTTCCATTACGCGAAATATAACAGGTTTTCCGTCAAGGGGGAGAAGAGCTTTACCGGGAAGCCTTGAAGAATCGATTCGAGCCTGTAAAATGATCGCTGTCAATTTAGACTCCTAAAACTGACGCGTCCCACCTGTTTGTCACGGCGCGCGCATCTTTTTTCCACCTGAATTTATTCTTTATAACCCATTTCCGCACGTTTTTAAAATCATTCCACGCGCTGAAAAGATCCTCTCCTGCTTTGCATAAAAAGCCGGGGAAGCGGTAGAGCGGAAGATGAGCGTAGTCGCTTCTATAAACAGGAGCCAGATTTTTTAAATAAAACTGCCTGTAACTTTCTTCCGCAGTGCTGTTCTCTGAAAGTATTTCTCCGTCGTAAGAGAGTTTTAACTGAGCGTTTAACGCAATTTCTTCTCCCCATAAATGAGCGCGGAATCCAAAATCCATAAGCTGCCAATGCGTTTTGCTTAAGGTTGTATCGAATCCGCCAAGATGAATAAAACGCTGCCTGTCATAAATTCCAATTCCGTCAAAAGGGTAGAGGCTTAGATCTCCTTCGCTCCGGGGTTCGATATAAACTGTCTTCATTTTTTTACGCTGGGTAAGCGGCGCTACAAGAGAAGGAAGAACTTCAAAATCCGAATTGATAATTATGGGGACTGTGCAAAGTCTTTTAAATCCTATGTTTTTTTCGCCTGTTATGTGAATAGATTCATCGTTTTCGTCCGTGTTGATGCTCAATCTTTCAGCCATGCGCCGCGCTGTGCCGCCTGCGATTATTTTCATGTCGCTTCGAAGGGTGAAGAAAAGAGGGCTTTCAATTTCTGAGGCGGCAAGATTGATCTGCTCGCCCAGATTTATTTTGTTTTCGGGTAGTATAAAACGCACAAACGGAAAGCGTCCCGATAGTTCTTCAATTTCATAATGAGGAGCGGATGATTCTATCGATATTACATTGTCAAAACCGGTTTTTTCGATGTCATGGAAAATTGTTCTTCTGGCGAATCCCGGACGGTTTAATATTACAGCCGAAATTCCTGTGGAAGCGATGCGTTCCTTGCCTCCAACAGCGGTGTAAGGAATAACTTTTTCATTAAAAATTGTAGGTATAGTATTCATCGCAGTCCGAGCATAAACCTGTGTAATTTTTCTTGCATTGTTCATTATAATGCTTTTCGCCGTTTTTCCAAATGGCTTCCAAAGAATCGGTAAAAACATTTCCCAAAACGCCGTTCTTACCGCCTTTTAAAACGGCAGTATCTTCCCGGCATAAAGGAACGGTTCCGTCGATTAAAATGGGGAAATCCCTCATTATATGCCAGCAGCATTGACGGATTACAGGCGAAATGTCAGAGGCTTGTTTCTTTTCTAGACTTCCGCAGAAATCATCGTATTTTTGAATGATGATGTTCTTTTCGCCGTTAGGTGACGCTTCTTTCCAGTAACGGTAGAATTTTTCCGTGTCTTCTTCAGAGCCTTTAACGCGCACAGCCTGCACATAACAGTCTTTCGGGAAAAGCGATAATAACTTTTTTGCGCAGGCTTCGGCTTCGGCATAACCTGCGCCGTGCAGTTTTGAATAAATTGAGGAATCGGTTGTGTCGAGGGAAACAATCCATGAAAGGGTGCTCAATGCGCTAGCATTGATGGCGCCGCCTTCTTTTCGTTTGAATTGCGATGCAAGCTGCGCCGCCTTTTCAAGTTCTTCGTTTTTCCAGCCAAGACCTGTAGTTTCTATTACAAGGGAAAGTTCAGGGCGCGAAAGAACCGCTTCTATCAGTTTCATTTTTTCCGGGTGAAGGCTTAACTCGCCCCAGAGAGAAAGATCGATAACAGCGTCGCCTGAAAAAGCGGTAATTTTATCCAGCAGTGATTCAAACTTGTCACAGTCCATGAAATCTTTTCTGCCTTGCGAATCCGTAAAAAGGGGATACGGGCAGATTGCGCATTTTTGAGGACAGCCGCCGTAAACCTGAACAGGGTAGAACGCAGGAAGTGTTCTGAGTATTTCAGGCTGATTTTCGACAATGCGTTCAACATCGGCGGCGGAAGGGATTTTTTCGCCTGATGCGGAATAAAAATTTTTTAAGAGCAGCAAATTTCGTTTGGAATCAGCGCATAGATTGATTCTATGGCACCGAAGATCGACGCTGGAAATTTCGGCTTCGATATCGAATGCGTTAATATCTTTTTGTATAACAGAAAAGAGCATATCCCTTTCGACTGGACCGTCGTCATCGCCGAGAATTTTCGCTAAAATGCCGGCAGTTCCCGGAGAAAGAATTTCCGGCGCAAGACCGTACGGCCATCCGTCAGCATAGGAATATTCGGCGGCATAACGCATGTGTCTATCGGCAATTGCGCCTGCGAGAGAAGGATCGAGGAAGGGGCAGTCGGCAAAAACGAAATAAATTAGGTCAAAATCAGCCTGAAGCTCTGATATTCTTTCAAGAACGCTTTTTTTTGTCCATGGAACGGCGGAATTGTCTCTTTTTTCAATCTGAACGCCTGTTAGATTAGAATAATCGCTGTCTGAAGAAGCAAAAAGCACTGTTTTTTCGACTCCAGGAAAGCGGGAAGCCTGATCTAAAGCCATTTGAAGGGCGTTTTTTCCGTTAAAAACGTTTTCACTGGCATGACCGGTCATATTTCCGGCATATAAAACTAAAAGATTTTTCATACTGTTATATATATCGGCGCATGGAGTAAATGCGTGAGAGGGAAGCTAATGCCGGTTTTTTTGTGATATTTTCACTGGTTTCCAAGCAGTTTCATCCTGGCAAAAATATAATCAAGTTTATTTTTATTCAAAACTGCGCGGTGATAAGGACGGCCGGGGATGCCTTCAATTTCGTAGCCGCCGCGGGTAACAAACTTTTTGCTCTTGCCTTCTTCAAACCAGTAAACAAGAGCGATATCTTCGTTTGTCATCTCAATGGCATTTATACCCTTTTTGCCGATGGCGCAGCCTGAATTAAAAAGGCATGGAACAGGAAGCTCGTCGCCGTAAAGGCTCTGGCGGTGCGTGTCGCGTCTTTCTTTTCGTTTAAGTTTACTCAACTCTTTCCTGAGAGCGATAACCTCATTTTCGATACGGCTTCGATCGCTGCCGGTAGAAGCGGGATAATCTCTGCACAGACGTTCTATTTCGAATTTTATGTAGTCAAATCTTCCGAGAGATTCAAAAAGCGCGCGATGGGTATGTCCGATGATCGAAAGACAGTGATTGTAAAGTGAAAATGTATAGGCTTTTTTTTCGATATGAAAGCGTTTGTTTGGACTGCGTGAATCGGTTATATTTTTAATGCCGAATGTTTTCATAAAATAACGTGTTAAAAAACTGAAGAGCTTGCCGAACCTTCTGTAAACGTCGGATAACTGATGGCCGTGATACACATAGGCAGAAATCAATCCGGTTTCTATTTTTATTACCGAATGAAGATCATACGGATACGATGATTTTTTCCTGGAAAAGAGATCTTCATCGTGATTGCCGACTATCTTATAAAGCCTGTTTTCGCGCGCAAAAAGATTAAATACCCTGTAAAGGCTTACCCATTTTTCCCTTATTTGATCGATTGAGTATCTCTGGAGTTCTTCAATATCGCCGTTGAGCACAAGAATCCAGTCATTTTTGAAATAATATTCTTCCAACAGGCATGTGAGCAGTTCCCCGTTGTGGTAAAGGTCGTCTCTTGTGCCTGTTCCCATGTGGAGATCGCTTACGATTAATACTTTTTTTCCGCCGGAAATATCAAGAACCGAGTTTTGCGGAAACTCTTTATCGGATAAATCTTTTAAAAATATTCTATGGGTCATTTAACCTTCGTGTATGACGCTATATTATATTTAATTCTACAGACTGTGTTAAACATTGTCAAGGATATGTGATATTATTAAAAAGATATATTAAAAAAAGGAAAAAAATATGAAAAGATACATAAATTGCATAGCGCATAAATCAAGCGAAGGAAATCTCCTTATAGGCGATGAGTATACGGCCCTTTTTGACTGCGGTATGATGTTTTGTTCTAAAGACACCATACAAAACGTAAAGAATGCGCTTGACGGAAGGCCTCTGGATTTTCTCTTTATGACGCATACGCATTATGATCATATAGGCGCGCTTCCTTTTTTCAGGAAAGAATGGAGCAATTTGCGCGTTGTAACTTCAGAAACAGGAGCGGCTGTTTTGCTAAAAAATACTCCGCGCAGGGTTATCCGCGAGTTATCAATCTCGGCGGCGAAGACTTACAATATTGTGCTTAACGCGGATTATGACGATGATTTGTTCCGGGCGGAAATAACTGTAAAAGATAACGATATAATTTATCTTGGAGATCTTTCGGTGCAAACTCTTGAAACGCCGGGACATACAAGGGATTCTTTGAGTTTTTTTATACCGGAGCTTGAACTGCTTATTTTAAATGAGACACCGGGTGTATTGTTTCCTGACGGAAATATATATCCGTGTTATCTCACAGGTTTTCGTGATACAATTAATACAATTAAAAAATGCAGTCAAATTCCATATAAACATTTATCGATACCTCACCGCGGAGTTACCGGCAGTGAAGTTACAGAAGGATATTTTGATAAAGCCTTGGACACCAATACAGGCTGCCGCGATTTTATTTTGAACATGAAAAAGAAAAACTTAAGCGCGGATGAAATGATAAATCCATTCTTTAACAAATACGCAAATGAAATGGTCTTAAGTTACCAGCCCAAAGAGGCTTTTTTAGCGAACGCAGCCGCCATGATAGCCTGCACCTTAAAGGAATGTTAATATGGGCCTTCGAGGACTTGAACCTCGGACCTACAGATTATGAGTCTGCAGCTCTAACCGACTGAGCTAAAGGCCCTTAGCGCGATTTCCACCTATTTTTTACATAAATTTGCCATAAATGTCAATAGACTACATACTAGTCACTGGTTATTATTCACTATATAATGGTATTATGTGGGCTCCTGCGGCGTCAATAAATAAAATAATGTATAATCTCGGGTTTTTTGCCAAAACCTTGAAAGGAGTGGTGTATTTTATAAGACATTCCCAGGCGGCATTTAAAATCCTTATCATGCAAATACTCTTTACATTTGTGCATGCTTTGGGAATTTCTACGCTTTTGGCTCTGGCTATCGGGGCTGCTGTCAATATAATAGGCGTCCCATTCCTTTCAATGTTAAACCAGCAGCAGCTTATTTATACGCTTTTAATCATGCTGATAACAAGAGAATTAGGCCCTCTTTTAACGGCGTTCATCGTTATTGCGCGCTCCGCTACCGCGATTGCCACGGAAATTGCCGGCATGGTTATTTCTCACGAGGTTGAAGCGTACATTTCTGTCGGAGTAGATCCAATTGAACATCTTGCGGTTCCGCGGTTTCTGGGCGTCACCATATCAATGGTTTTAATGAATATCTATTTTTCAATATTCGGACTTGCAGGTTCATACATTATTGCCCAAGTTTTCAGTTCTACGCCCATGGATTATTACTTTTCAAACCTGCTTCAGCAGCTGAGTATTCATGACGTGCTTTTGTCCATAATTAAAAGTATCGCGTTCGGAGCGATTATTTCCATCGGCGCTGTTATTCACGGTTTTTCCGTTGAACGCGCCAGTACCGAAGTTCCGATTGCCGGATTAAAGGCAGTCAGCGGCGCATTTGCCCTTTGCATAGTGGTAAATGTTATATTATCAGTATTATATTATATTGTGTTAACCTGATGGAAGATATTATTGAATTAAAAAATGTCAGTTTCTCGGCGCAGGATGACAGGAAAGTCGTTCAGGATGTTTCCGTTAATTTTATTACGGGCAAAGTAACCGCCATTGTAGGGCCTTCGGGAAGCGGCAAAAGCACAATTTTAAAAATCTCCGCGGGGCTTTTAGTCCCTGATAACGGCGAGGTGCTGTTTCAGGGAAAAAATATCTCCTATATGAACCGCGGAGAAAATCTTGAGTTCCGCCGTCAAAGCGCGTTTGTTTTTCAGGACTCGGCGCTTTGGGCGAACCAGGATTTATTCCAAATACTGGAACTTCCGCTGCGTATTCATTATCCTGAGATGGATTATAAAAAACGCGGGAAACGGATTAAAGAGGTAGCGGAAATGGCCGGTTACAAAAAGGATTTGTTTGTAAGGCCCTCCCGGCTTTCCATGGGGGAGCAGAAATTAATCGCCTTTGCGCGGGCCATGCTGTGTAATCCCACTCTTTTATTTCTTGATGAGTGGGTTGAATCTCTTGATGAAACATCAGCGGAAATACTTATTAATAACGTTAAACGAAGTCATAAAGAAGGCGCGTCCGTTATTCTTGTCTGTCATGATATGCGCATAGTCTCCGATTTGGCGGATCAAATAATTGTAGTAGTTGACGGAAAGATAACAGCAAACGCTCCGAAAGATGCGTTAATAAACGATTTACATATGAATGAATTTTTAAAGGTAGGGATTGCGTCATGAGGTTTTCCATTCGTCATGCGGATAAAATTGTCGGTCTTCTTGTTATACTTGCGCTGGCTGCGCTCGTTTTTGTCGTTTTTATGCTGGGCAAAAACCAGAGGTGGTTTGCCAAAGACAGTCAGTACCTGACATATTTTTCTTCGGCATCAGGAATCGGCCGGAATATGGCGGTTCAATATAAAGGTTTTACAATAGGCCATGTAAAGGAAATTAGGCTTGCCGATAATGACAGGGTAGAAGTTACCTTTACAATTTTTGAAGAATACATTCACAGAGCAGTTGAAGGCTCTCTTGTTGAAGTTCAGGTAAGCCCTATCGGTCTTGGAAATTCTTTTATCTTTCATCCCGGCAGAGGAACTAATCAATTGGAAGCAGGAGCTCTTATTCCCGAGATTAATTCTCCTGAAGCGAGGCTGTACATAACGGCAGGATTGTCCGCTGTGCCAAGAGCCAGCGACAGTATCAGTAACATTGTAAATCAGGTGAATCAATTGCTGGAGACAATTAATATTTCGCTTTCCGGTTCGATGGGATACGAAGATTTGCCTCTTGGTTTGATATTGAGCAATCTGGAGACAACTACAACAGGTATAGCGGTATTAGCTGAAGCTCTGCATCCGGTCGCAAAAGGCATTTCCGATCCTTCGGGAACTGTAATGTCAATTCTTGATGGAGACGGGCCTGTGTATAACAGCATCGCGTCGCTGCTTGTTTCTCTTTCAGGGATAGTAGGAGATCTTAAAAAGATATCCGAGTTTATTCCGGAAGAGCTTCCGCAGATTGCTGTATTGATAAACGAGCTGACTACGGCTCTAAGGTCTGCGCAGGACGTGCTTACGGCTGTTTCAAATAATCCTTTGTTAAAAGGCGGCATACCTGAACGCAAGGAAACAGGACCCGGCGGGGCGAGTCCCAGGAATTTAGGATTTTAACGGAGTAAATAATGAAAAAAATACCGGTTTTAACCGCAGCTATAATTTTAATTTTCGCCTCCTGCTCCACGGCGCCGAAAAATCCCGGAGATGTTTACGCTTTGCGCACACAGGCGGAAGACGGGCTTAAATCAGCTAACAAAGAAGCCGGGCAGGGCAGGTTTGAAAAAGCGCTTACATTATTAACAGAGTATAAAAAACAGGCGATACTCGCGGATGATCCGTCATTGATCATTCGTATTTCACTTTCGCGCGGCAATGTGCTTTTTTCGCTTGGAAAAATTGATGAAGCCTATGCTGAGTGGGATCAGGCAATCGCCGAATCCTTAAGATTTAAAGACAGCGAACTAATATCGGTGAGCAGAATATTTAAGGCAAAGGGAGATCTTTCTTCCGGCAGAGCTTCGGCGCAGACCGTATTGGATGAAGCGATCAGGGAAAGCGCAAATATTAAAAAGGACGCGATTTACATCGCGTTTTCCTGGCAGGTAAAAGGGCTTGCGCTTCGCGTTCTGCGCTCATACAAGGAAGCGGAAGACGCTGTGAAACGCAGCCTTGATATTCATCTTAGGGACAGATATCTTGAAAATGCTTCGTATGACTGGTATATTATTGCTTCCATACGATCTTTGGCCGGTAATAACGATAACGCTCTTTCGGCGCTGGAAGAATCCATTGCCATCGACCGGCGTATTGAAAATTCATGGGGGCTCGCGTCCAGTTACCGCGCCATGGGCGATGTATACAGAAAAATGAATAGAGAAGCCGATGCTCTTGCGGCATACAATAGATCAAGGGAAATATTTACCGCGATGAGACACAATATTGAAGCGGCGGAAATTGAAGAACGAATAACTGGAAAACAGTAATATAAACAGGAGAAACAATGAACAGCTTTTTCATGAACACATATCACAGGCTGCCTGTGACTTTCGCAAAAGGCGAGGGTGCATGGCTTTTTGATATAAACGGAAAAAAATATCTCGACTTTGGCGCAGGCATCGCGGTAAACCTTCTTGGGCACAATTATCCGCCGCTTGTGCGGGCTGTGTCAGAGCAGGCCGCAAAATTAATGCACGTTTGCAATTATTATCAAAGCGATACAAGCTTTGCTTTCGCGGAAAAACTTGTAGAGGCCTGTGCTCCCTCCGGCATTAAAAATGTTTTTCTTGCGAACTCAGGCGCGGAAGCAAACGAAGGCGCCTGTAAACTCGCAAGGAAATATTCGCTTTTAAAATACGGCCCTGGAAGACACACGATAGTCACCCTCAACGGAAGTTTTCACGGAAGAACAATAACAACTTTGGCGGCTACAGGTCAGGACAAATTCCATAAGGACTTCGGCCCGTTTACGGAAGGTTTTGTTCATATCACATGCGACAATATTGATGAGCTTGACAAAGCGCTTGATGAAAAAAAAGTCGCGGGGCTTTTAATTGAAGTTGTGCAGGGAGAAGGCGGCATTGTTCCGCAGACGGATGTGTTTATCGCCGCCGCCGCTAAATTATGCGCGCAAAGGGATATTCTCTTAATGTTTGACGAAATCCAGTGCGGTCTTGGAAGGACCGGCACATTCCTCGCTCTTGAGCAATATAAAGATATGGACGGAAATCCTCTTGCGCCCGATATCGTAACTCTTGCGAAAGGTCTTGCAGGCGGCATTCCTGCGGGCGCTGTATTGGCAGGAGGAAAAACATGCAGTGTTTTTAACGAAGGAGATCACGGCAGCACTTTCGGAGGAAACCCTGTGGCCGCGGCAGCCGCGCTTGTCGTTTTAAATACCATAAATAACCCTGATTTTTTAACAGGCATAAAAAATAAAGGCGAAAAAATTATAAATGCGTTAAAGCAAAACCCAAAAGTCAAAGAAGTACGGGGCAGGGGAATGATGATTGGTTTTGATATCGAAAATAATGCATGGCAGGTTTTAAAAGCGGGAATCGCAAGAGCGGATATCACAAAGAATCAAAGCGGATTTCTCCTTCTTTCCGCAGGCACAAACACGCTGCGGTTTTTACCGCCGTATACAATACTTGAAAGCGAAATAGATCAGGGGCTGGAAATATTAAACGAGCTTCTTGACGCGAATTAGATTGTTATTCGCTTAAGTAGTCAATTTTTCCTTCACCTAACGCATTTAAAATGCGCCGCTTTGCGTCTCCGGGATCTTCATTCGGCCCGGAAGCGAGAAAATCCTTAATTTTATTGCGCATGTCGCGCCTTTTTGAGTTTTGACCATAAGGACATGTGCAGGCGTTTTTTAAAATGTTTTGCTCTTCCGCGCAGGCTATTATATTTTTTTCTTCAAGGAGAGCAAGAGGCCGAATCAAACTGACAGGGTATTTTTTATATTTTAACAGAATCGGCATGGCTAGCATTGTGCCTTTTGAACAGAGGTTCATAAAAAATGTTTCGATAATGTCATCAAGATGGTGACCAAGCGCGATTTTATTAAAACCGTTTTCTACGGCATATTTTAAAAGTTCGCATCTTCTTTGGGTAGAGCACCAGTAGCAGTTCATTTTTTCGCCTTCTTTAAGCCTTCCTATAACCGGAATAAAAAGGTCAGTGAATGGAATGCCCCATTCTTTAAGCCTTTGGCAAAGGACAGACTTCTTACAGCAGGCGCAAAAATCTGTGCTTATATGAAGCCCCGCAAGTTCATAATTAATTTTTAACGCAGGTTTAACAGAAGAGAGCGCCCATGAAAGAACGCTTGAATCCTTCCCGCCTGAAACTGCGATAAGGATTCGATCGCCTTCAGCGATGAGAGATCTTTCCATGATTATTTTAACTACGAGTTTTCTTACAATTTCGCCTGCGTTTGTCTTTTTAAAAAACCTGCTCATTCTTTTAATATATCATTTATAACCAGACTTGCAAGAAGCAATCCTGCGCTCGCTGTTACCGTAACAATGCTTCCGTTAATTCTCTTCCCGTTTGTTTGAGAAAATTCACAGCTTGATTCATTTTTATCCTGCGGCCGGAGCGGCTGCTCATCGCTGTAAACAACGGTAAAATCCTTCGAAAATCCGCGTTTCTTTAGACCCTGACGCACGTTACGTGCTAAAGGGCATACGTCTGTTTTCCAGATTGAAGAAGTTTTTATTTTTGAAGGATTCATTTTTAACGCCATCCCCATCGATGAAAAAAGAGTTACGTCTTTAGAGCATACAGTTTCTATTAAATCGAGCTTATGGTTTATGGTATCAATTGCGTCTATCACATAATCAGCGTTTTCTATATTATAGCGCTGTGCGTTTTCGATGCAAAAAAGTTCATCCCATGCTGTTATTTCACATTCAGGATTTATTTCCAACAGCCGTTTTTGTAATGCCGACGCTTTTGGAAGCCCGACAGTGAGAGTAGTAGCTTCTATCTGCCGGTTAATATTCGAAGCGCAGACAGTATCGTTGTCGATAATATCGATTTTTCCGACACCGCAGCGCACAAGCGCCTCCGCCGCCCAGCTTCCAACCCCGCCCGCGCCGAAGACAAGCACGTTTGTTTCGTTCAGTTTTTTTAGACCTTTATCTCCTGTGAGGAGCGTTAAACGTTCGAAAAGAAAGTGAGGAATGAGGAATGAGGAGTGAGGAGTAAGAAGAAGGGAGTGAGGGGTAAGTGGTGAGGAGTGGGGAGTATTTGTTTGATTACTCTTAACTCCACACTCCACACTCCTCACTCCAAAGTATTTTTCTTCTTCGCTTAAAATACAGCCGCAGTATTTCTGCATGTAAAAACTTTTTTCGCGCGCGGCGTTTTGTCCCTCTTTAAATAAGGGTCGAAAATCCCTGTATAGAAATTCTATGCCGTGTTTTTTGGAAAGCTCTTGTGCGATTTTTTTTATTGCTTCATGATTCTGATACGGGCTTATCAATAATGTTGTGCTGAATGTGTCAAAACTTTCTTCTTTAGCGGTCATTGCGGTTTTTTCAAGACGCATTTTGTAACATTTTTCGCATCTGGAAAGAGCATCATCGTTATTTGATACTTCAGCCAAAAATGAGCGAAGGCCGTATTCATCAATATTTGTAAGTTTTAAATTCTCGCTTTTTGCAAAATTAATTAAACAATCCCTTCGCGATTTATACTCAGTGTATGGATGAATATTCGGATTAAACCAAAAAAGATGAGGCTCTATATTTTCACTTCGAAGACTGTCAACACAGCCAACAGAACACGGCGCACAACAGCAATGCAATAGCAGCTTCACCAAACACTCCTCATTCTATATTCCACACTCCTCATTCCACACTCCTAACTACTAACTCACAACATGCTAACAGGATCAACATCAATTTCAAGATACGCTTTGGCATCTTTTCCTTTCTCATAACGGGAAAGAACTTCGCGGGCAAGCGGATGAATCGCGTTCATTGAAGGACTTCGAAGAATTAACTGCCGCCTGTAATTGTCATTAATTACGCCGATGGGACATTCGGCAGGGCCAAGAATATCGGCGTCTTTGGGAATTAACGGCTGCGCGATTGTAAAAAGCCGTTTTATTGCCGCGTTCGCGCGTTTTTCATCTTTTGAGCGTATAACAAAACGTATTAAGCGAGTGAATGGAGGAAAGCCAAGGTCTTTTCGCATGTTTAATTCCGCGTCGAAAAAACCTGTTACGTCCATCGCGCATGATCTAGTGATAACAGGGTCGTCCATGCGAAGAGTTTGAACAATCACTTTGCTGTCGGGAAAATATCTTCCGGCGCGGCCTGCGACCTGAACAATAAGTGAAAAGGTTCTCTCAGACGCGCGGAAATCTGGAAGATGAAGGCCGGTATCGGCGAAGACGACGCCGACAAGACGCACTCCGGGAAAATTTAATCCTTTGGCAACCATCTGCGTTCCCAAGAGAATATCGATCTCTCCTTTTTTAAAGAGAGCCAGCGTTTCTTTAAGCCCGTTTTTTTTTGCGGCTGTATCAGCGTCGATTCTGCGTATTCTTAAATCGGGAAAAGTGCGCGTAACTTCTTCTTCGATCATTTCTGTGCCGAAGCCGCGAAAACCCGCTTCTACGCAGCCGCACTTTGGGCAAACCTTCGGCGGCGCTTCGCTGTAGCCGCAGTAGTGGCACATACATTTTCCTTTACTTTTGTGCCATGTAAGAGAAACTGAACACCTCTTGCACAGAAGTTCCCATTGGCACTGCGGACATTGGTAAAAATGAGCGAAGCCTCTTCTGTTCATAAAGAGAATTGTCTGCCTTCCCATTTGATGCGTTAAAAGGATTTCGTCTTTTAATTCTTTAGTCAGGCATCCGTCAGTCTTTAATAAATTAACAGGTTTTATTTCGGGCATTCCGCCGCCAGAAAGACGCTTTGAAAGATTCAGTCTTTTAATGCTGCCTTCCTGCATGAGTTTCCACGCTTCGGCTGAAGGAGTGGCGGAACCCATAACAAGGTGCGCGCCTTCCTGAGCGCATCTTCTGTGCGCAATCTGTCTTGCGTGATAGCGCGGAGTGTTACCTGATTTATATGATCCGTCATGCTCTTCGTCAATAATTATTAATCCAAGATTTTGAACAGGCGCGAATACCGCGCTTCTAGGCCCTATTACAATAGGAGCGTCTCCGTGTCTTATTCTAAGCCATTCAGCAAGGCGCGATGAAGGACTCATTCCTGAGTGTAATGTCGCGCACAGAGAGCCAAAGCGTTTCCCAATCATCTGAGCGGTCTGATGAGTAAGAGAAATTTCAGGCACCAGGTAGATGACGGATTTTCCGGCGTCGAGCATGGCTTGCGCAGCGCGGAGAAACACTTCGGTTTTTCCTGATCCTGTTACACCGTATAGGTAAAACATTTTGTTAGTGAGGAGTGAGGTCGAACCTGCGGTTCGTTGAGGAGTGTCTAGTGAGGAGTGAGGAGTTAGGAGTGAGGATGTTATTGCGTTTAGGGCTGATTCTTGTTCGCCGGAGATTGAGAGGGGTTTTTCCGGTTCTTCTTCGTTGTCGGGGAGAGCGGGGACGATTACTTTTCTGCCGGAGGGGATCATGGCGGATAACGCCTGTCCTGTGCCGCACAGGTAAAAGCCTGCCATCCAGCGGGCGATGTCTATGTCTCTTGTGTCGAATAACAGCTCACTGTCCACTACGCGGCGGATTTTTTTTATCTGTTCTTCTTTTACGCTTTCAGGAGGATTTTCCCTCTGCGCGACAATGTATCCAAGACAGTCTCTTCTTCCGAAGGGTACCATTGCGCGTTTTCCCACGGCGGCTTCATTTTTATCGTCAATACAGTAGGTGAAGCTTTGATCGGATGGTATATCAAAAACAAGATCGTAGTAGACTGACAATTAATTTTCATCCAGTTTTGATTTTAATTGTTTTAAGTCTTCCCATGTTGGACGTTTTAATTCTTCATCGCGAAGGAGAGCGGCAGGGTGGTAGGTGCAAATAAGCGGGTAGACGTCATTTCCTATTTTTAATTCCTTAAACTTGCCGCGCAATTTGCCGATTGACTCTGTTGTTTGCAATAGCGTTTGAGAGGCGATCCTTCCCGCGACAAGAATAAATTTGGGTTTTAACAGAATAATCTGCCTTTCAAGAAAGGCGGCGCAGGCGGATGTTTCTCCCGGGTGAGGGTCTCTGTTAAACGGCGGTCTGCATTTTACAACATTGGCGATAAACGCGTTTGTGTTACGCGAAAGCCCTATAGAAGAGAGCATCTTGTCCAAAAGCTGACCTGCTCTGCCGACAAAAGGGCGTCCCTGTCTGTCTTCATCAACACCGGGACCTTCTCCTATTACTATGACAAGCGGCTGCAAAACGCCTTCCCCCGGTGCGGCGTTTGTCCGCGTTTCCCACAAAGGACATCTTCTGCAAACCTTAATCTCTTGTGCAATTTGTTCAATAGATTCTTCGCGGGCTGTCAAAACGGCATCATCTTCAAATACATACTCTTTTTTATCGCTTTTATATCCCGAACCGAGGAAATCACTGGTCATATCAAGAAAATCAGCTATCTTTTGCTTATCTGATACTGTCATTGACAGGATTATACACTACAAAGGCGAAAATGTCGCAGAAGGGTTCCAATCCTTTGTGCCTTTATAAGTCTGTTTGTATATATCTGTAAATATTGTACTAAATATAGCGTAGGCGCTTGACAGGTACGCTATATGTATGGTACTATATATAGCGTAGATAATTGATTTTTAGGAGAAATAACGCTATATGCGATGTCCCCACTGCGGTACGATAGAGGATAAGGTAATTGAATCCCGGTCTTTGGCGAACGGAGACGCCGTGCGCCGCCGCAGGGAATGTATAAGCTGCAGTTACCGCTTTACAAGCTACGAAAAAATCGATGAAAGGCAGTTTATGGTGGTTAAAAAGGACTCAAGAAGGGAGCCTTTTGACCGCACAAAGATTGAGCGTGGCGTGGAAAGAGCGCTTGAAAAAAGGCCGTTTTCGGCGATGCAAATCGAAAATCTTGTCAACGAAATCGAAGACGAAACGGCTATTTTGAGCAAGGGAAGCAGGGAGATTTCCAGTTCAGTGATTGGAAATCTGGTGCTGGAGAAGCTTGGAAGCCTTGATAAGGTGGCATATATCCGTTTTGCCTCGGTTTATAAGCATTTTAACAATTTGGATGAGTTTATCGAAGAAATTAAGCATGTGGAAGTAGAAAATTCATAACTTGAGGTTGTCTGCCGGTCTTGAGGAGGGGTCCTAAAGGGATAGGTCAATTTTATTCTTTTGGAAAGATCGGTAGTAAGAGGTCAAATACCTATGGTGTTTGACCTCTTTTTTTAGTATATTAGATTTGTAGAGATTGAATGAATCGGGGGATTAAATGAAAATAGGGCTGGATACCTTTGCCTGCGACGGCGGCAAGTCCGGAGTAGGTATGTATTTGACCCAGTTACTAAAACGTTTCACGCCTTCAGAGGCTCTCTTTGAACTTTTTGGGTGGGAATACGACCGGTTTACTTACAGTGACGCTGCGCCGAATTTTGAGTTTGTTCCGCAATGTTCAATACACGGGAGAACCGCGAATTCGTTATGGCATGTTTTCAGATTTAAAAAATTTGCTCTCAGCCGGCAATATGACGCATGTTTTTTTCCGGCCGCTCACAGAAGCCTTCCCTTAAGTTCACCTTGTCCGACAATCGGTGTAGTTCACGATATGGCGGCTTATTTCGGCAACCGCAAAACAAGGGTGCACCTTGGCGCTTTGCTTCGAATGATACTGCCAAACTCTCTCCGGCGAATGGACAGAATTATCGCAGTCAGTGAATGGGTAAAAAAGGAATTGATAGAAAGAGCGCATGTAAAAGAAAACCGCATAGAAGTTGTTCCGAACGGAATCGATCATACGTCTTTTTATCCGCGTCAGCGCAATGAAGAGAGCGTTCTTCTGATTCAGCCGTTCAGTTTTAAAAGACCGTATGTGCTTTGCACTTCGCGAATCGATCATCCTGTTAAAAATCACGTGAGCCTTATTAAAGCGTTTGGAATTTTTAAAGAAAAGACAAAATATCCGCACAGGCTTGTGCTTGCAGGAGGCGACAGCAACAACGCTTCTGTTGTTAAAGAAGCCGCTTCTTCTTCTCCGTGGAAGTCGGATATTTTCTTTACAGGGCATTTCCCGACCAAGAGTCTTCCTGAATTATACGCAGGCGCGGATTTTGTCGTTATTCCGTCGATGTATGAAGGCTTTGGTTCAGGCGTAGTAGAATCGATGGCATGCGGAGTGCCTGTGATATGCGCGCGCGCGGCTTCGCTTCCTGAAACAGCCGAACACGCCGCTCTTTATTTTGATCCGTTAAATATTGATGACATGGCTGACAGAATGATTACGGTAAGCACAGATTCAAGCATATACAATGAATGCAGGCGTCTTGGTTTGGAAAGAGCGCAGGCCTTCTCATGGGAAAAATGCGTAGAGCGCACCTTGCAGATAATTTACGAAACAGCAGGGAAGTAGTTTAATTTAATACACTTAGTTACGCAGACTTCTATGCATTTTCCGCAGTTGCTGCATTTTTCGCGGTCTATCTGCGCGAGGTTTTCTGTTATTGTGATTGCGTTCTCGGGACATTCCTTGACGCATTTTGTGCACGCGATGCAGCCTGAAACGCATTTCTTTCTTGTTACGGCTCCCTTTTCTATGTTTTTGCATAACACAAAAACGCGCGAGGACGCTTTTTCTATCGATATTAAATTATTAGGGCAGGTTTTAACGCAAACGCCGCATCCTGAACAAAGATTTGGTACGATTCTTGCGATTCCTTCTTCCATGCATATAGCGCCGCTTGGGCATACCGTTTTACAGTCTCCGTAGCCAAGACAGCCGAAAGCGCAGGCGTTCTCGCCTCCGTAAAGAGCTCTTGCCGCTTCGCATGAGTATACGCCTTTGTAGTCCATTTTTTTTTGCTGTCTGCCAATATTACAGTAGCAATTAACAACCGCGATTTTCTTTTCGATGCTTTCGCCTTCCACTCCCAAAATAGAACTGATTTTTAAAAGTACGGCTTCTCCTCCCGGCGTGCAGAGGTTTGTTTTTACATTGCCTGAAATTAAAGCGTTGGCGTAAGCTGAACATCCCGGATAACCGCACGCGCCGCAGTTGGCTCCCGGCATACAATCTGTAAGGAGGGTGATACGTTCATCAACTTTAACATGCATTATTTTTGAGGCCGCGCTGAGTACGACAGCGCAGATAATGCCGATAATCGTAACCATGGCTGCGGCAAAGATGATCGTATTCAATTCATGCTCTCCTTTACTTAAAAAGATTTTCTATAACGCCGTTGAATCCAAAGAAAGAAAATGAAAGTATCGCGGCCGATATTAATGTAAGCGGCAAACCTTTAAATGATTCAGGCGGATCAGCGTTTTCGGTATATTCGCGGATACCGGAAAAAATTACCATGCCGAGGAGGAATCCAAGGCCGGAACCGAACGCGTTTACAAGCGATTCAAGATAGGTATATTCTTTGTTAATATTTACTATCGTAACGCCGAGGATCGCGCAGTTAGTCGCCATTAAGGGAAGGTAAACGCCCAGCGCTTTATGAAGAGACGGGATAAACTTTTTAAGAGTGATTTCTACAAGCTGAACAAGAGACGCTATAACAAGAATAAAGACGATAGTTTGCAGATAACCCAGATTGTTTTTATTTAAAAGGTGTATTTGAATCGGCCATGTAACGGCAGTCGCGAGTATCATGACAAAAACAACAGCAAGGCTCATGCCTGTCGCGTTTTTTAAATCTTTTGAAACGCCAAGGAAGGGACAGATGCCGAGGAACTGGCGCAGAACATAATTGTTGACAAGAACAGCGCCCATTATGATTGTGACAATCATTTTATAGTCCATTAAACAGATTCCTCCTTTACCGGAAGTTTGCCGCAGGCGACAGCGGAAGGACATCCTTTGCAGTTTAGTTCCTGTCTTTTAACTGCCTTTCCCTTTGATATTTTATTTACGATTGCGATTAATAAACCAAATACAACAAATCCTCCAGGCGCAATGGAGAAGGCCTCTATTTTATTGTTGAAAAGCACGGGAAGCTCGATGCCAAACCATGTTCCCGCGCCGAAGACTTCCCGTATCGACGCTAAAAGGAAGAGCGCGAGAGTAAAGCCCGTTCCCATGCCGATTGCGTCAAGCGCGGAATCGGTGAGTCCGTTTTTGTTTGCGAACATTTCCGCGCGGGCAAATACAATGCAGTTAACCGCAATCAGCGGGAGAAAAATCCCAAGCGCCTGATACAAACTGTACGCGTATGCCTGAACTACCATCTGAACAAGAGTGGTAAACCCAGCGATTAAAACTATGTAACAGGGGATACGCACTTTGTTTGGAATTATTTTACGCATGAGAGAGATTGCGATGTTTGATCCCAGAAGAACAAAGGTAGTCGCAAGTCCCATTCCCACAGCGTTTTCCGCCTGCGTAGAGACGGCGAGAGCGGGGCAGATTCCGAGTATCAGGACAAGAACGGGATTTTCTTTTATTATTCCGTTTAAAAGGATGGATAGTTTTTTCACGGCGCTTCCTCAGATTCTATTTCAAAAGGAATTTCAATTTCACATATTTCTTCACCGGCGATCGTACCTGGTGTATTATTAATTATTTGCCAATAAGCGGTAAAAGCGTCCTGTATGCCTCTCTTGTACGCGTTAGATGAAATTGTGGCTCCTGTTACTGCGTTAATAAAATGTAAATTCTTATCTTTGCCTATGTACTGGCTTTCATGAGGGTCCCTGAATACAGGGTCTGTCATTCCCTTTGTTTCCGTATGTTCAAGTTCGTCTACCTTGATGATCACGCCGTCGTTATTAATGCCGCAGATCAGTTTTAAATCTCCGCCGTACCCCTGGACTTTTATCATGAAAATATAACCTACATTATTCGAGGTTTTGTATATATCGGTGACAGACTTTGGAATTTCACCGGGATGATCTACTTTAATAAATTTGTCCGCATGGGGGATTATATTCTTCATTGCGAGTTCCGCACGTTCCTGCGCTTTTTTTTCAATTTCGGGTTTTGTAAAAATATTAACTGCGGCGAGTATTCCCGATACAAAAAGGCAGATACAGGAGAGCGAGATTATGGGAAGAAGAAAATCTTTTTTCATGATTTTAAACCTCCTAACGCTTTTGTAAATGTAATCTTGTTAATATACGGGACAAGCATGTTCATTAGAAGAATTGCGAATGAAACGCCTTCGGGATAACTTCCGAAAAGACGAATTAATACGGTGATAACGCCGCATCCGATGCCGAAAATTAAACGTCCCGAATTGGTGATGGGAGACGTCACATAATCTGTCGCGCAGAAAATCGCGCCAAGGAATAAACCGCCTGTTAAAAGGTGATAGACGCCGAAGTCGAGTCCGCCCGCTAGAGCGGTTAAACCAAAAACAGTTCCTATGAAAGTGAAGGGTATAATCGGAGTAATTACGCGGCGTATTGACAGATAAACAAATCCGATTAAGAGCGCAAGCTCGCTTGTTTCTCCTATGCATCCGCCGTGTACGCCAAGAAATAAATTCCACGTGTCAGGGAGAGCGTCAAACTGACCTTTAAAGAGATATGAAAGCGGCGTTGCGCCTGTAACGGTGTCGAATGGCAGAACCCATGTTGTCATTGCCGTTGGAAACGCAAGAAACATAACGATACGAGCCGTAACAGCGGGGTTTGCGAAATTTTTTCCTAGCCCGCCGAAGAGCTGTTTAACAAGAATGATTGCGACAAAACTTCCAAAAACTGCCTGCCAAATTGGAATTGTTGGAGGTATGTTAAAGGCGAGAAGAATTCCTGTAAGCGCGGCGGAAAAATCCGTGATGGTATTTTTTCTTTTTAAGAATTTTTCAAAAGCCCATTCAAAGAAAACGCATGAAAAAACACAGACGCCTGTTACCAAAGCCGCGCGGATTCCAAAAATCCAGATGCCGATTCCAAGGGAGGGAAGGAGAGCGATTATAACATCAAGCATGATGCTGTTAGTTGAAACTCTGTCGCGTATGTGAGGCGCAAACGATACAATCATTTACTTTGCCTCCTTAGGCGCCGCAGCTTGCTGTGATTTCTCATATTCCTTCAGCATTTTTTTTGAAAGAATCATTACCTGAACAAGCGGCCGCTTTGCAGGGCATGTAAAAGCGCAGCATGCGCATTCCGCGCACATGTTCACCTTGAACTTTTTAAGAAGGAGAGGCTTTTTAAGTTCGAACGCGTTTTCGATATTCGGCGGCATCAAATTCATCGGGCATTTAAAAATACACCTTCCGCATTTAATGCAGGCAGTGGATTCTCCTGTTTCCGCGTCTTTTGCGCTGAACGCAAGGCAGGCGCTTGTTATTTTTACAATTGGAATATCGAGACTTGGAATGGCGACACCCATCATCGGGCCGCCGAGCGTTACTTTTTTAACATCGTCTTTAAGGCCGCCGCAATAATCAAACAATTCGCGCACAGGAGTGCCTATGGGAGCAATCACGTTCTTGGGATTTTTAACGGCAGAGCCGTCGACAGTTACGCATCTTGAAACAAGAGGGATGCCTGTCTTAATATATTTTGCCAATACCGCGACAGTAGTGCAGTTTACGACAACGCAGCCGATATCGGGAATACGTCCGCCTTCCGGAACTATCCGTCCTGTCACATTATAAACAAGTATTTTTCGCTCACCCTGAGGATAAAGAGAAGGAAGCACACGAACAGAAATCCCTTCCTTTCCTTTGCAAAGATCGCCCAGTTTTTTGATCGCTTCGGGTTTGTTATTTTCGATGCAGATAATGATGTTCTTTGGTTTAAAATATTCCTTCATTAGAAGAACGCCGTACCACAAGTATTCGGTGTCGTCAACCATCGTTCTGGTATCGGAAGTGATATAGGGTTCGCATTCCGCGCCGTTAACAAGTATATAATCAAGCTTAACAGTCTCTTTAAGCGTAAACTTGGGTGCAGTCGGATAACCGCCGCCGCCAAGCCCAACCACGCCTGAATTCTTCATAGCTTCAAGGAATTCTTTTAAATTTGTCACCTGCACGGGTGAAAGGCCTTCCCAGAGGGTCTGGTTTCCATCGGAAGCAATAGTGACGCTTACCGCTTTTTCCCCGGTTATGCCGTCCAGAGTATCGATGCTTTTAACCGTGCCTGAAACGCTTGCGTGAACAGGAGCCGAGACAAAACCCACGGCTTCGCCTATCAACTGGCCGACTTTCACATAATCGCCGACAGAGACGACCGGATTCGCAGGGGTGCCGGTATGCATGGACATGGGCAGCCTGACTTCTTTTGGCGTTGGAATGGTTTCCGCGGCGCATTTAGCCGTATTTTTATGGTGAGGAGTTTTAACACCGCCCAGTTTCTTCAATCCGCGAATCTCCCTTGAGGTAAGATATATTATCAAATTTTAAAAGTTTTATAAAGAGGGAAAATGCCCAAAACCCCTTGCCAAAACCTTTATATTTTTATACCATGCAAGATACTTGGGGAGTTTCCAGAGTGGTCAAATGGGGCAGACTGTAAATCTGTTGGCTCAGCCTTCGAAGGTTCAAATCCTCCACTCCCCACTAGAGGCAATACAGTTAACGCTGTGTTGCTTTTTTTATTACGGGACATCAACTTGTAAATTATTTGTTTCTTTTATTAAATTCTATATGGTTAATTAATCAATTAGTTGCAGCACGTAAATTGGTTGAAAAAAATAATAAGATGAAAATTCACCTGCCCGCAGTAATTCCATCAGCAGCCCATGCCGTAATCACCGCGAGCCTTTTTGAGATAGCCGATTCAACGTGAATCTGCGAAGCGAAGAAATCGGAAATTTCCATGCCTGCAATACTGTAAATTAAAATTCCTTCCTGAATCGGCTCGATATAGAGCTGGGCTATAAATTTGCCCTCGCTTACAACAGGGACAAACAGATAATTAAGGCTTCTAAAGTTGGTTAAAGTATAACGCATTCCGTTTTGAATCAGAGCCATATCACCGCGGTAAAATGTGTTGCCGAAATTCGCGTCTTTTAAACGGATATAAACTGTTTCCGCGTTTGGAAGGACAGCAGCTCTGGGAGGATCAGGGATAGCGTTTGTATTTCTTTCGCTTGTTATGCGGGTAGCGTCTTCAAACAGTGGAACAGGCCTGTTTCTTGATGATGAATTATACAATCTGCCTTTAAGGCCGCGGATATTTACAAGGCCGTTATAAATATCAAGAAGGCTTACAGGCCCTGAACTTATGCGAATAACAGAAATTGATTCAACAAGGTAGCCGGGATTTCTGTTTAAAACAATACTGATAACCTGAGGATTAATGCCTGAGCCTCTTTCGCTGCCAAGAATGGAAAACCCTGTTTTTTTCTGGCTCGATCTTACATAACTTGCGCTGCTGAACGCGGAAGAAATAATTTCCTGATCCGCGTGCGGAAAAATATCATTAAATGATCTAAGCTGGGCAAAAATGCCGGAAGCGCAAAAAACAAATAAAATAAAAATAAATAAATTTTTCATTTAATACGCTCCTTTTCCGATTACTACCACGCCGAATGTTTTAAAAATTATCCATAAATCAAGCCAGACAGACCAGCTTTGAAGATAGTATGTATCGTACGCAACCCTGTCAAGATAATTGGAATCCGATCTTCCCGAAACCTGCCAAAGCCCCGTTAGTCCCGGCTTAATGGAAAAAATACGCGAATAACCCTCTCCGTATTTTTCGATTTCCGCGTCTACTATCGGGCGCGGGCCTACAAGCGACATTTCACCTTTCATGATATTGATAAGCTGAGGAAACTCGTCAATGCTTGTGCGCCTTAATATTTTTCCTATGCCGGTTATTCTTGGATCTTTTTGAAGCTTATGGTTTTCTTCCCATTCTTTTTTTAATACAGGATCTGTTTCAAGAATATCCTTTAATTTTTTATCCGCGTCAGCTACCATGGTGCGGAACTTATAAGTAAAAAAATGTTTTCCGTCACAGCCGATTCTTTCCTGCTTGTAGAGAGCTTTCCCGGGCGATGTGATTCTTATTAAAAGAGCGATTAAAAAAAGGAAAGGCAGAATAATCAAACCGCCGACAGTAACGAGAGCGATGTCCATTAGACGCTTTATAAACCTGTTAAACGTCAAATTAAATTTATTGCTTGTATCGATGCCGAGAATTCCATTAAAGTCGCGGACAGACATCCAGATACTGGAGATATTATGAAAGTTAGGAATTATTACATTGTAACGGAAGGCGGAGACAGATGTATTCAACAGGGAAGCGAGTTTTTGAGGTTCCAAAGAAGGCATGGAAACAATTGCCATTTTTATATTATATCTTTTAACGATTTCCGGGCCTAACGTTGTATCGTGAATAATGGGAATATTTTTGTATTCCTCGTCGCCGTGCGGTTTGTCATCCAGAATTAGAACAGGCACATATCCTGTTCTTACGCTGTCAAGGAGACAATCTGTAACCAGTCTGCCTGTGGTACCCGAGCCGTATATAACAGTAGGAATGCCGCCCAGATGAGTTTTATGCAAAAACCAGTGGGTTACGCTTCTTGCCGTAAGAAGAATCAATGTAGAGAAAGCAAAGCTTATTGTAAATGCTGTGGAATATGGGTCCCAAATTTCATACTGAAGCAGACGGGATAAAATGATCCCGCCGTAAACAAGAACGGAACCTATAAAAAACCGCCTCATTTCTTCGGAAGGAGCAAGCGAGATGCCGGGATAAAGCCTGTGAATCCAGAAGATGATGATAAAAGCCGGCACGTACGGCCAATAAGTAATGAAAGATTTAGCGTTTATTATACCTTCGTTATCAATTATTAAAATACCGTAGATTTTAACCCAAAAAAAACCCCATGCAAAGGACAATAAAACAGCGCTGATATCGGACAAAATAAACATTGTGGAGGTTAGAGCTGAACTTGTGCGGCGATATCTTGTTCTGTACCAAATGTCGAAATCAGAAAGTGTCATTTAGCACTATTATAACGCGAAAAATTGAGTATTTCAAGACATTGACTTCGTACGGCATAACGATGAATTGACAAACAAATTTCAGATATATATAATTGAATTAATGAAGCTTGCTTTTTACCGGAAATATTTATTAATTCTTGTTATTTTCACAATTACAGGTTTATCTATTGACGCTCAGACTCATATTTCTGTGCCTTTGGATCATCCGGTATATGTTATGCTCGATCAGGCTCAGATGCGCGGCCTTTGCGGTATCCTTCCAAAAGCAAAACCGTATTCAAGGTCTCAAATACTTTCGATTATCGATGAAATACTTGCGAATAATGAAGAGCGCAGGTTCGGCCGGCTTTCAGAATCTGAACGCGAAATACTCGCGCAGTTCAAGGAGAGCATAAACCCTCCCAGGGAAGGACTTGATTTAATGCGGGGAAATCTTTCCACCGAGGGTGAATGGAACAATATCTATTTTTCCGGGGTTTTGGGAATCGGCCTTGATTTTATTTTCGCAGGAGGGTATTTCCCCATCGCGGGAGGGTACGTATATGACGCAGATGATCCAAATGAGCGTTTTTATCAGGGCGCCAAGCATCCCGCGTCAGGTGATTTATTTTTTGATTATACAATAATTCCGTCGGTTTCTTTTATGGGAGACCTTGGAAGAAACGCGTCTTATAACTTTACCATTAACGGAATAATAATAAAATCTCCCAGAGCCATTCTTGGAATATATGACAATATGGATGAAAGTCTTTCAGGAACCATGTATAACGAGCATCGTGAAATTCCCGCGTTCAGCGATCCTCTGGCATATTTTCCTTACGCGTATAAAAAACGCTGGGACGGATTTATATGGGCGGCTACGCAGGTCGACAACGGCGGTCAGTTGGCGTGGCCGAATAATTTGTCTATAGGTTATTCAATGCTGCCGGAACTTTCCGGGAGTTTATTGAACGGTCATGTGTTCCTGCGTTTTGCAAGGCTGGATCGCGAATGGGCAGGCATGGCATCTAACAGCAGCCTTGTCTTGAATCAATCCGCGCAGCCTTTTCTGGCGCTTGAAACTGTTATTATGCCCTTTAGCTGGATATCAATTTCTTCATTAACAGGAGTGCTTGAATATAATAACGGGTTCAGTTTTGATAATAGAGCGGATTTAAAAAAAGCGTCACAGACATTTCAAAACGCGTTTTCAATTGTAATGCTGGAAGTAAGTTATAAAAATTATTTTAATATAGGTCTTGGAAGCAGTTCCGTGTGGCCTAAGCGTTTTGAATTGGGGTATATTTTCCCGTTTATTGATAACTTTTTGTATCAAAACAATGTAGGTGATTTTGACAATTTGGCGTTATTTTTAAATATTCAGGGTCAGTATCCGGGGATTGGAAGGCTTTGGTTTTCTTTATTTCTTGACGAAGCAGATCCTCAAAATGATTTCTTTGAAAAAGACAGAATGATGTATTCTTTTCAATTCGGAGGATCTTTCCATATTCCGTGGCTTCCTTTTGCTTCCATAACGCTAAGTTATACAAAAGTGGAACCTTACACTTATACACATAACAGGATTCCTACTCCGTGGTACGGAGATTTGCTGATGGAAACAAATTATATTAATTTTGGGAAATCGCTGGGACATTACATTCCGCCCAACTCGGATGAAATTCTGGTGCGTTTTGAAACAATACCATTTAAGAAGAGCGTGTTTAGTCTTCAATACCAGTTGATCCGCCACGGCGCGGATTACGGACATAGAGCAGTAGACGGCGGCTCGGTTTGGTCAGAACTGCAAACGGGAAACAGGGACATTTTCAGGAAGTATTTTTTAAAAGATGGAGCGTATCAGTGGATGCATATCGTAAGGATTAGAGGAGAGTATAATTTTACATCATTCAAACTGCCTGTGTCGGCATTTGCGGAAATTGGAGCGGTTTATTCTTACTTTACAGATATTGAAGGAGAGGTAAACTCAAGCCCGGGATCATACAAGATCATCGACACGCCGCAGTATCCTCACACGCTAAGATTTATAGCAATTTTGGGAATTAAACTGTTTCCCAAGTATTAAAATTTATAATTCGCGGACAGTGTAAATTGAGCGCCCGCGTTATTTTTACCGGATATGTTTTTGTTGTTATGTGAATAAATTCCTGTAACATTAGCGGATAAAGTAAGATTTAAAACTGGCTTCCAGTCCGCTCCAAGAGATATAATAAATTTATTTTCCGCAATGCCGGAAGGCGTTCTGTGTATGTTGGTATTCTCCCAGTCCCATAAATCTTTACTGCGCACTCCGCTTAATATCCATGAAAAAATTCCTGATAAACGCAAAGTGTCTTTAAGGAAAAACTCGGTTCCAAGACTTAAAGAAATTGTGTCTCTTGGATAACCTATTAAATAGTAATTTTCATGCTCCATTTGTATAAAACTTCCAAACGGGGTGGCAAGTATTTGAAAGTAAGGGTCTGTATATATAAATTCCAGATAAAAAATGGAACCCCATAAATTAAACGAATGAGTAAAATTTATTCCCAGCATATACGCAAGTCCATTAGGCGCTTGATCGCCGTTCTCTATTTCGCCGGGAAGGGCAAATTGATTCATTACAAATTGACCGTATAATGACAAGTTTTTTATTATATTATAATTAATTTCTAACGAAAAGAATGAACCTACCATATGTCCCGACCCGTTATATTTCCCGGGATTCCATGTTTCGTAATCAGTCCAGGAATATAAGGAATGGAATAAAATTAACGGATTTAAATATTTTAATTCTATGGGAGCGTTTCCGACTAAAACGCCTTCCATTAAATTAATAGAAAATTTATTAAATAAAGAAATATCCAAACAATGCAGGTAGAAATACCGTTGTGTTGTTTCTGTTACATCGGCGGAATTCCAGTCTATAAAATTTTCGGGAAACAAGTTGTCACTTATTTTTAAAGGCATTTGAATAATCATTAATGAATATTTTACATGAGGTGAAAACAAAGAAAGGCGGGTAAAATCAAAAAAAGTTGAATTGTTTGAAAAAGACAGGCTTCCTGTATGACCTGTTCCAAAGAAGAGACGATCCCGGCCAATTTGAAAATTCCAAAATGAGCCTCCAAATGCGGCAAAAGAGCGTATCGGCCAAAATTGAACATTAAAATGCTCGGCTCCTAATGGAATATTTGAATCAAAATTGTCAGAACTTTGATCCCTGTACCGAAGGCCGATTGTCGGCTCTATATATAATTGAGCGATATTGGAAAAAAACAGCTGAAGAGGAAAGGAAAGAAGAGGAAGATTTTCAGGATATCTGGGGTACCATGAAATATCATTGTTTGTTCTTGCTTTCCCTTCAACAGAAGCGTTAATATTCAATATGAAAGAAAATATATCATCTAACGCAAGAGACAGCGGTTGTTTTTCTGGCGTTAATCTTTTTTCGATGCGGCTGTAAGCTTCTTTCGCGGAAGGTGATAAGGATGATTCATCAATTGAATTAAGAAAATTCCTTATTTCGTATGGAGATAAGGGAGAGGAAAATGAAAGAAAAGATTTTCCTGACGCAACAGAAAGATAGTGTATATCTTCAATAACGGGATCGCCTGTTAAAATCATGTTGAATTGCTGGCTAAAAAGAAGACTATTAAAAGATATCAGAAAAAATATTAATAATAATTTTGATTTATTCATTTTGTATGTTCCTTTTATAATTTAAAATCCGGATATTAATGGAGCGGAAGAGCCCTCCCATGTTATAAACACAGGTATATTTGATATGTCAAGAACAGCTTCATCAGGAAGAATATCCGCTTCGCCTGTTGAGATGTCATGAAAAGAAAAGGATGAGCCAAGCGTAACCTTTATTTTTTGAATGTTGTTTTTGTCATTCCAGATTATTAATACATTGTTTCCCGTAATGCCTTCCATAAAGCAGAAAGAAACAATATTGGAAGAAATATTGTCTCTTATCGGAAGTTCTCCGTTATATTGAGAACCCGGCAAATATCGAGTGCATAAAATATATGCCCATGCGCCGTTTTTTTTAGTATTATCTGAATATTTAAGGCCGTAAAACATTGCTGAATTAATATTATTTGGATATGTACCTTCGATATATCTGTCTGAAAAATGATACCATAATAAAGTTCTAGCGCCTCTGGATGCTGCGCCGGCAATTGTTTTAATTACATAAGAAGGGAATTTTTTCATAGCTACTTTTAATACAAATATACCCCCTGTCGCGTAACCTATTTCTGTAATCCATATTTCCCCTGTATAGTTCAATTCTTCCATTAAATTTATAAAATCGTCATATAGCTTCATTGATGCAATTGGGTTTAACGCGTATGGATGAAATGAGATAGCGTTAAGATTTTCAAAAGCTCCGGTTTTAAACATGTTTCTTATAAAGCTTTTAGGAGTTCTCCAAAATCCGGCTCCTATAATAAATGCGTCCGGATCTGTTTCTCTTATCTTTTGAGCGGAAAGTTTCGCTAATTCAAAAAACTCTCTGTCAGATCCGGTCCAAAATACAAAGTTTGGTTCATTCCATATTTGCCATACATCAACTTTGTCTTTGTAACGGTTAACTGTAATTTCAAGATAATTTAAAAATTGCGGAATATTTTCTTTAGAGATATATCTGTTTCTGTCTCCTAATCTTCCATAAGCCATTACCGCCACTATTTTTTTATTATTCTTCTTTGCACTGTTTACAAAATTATCATACAATGAATAATCAAATTGCCCTTGTATGCTTTCAACTCTGCCCCAATAGAAAGTCTGTAAAAGCCATACCGCTCCAAATTCATCAATAATACGATATTCTTCATCTGTTCCTGTGTCTCCCGCATGTACAAGGCCAAAAAAGTCTTCAGGAATAACTGCAGGGCCTGAATGAGGAATCGGAGTTGTTGAACACGACATTATTATTAAAAGAAAAATTAATAAGAAACATCTAGAAGATTTAATCATTGTCATACCCTCTTTTTTTCATTTATTATCCGCTGCATACGTTCAATAAAAGCGGATTTGGAAAACTGCTGCACATGTTCATTAAAAACATCGCGGTTATGGAATTTTAATTCTTTTTCAAAACAATCCATCGTTAGAATAAGAGATTCAGGAGTTTGTTTATCAAAGAAAACGCCAGTGACATTTTCCTTAACTGTTTCAAGCGCTCCGCCGCCGCGGTATGCGATTACAGGGCAGCCTGCGGCCTGGGCTTCGATTGGCACAAGTCCAAGGTCTTCAATGCCGGGAAAGAGAAGAGCGCGCGCTCCTGCAAAAAGAGAAGCGGCTTCTTCATTGGAAACCCTTCCTTTAAATGTTATAAGGCAGTTTTGCGCGTATTTTTTAATTACATTTTTGCTGACGCCGGCTCCTGCGACAATTAATTTTCTTCCTGATTTAAGGCACGCATCTATCGCGATATCGGCTCGTTTATAACCTGTAATCTGTCCAAAAAATAAATAATAATCGGAAGGTTTTCTTATTACTTTTAAATATTGTTCTATCGGAGCAGGGCCGAATACCACTTCCGCTTCACGGTTATAAATACGCCTTATTCGTTTTGCGACATAATTGGAATTCGTTACAAAACGATCTGCAAGATTGGAAGAAGTAATGTCCCAGGTGCGCAAATAGGGAATTAAAAGTTTTATAAAGAAACGTGAAAAAACGCCTGTTTCTTTTATATAATCGTGATACATATCCCAAATGTAGCGCATGGGGCTGTGGCAATAGCATATATGATACGCGTTTGGATTAGGAACAATGCCTTTGGCAGGGCCGGCTTCGCTTGAAATAATTAAATCGTATTTTTGAAGATTAAAATTATTTAGCGCAAAAGGCATTAAAGGCATATAAACCTGATATAATTTTTTAGAGAACGGAAGACGGTTTATTTTTGATGTGAAAACGCGTTTACTTTTTATCAGTTCAGAAACCGCTTCAGGATCATAAACGTGGGTAAAAATGTCAGCTTGCGGATACATTTCAAGAAGAGCTTCAAGCATTTTTTCACCGCCGCGCATGTTGACAAGCCAGTAATGAATTATCGCAACTTTCATTTATTTACTCTCATTCAAATAAATCTGTTAAAGGATAGCCTGTCCATTCAGGAGGCGCTTCAGTACCCAGAATAAATGCAATAGTCGGAGCTATTTCGCAGATACTAACAGATTTGTACGAAATATAACCTTTTTTTACGCCTTGTCCGTAAAATATTAATGGAATTTTTCTGTTTTTTATTACGTCAAGATTATGACTAAGGCCGAAACCTCCGTGGTCTGCTGATAGTACAAAAACTGTTTCATTAAAGATTCCTGAATCAATTGATGCCTGTATAATCATGGAAATATAATTATCAATTTCTTCAAGTTTTTTATAATAGCTTTTGGATCCCCAGCCTTTTTTATGCCCTGCCGCGTCTAAATCATCAAACACAACAGCGCTGAAGACAGGTTTATTTTCTTTAATATAGACGGAAAATTTTTCGGCCGAGTCGAGATCGCTGCCATTTATAAATTCTTCAATAAAGCCGTTTGGATTTATTTTTTTAAGCTCGTCCCATTTATAAAAAAACGATACATTATTATTAGAATATTTATTTTTTATAATTGTGAAGATAGACGGAAAGTTATCTCCTATTTGTTTTTTAAATTCTGTGCCTCTGAACAGAGAAGGCCAGTTTATATAGCTATTACTTGGCAGCAAGTTGTAAGTATTTGTGTAAAATGTTCCTCCATTAATCATTTTTTTAATGGTCGGAATATTGGCATTTTGTATATACGCGCTTCCAAAACCGTCAATGCCGATAAATATAACATGTTTTGCGTTTATAATATCATTTTTTAATTCATCTTTTTCGATTATTAACGGATATTGACCAACGCAGTTATAAAAAAGAACAGCCGTAAATAAAATTATTATTCTGGCAAAAACATTCATTTTTGTCTCCTTTATTGTTTTAGATTATCCAGAATTATTGACGCAGTTTTTTCAAATGTATATTTAGAAACCAAATTTTCCGGAAGGGTTAATTTTTGAGCCGGTTTATTGTACAGTAATTCCATTATTTTTTCTTTAAGATCATTTGAATCGCCTGCTTTAAAAAAAGTTACCGGAAAATCCGCATATACTTCCGATAATACAGGGATATCAGATATAAGAGCATGAGTGCCAAGTATCATTGCTTCCAGCGGAGGATAGCAAAAACCTTCGTAAAGCGAAGGCTGTACAAGAAGGGAAGAAGACGCAAGCAGTACAATTAAGGCTTCGTCTGAAATATAACCGGTAATAGAGATAGAACCGTCATTAGACGACTTTATCTTTTTTAAGATTGTATTATCCAAAGAGCGTAATTTTTTCTTCGAGCTTACAATAACAAGGTTGTAATTCAATCCTTCATCGCGGGCAAGTCTAAAAGCGTCAAGAAGATAATATAGGCCTTTATGTCTTTTTAGATTTCCTATAAAGACAATAGTGTTTTTCTTTAATATTTTTTTGTAGTTTTCACTTTGTTCAAGAAACATCGGCTGAATTGCATTATTTGTAACAACAACAGGCTTTCGGGTTCCCAGATTATGTTCGATTCTTAATTTTGAAAATTGAGATACAGTAAATATTTTTTTTGATTTTTTATGGGATCTCCTGTAAAACCACATGCGGGCTTCAAGACCGACTTTAGATGTAAGTTCAGGCAAGTCCGGAAATATTATATCATGAATAGTCGTATAAATAGGAATTTTTATTCCGCGCGGAATATTAATATACGGCGAATAATACGCGTCGGCATTATTTATTTCTCTTGTTATCCTAAGGGGAAAAAAAAGCTCTCTGAATGAAAAAGGCTTGATATTGCAATTTATTATTTTAACATTTGAATTTAATTCAAAAATACGTAATTTATTTTTATTTCCAATTAGAAGGAAATTATTATTTGATTTAATTAACCACGGAAGACATCCGCGAAGATAAACGCCGATACCGCTTGCCTGCATCATTCTGCAGTCAATTACTATATTCATTCTGTTTCACCATATAATTTGCGTATTCCGATAATGATGAAAAAAATAAAACATCATCGGCGTTAACGTCCTCTTTTTTTCCTTCGCCGTTTGTTAAGAAAACAGGTTTGCAGCCTGAATTAACAGCGCATTGCACATCGCGATTGTGATCTCCAACCATAAATGATTGTGAGAGATCAATATTAAAAAACTTTGCGGCTTTAAAAATCATGCCCGGCTTTGGTTTTCTGCAATCGCAGTTAATCTTATATTCAGGCCTTTCTCCTTCAAAGCCCTTGTCAGGATGATGAGGGCAGTAATAAATACGGTCTATATAAGCGCCTTCTTTTCCTAAATCTGTCTCCATCTTCATATGAATTAAATCAAGGGTTTCAAAATCAACTTCGCCGCGGGCAATTACAGGCTGATTTGTAATAATAATCGCAAGGTATCCAAGATTATTAATTGTTTTAACAGCGTCAGATACACCGTCAATTAATTCAAAACTCTCAGGTTTTCTTACAAAATCATTGTATTTATTAATTGTTCCATCCCTGTCAAGAAAAATTGCTTTTTGTTTAATGCTTAAATTTTTATACTGAACGATTCCTTTTTCAATGTCATCTGTCACTTGCGCGAAACGCTCGGGTGTTCCCATGTCTTTAATATATTCAGGAGTAGAGTAGGCGTAAATATTACCGTCGGAAATGGAAGGCTTTAAAACATCGCGGTCAAGATCAACTTTTTCTTTTACCTGTGGATTATTTTTTAGAAATTTTAATGATAAAATATGAACGCCTGCGTTAACCTGATTTTTATACCATTTTCTTTCATCTTCCTTATTAATCCAGCCCGTCACCTGATCGTCATTGTTGCTTACAATTAGAGCACTGTCATAAGGATGGCTGTTAGGATGAACCGCAAGAGTTACCAACGCGTTTTTTTTTCTATGAAAAGATATCATTCGTGAAAAATCCATGTCTAAAATAACATCGCCGTTTAATAAAAGAAAATCTTCTGTAAGATTTTCAAGTTTGTAAAGAGCTCCTGCCGTGCCCAATGGCTCTGTTTCAATAAAATAGGAAATATTACATCCGAATTTTTCGCCGTTTCCAAAATAATTTTTAATTTGTCCGCCAAGGTGGCCGATTACAAGAATAATTTCTGTTAAGTTATTTTTTTTTAAACAATCAATCTGATATTCAAGTATTGGTTTTTCGCATATTGGCATCATAGGCTTTGGAATATCGCTTGCTATTGAAGAAACGCGCGTTCCTTTTCCGCCTGCCATTATTACTGTCTTCATTTATAAGAAACCTTTATTAAAAAAAATAGTCTTCAAGCATCATGCAGATTATATGATAAACGGGCAAATGCAATTCTTGTATTTTATATGTTTCTGTTTCAGGAACACAGATACAAATATCAGAAAATTGTTTTAATTTTCCGCCTCCATCTCCTGTAAGGCCGATAATTTTTAATTTTTTTGCTTTTGCTACAGCGCAGGCGTACAAAATATTTTTTGAATTACCGGAAGTAGATATCGCCAAAAGCACATCTTCTTCTTTTCCGTATCCGTAAACCTGCTGTGCAAATGTGATATTGCCGTCAATATCATTAATACACGCAGTATTTAAAGAAGCGTGACCAGAAAGAGCGATAGCGGGCAAACCAGGCTGCATTTTAGGAAGAAGGTAATCAGAAATATTTGAATCCACTTTTTTTATTTCTGCGATAAACGAATCAGGAAGCGTTCTTTTTTTTGCGAAGGTTTTCATTAATTCACCTGCAATATGTTCTGCGTCAGAAGCGCTTCCGCCGTTGCCTGCAATTAATAATTTACCGCCATTTAAATATGAATCTTTTATAATTTCAAAAGAGGAAGAAATTTCATTCCTTGCTTTATTAAGCTGAGGATAACGCCGGATTAATTGCTGTAAATGGTCCATGCCTGTGTTCCTGTTTCTGTAAAACTTGGTGTTAAAACCAAGCCCTGTTTTTCTTTTAACGCCCTGACGAGAGAGACTTTTTTGCAGGGATTGCAATAAATCATCATAAAACCTCCGCCGCCGGCGCCGGAAATCTTTGCAGACTGAGCGCCGTTATCAATCACGTATTGGTATAGATCATCAAGAAAAGAATTGGAAATGGACGCTGCTGCGTTTTTTTTCGCATGCCAGCCTTGTAAAAGACAATCAGAAAAGCTGTTAAAATCACCTTTTAACAACGCTTCTTTCATAAGAACTGCCTGTTTTTTCATTTCATGCATACTTTCTATACTTTTATTTTTGCCTTCTTTAGCATGCTGGATTTGTTCTTTAATAATATTAGCGCTTTCTCTTGAAACTCCGGTATAGAATAAAACAAGAGAAGATTCAAGTTCGTTCCTAATCCAGCGTTTTAAACGGAGAGGATTTACAATTACGCGCTCATTTTCATAGAATTCCATAAAATTAAATCCGCCGAAAGTAGCCGCGTATTGATCCTGCTTACCGCCTGCAAGATTGATATCTTCTCTTTCAATTTTGCACGCAAGCGCGGCAATGTCATATTCGCCAAATGGAAGATTCAGCCATTCCTCATACGCTTTAATTATTGCAACAACCATGGTAGACGAAGACCCAAGTCCTGAGCCTGCTGGAGCGTCAGAATAAGTTGTCATTTTAAATGAAAGAGGTTTTTTTACATAATCGCTGATAATTCTATTATAAATGCCAATATGTAAAGGAAGGTCAACTGAAGGCTCCAATTTTTCTTTAGCAATATAAGATACATTTTTATTTAAGTCGGCTGCGTAAAACTCAATTTTGCCTGTTTCAGCGGGCTCAATAGTGCAGTAAGCGTACATGTCTACAGTAGCGTTAAGGACAAAACCGCCGAAGCGGTTATAATAATCCGCTATATCAGTGCCGCCGCCTGCAAGGCCAAGCCTTAACGGCGCTTTAGAACGTATTAACATTTAAATAATTCCTTTAATTATAATATTTATATGCGCTTTTCTTTCTGTTTCTTTTAATTAATAATAATTTTGTAAATTTCTTTATAAAAGAAAATAACATATTTAAAGAGTTGAATATTGACGGGAATATTTTTTTTAAAAAAAACAATGTTTTAAATAAATCGCTGTCAAGGACAGCGAACATATTTTCTCCGACAAATGTCCTTGATTCGGAAACAAATGCGCTCTTTGGATTTTCCAGCAGTTTGTAAACAAAATCCGGAACAGTTCCGTGTTCTTTAATTTTTTTAAATATATCTTCAGAGGCGAATATGTACGGAGAAGTGTACATATATAATTTTGTCGCAAAATAGTGAATTATTTTTGCATTTACAAGAAACGGAAGATAATTGGAAATAATCTGGCAATTCCATGTTCCGTCAAGCTCTGTAAAGAATGATTGATTTTCATAAATTGCCATATTTAAAGACGGCTGATCTCTTAATATTTTTTTATCTTTGCTGAACAGCCATAATTCATGCCATCTATCAAATATTTTATGCGTATCAGGTGTATCTGCGCAAAAAATTATACCGCTGTTTATCTGTTTGTTGGATAGATATGAAGTAAAACCAAGTTTTTTTTCGTTGTCTTTAAACATTTTTTTGTTATGATGCCTATCAAGTAAAGCATGGCAGTCAAGACAACCGCCGAAATTTATATTCATTTGCGTTATAGACGAAAGATCTTCGGTAATAATTGTATCGCAATCTATAAAAAGAAAAGCGCCTTCGATAAGACGGCGCATGGAAGTTTTTAACCATCTAGAAACTTCTACCTGCGAAAGAGTATCAGGCGCTTTTACCGATACTACATCAGAAATATATTTTTCGTATTCACAGCGTTTGTCTACAAGAGTATTTTTTGTTTTAGAATCACAAAGAAGAGTAACATGCGCATCCGGCATCAGTAATCTAAGAGAAACAATAGACAGCAAAAATTGTTCGTAATAATTATCTTTTGAGGTGCTGGTAAGTACATATAAATATTTCATAATTCATATCTCCATGCGGGCATTACTGTAATTTTTTATTTAAAATAAACAGATTTTTAAATAAATTCATTTTACAACTTGTTTCCAGTTGTCTATATTAAAAATATTATCCCGAACATAAAGCCATTGATCGTTTTTAATTGAATATTGTAATTCATCGGCTGTAGTTAAAACAACACCATTTTCTTTATCAGGTTTAATGTGATTGCCGGAAAACGGGTTTTGAGGATTATATATCAGATTTTCCATCGCTATAAATGGCACATCGCCTTGTGTCATAAAATTGTTATCCGTAATTAGCGTACCATTACTATTAAAATCTTTTACAAGAAGAAGCGCATGGTAGTTTGAAAGCCATCTTCCGTCAGGAAGCTGCATATTGCCTTCATAATCATTTTTTACATTTTTACCGTGATCAGAGGCTATAATGATACGGGTATTGTCATAGACTCCCTGCTCCTGAAGAAATTTTAACCAATTTCCAGTTAAAAAAATTGCCGCCATATTTGTATGATAATGATCTTCTCCAGAAAAAGCTCCGCCATCCTGATTTGTAATTTTAATCGCGGGGATATAATCAGGATATTGTAATATTGCGGCATCATGAGGAAGATCGTTAACTATGGCGGTATATGTATTAATATTATTATCTAAAATTTTAGTTATTAACGGGAAATAATCTAATGCGGTATAACTATCCAAAGTATTTAAAGAAAGATTGTTATCTGTCAGACTGTTTTTAGGCTTAAGCCATTCAGCTTTGTCATAAATAAAAACTTTAAATAATGACGGTGATATTTTAAAGAATGAAAAACGTATTAATAAATCTTTTAATAGTTTAGGAATGGAAACTATCTTTGTTTCAGGATGGGAGCGAAGCCAATTTCCCGTATATTTTCCCTGTATGTTTTGAACAGAGATTCCCTGATAAGAGGCAAATATGCTTAAATCAGGTATTAAGCTGTAGTTAGCAAACGTTGGATCTGTGACAGTAACATTAAATTTATTTTTATGAAAAATAAGAGGCATTGTTAATAATGCCTCATTATGTTTTTCCATAGTGTACGAACGGTTTTTTTGAATATTTTCCGGTTTATATTCATAACCGCCAAAAATAAGCGGAGCTCCAATTCTTGTATGAACGCCAAAACTAATATTGTTGGGATAATAAATAAACCCTGAATAATTCTGATAAAGTTCCGGCTTTTCATTAAAGATATAAGGGATATAACCTGAAATAGCTGAATCCAGCATTAATACTATTACATTTTTTCCATTTTTTGATAAAGTAAAAACAGGTTCAGGATTTTCAAAATTTGAAATTTCATCAGCGGAATATTTTAGTTTATTTTCTAATACTAAAAAATTATTATTAATTTTAGCTATGTTATATAATCCAAAAAATGCAAGAGCAATAAGAATAATTATCTGAAAAGAATTAAATATTATTTTACATTTTGAAAAGAGAAGCCATGTAAAAATACCTACGACACAAAGGGTTATAAGGCTGTTTATAATAATAATTAAATATTTTGATTCAAAAGTATCAGGATTTGAAAATCTGAATGTAGATGTAATTGAACCGTAATTTTCCTGGAAAATAAACGTATTAAGAAGAGCAATTACACATAATATAGATAAAATAAAAGAAAGAATATATTTAATATTTTTTGAGAATAAAAAATATATACACAAAGGCCAAAAAACGAAGATTCCGGCTGATTGAATTAAAACAGTATAAATAAAAGGAAGAGGAGTAGTGTAAGAATCAAGAAAAGAGAATTCCTGAACAGAAGACGAAATTAAAGCTCCCGGAATAACAAGACCTGAAAGAATAAAAAGAATTAAAGATGAGAGAATAAATGTATAATTAAAAGAAAGCGCGCATTTTTCAAGATTAAAAGTTTTCATTATTTTTGTTTTAATATATTTAAAGAATTTTATATAAAGAGGTATAAAAAAAACAAGTGAACTTAAACATATAACAAAAAGACGTTTTGGGGATAATCCTGCTGGTATAAAACGAATAAAAACTAAAATAGCGCATAAACAAAGAAATATATAGATTATTTTTTTCCAATATTTAATTTTTACCAAAATATTTTTTATTAAAGAAAAGATATTATTCATTGTCCAATAAAGGACAAGTCCTGAAGGCGAATTATAAAGCAAAATTAAAAATAATAAAGCAATTCCATAAACCTGCATTTTATCTTTGAAAAGAAACCCTTTTGTATATATTATTCCCGATGCAAGGTTTATTAACGTCATTAGTATTGGAAGGAGATTAATTGAGAAATTTTCGAAGGAAATAAATCTGTCAGGGCTTCCCAAGTCATTTATATAAAGAAATGACGTTCCTTTAATAAAATCAAGATTTGATAGATAATGGTAAGCTGCAAGAAAAAACGGAATCTGTATAAAAATGCCTAATGAACTGCGAAGAGCATATATTGGATGGTAATTATTCTGCCTGTAGTAAGTGGAAAGAATCATAAATCTTTCATCACCCTTAAATACAGATTTAAATATATCTATTTTTGGTTTTAATCTTTTTTGAATATCACGTTCTGCTTTCTGAAACTTTTCCGCCATAAAATAAAGAGGCATGGTACAAACTGTAAAAACTGCGCTGACACCGATTATGGCAAGTACTTTATCTTTAAATATCCGGTATATAATTATAAAAGATATTTCTATTAATTGTTCAAGCGGAAAAATAAGAATATAATATAAAAAGTCAAACATTAAAATAATCCAAATTAAATATTATTTATTAATATATTGTTCTTTAATAATTTCTAAAGCGTTAATAAGTTTATTATTGTCGTTTTCTGATCTGATTGCTATGCGAACAAATTCCCTATTATTGAATCCCAGTTTGGAACTGCAGTCTTTAATTAATATATTAAATTCATCTAAAAGAATAAAAGATAATTTTTTCGCGCTGAAAGGAGGATAAACTTCACATAGAAAATAATTTGAAAATGACGGAATTGCTCTCAAATAATATATATCTGATAAATTATGTAAAAGTTTTTCCCTTATTGAAATTATATTTTTACATGCTGTATTGTAATCTTTTTCATATTTGTTAAATATTTGCATAAAATATTCAGCAAAAGAATTAATATTCCAAATAGAAAGTTTGTTTTTAATCTTGTTAATTAAATAATTATTATTTGAAGCTAGAATTCCCAATCTTAAACCGGGAACACCGAATGATTTTGATATACTTTTAATAACAATTAAATTAGGAAATTTATTAAGTATTTCATTTTGTAATAAAGTATTTGACACTGAATAATCAACAAAATCCACAAATGATTCATCAAGAATAAAAGTAATATTTTTATTCTTTGCCCATACGGCTATTTCCAAGACATCATTTATTGGAATAAAATTGCCGGAAGGATTATCAGGATTTATTAATAAAAGAGAACTGATATTTTTATCAGAAAAATAAGCAGTTAATTCATCAGCGTTATATTTATATGATTCATTGCTGACATAGTACGTAACAAAATTATCAGGATGTTTTCTCGCGTAATATTCTTCAAAAGAAGGAAATATTATTCCGGTTTTTCCAGGTAATTCTGACATTAGTTCTTTAATTAATTCAACAGCTCCGTTACCAACGGCTAAATATTTATGATTAATCCCAAAAAACTTTGAAGCCAGGAGACAATTAACATTTAAACTGGAAGGATATTCGCTAAGCAGTATATCAAAATAAGATTTTAATTCATCTTTCATTTTTCGAGTCGGGAAATATGGATTAACAAGATAACAAAAATCAAGAAGTTTTGGAAAGCGCCAGTATCCGCCGTATCTTTTTTGATAATTGGAAAGCATATTTTCTTTATTGGAAAATAATGTTTCTGCAATATCTATATCCTGTATATCATCTATTTCATACCATTTTTGCAGAGGGTTAATTACATGAGCTTTTAAAGTAGAGTGGTTTAAAAAAGCAATGACTCTTAAAACATCTTCATAATATTCATTTTTTCCCAATGTACGGGAATACGCTTCCAGAAACGGCAAGTAATGATTTTCTGAAAAAGAAGAGCTGAATTTATATATATTTACAGTCTTGTAATAATTATCAGTATTGGAAAATATAAAATCTTTTTTTGGAATAAAACTTAAAATATTATTTTCTTCGTCGATTGTTACAACTGTTCCATCCATCCAGTTTTCATATTTGGCGGCTGTGGTTAAGTTAGGATACGGATTATTAATTAAATCGCTTAAAATAGAATTTTCAAATATCAGATCGCTTTCAAATAAAATAGTGTCGTCATTTATTAAATAATCTTTTGCAAGATATAATGAATAAATATTGTTCGTTGTTTTATAATCAGGATTTTCAACATATTTTACAGGAATATCTTTATAATTATCACCAATATAATTCTTTAATTTATCTCCGAAATAACCAATAACAATTATTATTTGCTTAAAATTATGTTCACTAATTTGAGCTAACATGCGTTCGATAAGTGTTTTACCGCAAATATTTACCATGCATTTTGTGTTTTCATTTGTTAACTCCCCTAAACGCCTGCCCATACCGGCAGCAAGAATTATTGCCTGCATTTTATCACCTTTTTAGAAAAAATTACGCTGATTTATTTTCTGCGGTTTGTATCATAAAATCCGCAATTCGCTTTCCGGCTTCCCCGCGGTATAACCACATGATATTTTTAATAGCATCACGAATATTCTGTTTATCAATATTATTTGAAACACTTAATATTGTTTTTTTAATATCGAAAAGATTAATATCTGAAAGTTCAACGCCAATTTGCTTAATAGCTTGAATATAGAAAGGCTCTCTTTCAAGATCCTGAGCTTCTAAACGGCGAAAGTCAATATTTTGAATATTAACTATTACTGGTTTGTTAAATAAAAACGCGTAATCAAATATTATAAAGGAAAAATCAGACATCATTATATCAGACTTTGATAAAGAGTGAATATTTTCATGATTGAAATCCCATTCTATATTCAAACAATTTTTATATTTTTCATAAATTTTATCAATCACCTCTTTTTCTGCAATTAATGATTGTGGATGAGGCCTTATAATAATTCTCCAGCCTGTTTCACAAAGGGGATCCAGAATTTTCTCTCCATAAAAACTTAGAAGAGAATTAGGACCCCATGAAGGAGAGACAAGAACCGTAAAAGGATGTTCATCTTCTTTCGGAAGGTTTTTAATTAATTCGCTGCATTTGTCAAAAAAAGTATTTCCTGTTAGTATTAATTGTTTTTCTTTTTGATTTCTTATATATTCCAATTGCCTAATCTCATCTATTTCTTTTTCTCCTGCAATTAGAATTGAATCAAAATAGTCAAAAGAATATATACGGTATGACACAGCCCCGCCTGCGCCGTGAATCATATGCGAATAATGTTTTACATTTTTTGAACGTTTCCACTGAAAAACATCAAGATTTGGAGTAGTTGTTAGAACAAACTCAGCGGAAAGAAAATTAAGATAAGCGTAAGCTTTGTTTCCGGTGCCAATATATTTTCCTTTTGTATATTTATATTTAGATGAAAAAACAGGATCATCTTTTGATGATGTTAGATAAACAATTTCGATTTCTCTTTTTTCAAATTCATCAAGAACTGCTTCAAAATACTGCCAGTATCTTTTATCTTCGGCGTAAATTACATATTTATATTCTGAACTGGTTTTATGATTATTACGAAAGAAAAATACTCCAAGTTTTAAAAAAAAGCCTCTTGCAAGAAAATAAAAAGTCGCAGCTATACCAATTGCAACAGAAAATATCGCGCTTCCTGTTCCGGGATCAATGTATAACGGAAAAATATTCATTTTATTAACTCAAGCGGAGCTTCTAATACTTCTTTAAAATTCTTTAATGAAACATTATATAAATCATTTTTTGTTTTTTCCAATGAATTAACGATAGACAAATATTCATTGTTTGTCATGTTAATGCATCTCTCCATTGCTTCCGCTAAATTACCATTACTGTCATATAAAATACTGTTATCATTATTTAAATATGATATTTTTGAAAATTGCGAATGTAATAATAAAGGTTTTAGAAAACCATAGCTTATCTGATATGAACCGCTTGCTTTATTTGTATACTGTTTACTTTCTTCATCAAGAAGAGCAATAAAAAAATCAGAATCAATAATTTCTTTATACATTGATTGAAAATCTAAAAAACCGAAATTTTGAATATTTTTATTAAAACAATCAAGGATAGGCAGCCCTTTACCTATAACTTTAATATTAAAATTACTGATTCCTTTTTCATACAGCATATCACACGCATTAAATAAAAGATTTATATTGCGTCGAAGTAAATCATTATTATTAAATGCTGTAAAAGTAGTAATATTAGAATTCTCGCATTTTCTTTCTCTTCTTCTATAATCACAAAAATAATGAGGATTAACGATGACAGGAGATTTCCTGTTTTTTGATTCAATTTTAACATGAGAAATTATTTTATTGGTTTTAAAATATTTACTTAATAAATTCGGATTATGAATCGCACAAACAGGTTTTAATTTAAATAAATTTACAAATGCAAGATGATTTAGTTCGCATTTATTATCAAGTGAATTAATCATTATATGTTTATAATTGGAAATAACAGGAGATCTCATTAAATAATTCATATCATAATCAGATAATATTTTTACTCTAACTTTTTTATTTGTATTAAAACAGGAAAATAAACCAATATCATTTTTTCCTTTACAGTTAATAACAACATCAATATTGTAATTTAAATCTAAAAAATATTTCGCATGTCCGGGTAAAGATTCACCATGTACCTTGTAAAATTCAATTAATAAAACCGAGTTTTCCCTGATATCAAAATAATCAAATTTTCTTTTAAATATATTTAATATATTTCTGGAAAAAATATTACTTATTATAATGGATAATTTAAAAGGTACAATAGCTTTTATAATTTGTCTGAATTTCATTATTTAAATTAATATAATAATTGTTATTATTTAAAGAATCTATTAAATTAGCAGGAAATTTGTTCCGGCTTCTTTATTTTATTAAGAATCCAATTATGCAAAGAAATCCTTTCCTGATTATTAATTCCTACGAAATATACAAGAACTGTAATAATTACAGTTGATATAATGCATGTTATTAATAATTTAGTCCAGTCTATAAATAAACTTTGAGAAAAAATAACTACTAAGGTAGAAATACTGACAACAATAATTATTGGAAAAATAACTTCACGCAGATAACCCAGAACAGGAAGATTTATTTTTTTATTTAAGAATATAATACGCCATATTAAAGATAAAAATGTTAAGGCAAACTTTACGTATAAAACATACATTGGACTGTAACCAAGCCATAAAAAAATCAAAGAAACAGGCAGATTGGCGAATAAGAAACAACTGTAAATTAATTGATGTTTTTTTATATCTCCTGTCGCGAGTATAGAATCCAATAAAGGACCGTTAAATGAAGTTTCCAAAGAGATTATTAACATTAATTTTGTTAATATAACGCAATATTCAGGAACATTATTTAACCATATTTTTAAAACAAAATCCGCATTTAAATACAATGGCAGAACAAACAAAAATAAAAGAAAAAACGACATTTTAGACGTTTGAAATATTAAACGAATAAAATAATTATAATCTTTTGCAGCGTATGATTTAATTATTTGCGGCCTGTATGCAGTTTGAAAATTAACAACAAAGGTATAGACAGCGGTGTTTATTTTTGACGCAATACCCATTGCGGCATTTACAGTAACGCCGTAGAAAATATTAATTAATATATTGGTGCCATGTAAACGGCATACATCGGCAAAATCAAGAAAAATATTCCAAAATGAAAATTTTATCATTTTTTGAAATAATAATTTATCTTTAAAATTTCTAAAATGAGAGGTTTCAAATTTTAAATTGCAATATATAAATTGAGATAAAAATATAATTAATGAAACAATAAAAATAAAAAAGGAATATATAATTAATTTATCATATAAAATAAATATTAAAAGAATAGCAGTTAAAAGTTTTAAAAGAGCCTCAAATATGCCTATTACGGCGAAAATTGACATTTTTTCATAAGCAATTATTAAAGCGCGGTAAGGAGTTTGAAGAATATTTATTGAAATAGAAGCAATAGTAAATTGATAAACAATGAAAGCTGTATCCTGACGTTCTGACGGTATATTTAATAAAGAATTAAAAAGTAAAATGCCGGCGGTTTCAGTTAAAACAATAAATAATAAAGTTATTAAAAGATGTATTTTAAAGCTGAAATTAAATACATTTCTTGTCTGTTCAAAATCATTTTCTCCCATATGAAAGTTAAGGAAACGCTGTGTAGCATTTGTCATGGCTCCGTTAAAAAAAGAAAAGATGATAACAAAACCGAAAACAACGTCATAAATGCCAAAATCTTCTATGCCTAAAGAATTAAGAACGATACGTACTGCGTATAAAGAAACAAGCATTATAAGAACTTGACGGAAGTAAAGAAGCAGAGTGTTCTTGGCTATACGGGCAGTATTAGAAGGCATGTTTAAAATCGCTTGCTTTTACCCAGTTTTCTTTTGTAAAAATATTTTTATGCACAAAGTGGTCTGTATTGGGATTTAATTCAAATTGATAATTATTTCTTAATAAATGATTTCTACCTGATATCGCAATATAAAGAGGTTTATTCTTAAAATCAATTGTAATATCATTTCCTGTAAATGGATTCATTGGTTTATCTATGATATCAGATATTAAAATATAAGGAACATCAGCATTTGACATAAAAGACATATCTGTATGTATTGTACCTGCTGCATCAAAATCTTTAACTAATAATAAAGGATTAAATTGGTAAATATTAAAAGGAGTATCAGTTTTTTCAAAAAAATTATATTCAGGTCCATGATCTGAAACAATAATAATTCTTGTATTATCATATACGTTATTTTCTTTTAAAAAAATAAGCCAGCTGCCAATACGTTTAATAGCCGCCGTATTTATATGATATGCGTATTCTTTAGAAAAAGATGAAGTGCCAAAATTTGTTACAACCAAAGATGGAACATAATCAGGCGCCTGCAAAAACGAATTAACATGTGTTGTATTATTTGTTAATATTAATGCAGTATTAATATCATTATCATTTATCTCTGTTAATTTTATAAGATAATCCAACACGGAATAACTATCAAGAAAAAGGCGTAATCTTTGATCTGATGCCGGTGAACACCATGTTCCGTTCATATATAACGGTTTTCTTAAAACAAGAGGAGATCCCTTAAAAATACTGTACAATAATAAATTTCTTTTAATAATATCACTTGAAAGAGAAAGTTTAAAATTATTATCATTAAGCCAATATTCAGTATATTTAGATTCTGTTAAATAAGATATTATTTCAGGATATTGATTAAAGATGCTTAAATCGCTTTTTATATTATAATTGGCATAAGGAGGATCTGTTACAGTAACAAAAAAATCATTTTCTGATAATAATACAGGAAGCATTAATAGTGATTCATTATGTTTATCTACAAGAGGGGTATTAACTCTATTGTTCATTTCTTCGGGCGAATATTCATAACCGCCGAAAACAGGAGGAGCGCCGATATGCGTATATCCGCCGAATGAAACCGTATTAGGATAATATTTAAAACCTGAATAAATTTGTTTTAATTCGGGAGATTCTTCCATAATATGCGGAAGAAAACCGCTTATGGCTCTGTCAATCATTATTATTATTACATTTTTACCGTTTTGAGAAATTTTAAATATTGGATTAATGTGATCTAAAACATCATCCTGTTTTTTATAATAAGTATTTAAATGGTTAAATTCCTTGTTAATGCCAAAAATATTAATAGCAGAAACAAACAATAAGGATATCCCGCATATGGAAATAATAACAGGTAATATTTTTTTTATTTTTGTTTTAAATAAAATAATAAATAAAATAAATATTAATATTAGTAAAAATATATTCAGGAGAATTGTTTTGTTTGAATGATTTGGATCTGTATCAAATATGAAATTGATTGATAACATTCCGTAATTTCCTGCAAATAAGAACAAATTGACAAATGAGCATATGCAAACTGCGGAAAACATTATTGAGAAATAATTTTTAACTGTATTTGAAAAAAGAAAATAAAGACATAAAGGCCATATAAAAAATAAGCCAAAAGATTGAAGAGCAGTGTTAATTATAAAAAATATAGGTGCGGTATAATTATCAATAAATGAGAATTCCTGAGGAGAAGAATGAATTAAATTTGAAGGAATAAAAAGACCAAATAAAATAAATAAAAATGCAGATGAAAAAATAAATATGGATAAAGATAAAACCTTGTTATAATCTATCTTCATTATTTTTGTAATAGATTTTTTAAAGAAAATATATATCCAGGGGATAAGAGAAATTAAAAATAGTATAATAATTAATTGACGGATAATGTCGACATGTGAAAATCTGATTAAAAGGAAAAATATTATTAAAACGCATAAAAAAGAAATAAAGCATGATAAAATAAACAAATTATTTTTTATATTTAACTTGTAATATATATTTTTAAACAAAGAAAATACATTATTCATTGTCCAATATAAAACAAGCGCAGAAGGAGAATTATAAAGAAGTAAAAGAAAAATAAAAGCAATGCCATATAACTGCAATTTATCTTTACTTTGAAGATCTTTAGCATATATTACGCCTGAAATAATGTTGACTAATGTCATTAAAATCGGCAATAAATTTATAGAAATGCCTTTTATGGATAAAAGTGAATCAGGAGATCCCAAATCTTTTATAAATAAAAAGGATAAACCTTTTAATAATTCAAGATGAGATAAATAAGAATAAGCTGCAATGAAGAATGGAATTTGAAATAAAAATACCAAGCTTCCTCTTAACGAATATAACGGATGATAATGATTTTGTTTGTAATAAGTTGATAAAATCATGTATTGTTCATCGCCTTTGAAAGCTTTTTTAATTTTATTAACTTTTGGTTTTAATTTATTTACAATATTTCTTTCGCGCTGCTGCCATTTTTCTGCGATTGCATATATTGGCAGACAGAGTATACTTATGGCAATACTGATGGTTATTAAAGAAATCCCAGCATCTTTAAAAAGAATATAAGAAAAATAAAAAATAAATTCTATAATTAATATAATCGGATGTATTATAATAGTGTATAAAATGTCAAACACTTTCAGTTGTCCTTAGTAAAAAATTGAATATATTTCTTCCGGCATTTCCTTGATGCTGCCAAGCGGTATCTTTAGCTTCTTTTCGTTTGATTTTAAGCGTTTCATTATCACTGGTATTTTTAATTACATCAATAATTCTTGGAAAATCATCTTCTTTAAGTTCAATACCGGCATCCTTTAATACTTTAAACTGCCATAATTCATGATCTATATCATCAGCGTCATACGGAGCCGGATCAAATTTATTTTTTACATATAATACGGGTTTATCGCATAAAAACATGAAATCATAAATAATACCAGAAAAATCAGAAATCATTATATCTGTTTTTTTTAATATGAATATATTTTCTCTTTCATAATTCCAGATAATGTTATTTTTATCTTTATAACGATCTTTCAGTGTTTTAAGAATTTGATTTTCTGATTTTAAGGATTGAGGATGAGGGCGTATAATTATTCTCATGTTTGAATTACTTAGAGGATCAAGAAGTTTATAACCATAACGGGATAATAAAGCGGAAGGACCCCATGATGGAGAAACTAAAACTGTAAATTGATGGTTTTCTTCAGAGGGAATTTGATTTATTTTATCATAATATACATCAAGATAGGAACAACCCACTGTAATAAGAGTTTTTTCCGGGAGCTCTCTTTGTTTTTCTAAAAAACGTATATCATTAATTTGATAATCACCGGACAAAAGAACCGAATCAAAATAATCAAGACCAAAAAGTTTATATGTTGTTACGTCTGCGGAAGAATGAAGCACATGGGAATAGTGCTTTACAGTTTTTGAACGTTTCCATTGGAATACTTCAAGATGAGGAGTAGTTGAAAGAACAAATTCAGCGGAAAGAAAATTAAGATAAGCGAACGCTTTATTGCCTTCGCCTATATAAAATGGTTTTATATAATTCCATGATGTTTCAAATACAGGATCATCGGAAGATGATGTTAAATAACACAATTCTGTGTTGTTGTATTCAAATTCTTCAACCGTTGTTTTAAAAACATTCCAATATTGTTTACCCTCACAGTATATTACATATTTGTAGATAAAATTATCTGACGGTATATTTTTTCCGTGAAAAGCATTTTTAAATTTTAATAAAAGAGCTCTTAAAAAAAAATAAGATGTTGCCGCAATGCCGATAATAATTGAAAATAAAGCGCTGCCTGTCCCCGGATCAATATATAATGGATACATGTTATATAAAATTAAATATTTCCTATGCAATAATATTTTAAACCTTTGGAAACAACTTCATGGGATTTATAAATATTGCGAAGATCAAAAAAATAAGGAGCTTCTAAAAGGTTTTTTATTCTTAAAAGATCAATATTTCTGAATTGATTCCAGGGTGTTGCTATCACAAGCGCATGAGAACCTTTCGCTGCGTCATACTCATCACAGGCTAGATAAATTGAATTTTTAATTGATTCAAGTCTCCACTTTGCTTCAGTCATGGCCGCAGGGTCAAAAAGGCGAAGATTTGCTCCTTTTTCTGCAAGGTAATTGCAAATTGTAATAGAAGGGGATTCGCGCATGTCATCTGTATTTTGTTTAAATGCGAGTCCTAAAATGGCTATTGTTTTTTCTTTTAGTTCTCCAAGAACTGATTCAATTTTTTTTGCAGCTTTTATCTTTTGTAATTCATTGCTCTCTATAGTTGATTCTACAATAGATTGAATCGCATCGTTGTCTCTTCCTATTTTTGCAAGCGCCCTTGTGTCTTTAGGAAAACATGAACCGCCGTAGCCGGGACCGGAGTGTAAAAATTTACTGCCAATTCTTCCGTCTTTTCCCATTGCTCTTGAGACATCATTAATATTAGCGCCTGTTTTTTCGCAAAGATTTGCGATTTCGTTTATATAAGTTATTTTAACCGCAAGGAAAGCGTTAGATGCATATTTAATCATTTCGGCAGATTCAAGATTAGTTACGATAAAAGGAGTTTCATTTAAATAAAGCGCGCGGTAAACGTCTTTCATAATGCTTACCGCATTTTCGCTTTCGCTTCCTATCACTACGCGATCAGGATGCATAAAATCGTATACGGCAGTTCCCTCGCGAAGGAATTCTGGGTTTGATACAACGTCAAACTCAATTTTAATTTTGCGTTTATCCAGTTCTTCTTTAACCCATGATATTACTTTTCTTGCGGTTCCTACAGGAACTGTGCTTTTATCAACTATTATTGTATATTGAGTAATAATGCGTCCTATCTGGCGGGCCGCTTCTTCTACAAAACCAAGATCCGCGCTGCCGTCATCCATCGGCGGCGTTCCCACGGCAATAAAAACAATATTGCTTTCTTTAAGGGCAGATGATAAATCCGTTGTAAAAAGAAGGCGTCCGCTCTTAAAATTTCGTTCAACAACCGCGTCAAGACCCGGCTCAAATATCGGAACGATTCCCTTTTTAAGAGATTCAATTTTATCAGAGTTGTTATCGACGCAGATAACATTGTTTCCAAAGTCAGCAAGGCAGGCGCCGGATACTGAACCTACATAACCTGTTCCAATAACTGTTATTTTAGCCATAAATTTACCTTAATTATTTTTTGAACATACAAATATCATCTCGTCGCCTTCAATAATAGAACGTTTATCATAATATCCATACTCTTCTATAATTTTAAAATTTTGTTCTTTTAATATTTTAACAATATCATTATGTTCATAATATTTTATTGTAAGCATGTCTTCTTTTACAATTTCTTCATTAGTGTTAATTATTTTAATTTTGTTTAAATATTGGATAAATTTTAAATTTGTATCCGCAAAATGATTTATTGTTGAACGCGTTATTTGTTTATCACCGTCAATAATATTATATGATACAGATTCAATTCCAATCCATTTTTCATCATATATTCCAGGTTTAAATATGCTGAATGCAAATATACCATTATCTGACAAATGATTATATATGCATCTTAAACAATCTATAGTTTTTTCCTGAACAGGCAGCCATTGTAAAGCGCGCCATGGTATAATTATAAAGTCATATTCTTTGTTTAATTTAAAATTTGACATATCTCCATGAATAATATTTAAATAATGTTTCAAATGCTTTTGTTTTATTTGCATACTCTGTGTAAAATTCCAAATCATCTTTAATGATGTCTCTGTTATCATAATCATAAAAATACGCGGTATTATGATAAAGATTACCCTGTAAATAATTATTCATTTATTAGCCTTATTAATCACTTGTTTAATACAGTTCTCATATATTCTTCCATCAAGCTTGTAAAATATTTCATTTCATGAACTTGAATATCACCTATGTTTGCAATTCGAAATGTGTCAGTGTTGGAAAGTTTTCCGGGATAAATTGTAAAACCGTAAGCTCGTGCAAAATTATGAAAGTCATTAAAATTATATTTTGACGATGAAGGTTCAATAACGGCTGTAATTAGTTTTGACTGATGTTCCTCAGGAACAAGCATTTCAAGATTTAACCGTTTTATTGATTTAAAAAGTTCTTCCCAGCAGGATGAGTAGCGCGTATAACGTCCTTGTATTGTTTCAATTTTCGCTTCAATAATTGCCTGTCTCAGGGAATAAAAAGCCTGCACGGGCGGAGTAAAACGGGTTTGGTTTGTTTTTTTAAAGTACTCGTATTGATCCCATATATTTAAATAAAAATTCCTCATGGGATATGCTTTAATATTATTAAGAGCTTCTTTTCTGCAAAAGACAAGAGCGATTCCTGCCATGCCTTGAATATTTTTATTGGAAGTAGAAGCCATAAAATCAATTCCATCTCTGTTCATATCGATAGGAATCGCGGCGTATGCGCTTACAGCGTCTACAATTGTGACAATGCCGTGTTCTTGACAAAACTTTCCAAGTTCAGGAACAGGATTAAGAAGACCGGTAGTTGTTTCATGATAAACAATTGCAAGATGAGTGAACTTTCCTTTTATCAATATCTCTTTAACTTTTTCTGTGTTCAAAGGCAAGAATCCGGAGCTTTCGTAAACTTCAAAATTAAGACGATAAACTTCTGCCATCTTTGACATTCGCTCTCCGTAAGCGCCGTTATCAACAATAAGCAGTTTTCCGGAATCGGGAACACATGAAGAAATCATAGCTTCATCAGCGGCAGTTCCCGAACCTCCGAATAATACGGTTTCAATCGTATCTTTATTACCTGCAAAAAGCGCTAGTTCCTCTGCAACCCAGGACATTATACCGCCGAAATCTTTTTCTCTCGGACAAATATCAGGGCAAACTTGCGCGTATTTAACGCTGTCTGTTGTCGTTGCGGGTCCCGGGTTTAATAATACTTCACGTCGAACTTTATTTTTATTTTCAGATTCAATTATTTTAGGATAGATATTTTTTTTCGCGTTTTCAAGATGTGATGCGTCATCAATTTCACACCATAGAAAATTATCTATTTTTATTACAAATATTTTATTATTAATCTCTGAAGATAACGAAACATAGGACATTGCGGTTTCATATTCCATCATCGGCTGTGAATTCAGATTTTCCAGCATGTAAGAAACCATTTTTCCGAGAGTTTCTTTAGTAAGGCGCGTAATCCCTGTTAATTCTCCTGCAAGATTTAAAATTGCGTCTCTCTTCTTAGAATGTTTTATTAAATATCCGTCAGCATCTGTCTCAAGATAAACCTCATCCCCCGAATGCGTTTCACCTGATGCCAGAATAATATTTTTATGAGTTTCGTTAATTAAAACAAAAAATCCTGAAATATCGTAAACTAAATCAGATTCCAAAAGAAGAAAATCTCCGTTAACAAGAGGAGCACAGCAGGAAAGAGTTCCCATGCTGCCAGTTTGTGAGTATTTTGAATTATGCGCAAGTTTAATAACAGGATAACGAAGCTTTAATTTCTCATACCATTCGCTGCAATGACCTGTTCCTATAATTATCTCTTCTATTCCTGATGAAATTAATTTTTGAATCGATCTTTCTACGATCGGAATTTCGCCTAATTCAATAAAACCCTTGGGCATTGATTCTGTTTTTTCTTTTAAACGAGAACCTAAACCTCCTGCCATTATTACCGCTTGACGTATCATTAAAGCGCCTTCATAAAGTTTATTTTATTTTCAACCGGCGTAGAAACAGGTCTTCCTAAATCTTTTCTTGCGCCTTTTCGTATACGAACCTCTATTAAAACAGGGCCTTGTCTTTTATTATTATCAATTTCTAATAAAGAAGCGCGTAACTCTTCAATTGTTTTAACAGAATATGTATTATTATAACCGCATGCAGAAGCAATATTTGGAATATTAATTTCAAGTCCAACTGTTGGCTGTCCGCCGACTGAATCGTGGGCGCCGTTATTTAAAACAATATGACGAAAATTTCCTGGTTTTCTGTTTCCAATAATTGCAAGGCTTCCGGTGTGCATTATTATGGCTCCGTCACCGTCAAGGCAGGTAATATTACTTTTTGGTTTTTGAAGAGCTATTCCAAGCGCTATTTGCGAGGAATGACCCATGGAACCTACAGTTAAGAAATCATGGTTATGCGAGTGTTTTAATTTTTCGCGAAGTTCAAATAACTCGCGCGATGCCATGCCTGTGGTAGATACATATATTTCATCAGGGTTGGAGGAGTTAATAATTTCTTCTATTGCGCTTTCTCTTGTCAAGAAAAGATTTTCTTCATTTTTTGATCCTTTTTGCAGTTTATATTCATTAAAAGTGTCTTTTTTAACTATTAAACAAAATGGAGAATTGCTTTTTAAAAAATGTTCTTTCATTATTTTAAATTGTTTATTCAGTTCAAGTTCGTTATTTGAAATTATGAGAAAAGGTATTCCCAATGTTTCGAGCATGGAACAGGTTACTTTTCCTTGTTTAATATGCTGCGGTTCATCTTTAACGCCAGGTTCTCCGCGCCAGCCGACAAGAAGAATTATAGGTATTTGATAAACATCTGCATCCGCAAGAGAGAGAAGAGGATTAACCGCGTTGCCAAGACCTGAATTTTGCATATAAACAAGAGGTATTTTTCCTGTTGCTAAATGAAAACCTGCGGCAAGAGATACTGCAGCGCCTTCATTCGCGGCTATTATGTGATTATTATTTTCTGCATGATCTGTAATATATGCGCAAAAACTTTTCAAAAGAGAATCAGGAACGCCTGTAAAAAAGTCAATCCCTGCTTTAATTAATTTTTCGTAAAAATATTCAGGTTTAATCATATTATTAAAATCTTCTATCTATCATTAGGAATTAATGAAATAATGTCTTTAATCGACATGCAAAAAGGTTCAGCTTCAAGTGATCTTTCGTTTTGTAAAATAAGTTCTGCTGCTTTCATCATTGCAGGATATGAAGCGCGAAGCAGATGATTTGCGTAAATTATTATTCTTGCTCCCCATGAATAAAGTTCATTTTCTGTAAATTGATTGTAAGTAGTAGGAACTAAAACAATGGGAATGTGTTTATATTCTTTCTTAAAATTTTCGCAAAAATTTTTAATATCCGCGCCGGATTTTTCTTTGCTGTGAATCATTACAGCGTCAGCTCCGGCTTTAACATAAGCGCTTGCGCGATCCAATGCGTCTTCTACAGTAGAACCTGCGATTAAACTTTCAAGACGCGCGATAATCATAAAATCTTTTGTTACTTGCGCTCTCTTTCCGGCGCTGATTTTTTCACAAAATTCCTTTATGGGAGAAAGTTCCTGAACAGCGTCTGTTCCAAAAAGTGAATTTTGTTTTAAGCCGACCTTATCCTCGATTATTACGGCAGAAACGCCATTGCGTTCAAGAGTACGGATTGTAAAAACAAAATGCTCCTGTTTTCCTCCGGTATCGCCGTCAAAAATTATCGGCTTTGTTGTGCATTCTAGAATGTCAGTTAAGCCGTGAAGCCTTGTCGTAAGATCAACTGCTTCTATATCGGGTTTTCCCTTGCTTGTTGAATCAGTTAAACTTGATGACCACATGCCGTCAAAACGGCGTATCTCGTCATTCTGAATAAATTCTGTATGTTCAACAATCAGCCCTGATAACCCTGAATGAGCTTCAAGTATTCTTATAACAGGTTTAACATCAAGAAGACGCCGTAATGTTTTTAATCTGATGTCAGGGGTTGTGCCAATCGCTATCTGAACGTCATTTAATGCTGAAGAATTTATGCCCTTTGTATACGGTATCTCTACAACTTCACCGCCCAACTCTTTCATTACTTCGATAACATCTTCACGTAACTTGCTTTCAGAACCTGTTTGCCAGTCATCTCCGTGAATAATTATATCTGGTTTATATTTTCTAAGATTAGGAATATAACTCCATTCATCCTGAGGTATAACGCGCACAACGCCTTTAAGATTTTCTACGACTATTTTTCTTTGTTCAAAAGTGAGATAGGGCAGTCTTTTATGAGTAGCAATAGCCGGGTCGGTGAAAAGGCCTACCCATAATTCACCCAGCTTTGCGCCTTCAGAAATTATATTTATAATTCCCGGATGAATAATATCACCCACCATGCCAAGATACACTGTTTTCATAAGACGAGACAATTCCTCTAATAAAAAAGTTCCATGCCTAAAAATAATTCGATTGGGGTTCTTTCAGAGATATTTGAAAAATCCCAGGCTGCGGAGATGCGAAAGAAAAGACTGCGCCAGCTTTGAGGAAAAATAATCAGTTCAAGGCCGGCGCCGATAAGAAAATTTTCGCTGTTAAGCGAGAAGTCTCTTACAGGAGATTTATACCATGCGGCGTCAAAGACAGGATTAAACTGTAAATCAAAATTAAATATGCGCATGAACTTAACGGAAGGAAACCACTCAGAAGGCCTTATTTTTAACAGTAAAAATTGAAAATCAAAATTGAAAGAAACCATTAATTCGGCGTTAACATCCCTGTCATAAACGCCGCGCAGCATGTCTCCAGCCTGATCGTGGCTCGTATTTATCCAGTGACGGTGAGTCAAACGGCTTGTTATTCCCAAAAAATTTTCAAGAAAAATAAGATAACCTTTTAATTCAACGCTGTAATAATAGGACAGCGGATCAAGATCGTTTCTTAAATAATAAAAATTGCAGTTGATTGTATTTACCAAATTTACGGAAAGTCCCTCGCGAAGATTTCCTTTCCAGTCAATTCTTCCAAAAAAAAGATTCTGTGAAAAATCAATAAACGGCCCTTTCTTAAAATCTAAAAGAGGCCAGGGAGAAAATTCTATATTATGTGTATATGAAATCCCCGGCGTATATGTAAGCTCTCCAAAACTGCCGATTTCAAGTCCTGTCGGTATCTCCAATGAAGTATACGGTTTAAGGGACATATACAGTCCTTTTTGAAATTCATCATTAACGCTAAAAATGTTTTTTTCCGAATCTGTGATTTCTTCGTTTACCAAAAATGATACCGAAAAGCCCGTAGTTAATTTTGTTCTTCCTGCGGGAATATCAAGGGATAAGCCGGTTGTGTTTTTATAATACCACGGCTCTTCCATAGTCGGACGGTAGCTGATATTGTGATCAAAATCGAATGTCCAGCTTAATCCAAGCGCTTCAAAAGGATAATTTGAATCCAGCATTAAATCAAAATAGGATTCTCCGTCCTGATCATATCTGTAGCCTAAATCAATTCTTAAAGGCTGCATTGTGCCAAGAAAATTGTAATCGCGGGCTTTAATTGTCAGTTCAAACCCGGAATTGGAATCGTACTTTGGATAGGGAAGGGCGATTATATTCCATGTATCTTCGACATATATTTCCATGTCGACAGGATATTTTCCGCTCTCAAGAGGCTCTGCGACAGTGTATTCAATTCTGACATTGTCTTTTAAAACTCTTTCGTTTATTAAAAGCTGTTTTTTATCCTGGATAAATTTTTCAAGATTCGCTCTTCCGGTTATTTCATGTCCAACCTCGATCTGTGCCTTGTCATTCAGCGCAAATGGGCGGGTCAGGCCTTTTACATTATAATTAAACGAGTTAATAACATAAATTGAATTATCCTGTGTCTGAGTAAGAATTTCCGCTTCAGCCTCTGCCTCCTGAGAGAAACCAGAGAAGCAAACAGCCAGGAAAAAAATTAAGAAAAAAAGTTTTTTAATCAATTGTTATTGCTCGCCAGAATATTTTCAAGAATTTTCATGTCACTTTCAGAATCGATAGTAACGGGACAGGCGCTTTTAGCATCTGGAACAATAAAGACGAGTTTACCGTTTCTTTTCTTTTTGTCGCTTTTCATCGCGTTTAAAAGAGAACTCGCTGTATTTTTACCGCCGGCTGAAGGATGAGAAGAGCTGATACAGTAACCCATACCGGAAAGCGCCTTTGTTATTTTTTCGGCTCTCTCTGCGGGCGTTATGCGAAGAGCCAATCCAAGCTCGCATGCGCGCGCCATTCCCCACGCAACGGCTTCTCCGTGAGAAATTGTTCCAAGCCCGGATACGCTTTCAAGCGCGTGGCCGAAAGTGTGTCCAAGGTTAAGGAGCGCACGTATTCCCTTTGTTTCCTTTGGGTCTTCTGTAACAATGCCGCCTTTGTACTGAACGGCTTTTTCAATGCAAAAAGAGAGCAGGGTAAGATTTTCAGCTGACAAAGAATCGCCGCAAAGGCGCGTAACCTTGTCAAAAAAATCATCATCGCCTGTAAGTATTGCGGTTTTTAAAAGTTCCGCCATGCCGCTTTTCCATTCTCTTTTTGGAAGAGTGCGAAGCGCGTCCAGCGGCATGTATACCGAGTCAGCGGGATAAAAACTGCCTGCAAAATTTTTCCTGTCAAATAGATCGATGCCTGTTTTGCCTCCGACCGAGGCGTCTACCATGCAAAGAAGGGTGGTTGGAACAAGAACAAGACGGCAGCCGCGCATGTAAACAGAAGACGCGAAACCTGCCATGTCGCAGATAACGCCGCCGCCGACAGCGATAAAAACTCCGTCTCTGGAAATTCCCTCTTCATAAGCGGCTTTCAATATTGTTTCAATAGACTGCCAGTTTTTATTTTCTTCGCCGCTTTTTAATACACATAACGGCGTTTTATTATCAGCGCAGATTTTTTTCGCAATGGAGACGGTATTCTCATCGGCGATTACAAGAGAATTATTCAAATTACTGTTAATTTCAAAAATATCAAACGTATCGTTATAAATTTTTACATTTGTTTGAAAATCATTAAAATTAAAAATCATTTATGCAAAACTACTTTTTCCAGCCGCATACTGGAATTAAAATGAGGAAAAACGGAGCCTGCCGGTATTATTTAAGATTAATGGCCGGCGGATGTTATGCGCAGAGGCGGCCGAAACACACTCAATGAACCTAACATTTTTCTTAATTGTTTTCTATATTAGCACAATAATTTACGAGTTACAATAGTTAAAGGAGATTGCTATTCGGAGAGGTTATATATGTTTTCTTCAATGCTGTTTATAAGTAAAAATTTTGAAATTTCATTAATTAACGGCTTGGAATCAAGGAATTCTTTCCAATTTTGTATAAAATCATCGGCAGTTTTACGGCTTATAGGCAAATTCTTGCCATTTAGAATGCCTTCTGCTTCTCTGTTTCTTAAAATTGTATGTCCTTTATAGACGATTCTTATCTCCGGCAGCAGATTTTTCTGGGTTTTCGCTAGAAATACGAGAGATTCAGTGTCAAAATTGCTTTCGGTATAGAATTTTTTATACACCGCATAGTCCCATTGATGTAAAGGAAGCCTAATCCTGCTTAAAATTTCCTGATTTTCAAGACTCGTATGGTCTTCCGAATGAAATCTGGCAGCGGAAACCCACCGCGTGCCCGAGGCATTACGGAGTTCATACTGCGCGTCAAGAGCGGTAAGCGGACCGCTTAGATCCAGAAGGCGGGATGTAGTGCAGATATTACCGCCGATTGTAGCCAGATTTCTAACCTGCACGCCGGCAATTTTTTCAAGGCATTTTCTAAGAAGGGAAGGAACTACTTTCCCAAGAGTGATAAGCTTGTTTAATTTTATCATCGAACCTATTTCAAGATAATGTTCAGTCCGCGTTATGCGATGAAGCTCTTCAACTTTATCAAGACAAAGAAAGACAGGAGGAAGATCAAGAATTATTTTATCTTGTTTGCCGACAATATCCGTTCCTCCGGCATAAAGAACAGCGTCGGGATATCTGTTCCATGCCGCGAATAATTCCTGAAAAGAGGTTGATGTAATTACCTGATTAAGAGGTTCTTCCATTAATCCTCCTTACTCTTGTTTCTGCGATGGAATTAATTGCTTTCACAAGTCTTTCTACATTTGTGCAGCGGCATTTAATGCCGGAAAAACCTATCAGTATTTCTTCTTTTGACGGAGATGGAATTCTGTCAAGGAGCGCGTCTGCACACAAAATTTTTCCTGCTTCGCAATAACCGCAGTTTCCCAGATGTTCGTCAACAAAAACCGAAATTATTTCCTGATACTCGATTGTCTGCGCAAAACCTTCAATTGTGATTATTTCGCTTCCCCGGATCTTGTACGCCGGGATGAGGCAGGCCGGGCTTACGTGTCCGTTAAAAATGACAGAGCACGCGCCGCATTGCCCCGCAAGGCATCCCGGCTTCGCGCCGAATAAACCAAAGCCTCCGCGTAAAATATCAATCAATCTTACGCCGGCTTCTCCGCGGAACATTACATCTTCGCCGTTTAAAATAAAATCTATTGTCATTTTTGCACCGCGCCCGCGGCTTTCGCAGCGTTTTCTGAGTTTCTGAATTTAAGAATTTCCCAAATATCTTTTCTCTTTAAAGGAATTGATTTATAGCAGTAATCCATTGCCTGTGAAACAGCCTGCAGAAAGGCGGCAGGCACGCAAGCCGAAGGAAGATCGCCTATTCCCTTAAGGTCGTTTGAACTGTTAGGTAAAAACTCGATGTGTATGGGAGGAATTTCCGCAGGAGATAAAATGGAAAAATTGTCGTATTGGCTTCTTGAAAGAAATCCGTCTATGTATTCGATGTTTTCATTGAATGCCCAGCCGAGAGACTGAACCGCTGCCCGCATTATGCTTCTTTTCGCTCTGTTAGATGAAATTATTTTCCCGCCGTCGGCCGCAATCCACACTCCGCGCACTACAGGGACGCATTCCACAAGGTCGATAGATACTTCCACAACCGCGGCGGCAAGGCCCGGTTTTAGAAAGCCGCTTACATCCATTGTCTTTCCTTCGGGCGGACCGAAATGGCCGTTCCAAAAAGAGCCGCTTATCGGTTTACTTGACCTTCGCACGGTTATGGGGAGCGGATCGTGAGGACGCTGTTTACGCAGGGCAAGGCAGCATTTCTCGACAAGTTTTGTAATAGCGGTAATATTTCTGGATGAACACGAGGGGCCGCAGTCCGGTGAATCTTCATTGGTTAAGTGAACATTCTCCGGTTCTATTGACATTGTTTCGGCTGCTACGCGGCGCCATATTTTGTTAAAATTTTCGGATGTTGTAATTGACGTTTTTATTTCAAGTTCGCTTTCTTTTGTCAGGGTAACTTCGACACTGTAACAACCGTTGTCTTCTCCGTAATATAAAAGACCGTTACCCTGACAGCCAATCGCGATTCCAATTCCCCTTGGATTGTCTCCCTTTTCCGGTTTGTTTTTTGTAACCTGATGCAGGAGTTCAAATGACGATCTTTTTCTGTAATAATCGCTCATCTTTACAACAGTGTTAATTAGTTCATTTCCGGAAACGGAATTTTTATTTTGCGAAGTGGGGAGGATCACTTTTGGGTCTATATTCTCTTCGCGCCAAAGAGCGGGGTCAATGCCGAAGGCGTTCGAAACATGAGAAATATGCCGTTCAACTGCAAAAAGTCCTTGGGCCAAACCAAAGCCGGAAAAAGGCCCCTGAGGCGGAATATTTGTGCAATTTGCCTTTGCCGATAGTTTAATTGTTCCGGTTTTGTATAAACCAAGCGCTCCAAGGCAAATTTGATCAAGTATTTCGTTACAGTTAACTCCGTATGAACCAAGGTTAACGGTAATGTCAATCTCTGTCGCCGTTATGCTCCCTTTATCGTCAACTAAACTTGCGATATCGATAAAAGTGCCGCATCTTTTTGGCGTATAAACGAAATCTTCTTCCCTGTTTAAAATCAGCCTGACCGGCTTTTTCGTAATAAATACACCGAGAGACGCATGACAGGAAACAAGCGACGGGTACCATAGTTTTCCGTCCATGTGAAGATTTAAATTCGTCGGTTCAATAAAAACTTGCGATGGATCAATCCCCAGCGCGCGGACAACAGATCTTTTAACGTGATAGCTCCATTGCGTTGCCGTTCTTACAACAAGCTGATTCTCCGAACGGGATTTCGTTTTATTTTCCGCGGGTAACTTCGTTGATTGTTCTGCGTTTTTATACCATGCTATGGCGCCGACAGGTTCGGCATACCAGTGTTCCTGTATGCCAGTTTCATAACTACCCGTTACTATCTTGCCGGTTTTTTCAAAAACGCCTTCCGTCTCTCCTATTTTAATTTCACGGGCCGCTGCTGTCAGGCATCTTGCGTCCTTACAGTTAAAGACCGGCTCTTCTTCGTCTGCAATCACCTTGCACCTTGCCGCTAAATCGAAAAGTTTTGATTTATTTTGTCCAAGCAAAATGGCGACGGGCTCTCCTATGTACGTCAGCTTATTATCCGCAAGGATAGGCATACTGGTTTCTTCAAGTCTGTTTTCACCGGGAATATCTTTTGCCGTTATCAGCGTATAATGTTCAGGGAGATTTGGTTTGTTGATTGATTTTAAAACACCCTTCGCGATGGGAGACCTTATTGTAACAGCATATAACAGATTCTGAGGGTAGATGTCTTCCAGAAAGGGAATACTCGCCATTTCATTAATTTATCATAGACCTTGCATAGAAACAAGGATGAGTTGTCTTAACTCAGGTTCGTGGTATTCACGGCTAAAATTTCTTTTAATTTCTCTGCGTTTCGGTAGGATTCAGGCTGCGAACTGTCAAATGCGCAGATTGGACGAAGTTTTTCCAGCAGTGTTTTAATATCCTGACACTGAGGGTTCTTGCGGGTTATCTGTAAAATACGGTTATGTTCTGTTTCCGACTGTTCTTCATCTTCGTTCATAAGGGTTTCATCGAGACGCTCGCCGGGACGAAGGCCGATGTATTCAATTTTTATTTCTGTTTCGGGTTCATAGCCGTGGAAACGGATTAGCTGTTCTGCTAAATCTCGTATTCGCACAGGTTCTCCCATGTCGAGAAGATACAGCCTTCCATTTTCTCCAACGCCGCCTGTTTTTAAAACAAGAGAACACGCTTCGCTGATCGTCATAAAAAAACGGCGCGCGTCAGGATGCGTTACAGTTACAGGGCCGCCTTTTTCAATCTGCTGCTGGAAAAGCGGAACAATAGAACCGCGCGATCCAAGCACATTGCCAAAACGGACAACCACAAAATTGGTGCTGCCTTTTTCCGCGCTGTCTTTGCTGGCGTCAATGACCATCTGTTCGCACAGGTATTTTGATGTGCCGTATACGGAAACAGGGTTTACCGCCTTGTCTGTAGAGATATGCACAAACCTTTTAACGCTGTGTTTGATTGCGCTGTTAATGAGGTTTTCAGTTCCAAAGACATTGTTCTCGATTGCGGCGACAGGGTTTTCTTCCATCATGGGAACGTGTTTGTAAGCGGCGGTGTGAAAGATAGCGTCTGCCTTTAACTGGCTTAAAATGTAATCCATGTAGGCTGCGTCTTTTAAATCTCCGATGACAGGAACAATAGCGGCTTTTTCACCGACGCCTTCATCCTGTAAAAGACGAAGTTCTCTGTCAATCTGATAGATCGAGTTTTCTCCGTGACCCAAAAGGTACAGGCGCGATACGCCGCCTGAAAGCAGCTGACGGCATAATTCGCTTCCTATTGATCCGCCGGCTCCCGTTACAAGAACGCGTTTTCCGCGGACATAAGAGAGGCTCTGTTTAAGTTTGATTGTAACAGGGTTTCTGCCAAGCAAGTCCTGAAGATCGATGGAGCGCGTCTGTATTAAATGCGCGTCTCCTTCTATTATCTGGGAAATACCGGGGAGAATCCGTATTTTCTGAAAGTTTGCTTTTTTTAAGATTGTATAGAGTTCTTTTAAAAACTCGCTTGTTGCGCCCGGAATCGCGATGATCGCTTCGTCCGCCGGGTTAGTTTTAAGAAGGAGAGCTACGTCCCTAATAGGGCCAAGGACAGGAATGCCGTCGATTTTTCTCCCGATTTTAGCCGGGTCATCGTCAAGGAATGCGACCACTTCGCCGAAGATTTTTTTCGATGTTATTTCTGTAGCAAGAGTGCGCCCAGCAAAACCGGCGCCGATGATATATAAGCGTTTTGATTTTCCCATTATCTCCCCGGGTCAAGGGTGCCAATTACCTCAAACGCAAGATCGATTGTAAAAGAGTCATTGTAGATATCGAGCATAATTTTTGCCCTCCCTTTTCTTTTATCGACCTTTATTATCCTTCCCTCAAGACCCATTAAAGGGCCTTCTACAACAACAATGCGGGAGTTTTCGTTGAAATAGACTTTGGAACGTCCGGCTACAGGGCCCGCGTTATTAATAAAATGAAGCACAAGCTCAAGGTCCCGGTCCGCAAGGGCTGTAATTTTCTGGTTCGACTTTAAGAAACGGTAAAAACCCTCAGTGCGTCTAAAGTCCCACTGACAGTTTTTAATCTCTTCATCGTCATTTGCTTCTATAAAGAGGTATCCTGGGAAGACCGCGGGGGTAGTTGTTTTGATTTTTCCGGCTCTTCTTATATCAAGCTGCCTTCGCGGAAAGTGAATTGGAAGGGTTATTAACGGGTGAAGGGCTTTAAACAATTTAATGAACTTTTCTTCGCAGCGCGTTTTTACTTGAATCGCATAGTAATTCATCAATGGTAGTATGAAAGTTATTTTGTGTTTTGAAAAGAGTGCCGATAATAGAGTGAAGAGTTGGATATATAGAGTAAAAAATGAGGAGTGAGGAGTAAAATTATGAAAGTATTTTTTGGTAAATTCGCTGTTTTAGCCGGTTTTCTTTTCCTTTGCGCGAATCTTAATGTCTCAGCTCATATGGTTTCCTTCTATGTGGTAGAAGCCGGGCTTCCCGAGTACGTGGAAAACAGACACCACTCATATATTTGGGAAAACGCGTTCATGGACGTTTTCTTTGACGCAGGCCATATTGTCTGTAACGCTCCGATCCTGCGCTTAACCGCAAGACCATCAGGCGATATTTTAAGCGCCGTGGCTTTCGATGCTCTGGACGCAAGGGAAGGAGGAATCGAATACATATTGATAGCAATGCTGGATTATACCCCTGATTTACTGTCCGCCGATAATATTACTTTCTATATATACAGTCTTACATCAAGAAAAATTGTCTATGAAAAGAAGATTACGGGTAAAGAATACAGGACGCCAAGAGAAGAATCTGACGACATAAAGTCGATTGTAAGAGGATTAGTGCCTTACGTAAGGAATTAACATAAGAGATTTTTGGAGAAAGCAATGAAATTGAAAGTTTTTATATTTATTACCGCGGCTCTGTTTTTATTTCAGAGTTCATCACCATGGGAAGGCGCGGGAACCGTAGCTCCTGACGGCGTGCTTCCGTCTTCGGGACGTTTTATCGCGACAAATTCTTTTCCGCGCAACACTGTGGTAGACATCACAAATATCGAAAACAACAGAAGCATACGCGTTATTGTAGCGGACAGCCTGGACAGCCCCGGTCTTCTTGCGCTTGTTTCCCGCGAAGCTGCGGAGCTAATCGGAATGAGAGCGGGATCGATCAGCAGAATCAGAATGATTCAGCCCTCTGATCCAATCGCCTATTTGCGTTTCATGGAAGGCGCGGCAGCCGGCGTTCCGGGAATCGACCCTGACAAATTAATAACAGAAGAAAATCTTCTTGAAGAATTATACGCAAATGATACTTACAAACCGCCTGTCGCCGCTCCTGTTGTGCCTGCGCCTGTTCCTCTCGAAGTTAATCCTCCTTATGTTGTTGAAAGGGAATGGGACGGACACGGCAGACCGGAAATTGTAGACGTTCAAGGTTATAATGTCGATCCCTATTTATATGAAGACCCGGGTTATGTTACGCAAATAACTGAACAGACAAAGCGGGTAGAAGAGCCAAAACTTGAAGTTGAACCTGTCAAAGAACCGGAACCTGTACCGGTTGAAGAGGCAAAAGAACCTGTTTACATTGTAAAAGAAGAAGAACCTGTAACGCCGTACAAACCTGCGGAAGAAATCAAAGATACTTCTGAAAAGCACGAAGTATTGTCCGAAGTAGTAAAGGACGTAACTCCTTTTTATCCCGAAAGAACTATTGATGATATTGCAAAAGACGTTTCTATGTACGCCGAAGAAACCAGCAGGGATGAGGTTATAAAAGATGTTTCTGTTTATGTAACAGAAGCGGATCGCAGAGAAGTTTTTAAAGACATTCCTGAATGGGGACAGCCTGTAGAAACAACGCAGCAGCCGGAACCGATAACGCCTGAACCTGTCGAAGTAGTACAGCAGCCTGAACCGGTTGAACAAGAACCTGAGGCAGTTCCGCCAAAGCCAGTTTCCGATCCGGCACCGCTGCAAGTTACGGAAGCCGAACCAAATCCGCCTCCTTCAAATGTATACGAACTAAACTTTAATGAAATATTCCCTGCTGTAACAGAAGCGCCGCCTGTAGCTCCGGTTATTCCTGTGCAGCCGCCTGTTTACAATAACACGCCATTTTCGGTAGATACAATTACACAGCTCGATCGCGGATGGTACTATGTGCAGGTAGCGGCGCTTCCTCAGCACAGTGTAGAGACCGCGATACGTCAGATTGACAGAAACTATAAACCCATTGTTTATGTTGAAAGGGATAATTTGTACCGCATTTTAATCGGGCCGTTAAATCAGGGTGAAAGCGCCGCGATTCTTGCGCGTTTCAAAAGCATTGGTTACAAAGACGCGTTCGTCCGCCGTGGCAGCTGAGAAAAAAGTTTGCGTCCGGCAGGACTCGCCTTGAAGCTCTCAGCCTCCTGCTTCGGGCTTCAAGGCCGTCTTTTTTGCTAAACCGGCATCCATACCGGTTTACCTTTCGGAACCTCACGATTCCTCAAGGCCGCAAAAAAGTTTCGAGTCCTGGTATTCAAACAAATGCTAAATTTACACTTAATTAATACTTGAATTAATTTAAAAATATTATTGCGTCCGGCAGGACTCGAACCTGCTACCACCAGATTCGAAGTCTGGTACTCTATCCAGGTGAGCTACGAACGCCGGTATCAATCGGGTGGATGACGGGTCTCGAACCCGCGACGACAAGATCCACAATCTTGTACTCTACCCCTGAGCTACATCCACCATGTAATCATTTGATTTTGTAAAAAAATGTTATTTCTGTCAAGAGCTTGGCGTTCTTGGCGGGAACTCTTATCTTCATTATTCACTTGTAAAATGCTGATTATTCGCAATATAATGTAGCATTACGGTTATCGCGGAGAAAGACATGAAAGATGAATACCTGGAAATTAATGAAAACGTAGAAGATGAATTTTACAAGGTTTACGCGAAGGGCAGAGTAGACTCAACGAACGCCGGCGTACTTCAATATAAACTTGAACATATCCTTAACGAAGGCAATAAAGCGATAATACTTAACATGGCTCAAATTGAATACTTAAGTTCGATTGGAATCAGAATTATCCTGAATATTTATAAACAGGCCGCTAAATCAGGCGGTTCTTTTCGGATAGAAAATCCTTCGGAAATTGTAAGAAATGTTTTGGGAATTGTCGCGCTTAAAGAGCTTTTAGTTTCATAAATAAAAATGATGTTTTCCCTCCGCGCAAAAATACTTGTCATTGTGCTTGTTTTTCTTGCGTTATTCGGCGCTACGTTTATCGTCTATTCCATGGCGACAACTGTCAATTATAAACAGCTTCGTTTGCAGAGCATGGATAATTTTGTTGATCGTGAAGCGGAAAAAGTAAATAAGATTATTTCAGAGATTGAAAGAGGAGCAGTTTTTTACGCGATAAGCGGAAAAATTGTTTACGAAGCCGGATTGGAAGACTTAGGAGACATGCTGGCGCTTGAATACGTTAAAAGTTATTCTGTGACGGTTGGCGGAGGTTACTGGTACGAACCCTTCGCGTTTAAAGAAGATCAAAAACGTTCGGGGTTCTACGCTTTTTACGATAAAAAAACAGGTAAGGCAATAGTAGATGATACTTTCATAATGGAAACATACAATTATCATGAAAAACCATGGTACAAAGAAATAGCAGAGAATATTACAGGGCCGTATCAGGTGATTTGGTCAAAACCCTATATTGACGATTCGGGCACATTCAGTTTAATGACGACGGCAGGCTCTGGAGTGTTTGATGATGAGGGAAAATTAATTGCGATTTCCACAGTTGACTGGAAAATAGAAGACGTAATTAATGAGCTGATTCAAATAAATCCCACAAAAAACAGTTTTGTTTTGTTATGCGTTCCCGAAAAAGACTATGTAATTTCAAGCAGCCGCTTAGGTATTGCGGCGGGAGATTCTGTCTCCGGTCTTCCTTGGGATATTAACGAAAGATCTTTTACACTTTACGGCGTTGATTATATCAGTTTCAGCCAGCACATGGATAACGGCTGGTTTTTAACCATTCAAATACCTGAAAATGAAATCTTCGCGGAAGCGGAAAGCCGCAACAGCCGTTATTCGCTCCTTATAGGCGTTTATTCATTTCTGATGCTTTTAATTGCGTATTTGGTAATATCAAAATTTATTAACACTCCGTTAAAAAAATTAAAAGACGATGTTGCCAATATCGCGCTTGGAAACCTTGATACTCAAATTAAAGTTGATACAAGGGATGAACTTGCGCTTCTTGCGAACGCGTTTAACAAAATGACTTTTGATCTGAAACAATCCATCGAAGAAAACATGAAGGAAAACGAAGAAAAAAAACGAATCAGTACCGAGCTTGCAGTCGCAAATGAAATACAGGCAAGCATGCTCCCGAATGATTTTCCCGCTTTTCCTGGAAGGGACGAATTTGATTTATACGCTTCGATGGTTCCGGCAAGAGACGTGGGCGGCGACTTTTACGATTTTTACCTGATTGATAAAGACAATCTTGCGGTCATTATCGCCGATGTTTCGGGAAAAGGCGTTCCCGCGGCGCTTTTTATGGTAATTGCAAAGACGCTTATTAAATATTCAAGCTCAAGTTTATTGCCGGAAGACATTTTTAATTCTGTAAACAAAAGGCTCTGCGAAGGCAATGAAAAAAGCATGTTTGTTACCGCCTTTATGGGCATTTTAAATATTCCAACGGGAAAATTTGTGTATGTTAACGCGGGCCATAACCCTCCGCTTATAAGAAGGAACGGCGGCTCTTATGAATATTTTAAAAATGCGCATAACACGGTTCTTGCGTTCATGGAGAATATTGAATACAAACATGAAGAGATTACCTTAAAAAAAGGCGACGTGCTTTACTTGTACACTGACGGCGTTACGGAAGCCATGAACTGCCGCAAAGAATTATTTAACGAAGAGCGGCTTTTATACACCCTTCAAAATTGCTCTTCTTCAAATCCAAAAAAAATATTAAAGGCGGTAAAAGATGAGCTTGACCGTTTTACCTGCACGGAAGAGCAGGTGGACGATATTACAATGCTTGCCCTGACAATAGGCAAATCCGAAGAAGACGGCCTTGAGTTTACCAGTGAAATAAGCCTTGAAGCGTCTTTTGAAAATTATAACAAATTAAGCAAATTTTTAGCAAACGAGCTTGGCGGGCATAATTCAAAAAATGTTAACGAGATTCTAATCGCTGCGGAAGAAATTTTTATCAATATAACCAAATATGCCTATGAAAACCAAAAAGGCATTGTAAAGGCGGCTGTCTCCTGCCGTGATAAAATAATTATTAAATTTGAAGATACCGGCAAGGCTTTTAATCCGCTTGAACAGGCCGGCCCGGACATTGAAAAGGACATTATTAACCGCGACGCGGGCGGTCTTGGCATTTTATTGATTAAAAACCTTGCGGATGAAGCCGTTTATAAACGTGAAGACGGAAAAAATATCCTTATAATAATTAAAAACAGTCTCTAAACCCGGCTCCAGTATTCACCGATATATAAAGAGAGGTGGATAACTATGATCTATGAGAAATGCAGAAATATCCTGATGCAGGAATTTGAGCTCATTCAAAACGCGGTGATTTTGCAGGACAAGATAAGGCAGGCGGTTACCGAAAGGCAGTGGGCGGTTTTTGAAGACAATCTTAACTCGATGAACGCGATAGAAAGCAAACTTGAATCGCTGGAAATTGAGCGCGAGCATCTTTTTTCCGTTTTTAAAACGCTTGTTCATCAAAAGACCTTTACGGATAATCTGGATTTTAACGGCAGTTTTTACTCACTGGTTGCCCTCCTCCCCGAAAACGAAAGAGACGATTTAAGCTCTATTTATCACAGCCTAAAAGTTGAAGCTGCGAATCTTAAATTGGAAAACGAATCGCTCATGACGTATCTTAACGGAGTTAAGTCCGCTCTTAAGGACTTTTTTGATATGGCATTCCCCGAGCGCGGAGGAAACATGTACACAAAGACAGGATCGCATTTTACAAACGATATGCGCAGTATGGTTTTAAACCGAAGTTTCTAAGGAGAGAAAAATGACTTCTACATTTATGGGTTTAGAGATTGGAAAAAGAGGCGTGCAGGCGCATCAAACTGCGTTAAACACAATCGGTCATAATCTTAACAATATGAATACGCCCGGCTTTTCGCGTCAGAGGGTAGAGTTCTCTACTTTTGAACCGATTTATCTGCCAGCGTTAAACCGCGCCGAAACGCCCGGCCAGCTTGGACAGGGAGTTTCAATCGAGCGCATTGAACGAATCCGCGATCAGCTTCTTGATAAAAGAATTGTGCAGCAGGCTTCTGGCGAAGGTTACTGGGGAACAAGAGACAAATATATTTACGATATGGAAAATCTCCACCTTGAAACAGGATTCAATTCGATAAGAAGCAAGATGGATAGTTTTTGGGATGGATGGCAGGAATTGTCAAAGTTTCCTTCCGATCTTGAGCACAGAAACGGCGTTATTCACAGGGGAAGAACATTAATCGACGGCATTAAAAACCATTATGTTGGTCTTACAATGCTTCAAGATAAGGCGAATACCGAAATCGAAATGAATGTTAAAAGGGTAAACGAATTATCACGCCAGATAGCGGATCTTAACAGAGATATTCAGCGCATTAAAGGACAGGGCGATAATCCCAACGACCTTATGGACAGGAGAGATTTACTTGTTGATGAACTTTCAGGAATAATTGACATAACGGTTACGCAATCCGATCCGGATGAATTTATGATTCATACTTCGGGGCATGTTCTTATTCAGGGACAGGTAGGCCGCCAGTTCGATTTAAGAAAAGACACTGATGCCGAAAGTTACGCGCATATTTACTGGCGCGACACCAGGAATTTAATGGTATTTACAAAAGGCTCCCTCGGCGCTCTTTTTGAACTGCGTGACGTGACAATAGAAAAAGAAATTCAAAACCTTGACAACATGACAATGAATTTCACAGACCTTGTAAATGAAATTCACCGCGAAGGATACGGCGCAAACGGAAGAACAGGCACCAACTTTTTCTCTGAATATCCCTTTGTTACAAACGTAAACGGAAACTACGATCGCTCAGGCGACGGCGTTTTTGATTCAACTTACGTTTACAGAATTAACGGGCAGAACACGCTTGAACCGCAGGCGCAGATAGGTCTTGAAGGAACAATCACTCTTTCAGGCGCAACTAGAATGATTGAGGTTCCCTATTATTCAACGGATACGGTAAGTGACGTTGTATCAAGAATAAATAATTCAGGAGCGGAAGTAGTCGCGCGCCTTAACAAGGACGGACGCCTTCAGTTAAAAGGGACGCCTGCAGAATTACTCGAAGGAGTAAGGGTAAATCCTGATTTTGTTATACGACATGTTGAAGACTCAGGTCACTTTCTTGCCGGATACGCCGGAATGCTTATGCAGTCGGGAGCGGAAGGAGCGTTCAGCTGGGACAGAGCGGACGCGGTAACGTCACTCAGAGGCGGAGCGGAAGATTACGCCGTAGCTCCAATCGCGAATCCATCAGGCTGGATAGAAGTTAATCCTTTAATCATGGGAGACCCGTCCTCTGTGGCGGCAGGTTTCGGCGAAAACGGAAGGGAAGCGAATCCCGGCAACGGAGACGCTGCGATGGCTATCGCTTCAATCAGAAACAATCAGGTAATGATAGGGCAGTACAAAACATTTGATGATTATTTCGCGGGAACTGTAGGACACATAGCGTTCCTGGGAGAAGAAGCGGGAAGGGCGAATCATACAGAACAGCAGATAATGAGCTTTTTAAAAAATGCGAGAGAATCAATTTCGGGCGTAAATATTGACGAAGAACTGTCAAATATGATCCGCTTTCAAAAAGGATATGAAGCGGCAGCCCGCTACATTACAACTGTAAATTCCATGCTTGATACTTTAATCAACCGCATGGGAGTCTAGAAAGACTCAACGGAGGTAGAAGATGATGACAAGAGTTTCAACTAACATGCCGGTAACGGATATGCAGAGCGCGTTAAAAAGGCAGGAATCGGTTTTGTCCAACATTCAGAATCAAATGGGGACAAATAACAAGCTTCACAGATTAAGGGACGATCCAATCGGGGCGTCACATTCTGTAAGATACGATTCATATCTTACGCGCCTTCACAGGTTTGAAGACAACACGGAGTACGCCAAAAAACATTTGGACAACACGCACGATAACTTAATGTCTACCACAGAAATTTTACAGAGAATAAGGGAACTAGCGGTTCAAGGATCCAACGGCACTTATTCTCCGGATGATTTAAAGATCATGGCAGTAGAGGTAAACGAACTTTTAAAGCAGCTTGTTTCAATTTCTAACACTTTAGGGCCGGATACAAAACAGGCTTTCGCTGGCGACAAAGTTTTTACCCAGCCTTTCAGAATTGTAGAAGGAAGGGTAGACGGCGGCGAAGATCATTTAATTACAAACGTAGAATACCGCGGAGCCGGCGCTTCTCGCAGAGTAGAAATTGGCGACAACATGTTTTTAAAAATTGATATCGGAGGCGATGAAGTTTTCTGGGCGGAAAAAATGAAAGTTTTTTCTTCTGTAGACGCGACAGATTACAGAGTTCAGGAGCCGGGCGCTTTTTTCATCGACGGTATAGAAATTCCTGTAGCGGTAGGAGACACTCTTCCCGCGATAGTAGCGAAGATAAACGATTCAGCGGCTCCCGTAAAAGCGTATATAGACATTGATTCAAGAGGACTTGTGCTTGAAGGAACAACAGCGCATCTTATCCGCGCCGAAGATAAAGTAGGCGGCGCTTCAGTGTTACGCGATCTTGGAATAATCAAGGGCAACATGACAAATAATGCGCCAAACTGGTCGGATTCGGCAAGAGTCGCCGGCGGATCAATGTTTGACATGGTAATCCGGTTAAGAGACGGAATGTTAAGAGGAGATCAGGATTTTATAGGAAGCCAGGGAATCGCGGGCATGGATCTTGCGCTGAATAATCTTGTTCACAGGCTTGCCGATGTCAGCAGCAGAAAAGAAAGAGCGGAAATGGCATGGTTAAGGATTAATCAGCAGATTCCGAATATTCAGGAAATGTTAAACCGCGAAATCGGCGTTGATATCGCGACAGCCGCCACCGATTTAAAGATGGCTGAATATTCGCATCAGGCAATACTCGCGACAGCCGGAAAGTTACTGCCGGCGTCATTGCTTAACTTTTTAAGATAGATTAAGATAGCAGCCAGGAGATTAATATGAATGTAGATACAAAAGCTTTCGGGCTTATAGATGTAAATGAAAAACAAAAAGTAACAATTTCCCAGGGGCTTTTTGGTTTTGAAGATTATACCGAATATGTTATTTTTAACGCTGAACATGAACCGTTTCTTTGGCTGCAGTCAGTTGAAGAAAAAGAAATCGCTTTTATAATTATCAATCCGTTTTTATTCAGAAATGATTACGAAGCGAATGTAACAGACGAAGGGCTTGCGGAAATCGGAATAAAATCTCCGGAGAGCGCGCTTATTTTTGTAATTGTGACAATTCCTCAGGACGGCGGCCCCATGACAGCTAACCTGCAGGGCCCTTTGATAATAAACAAGGAAACAATGACAGGAATACAGGCGATCCTTACCGACACAAAATGGAAAACAAGACATGACATTATGGCCGAAATAAACGGCAAAGCAGAAGGGTAAGGGTAACGCAATGCTGATACTGTCAAGAAAGGTTGATGAAAAAATTGTTATTGGCGATGATATTACTGTTTCAATAATAGAAATAAGAGGCGATCAGATACGCATCGGAATAGACGCGCCCAAAAAAGTTAAAGTTTACCGTCAGGAAGTATACGACGCAATAAAAGCAGAAAATAAAGCCGCGTTGAAATCCGCGCCGAAGATTCCAAAGATTAACTTTAAAAAATAATCTCTTAATTTTTTTCCATTTGTTTAATCAGGCTGTTCATGTCTTTGGCTAAAGGCGCGGTTAAGATTTGTCCGTCAGGAAGAGTTAGCGTGAGCGCATGAAGACCAAGTCTTGCGAGTAACGGCTTTTCTTCGATTGGATCGCCTCTCCAGCCGCGCTTAAAAGATGATAATTTAACAGGAGATAATTTTCCGTAGAGTTCATCGCAGACAACAGGATGCCCGATTGCCGCCGCGTGTACTCTAATCTGATGAATCCTGCCTGTTTCGGGGAGTGCTTCCAAAACGCTGTAGTTTCCCGCGCTTACGGAACATTTAAAAACAGTTTTAGATTCCTTGCCGCGGAATTTATCAATGATTGTCATGTGTTTTTTATTGCCGTTAGGAACAAGCGCTAAATCGCAGGACGTCTCTTTCCATGACGGCCGCCCGTAAACAACCGCAATGTAGCGTTTACAAACGTCTCTCTTTTCAAATGCCATGGACAAACTGCGGTGCGCTTCCTTATTTTTCGCGAATACAACAAGACCGGATGTTTCCTTATCTATCCTGTGAACCGTAAAAATTTTAGAAATGTTTAAGTCTTTTTCGATTAACTTGTCCAATCTCTCCTTTGATTCATCCCAGCGATCCCCTCCCACAGAGACGCCTGAAGCCTTATTAACAGCTATCAAATTCTCATCATGGTAAATAATTGTATATGGTAATAAATTTTTCAATTTATCTTTCTTGAGCCTGGTTTTATTGCAGGGATTCCCTGTTTGCACAGATCGCATTCTGATTGATCCCAGTTGCCTGCCGTTAATTTCACGGCAGGGTAAAACGGCCACGGCGCTTCGGGAGCGTCTTCTGCGCGTCTGTCAACAACGCAGGAAAGCGCTGTTATTTTTGCTCCGAACGGTTCAAGAGCCGCTGCACACTCCATGTAGGATTTTCCGGTGGTGATAACGTCTTCTACTATTAATATATTGTGGCTGGGTAAAATTTCAAAGCCGCGGCGTACAGTCATCGCGCCCGAATCGTCTCTTTCCGTAAAAATAGAAGGCAGCCCAAGCTGTCTTGCGACTTCCCACGCGGCGATTATTCCGCCCATCGCAGGGCCTACAACTATGTCAATTTTTAATTTTCCGGCGTCAATATCGCTTTTAATTTTGCGAACTGCGTCTTCAAAAGCGGCGCGGGCTTTTTCGGGGTGCTGTAAAAGTCTTGCGCACTGAAAATATTTATCGGAGTGACGCCCGGAGCTGAGCAAAAAATGTCCTTCCAGCATCGCGCCGGATTCACGCAGAAGATTAATTACCTTTTCCATAAAAATATTAATTCCTTATTGATATATCGCTTAACTTTGCAACTTTATTTACTTCCATGTATTTTCTTATTCCCTCGATGATTTCAAGCATAGCATGAGGATTTGAAAAAGTCGCGGAGCCAACCTGAATTGCGGCGGCGCCCGCCATAAGATATTCAATCGCGTCACTGGCGCAGACAATTCCGCCCATGCCAACAATCGGTATGATTCTTTTTGCGTTTTTCATCGAATCGAATAATTCCCAAACCATGCGAAGGGCAATTGGTTTTATAGCGGGCCCTGAAAGACCTGCCGTTACATTGTCAAACACCGGTTTTTTATTCGCAATATCGATCGCCATGGCCTTAAACGTGTTTACTAAAGAGAGCGCGTCAGCTCCGGCGTTTATGCACGCGTTCGCGACAGAGGCAAGATTCGGCGCGTTAGGTGAAAGTTTTACCATGAGCGGCTTGTTTTTGCACACGCGTTTTACGGCGGATACAAGCGCGGCGGCGGTTCCGGGGTCAAGGCCGAACGCCATTCCGCCAATTTTTACATTGGGACAGGAGATGTTAAGCTCAATCATGTGAATGGAAGATTTATCGAGCATCTCCGCGCCTTTTACATATTCGGATGATTCTCCTCCGGAAAGGTTTGCGATTATCGCGGGGCCAAGCGTCGAAAGGTAAGGTAAATCTTTTTCCAAAAAATCTACAATGCCGATATTTTCTAAACCGATAGAGTTTAACAATCCCGCCGGAGTTTCCCAGATTCTGACTCCTGTGTTACCCGGGCGCGGAACAAGGGTTAGCCCTTTCGTGCAGATTCCGCCAAGAAGCGATACGTCAAAAACATCGGAATATTCCGTTCCGTTTCCAAAAGTTCCGGAGGCTGCGATTACAGGATTTCTTAAATTGACTCCGGCGACATTGACGGACATATCAAGCGGCGTTTCTAAAGTTTCGTGCGACGGTGATTCAAACATTAAAGATTACCTCTTTAGCCGGAAAAATGGGACCGTCTTTGCAGCAGCATTTGTGGCCGTTCTGCATTTGAATTGTGCATCCCCTGCAAACACCGACGCCGCATGCCATTCTGCTTTCCAGAGAAACAAAACAGGGAATGTTGTACGATTCGCATTTTTTATGCAGCGCGTTAAGCATTGCCGCGGGGCCGCAGCCAAGGATTATATCAAACTTTTGCGGATCAAAAATAAAGTCGACAATTTTTCCGATCAGCGCGTTCTTTCCGTCTTCCGCGGTTATTACAACTTTACCCGCTCTAGAGCCGCCGCCGAGTATCGCGTCTTCCTGTTCCTTTTCGCGGAAGCCGTGCCTGAAACCTGCGTAAAAATGAAATTGGTAATGCGGCTTTTCCGCGACAAGCGCCGCAAGAGGCGCGACTCCGGCGCTGCCTCCGACAAGGGCCGCGCTTCCGCTTTCCGGAAGAAAATCCGCCCAGCAGTTTCCGACAGGGCCTGTTAGCTGCACTTTTTCTCCGGCGGTTAACTGCGAAAGCTCATGCGTTCCCCTGCCTTTGCGCGCGATTAAAAATTTTAAAAGTTTCTGTTCATGATTGTAATCAAAGACACCCACAGGGCGCGCCAGAAAAAATGAAGCGCGCAGCGGCTTTATCATAAAAAATTGACCCGCTTTTGGCGCGTGATGATCCCAGATAAACTGAAGAATAAAAAACTCATCGTTAATCGAAATATTATTTACCAATTCACAAGTAATGCTGTTACTCATTAAGATTCCTCACCTCTAATTACATGCCGGTAACTTCATTAAAAATTTCATCTCTCATATTAATTGTAGCACATCTTGCGGCATTAGAAGCAAATAAATTATCGATCTTTACATTATTGAGTTCTTTGTCATTATTTTTCCATGCAGTGATGATTGAACGGGAAGCGTTTACAACTCCGCCGTTTTTGTCACGAAGAAGAATGGCAACGTCTTTGGCTCCGCCGCCTTGAGCGCCGTAGCCGGGGATTAAAAAGAAAAGTTCAGGATAAATTTTTCTGATTTCCGCCGCTTCATCTTTTTCCGTGCAGCCGACAACAACGCCGAACTGTCCGTAACCATTTTTGCCTTTATTTTCTTTTGCGAGAGAAGACATTTTTTCACCAACGATGTTATAAAGTTTTTTATCAGAGACTTGCAAATATTGAAAATCACGCATGCCTTTGTTACTGGTGCGAAGCAGGACAAACGCGCCCTTGCCTGAAGTTTTAGCTTCGGCGAGCCATGGTTGGATGGAATCCATGCCCATGTAGGGGCTTAAAGTGACAAAATCCGCTTCAAATTCGCCTGAAAAATGAGCTTTTGCGTATCTTTGAGCAGTGTCGGCAATGTCGCCGCGTTTAATGTCGGCGATTACAAGGCAATTTTTGGAACGAATGTATTTTAACGTCTCTGAATATGCCTTTAAACCAGCCAAACCCATCTCTTCGTAGTAGGCGATCTGCACTTTAAAGCAGGCGCACACATCAAAAGTCGCGTCGATCAGCGCTTTATTGAACGCAAGAACAGCCTGCGCAGGATTTTCTGCTGCCTTTTCCCTCTCTAAAGGCGGCAAATAGTCGATACAGGTATCAAGCCCAACACAAACATGTCCCTTTTTTGCCACACTCTCAAACAACCTATCTATATTCACTCCTAACTCCTCACTCACTTAAAATCTCCGGCGGAAATTATCTCATCGCAGTATTCGCATCTGTAAGTGCAGGCTTCATGGTTTTCCAGATGAAAAATATGGGTTAAATATTTTTCTGTCGAGCTTATACAGCGTGGATTCCTGCAGATTAGCACATTTTCTACTTTTTCCGGGAGTTGTAATTTGATTTTTTTGGTAACTTTTTCATTTTCTATGATGTTTACCGTGATATTCGGATCGATAAGACCCAAAACATCAAAATTAATCGAGATTGTGCTGTCAATTTTGATAATATCTTTCTTTCCGCTCCTTGTTGATGACGCGTTTGACACAAACGCAACCGTATACGGCACTTTATCAAGATTTAACCAGTTAAAAATGCGTATGCCAAGGCCGGATTTTATGTGATCTATCACAATTCCGTTTTTTATTTCATCAATGTTTAACATACTACCCCCAGTATTGATGAGAGGAGAGCCATGCGCACATACATGCCGTACTTTGCCTGTTTAAAATAGGCGGCTCTTGGGTCTGCGTCTATCTCTACCGCGATTTCATTTACGCGCGGCAGCGGATGAAGTACTATTAAATTGCTCTTACCGGAGCTCATTTTTTCGCTGTTTAAAACATAGGTGTCTTTTAAGCGAATGTAGTCGTCTTCGTTAAAAAAGCGCTCCCTTTGAACGCGCGTCATGTATAGAACGTCAAGCTCACTCATGGATTTATCAAGGCTTTCGCGCTCTTCAAATGCGATATTCTGCCTTTTAAAGAGACTTTTTAAATAATCGGGAAGCACAAGCTCCTCAGGGGAAATAAAAATCAGCCGGATTCCTTCGTATCTTGCAAGCGCTTTTGCAAGGGAATGTACGGTGCGTCCAAACTTTAAGTCCCCGCAGAATCCTACTGTCAGCTTATCAATTCTGCCTAATAGACGCTTGATTGTGAGCAAATCCGTAAGAGTCTGCGTGGGGTGATGATGCCCGCCGTCGCCCGCGTTTATCACAGGGATAGACGAATAGCGTGACGCTAAAAGAGCGGCTCCTTCCTTGGGGTTCCTCATGACGATGGCATCGGCGTAACTTGCTGCCATGCGGATCGTGTCGGCAAGACTCTCTCCTTTGGAGGCGGAAGACGAACCTGCGTCAGCGAAACCAAGGCATGCTCCGCCGAGACGCAGCATGGCGGCTTCAAAACTGAGGCGTGTACGGGTGCTTGGCTCAAAAAAAAGGGATGCCAAAAGTCTTCCGCGGCAGCTGTCTCGCAGGTATTTATCGTCTTTTTCAATTTTTTCTGCAAGCGAAAACAGGGATTCCATCTCTTCGAGAGAGAAATCCTCGGGTTCTACGAGGGAGCGGTTCTTTAAGCTCTCAATATTCAACATTTATGACTCCATTTAAGATATAAAAGCAAAAAAAAACCGCCAAAATAGGCGGTTTTAACGGGAAACAGGCGCTTTTTGAAGATGGCGTTACACATGGTCTTATTATACATAATGTATTTTTTTTTGGCAAGCGGAAAATATAAAAATATAAAATTTTATTAACAAATATGGAAAATTGGTTGAAACAAATTTCCATTTAATATATACTTCATAGTATATATTATTGTGGGGGATGCTATGGGTAAAAAAGTACTCTTTTTCGCAATTTTAGTGGCTTTTTTTGCGAATTTTGCATGGGCCGGCGGTGGAAGGGAAGGAAACGAATCCAGAACGGCTGAGGATCCATCCGGTTTCACTGACAGTTTGGACGCGGATTCCAGAAAGCCAGGAAAATGGAACTATTACCTTGAAGCAACAGACAGAGCCGGTAATATCACCCGTTCAGGCCCCGAGAATATTTACATCGATCCGGAATCGGATCTTCCAAGGGTGACGATAATTAACCCTTTGCCGCTAATGCGCGTCCAAGGGAACTTGAATATTGTCGGCATCGCCATGGACGATGACGGCGTTAAGAGCGTAGAGCTGGTCATTACCCGCGGCAGGGACGGCAAAGGCGAAGAACTTGTGCGCGTTACAGCGCAGGGTACGGACTACTGGTCGTATTTTTTGGATACGACAAACCCGGAAATATGGACTGACGGGTTTTACACGATTACTTCATGGGCCACAGATATAAACGGCCTTTCAGGCATTTCAAGCGATTTTAATCCAAAACAGCATAAAATAGCTACGGTCTACTGGAATCTTGACCGTAAAAAACCAGACATCGTAATAACAAGCCATGAGATCGGCGCGCTTGTAGCGGGTAACATCCGCATGAGAGGCACCGTAGCCGACGGCAACGGAATCGCCGCTTTACGTTATTCGCTTGACGGCGGAGAGCGTTATCTTCCGGCGCGTCCTGTTCTTGACAGAAGAACTGACAATTACGACTGGGATATCAGCATAAACACAAAACAATTCGAAGACGGCCCTGCCGTTATCTGGCTGCAGGCTAACGACGGAAACGGCACTTTAGGCACAGCCGCTCATCTTTTATTTATTAACAACACGGGCCCCGATGTTAAGATCGTATACCCTGCGCCGGATACGGTTGTAAACGGCATTGTTTCGATCGCGGGTTACGCGAAACATCCTGTCGGAGTAAAATCCGTCACATGGAAAGCCGGAACGGCGAGCGGAGAATTTGAACTTCTCCCCGGAAACCACTGGTGGTCAACCGACATTGATACCCGCGGGCAGAAAATTACGTCTTTAGACGTTGAAATCCGCGCGGAAGATGTTTCGGGTAACGTAACAGTATCAAGACAGAGATACAGGGTAGATCAAAATAAAGACCTTCCCATTGTGACATTAACGGACCCGAAACCGGGCGCTCTTTCAGGTAACAGCCTTGTTGTAAAAGGCACGGCGAATGACGACGACGGCGTTGTTTCAATTTTCTATTCGCTGAATAACGGAACTCCCGTAGAAATTCCCTGCACGGGTTATTTCCAGTTCCTTATCCCGTCAATTCCTGAAGGCTTAAACAACATGATTGACGTATGGGCGGTGGACAACACAGGCCTTGCCGGCCCGAAAGTAAACGTCAAGGGAATTATCGTGCATCCGGCAGTACCGGAACCGGGCATAGTAAGTTTTTCAACTGGATCGGCAAGAACGCTTGTCGCGAACGCTTTTTATACAGGTATGACAATTAACCCTGTGCCGATTTTAAACGCGCGCACAGGAGCGGTAACAGGTTATGAAAAAATAACGATGAATCTTTCTGTAAAAGCTCCGGCTGCTCCGGCTTCGGCGTCTGTTGTATTCGGTGAAGGAGCTCCTGTAGCGGTAAGATTCGCGGGGTCAGGTAATACATTTACGGCGGCAGTTCCTGTGCCGGACAATTTGGGTCCCGGTTTAATAAAGATTCAGCTTCGCGTAACAGACCGTCAGGGGAGAGAAGTAAGTCTTGACGAATATATTTTTAACAACAGCCCGCAGAATGATCAGTCGCAGTTTGTGTACCAGTGGGTGCGCGAACGTTCGTTAACGGACGGACGCTTTTTACTGTCATCTGACACAGAGGTGTTAATGGGCATAAGCTCCGTTCCCTTAAGAGGCGTAACCGTTACGGGAACAAATTCGACAGGCGTTGACGCGCAGATTGACGAAAAGGGACGCGTTGTTCTCCGCGCGCTTCAGGACGGAGACCTGGGCCAGCTTACGCTTCGCGTTCAGACAGATCAAGGGCCGCAGCAGCTTCCGCCAATCAGGTTAATCGCGGATTTCGCTGGGCCTATAATTACGCTTCAGAACGTGACAGCTAACGATTGGGTAAGAACATCGGCCGCTGTAAGATTTAACGCGACGGGAAGAAACAGAATAACAGCCATTGAATATTCAACCGACATGGGAGAAAACTGGGCGAGTTTCGGAACGGTAACCGCGGATAATAACAGAAACATCGATATTTCCGGTCTTGAAGACGGATCAATTTATATAATGCTGAGAGCGACAAACGAAACCGGTAAATCAACAATCGCGAACTTTACAGTTCGAAAAGATAATACATCACCAAGCGGTTTTGTAATTATGCCGATCGCGGAAGCGGGCGTAAACGGAACCATTCGCATGGCTATCGGAATCGAAGAGTTTGGATCTTTAAACACGGTCACCTATTCAAGACCGGCAAGAGCAGGAGCAGGCGCGATTTCCAGGGAAGTATTCAACGCGAATACTTGGGACAAGGATTACGTCCCCAAATTTATCGAGCTTTTGATGGATTCTACCCAGATGCCGCTTGACGCCAACATGAGATTTGTATTTACGGACAAAGCTGGAAATACTTCGGATATCAGTTCTTACGAATTTATTATTGACCAGCAGATGGACATTCCTATTGCGCATATTATTATGCCTTTCGATCTGGAAGTAATAACATCCGATTTTATCGTTTCGGGCATTATGTTTGACGACGACGGTATCAAAAACGTGCAGTACAGGATTGACAACACCGCGTGGCAGACCATAGACGCGCAAAACGGTTTTTCCATCGAGGTTCCGCTTTCGTCATTGACAGATAACGAACACAGCGTAACCGTAATCGCGGAAGATATTTACGGCGTGCGCAGCGAACCTGTCGTAAGAAATTTCAGGGTATCGTTAAAAGAACCCGCGGGTCAGATGACCAATCCGACTTATGACATGGTCTTAAAAGATTTAATTGAACTTCGCGGAAGCGCGTCAGACAGAAACGGCATTAAAACGGTGCAGGTTTCTGTTGACAACGGAAATACGTTTAACAATGTAAGAGGCAACTTTGGAACAGCCGCTGAAACCGTTCAGTGGAATTATCAGTTTAACACTAAAATATTAAAAGACGGCCCTCACGTTGTGTTTATCCGCGTAATTGACAGATACGATGTTCCGGCAACATACGCGAACATGATCAACGTAGACAACACGCCGCCCGAGATTACGCTTGAAAGCCCCGGCGACGGTTCGTTCTCGGTGGGAAGCCTTTCCGTGCTCGGAAGAATACTCGATCCTAACCTGAAAGAAATATCAATTCAGCTTAGAAGCCTTGACGGCGCGAATATTCCGGCGAACTTAAGATCGCGTAACGTAGAGCCGATATCGATTGTAAAAGAAACACTGGATCTCTCGGGACAGCCGGACGGACAGTACAACGTCGCCGTAATCGCGACAGACAGAGCCGGAAACATTACGCGCATTTCACGTAACTTTGAAATAGCGCGTCTTACTTACAGAAACTTTGTGGAAATTTTATATCCGCTGGAAAATGAAGAAGTAAGCGGAGAATTTAACCTTTACGGTTTCGCAGGCGGAGCCGACGCGGCAGGAACCGCTACCATCAAAATTAACGGAACGGATTACACTACGGCGGATGTCGACACAACAGGATATTTCCGCTTCCAGTTAAACGGCGAAGCGCTCAAAGCGGGAACCAACTCGATTACCGTTTACAGCAATTTCGGAGGAAGCACGCAGGTAACGTCTCGCGCTTACAGCCTTGAATACAGAGAGGCAGGCCCCTGGGTAACGATTGACAGTTTCAGCTTCGGCGAATTTGCGTACGACAGGCCTTACGTTACGGGAAGAGCCGGTTATGTTGTAAGCGAAGAAGATAAAGAGCTTCTCGCTGACAGAAACACAGACAGAGAAATAAGAGCAAAGATACAAAGTAAAGTCCTCGACTTTACCGAAATAAGTTTTGACAACGGAAGAACTTTTATTAAAACAGTTCCAAGAAAATCAAAAGATATGGACTACCGCTACAGGCTTGAAACAGGCGAGATGCCCGAAGGTATGCATTACATTGTTGTAAAAGCAACCTTTAAAAACGGTGAACACGCTGTTACTAGAATGATAGTGCAGGTTGACAAGACATTCCCTGTTATCAAATTAATATCGCCTGAAATGGGAAGCAGATACAATCAGGAGATCGCGTACTCGGCATCGGCGACAGACGATGTTGAACTTGTAAGCCTTACGTATCACTTAAGAGCGGGCGACAAGGCAGCTTATGAGATTCCGGGATTCCTGCAAGGATTGTATTTTGAAGTAACAATTCCTCCGTTTATTAAACAGATATTCCCCGATTTACATCCTGTATTCTCGGGCGGCGCGACATATATGGACGTTGGTTTTGGATTAAGCTTCTTTGACGACAATGTAAAGATACAGGTACAGTACGGCTTCCAGAACGAGTTTACATGGACAAGCATGGGCGGAAGGATGCCGATACGTTACGGCGGACATGTTATTGGAATAAAGCTTTTAGCGAGCATTTACCAGCTTCCGTTCGGCGCATTGTGGGGGCCGGACTTTGAATGGCTCTCCGCGACATTCGCGTTAGGCGCAAACTTCTCGTTATTCGACATAATGCAGGAAGGTCACACTCAGTCAGGCGCGTCGACATGGTTAAGCGCCCTGCTTCTGCAGATTGAGTTCCCGCGCGTAACAATTCCGAAGAGAAAGAATTTAAGGACATTCAGTTTGTTTACAGAAGGCCAGCTTTGGTTTGTACCAACCGACGTTGATGCGGATAAAAACAACATCCCGGTTGTTATGCCCAAAATTATAATGGGATTGAGGTTATATATTTTCTAAAAAATTAAGGAGGTTCTATGTCAAGGAACAAGTTATTAATCGTTGTTTTATTGGTTACGTTAGCTATAACAGGATTATTTTTTGCAACTTGTAACATGCCGATGGGAATGGGTGATCCTATTGACTTTGAACCTCCTATATTAACCCTGGATCCTGTGCCGACTCCTCTTTATGTAAAGGGAGATACAAAACTTACAGGTAAAGTATCAGATAACATAGGCGTATACGAAATAATTCTGCGCGACACCACAGTATCTTCAGGTGATGAGCCTATCGCAAGAGCCGTTATGTCAAACGAACGCACAATAATAACTGAAAGCAAATGGGAAACAGTTTATGACTGGGAAATGGAGCTCAAATTTGATTCATCGCGGAACGGTGAAAAATTGTCGCTGGAAATTGTCGCGTTTGACTTTGTCGGAAATTCAGGCGATACGTCGATAAAAAACATTACAATTATAATTGACGTTAATCCTCCAATAACAGAAGACATGACAATACAGCGTTCAGATACAAGAACAGCCTTTTTTGAACCGTTTGCCGCTTTGGATAAACTTAGAAACGATCAATTTGCGAAGGACAGAGTTGCCAATGTTAACAGATTCCAAAACGGATTTTTTAATGTTTTGGGTACGGTTTCTGAACAGGAAACAAGAATATTGGATGACATGACATTAAATATTTATGATGCCGGCGATTCAGAAAAAATTAACATGCCTTTATTAAAATTAAGAAGAACAACGGATTCTTCTTCTTTCTCGCCGAAATGGCTGGTAAGCGAATCTGAAATACTGGAAGAAGGCGAGAAACTGTGGCCGGGGTATACCGCGGATTTCACAGCTGGAAAAGATTATATTTACCGTGTAGCAATAGAAGCGTACGACAGAAGTTTAAATGAAGCGATTACGATTATTGAAGAAGAAGGTTTCTTTATCTTGTCATTTACAGCTGACATACCAAAAGGAAACCTTGATCCCATAGTTGGTACAACCATAACAAAAGGCGGAACAATTCCTGTTGAATTCTTTGACGACGATACGCTCTTATGGGCATACACAGGTTTATTAACTGATAAACAGTGGAGAGGGGAAACAGAAATTGCGCCTGGCGTTAAAATTCTGGACGGAACATCGCATGATCCGGAATACGCGGACTTTAATGTAAAGCTTGAATGGCTGCAAACAAGGCTTCTTGCGGGCAATACTGTTTATAACTGGCGTTACTGTAGGCATGGCGATAACAGCGAACCTGTTACAGAATTAATAAAGGGCGGAACGCTTGATGAAAAAATAATCTATTTGCAGACAGGTAACACAGAACAGGATTACGGACAATTTGTATTGTTCACCCTTGTTGCGGATAAAAAACTTGATCCTCATACAAACAATGGACCGCGTGATACAAATAAATCAAGGTCTCACGGCAGGCATTATACCATAGACGTTATAGATGAAAACGCTCCGCTGATTGTTCTGGACGTTGAAGACGGATGCCCTGAGGAAAATACGTTTCCATCCCTTACAGACGGGGAGTTCTTTACAATAAGAGGTTATACGTTACGTGAAAACGGAAACCAGCTGAACGGCGTTATTACGCTTCGTATGGCATGGATACCTTCGGGGAAAGCAGGAGGCGCCGATTCTTATATACCTGCGGTACAGGCAGCGCTGCGCGCGGATAATTATCCCGCAAGTTTTACAGGCGACAATAATTTAGCGGGTGTTCAATACTGGAACTTTAATTTTTCTGATTTTACCCCCGGCGGTGATAATTTAAATATTAATTACAACAGTAATGATAACGAAGAAATTGGTAAAAGTTTTTACAGAAGACAGCCGTTTGAGCGCACATTCAGCGTTCTTGGAAATGTAATTCCGCACGCTAAAAATCCCGGAACAAATCCCGCATGGAAAGATTTCCACTTTAATTGCGCTGCCGGAGGCTGCGTATTGGACAGTAACGGTAATCCTGTTTGCCGTGAAAATGAAAATAAACTTTTTGTAATATTCGCGGAATGTAATATGGGGCATCAGGTTTACAGACAGATGCGCCTTTTGGGAAACAGAACGCCTCCAAGCCTTTCTGTTTATGATATTTCAGGATATATACTTGATCCTCAAATAGAAAGCCTCTCCGGTAATAGAATACCCAATCTGCAGGACCCGTTATACGGCGGCATCGTAACACCTGCTTATGACGCGGCGCTTAAAACTTATAACGAAAGAACTGATGTTTACGACCTTTTAAGAAGCGTTTCTATCAGCAATTCGTCAGGTGATTTTTTACGTTCCGAAGAAGATAAAGCAATTCCTTTTCAAATGTATACATGGGGAACAATATTAAAATATTGGGTAAGAGCGACGCCTAACGGCGACCTTGGCGTAAAAGAAATACGAATGCGCGATATTACGCTTGACGGAGATCCGAAGGTAATAGGAAGCCATTACAAACCGGCGGATAACTCTCTTACCTTTATTGAATATTACCCTGATGAAGCTCAAAGAGTATTTCTTCTTGAAGCCGAGGATTCGCTTGGAAATGTGGCCAGAATGCAGCGTACAGTTGCCGTTACAAACGCGGCAAGGCTTGAAAAAATTACAACTGAAACTCTGAGCGGCTCTTATGGTATAGGCACTCAAATAATATTACAGGCGGATTTTTCCGGGTTAATACAGGTAAATGGAAGCCTAAGACCTCAGTTAAATATTCGCTTTCCAATTAATGGCGGAGGTTATGAATACCGTTCATTGCCTGCTTTTATAGATACAAATATAGATCCAAATAACAATTTTTTTAATATACAAACATTGTTTCTTAAATTTTTATTTACGGTTCCGGAAAATGCTTCCGGTCCTCTGGAAACAATGTTTGGTTATGACGGCGCAGGCGGAGTCAATATGGGCGGAAACGATAATCAAGCCCGTCCGATATTCCTGCCTTCAGGTACAAGTATCATAGATGTCAACCGTGAACAAAACGCGTTTATTCCGGGTTATATAAATAATAACGTCGGTATGCCTAACTGGATAACAGCGAAAGGATCGTTACAGGCAAATAAAGCCATTATTCTTGACGGCGTGCGTCCTGTAATTACCGGCGTTTCAATCAGGGGCGGCGGCAGTAAAACGGCGTATTCTACAAGCCCGACAACAGATTATTATTTTAAAAGCGGTGAAACGATAGAGCTTGTAATAACAGCGGATAAAGACATATTAAATTCCGATATACCGCATCTTACTTATACTGTAAGTAACATAGCAAATTCACAAAATTTTACTCCCGATCCGAATCATTTTGTTTATCAAAAGCAAGGTCTTTCTTCTAAAGAACTGATTTTTAGCCTTCCTGTTAGTTCAATAAACGATGACGGGCAAATACGCGCGATATCCATTTATACAGGACAAAGTCAGGGACAACCTGTAGGCAGAATAACAGACAAAGTAGGCAATGAACTGCTGCACACTACAAACCTCATGAACCTTGTAACAGGCACCAATATTTATATTAAAAAAACTCTTCCGCAAATGCCTGTTGTTACGCTTGCGAACACAAATCCTTCGCTGAATGTTGCTTTGCAAAGTGCTGATGCCGCTTATCCTCATGGTTTCACCATGACTGTCAGTGGTTCTGCGGCGCAAAGCGGCTTTAACGCATGGGAAGATGTAATTCAATATTCAAAGGACGGCGGATTAAGCTGGTCGACTTATACAGCAACTGTCACCGCTGATAATTTTCCAAACGGCACTTATAACCTTCGCGCTCGTTATAGAGACCGTGCCGGAAATGAAGGTTATCAAAGACACCGTTGCTCCACAAACACAAATAATAATGATTGTTTGAATGTGAGAAATTATAGCTGCGCAGGCACTGTACAAATTAACGCGAATTTCCCAATATTAAACGCTGTAACAGCGGTTCAGTCAACAGGCTGGTTTACAGCGAACGCCGGGCAGAATAACCTTACATTCAATTTGGCGTTTGAAGAGCGGGTACAGGTTGCAACTACCGGTAATACAACAGTAACCATGACGCTTAGAAACAGAAACACTACTCAATCTGACACAGGTATGATCCAACTAACAGCCGCTACAGGGCAGACTACTTTGAGAAGCAGCATTCAATTTAATTGGACAGGTATTACAGGAAAAGAAATGCCTGATGGCTTATATGTTTCCGAAGTAGTATTAACAGGGTTAAGAGACAGTTTCGGTAACTCGGGCGGAAGCGGCACGGCGACATTTACATCTGGAACAGCAAACGCGATAAATATGACAGGCACGACTCCAACGCATGCTTGTACAAACCTTGCCGCAGGTTACAGGGTAGACGCGGTTAATCCAACAGTTAATAATAGAACACCCGCTGTACAGGCGGTTTCAGCTAACAACACAAGCATAACACTTGAATTCAGCGAGCCTGTAATGAGGGGAAGCGGTACTATAACAATAAGACCGCGCGGCAACTTTGCCATACCTCCGGTTTTTGAAGACGAGGGTTACTGGCTTGACACAGACGGTACAACAAGATATTACACTCCGGGCGCAAACAGAACTTACATTAAATCTTTATTCGATGTTTATAACGAACCGTCACTTACCGCAACAGAGCGTAATTATTTAACGGAAGGAACCACGGCGGCAAGCCAGATAATTGACACTAATACTGCGACCGCGCCGTCTTCTGTTTTAGATAATACTAATCCAAGCATGAGCCGCCTTAGACTGAATACAAGAACAGGGCAGGCTGTAGGTCCATATATAAAGACAACCCATGGTCTTACAACAGGAGTAGGTTATACAGGGAATTATAATGATACAACACCGGGAGCTAATGGTCCAAGCCCTTCCGGTTCATTTATGGTTCCGGATACAACAACAAAGTGGGTATTGGATTACACGTATCTGATACACGACACAACAGGTGCGGTTTCTAATATTCGCGCCGTTCTTAACAAGACAAAATTCCGCTGGCAGGAAATTGATGTACTCGCAACAGGTCTTTCACCGGATAACAGGACTGTTACGATTACACTTAACGAACCCTTATTAAAAGGTTTGCAATGGGACGTTTATGTGCCGGCAGGCGCGTTTACGGATATGGCAGGTAATCCCTCGGCACGTATAGGAACATTTAATACTGACGGAACCACATCGGGAACTACCGATTATTGGTTCTGGTCAAGCGGAGTGCAGGAACCTGTTATTCGAGTAAACAGAAGAACTTTTGACGCGAGAACCGCAGGCTGGCACAGAAGAAACGCTAACGCTACTGAGGCAGCCAATGGAGGTTATAGCTCACCTGGCAATACAACAGGATGGAGTGCGAGCACAGTTGTTTCCGATACTAACGGATGGGGAATAACAGATTTTAATTTAATCCATTACCGCGTAGAAAGTGAAAGCCCTGGTGCCACTATACAGGTAGGTACATTACAGGGTTCAACAAACTCGGCTACCGCCGCCGGAAGAAATAGCAACGGTGCGGCTATAGCCTCATTTACTGTTGCAGATCCTGTTCTTACGGCTAACACAGGTGCTACGCAGATTAATAATGTAAACTGGAACGCCGCGGCAAGTAATACCGCAGGGCAATGGGTTTTGTCAAATATTATAAGAAGGTCTCGAAATGACGCGAATGTTTCTTATACTGTAACAACTAAGGCAGGCACTTCTGAGCAAAGGCAGTTTGCAACTAACGCCGCGTTTAGGGGTTTTAGATCATACAACAGAGACGCGACTAAAGCGGAGATAGACGGTGTTACAAAAACAGCGGTTACTCTTACTAACGGCAGTTATCAAAGCGCTCTTACTTTTGGCGCTATGGAAGCGAACAAAAGTTATATTTCAGCTACAGCAACTTTAGCAGGACAAACCGCAGCTACAGGTTACGAAGGTATCTTTAGAACGGTTATCGCTTTCTATTACTCTACTAATCAAAACGCGAGTAATTATATAGCCATAGAAGGTTCAAATATTAAAAACGGTATGCCAAGTATCGCGGGCTTCCCTGTAAGAGACGCCGAAGAAACAGGCGATAACAGATTTATTAAAATATTCCATAACGTAACAGACCGAACGACGTACTACTGGGTTAGCACGGAAATTGTCTGTGAGTGGTACTTCCTAAGCTGGGGAGGCGGTAACAGAAGCGGCGGTAACGGCACTCACCAGAATGTCGGTGAAGTAAACAATTACCAAACGGTAGGTTATGGTGATTTAACCTATGGCTATAATATAACAAGGTACAACTAGGGAGGAGGAAAAAATGAAAAAAATTAAATCGATTGTTTTATTTGGATTAATAGCGATACTTCTCCTTACCTGCGATATAGGTCTTGGCACGATGCTGGACCTTAATGGACCTATGGTAGAAATATTATCTCCTGTTCCGCGCAAAGCGGTTTCTGCGGTTTTTACGCTCGAAGGAACTGCTTCGGATGAAAGGGTAATAGAAATATTTTTAGTAACCGCTTCAAGGGAGGGAAAAGATTTTCCCAAGCAATGGCGTTACGCGAACAATAAATGGGAAGTGTCGGAAAACTCGGGCGCAAACTGGTCTGATTATACCGTTGAAGGTTTATCATGGATTAAAGGCAACGACGGCATAATTAATTGGAAGCTTCCTGTTGATTTATCTTTAAACGGAAACGATCCTGAAGACGGTGAATATCTTTTTATAGTTCAGGCATGGGATTCAGGCGGAGTGACGGATGATAACTCAATTAAATCACGCGTTTTAATAATTGATAAAAATCCGCCTAAGGTTGATATAGTAAGTCCAGTTCTGTACAGAGGAATTGACGCGTGGAATAATCCTCCCTTAAAGCCGCTTCATGACATAAGTGATGACGCCGCGCTTGAACCTGCGAACATAGGAAAATTTATATCTCAGGCGTTTACAATGCAGTGGCAGGTAGAAGATAATCATGATATATGGTCTATCGATATAAGGTTTTATGACTTTGACGCGGAAATAGACCAGACTCCGGAAACTCCGCTGCCCGAAAATTATATTTTTAAATACTATGAAAATCTTCCTCCTCCTCCCGCTACTATTAACCCCGGGGATATTTTAAAACCTAACGGCAAGGTGGAGGTTCCGGAACTTGATCATCCTGTAAAATCTTATGACGGAGAATTGAAAAATCCCATAACAGGAAAAACGACAATAAAGGTGGTCGCGACATGTTATGACGCGGCAGGAAACGCGAATCAGGAAAAAGTGCTTGGTTACTTTATTTACTGGCCGAAAGCGGACGTGCCGTGGATTGTGTATACAGAAGGAATGGAGCCACCTGAATTTTATGAGGAAAAAGCTGACGGCATCAGCATGACGATAGAGGATGTTCTTAAAGAAGAAGCGTTCATGATCTATCCCGGAAGAACGATAAGAGCGACGGCGTATCATAACCACGGCGTACAGAAAGTTGAATTTGATTTATATACTTACGATGAACTGCTCGGTAAAATATCAGACGCTCCGATAGCTGATTTTACAGGCAGGGTAATTGATAATGATCCAAGGCCGAACGGAAGCTTCTCCACGATTTTCCCGTGGGAATTAAGGCCGCCTGCGCGTTCAGGTTATTTTGTCGTTAAGGCGAAAACAACAAGCGTTAACGGAAAGGTAAGCGAAGAACATATTTCATTATTCAGGGTACAGGATATATCATTCCCTGATTTCCCGGAACCAATAAAACCAAGCGCTTCCGATCCGTTATTTATGCATGTAAGCGTTGAAAATAATACAATAACCATCTCCGGCATAGTGCGTGACGCGACATTGGTAGAAACTCTTGACATGGTGTGGATAAATCCGCAGTCAAAAGGTTATGCCACGCAGAGCCAGATAAGATATTTCCGTGAACCTGATTTTGACGGGTGGAAAAAGGCGGATGAAGCGAACGGCAATAAGGGTCTTGTTCCGGGCGGCGCTTGTATTGAAGAAGATATTTTAGAATCGGTGGGTAATACATCGGGAACAACATATCCAAATAAAATATGGAGGCTTGAGTTAATTAAGGAAGACGAAGACCCTGAAACGCAAAGACAGGTATTCAGTTTTTCAAGAACAATTAATTTAAACGATTTTAATATTGGAGTAGGAAATCAGCCCCTAAAGAGCCAGACATTCCTGTTTAAGGCAAGAAATCCTGATAACAGAAGCACAATTATTACGTATGCTCCCCAGGGCGATGAATCTCCTCCCGTATTAAATATAACGAATGTAGAAATAAAAGACGGAGAAGGCAATACCTCATCATACATACCACAGTCATACGCGCTGATACCGCGTTTTAACGGAGGAGAAAGAATTACCATTAACGGAACATGGCGTGAAGATTCCGCGAAATACCTGCCTATAAGAGATTATTTCAGCGATAATTTTAAAGCGGATATTAACGGAATTAATTTAAGCAATATAACAGTTAGCCATTATCCTTCTTCCCATCCGTACAGCGAAACAGAGGGAACATGGACAGTTGTTGTTGATGTGGTGCCCAGTATACAGATTCCGGTAATCGGACAAATATCGGCTAACAATCTTAGGGACTCTCTTGTAATTGCCGCAAACACAAGGGATATAGGCGGTAACGTTTCGGAAGCGGGAGGTTCGTGGCTGATAGAAAGCGATGATTTACGCTTACTGCGTATTTCAAGTGATGATGAGAAAAACGGAAACAAGGGAACATTCAGAGAGGGCGATAAAATAATAATATTCCTTGAATTCAGTAAAGCTGTTAACTTAAAATTCGCGGGAAGTAACCCTGTTTTAACTTTAAATTCCACAGGTACGGGAATTCCGGCGGAGGCGGTTTATATACCTAATCCGTCTCAAAGCACAAAGCAGGAATTTGAATATACTGTACGCGCAGGTCATACTACAGGCGCTGACGGACGGCTCAATGTTACAGGAATTACCGCAGGAGCAGCTTGGAATCAAAATAATTACCCGTTCACATGGGTCAGAGGTTCCGACGATAAGTATGAAGAAATCAGGGTAACAATGAATCCTGGCCATACCGGAACGTCAATATCTAACAGCAGTGTCACTCCTGCGGCGACGTCAGGCAGAGTATACGCGCGTCAGCTGCCTGTTACAACAATTAGTGCAGACAGCGATCACCAGTTTACATTAGCAGCAGGAAAAAATATTAGAATTGATACCGAAGCGCCAAGGGTGGAAAGTATTGTAGATTCGCTTTCGAATACAACCGGGGAACTGCATCATTCAACCGGAGACATTTTTATTAAAGTTACGTTTAGTGAAAATGTACAGATAGGAAACGCGACGCCGCGATTACAGTTACAGCTGCAAGGTTCTACGGTTTATACATCTGATAATAGTAACGATGTAAGAATAAGCGGCCGGGAAATGACATTCAAATATACAATACAGACGGGAAATACAACAGGCGCGAATCCAATAAGAATAGTATCGTACACAGGTCAAATAACAGACCTTGCAGGAACCCCGCTTGCAGCAAATGGCATTTCAAGCTTACCTGAAGGAACAGCGGCAAGTACCGCGACTAATGATAGAACTATTCAAAACAGGTTTATTAACACACTCGCGCCGGGCGTTCCAACGATAAGGCTTTTATCCGCGGAAAATATAAACAATGTTGTTACGAATATTGTAGGTACTACAACCCATACAGGTAATTCTTCCGCGGCGAACAGATCGCTTTCGAATGTTTATGCACCACAGCTATATCTTGCTATAGAATCAAACAACAGTTCGGCTACAGGCGCTGTTACATTTACAGGAAGCAATAATCTGCAGGCAAATACAGGACTGGAATATTCAATAAACGGCGGAACAAGCTGGGTTAGAGCTCCCAATACAAGCAATAGTCCGTTCAGCGGTTTGCTTCCCGGAACATATACGCTTATCGCGCGGCAGATTAACAGGGCTGGAATAGAATCTGCAAGTACAAACGCTATTACATTTACATGGGATCCCGGAGAGCTTATTACGCGTATTAGTTCTACAGTAGCAAACGGAACATATACCAGTGCGACAGGGCGCAATCAAATCACCATAACCGTGTATTTCAGGAAGAATGTAAGCATCGCGGCGGGTTCAACGATTACGCTTAACGCGAGAAGAGGAGCAGCGGGAAGCAATTTTAGCGCAGCTAATCCAGAGGTTCAATTAACCGGTGCTGTTGTTAATAACGCCAACTCAATAACTTACACTTATAATATTCAAAACGGCGAAAATACACCTAATACAGGAACTGCTTTACAACAGTTACTTGACGTTACAGGAATCAATATTACAGCCTGGGACGGAACTACTCCAAGTAACGGAGTAAGAAATGATATTACCAGTATTACACTTTCAGCTCCCGATCGTCTTAACGGAAGCAAAGAATTCAAAGTTTCTACCGGTAACCTTACAAATACCGCGCCGGTATTCAGCGCTGACAGCGGTGTTGAAACAGACTCTAACTTCCACGGCATACGCACAGACGACGGCTCGTACTGGACAACCTTGGAAATTCCGTTTAACCGTCCTGTAAGCAAAGGCACAGGAAATATTGTAATAGAACAAGTCGCTGCTAATTATCGCGTGCCTACAGTCCTTACAGAAACCCAGTACAACAGATTCAGAGGTGTGGCGAATTTTGACACATACTATTTTAAAGGAACAAACGGCTATATTTTTACCTCGGCTGACGATCAGGGAGCGGATACTACTTCTAAATACATCTTACAGTATAACTATAATCCTAGCAGCGCTGTAACAGCTAATAATTCCGCTTTTACAGGTGATGCTTTTATTCCGCCGGCGTTCTTTACAGCTTTCAGAGAGGCGGAAAGAATAACAATTCCTGTCGCGGCTCAGGCTGTAACAATAGACGGAAATACTGTAAAAATCAGGCTTTCGGGTTCTAACGCACCGCAGGTACCGGGCGCGACATACGCTGTGACCTATCCCGCCGGATTTGTACAGGATGAGTTAGGCAACCTGAGCCCTGCAGCAGCTAGTGTTAATGTCACTTTAAGAGGTGTAGCTAAACCCTTTGTAAGAATCAGAAAGACGCAAGATACGATTTCAGTAAATGACTCTCCATCAATGACACAACCGCGCTTTGTCGCAACGCAGCCGCTTTTAGCATACGCCAGAATGGATTGCAGAACACCCGGTTCTACAATAAGACCTGTTATAACTTCCGGTTATTCAAATACAACAGGCGTGTCAGGAACTAACGCTAATCAGAATAACTGGAGTACGGCTGGAAACCCAAATGATATGACCGGTACAACTGCAACTCGCCCTGCCGCTCCTACAACCACAACAGAGGCTGGTGATTCTGCAACTCAAACTACCCTTGGTACAAATACCGGTACTAACGCGATACAGGGTTATATGTGGTGGGTAAGAGCTATTGCGACAACCGAAACAACAAATATTGTTTCATCAAGAGAAGCTGAGGAAGTGGCGTTTAGAACTGTTATTACATACCAGCTTAGACACGGCGCGGACCGCGGCGCGAACGGCGGTGGTAATGAAGCTGAAATGACCGCAACCGCCGCTCAAGGCGAAGCGGTTATGACAGCAGGCGAATCAATATGGATCCGAGGCGGCGATGCTATAGGAAGCTCCTCCATACCCGGTTTCCCTATTACATGGGAAGAAAACTGGAACACAGTATCAGGAAGAAGAGCCGGTATAAGGCTTATGTCTAAGGTTAATGCAGGTAATAATGATCCTAACACTGGCAGTAGTTTAAACAATTCGATATGGAGATACATTACCTGGGATATAAACACAACAGCCTACGTAGATTTTGTTAAAGGCAACGACACTGTATCTAACGCAAATACCGCATGGCAATACGGACCTGTACAGTGGGCATATCAGCGTTCAGGTTGGACATCATTCAAGATCAAATACCCGATATACCCCGGCAAACACCGCTGGTGCGACACAGGTCATGACTGGGCAGGCAAATACGCCCTTAACTTCTCCGGTACATATTCAGGAAGACCAACTAATTTAACAGCCGACTATGGCACAGGAATTAACACGCCATAAAAGAGCTTTAACAACCGTCGCTTAGGCGCACAGACAACAGTCACCTAGTTTTAAGCCAAAAAAAAGCCGCTGCAAAGCGGCTTTTTTTTGAAAGTGGGGCAACTACCTTGTAGTTGTCTGCGTAAGACGCCGTTTAATTTCTTCGACGGAAAGGCCTTGGTCGAGAAGGTCGATGAAATATTTATCTCTCTTTTCTTGACCTATTTCGATGCCATCCTCACGGCCTTCTTCATAACGTATATCCGCTATTTCTTCGATGGTTATATCGTCTGTCAACATATTGAATACCTCCGAACTATTGTCTTCTAGGAACTCTTTCAGGATATTATTCTCAATGCAATATTGTACAGCTTTTTTGACCGCTTCAGCAAGAGGTAAGTACTCATTGTATTCGTTAATTTTGCCAATTAGGATACTGTAATTATTAAGAGTTATACATTTTTCCAATATTTCAGAATTGTGTCCGGGTTTGATGTTGTAGATATGAGCTACTAGTTCCAGTGGTAATTCTGCGTTTTCCAATAACTTTAAGCCTGTGATATCTTTAAAAGCAGTAGAAAGTTTTAGTACCTGATGATCGGGACAATTCTCTTTACCGTTGTAAAGTACTATAAATTCTGGTGTTGGAATTTTAATAAGCTTCCTGTGATAGATATTTTTACTCTCAATGATTTTCTCGTAGACCCTTGAGATGTACATTAGTAATCTTAGAGGGATGTTTTGGCTAATCGTAGATTGATGCTCAATTAAAACTACGATTTTATCATTGATAGTGAATGATAAATCATTAATCTTGGTCATAAAAAGAGCGTCTGAGAGGGTGTTGATGTCTACGATGGCATCTTGAGGTACATCAATTCCCTCGATAGCCGAGTACAGTTCCCGAAGGATTTCCGGGGAACCGAAAAGCAGTGAAAACACGCTGTCCTTGTGTTTTCTGTTAACATTTGTGTCCATATAAATCTCCATAATAGGGTTTTCCAAAGCCGTCAAAAGACAGCCCGGACAGAACTTTCGAGAGAGAAAATTCTATGCCTATATATGGCGCGAGCATGCGTGACGCATGCTTTTAAGTGAAAAAAAATTGTGATTTTATCTATTCCCAAAATGTACGCTAATAAATCTACCAGAACGGCGTGAGCGCAAAGCTCCGCTGGCAACATATGGCTGCTTTTAACGCAGTCTTATTAACGCCGCTCGCGAAGCGAAGGAGCTATGCACTCATAGATAAAACCCAGCCATCCGGTGCCAGTGGGGCTTTGCGCTCACGCCTTTGTGGCACTTTTAAGCATACACATCAATATTCTGGCGTATATTTTCAATAATTGTAAATATAAAAGGCAGTCTTCTTTAAAAATTTATGAGGAAAGGTAAGAATAAAATTAAAATTTTCATTAATTTTTTATTTTTTTTGATAGAAAAGTATAGTATTTGAATTGTAAAAGTACTATATTATAGGTAGATAGGTGTTTTTAGAGTCTTTTTAAATGAATGCTCCATGAAAATTCTATTCCGGCGCCGGGCGTCAGTGAAATTTTGGAGGTTTTTATGTCGAATTTAATGAAAAACAAGCTGTTTCTTCTGTCTTTTGCAGGAGTTTTGGTCCTGGCCGCTATGGTTATCCTGCTAACTACCTGCGATATTGGTCTTGGCAACAGAGTTAATACAGACAGACCAGTTATCGGCATGCCGGATGATGGTGAACATGCGCCGGGGTCGTTTTTAAAAGGCAACAATAATGAAATTACTCTTGATGTCCAACAGCCGTTTGGTCTTGACTCTGTATACATGACGATATTTTACTTCTGTAACGATGAGAACTGTGAACAATGTCCGTTGGGTTTTGAACATACATTGACTGTTGACGCAGTACAGAATCCTGAAACGGGATTATGGGTTGCAAATATTGATACGACAGGAATGGCCGACGGAAAAATTCGCGCTCAGGTAACGGCAATTGACGCAGGCGGAAATGAAACCACAACAACAGATATCATCTATATCGTAAAGAATATGCCTCCGCAGGTTGAACTTACTATACCGAATATTAAAGGTGAAAATTTTGATAAACATGATTTGCAGGAATGGCTTGTAGGCGACCCTGTAATTCTGGGTTTCAGCATTATGGGACTTGCAACAGATAACCTTGGCATAAAACTTGGATATCCAAAAATTCAAATTTGGCCGGCAAGTCTTTCATTTCCATATGTAGATTATGATACGGGGCTGCCAAGAAAAACCGGTGTACCGGAGTATGACAGATATACCGAATTTTATTCCATGGTAGTGCCGGAAAATACAAGAGACGGAGTTACATCAACAAGATTCTCATGGCCAATGTGGCAGATGGTATTGAAGGATAAAAATAATCCCAATAGCGGTTATGTATTACCCACAACGCCGGATGATACAAGATCACTCAATCCCGGTCAGTACAGATTCAGAATAGAAATACGGGACACTGATAATATTCCTAACTATTATCCTAACCGGTATGACAATCCGTATTATACTCCCGATGAAAATCCGATTAAATATATGGAGATTAGTTACATTGCGGCTGATATTCCGATTATTATGCTTCAGGAGCCAAAGCAGTATTATAACGGTGTTGGAAATTATGAAGTAGATTTAATTATTAACAGCCAGAATGTTGTAACGGATGTTTACGCATGGGTTACAGACCGCGATGAAAATCCTTCTTACACAAGTGACAAATATCCAATTACCTGGGTAAGAACAGACGGCAACAGATATATATACAAATTAACTCTTAATCCGGAACAGGCGGCGGATTGGCATACAAGGCCGAATACAAATATTCCGCAGTTGTTTTTAAATTTTGAAGCAATTGATGAAAGAGATAATAAAAGTCCTACTTTATACAGGAGTTTCTTATTTGACGTAACTCCTCCGTCAGTACAGTTTGATCGTCCTTTCTCGAACTTGCCGCAATTAGACGGCGGTCATGGAGTTATGGAAGGCGGTGTATATGATATTCTTTATCCGAATAATCCGCCAAGATGGATAAACGGAACGGCGACAGTCAGCGGAAGCTCTCTTGACGCTACCTCCGGTATATCAAAATTATATTATCATATTGGTAAACTTAATGATGATCAATTAAATCATGATCAACGAATCGGAGTTTATGAAGATACCGAATGGATAGATACTCATCTTGACAGTTTTAATCCTGCCGATCACGCCAAGAACTGGAGCGGAAATGTATATACATGGCAGTATACAGAACTCTTCTCGGGAACAACCGGCGGCTATAATAAAACTCAACATTCGCATTTAATACAGGAAATGAGTGATTTAAATTCTCTTGGCACTCATGGCTCAGCTTCGTTCGCAACGGCAGGATTGAATAGATTCTATCTGCCTTTCTATGTAAAAATAGTGGACGGCGCGGGGAATTTCAGAATTGTACATTACAAAATATGCGTTGACCCGGACCTTGATGTTCCGTATATTACAATTAACACGCCTGCACCGACAATCGAAGTTCCTGTTCCGATAATCGGAGGAGAGGTAAGACTTTCAGGAACTGCAAGTGACGATGACTGGGTACATTCGGTTATTGTCAGAATAAAAAAAGAAGGGTCTAATACCTGGTATATACCAACGACAAGTCCGCCGACTCTTGAAGTTTACAGCGGCAATTCCGGTTTCCCGACTTTTGCGGATGATCCGGGACCAAAAATGATATTTAATTCTGTAACAGAGAGATGGGATGAAGGCCCTACAGAAACCACGGATGAGGCAAAAGCCGGCTGGTTCAGAGCTAATAAAATTGGCGATGACATGGTTGTCGGCTGGTTTGCAAATATTAACGGTGACGGCAAGCTCGATCCTGATTGTACAAATCCGTCTCTACATACAGGAGTTGATTGTCCGTACTGCCCTGAGTTTGTGCATGTTTTTATAGAAGTCCGGGCTGTCGATACCAAGTCGCAGAACGCGGCGAATACTCCGGATGTGGTCGGTCCGTCTTCTGTGCTTCCGGTAATATTCAGCGCAGGCGCTCCGCGTATTTCCAATCCTAAAATAAAGGCTGCAGGTGTTTCTGACAGGGATTATTATGAAGGTATAAACGGCTCAGGAATTTTTACAATACAGTCAACAATTAGTGATGATAAAGGTATTACAAATGTAAGGGTTAAACTTAACGGTATAGACCATGCATTAATAAGTAACGGAAGGGTTATTGCGAATAACGTAAACGCGAATAATTACGGAATATCTATTACAGAACCGGCGGCAAATCCGGCTAATGACGGACGCATTGAATCAACGCTTACAATTGCTATAGATACAAAGACTAATTCCTTTTATATCGGCAATTTCGGCTACGGAAAAACAGGTTATCTGGATATAGATATAAACGTGCAGGATAATAATGACAGCCCGATGTTTGCAAGAGGTATATACAAGGTAGGAGTGGATAATTATTATCCTACAACAACAATAGAAACCCAATTTAACGCCTCCAGCGTACGCAGGGATGAAGATTTGGGTATCTCCGGAAATAAATTTGAATTGTCCGGTATCGCGAAAGACTACGGCGAAACATCAGGTTCCATTCAGGAAATGGCGCGTGTTTTAGTTTTCTTCCAGGAAGCGGAAATACAGTACTCAGGCAATGTTGGTAACATAGTCGCAAAAACAGGCGGAGCTTTTATGAACCAGCGCGGTAAAAAGGTAGGGGAAACAGATCAATTCTATAACAAAACAAATCACGCTTCGTGGCTTACAATTCCTCCGTTGACTACTTATCCGAATGTTAGAACTTCTGATCAGGCTAACATAGGAGCCGGAGTATGGGGGACAAGCATAGACTGGTTCCCGCTTTTGGAACAAAAACAAAATCCTGATCCAAATATAGGTTTTGTATGGGAATCTCCTCATGCATTAGTAATAGATAACGCGGAATCCGACGCTTGGCTTGATCTTGACGGAGACGGAACGTACGGAGAAGTATGGTCAGGTCTTGTAGATAAAACATGGAGAGCGTTCATTGATACTGAATATTTCTCTGACGGTCCTCTTATGGTTCACTATATTGTAATGGATCAGGCAGGAAACGCCACACGTTATCAGAGAGGCATCTATGTAGAGAACAATAAACCGCAGATTGTTAATGTAAACTTTGGAACAGATTTTAGGGGAGCAGGTTCAACAGCGGGATGGACGTCTCCTGAAAACAGCGGCGACTTTATGAGAGATAATTATTCTGTCGGAATAACAACGGCGGGAAACAGAATTATCAATTTTGAGCCGCAGTTCAGAATCAGGGGCAGCCGGTTATCGATGAGGCTTGAAACCAGATACGGCAATAATGCCATGAATTATGAAGTTTCTTATGTTACGCCTCTTCCAAGAATACCCGCGGCAAATATGACACGCGGAGAAGTGTATACGATAGAAACACCCGGTACGACTGACTGGCAAAAATACGGTTCATTAAATAATTCACGCCAGACAACATTTGTCGCATCCGGTCCCGGAGCCGGAACAGGTTTTGTCGTACCCTACACAAAAGTAAGAACAGTTAATGGGGCATTTGCCGCTAATGGCGCGACAACTAATACAACAAGCGGAATAACTACCATAAATAATTTAACGGTCTTTAATGGTACCGCTCATTTTGAAACAACTGGTGCAGGCAGCAGGATTAAAGATTCTTATAAGGAAAACGGCGTAATAACAAGGAGAGCAGTAAACCAGAGAGGTAACTGGCCTTCAGATTGGGAAAGAGATTGGCCTGAACAATTATTTATTGTTAAGGTCTACGATACAACCGTAACAACGTCAGGAGCGCAGGTTCAAGACCAGCTTGCCCATGCCATTCTTGTCGCGCTGGATGTAGATAATACCGATACACTGGCGCCGTCAGTTACAATCGCTCCATTTGGGAAAAAGTATCTTGACAATGAAAACGAAGCTTTAAAAACGACAACAGTTAATGTAGGCAGTTATGAAGAAAACATCGTAATGTCGGGAGTAGGTACAAATGCAAAGAAAGAAGGCTACGTACAATACGCGGAACACAGAGCAGATGGCGCAGCAGACGCTCCTGATTTAAGCGGTCAGGTTATATTCCTTGGAAAATCCTCGGATAACCAGCGTATTCAAAACATTAATGTTACCATTGGCGGATTTAATGGCGGAAATATGTTTACAGTAGCGAATTATAATCCAACGACAGGAAAACTTGTAAGCGTAAGAGAAACAATGGGTACAGGAAATAACGCATGGTATTTTAAAATAACCTCTGATCATCTTACATTAAATTACGGTCACACGGTAAACTGGGAATTTGCCTGGGATACATCCGAGGTTAGTTTTACTACAGGCGGTGTTGCGTACAGACAGGTTGGTAATCAGGATGTAATAGTTACTGTTAATGATTACAGACCGGCAACCCCTGCGCCTTCGGTTGCTTCTAATACTTTACGTGTAAGGATTGTGCCTTATATTTCCGAAATTGTAACTGGTTTAAGCAGTGCATACAAGCCGCAGCCTTCTGCATTCGCGCGCTCATCTACAGGCTGGTATTCTGTGCGCGAAAATGAAACTATCACAGTAAGAGGTTTTAACCTTGGTACTAACGAAGCGACGGCAGCTAACGCAATAACCGGCGTAAGAATAAACACAACGGATCTTACTTATAGTTATAACGCCAATCCCGATACAGCATTGACAGCAGGTAATTTTAGGGTTATTAATAAAAACGAAGTCCGCGTAAATGTCGGCGCTACAGCTACATCGGGCGAATTATCGGTAAGAGTAGGCGCGAATCTTGCTAACGCAAATTCAAGAACTTCTTCATTTAATAACTCCACAAGAAAACTGCTTCCCGGACAAACTGTCGATGCAGCAGGCGGAATAAACAGGGTACCATACAACTGGGAACCAAACGGCACAAACAACAACAATTTGACTAACGACCGCAAGCTGTATATATGGAGCGTTGGTTCGTTGTATACACATACTGCTACAATGATTAATCCCTTCTTCCGAATGGATCAAAACGGAGCGCGATTTATCAGTTTTGGTCATTCTGCGGGAGGTAATTCAAATTTATATGTTAGGGTAAATGAGACATCTACGAACAATGTTGAAACAGAAGTAAACAGATTTGTTAATACTACAGTTTCAGTTGATTCAAGCACAAATACGGCAGGTTCTAATGCCGCCAACTGGTATATCGCTTCTTCAAATATTACAGCATCGGGAACAACATATAATTTTAATCTTGTTGCAAGAACAGCGTCTGCTTCTTCTAATACTTCAGGAAATGGTCAATACAAGAGAATTTTATCAAAAATGTACGGCAATAATACTGCCGCTCCCGGTACTAATAATAACGCGACTGATGCCGACAGATTTAAAATCCCGCGTATTTCAGTTAGACGTACAGCAACAGCAAACGCCACAGCAGCTTCAAACGCTAATCCGGATAGAATTTATGTTAGTTACGCTGATACTATAGCTGCAGATAAACCAATTGTTTTCCATTACGGGACAAGAGGTGTTAATACTTCTACAACATGGGGAGGAAACTTAGGCACTTCTAACACGGCTGGTGGTTCTGTTAGACAAATTGTCGCAAGTGATAGTTTAACATACAAGGGGAGTATTTATTCCGCGGTCGGCAGTTTAAGTACGGGAGTCCCTGTTATTGCGTGGTATGACGCTGAAGGTAATAGATTGGTTTTTTCATGGGGTCGGCAGCCCGGCGCTCTTGCCTACGATACTGCTTTTACTAATTCCAGTACTGACAGTACTACAAGCGCTACAAATAATTATTTCCAATCTAACGCTGTAGTTATCCAAAATGGTGTGGGTTCTCATGTTGACCTAGTTGTAGATTCCGATGATAACGTTCACCTTGCGTATTATGACTCTGGAAACGGCGGACTTTATTACGCGTTTATTCCTCATAATAACGGAACAACAAGTAATACTAACGGAACAAGAGTGCCAAATCCTGGTACGAATAATGCAAATGTACAGGTTGTTAAAGTGGATACATTCCTTGCGGCAGGTACTAAACTGATGTTAAATGTTAGAAACGGCATACCTTATATTTCGTACTATCACGGTTCATTCAGTGAAACAAAGAACGCAATCAGGGTGGCATACAGAAGAGAAAGTTCTACAACCAATATTCCTGCAGGTTCAGACGAAAACGATTTCCTTACAGGAAATTGGGAAGTAATGACAGTTCCTGTAGAAAACACGCCTCTGGCTGATTCATTCATTTGTAATGGTGTTCCAACAGCAAGAACAGCTTGGGTAAATGTTGGCAGCGGAACATTAAATAATACATACATAAGCAGTGGAACATATCTTGCAAACACTATTTTAGTTGGTTACTTAACCAGCGATTACAGACTCTATGAGGGTGCAGTATTAAAATTGCCATAAGACAAAACAGTACCTCCAATATCGCTAATTAGTTTACAAGCAGCCTTTCGCAAGAAGGGCTGCTTTTTTTGATTGACGTGATGTGGAAAAAGACGTATAGTTTATATGAAACATAAGGCGGCGATCATCAAATGGAAAAAATAAAAAGAGGTTTTATCTTATTTTTCTGTATTCTTGTTGTGGGCTTTTCAGGTTGTAATGGATGCGGTCCTTCTGTTCCTCAGGAGGATAAACTGCTGAACGCCTACGAGCAGTATGTTGACGATATTATCGGCGAATATAAAAAAATTGACGCAGGCGATATAGACGCGTATAAAAATATCGCTCCGCTGGGAGAAATTGGCAATGATCTTAGGGAAGAGATAAGGTACGCCATTTTTAATGATGAGCAGAGGGAAAAGCTCAGAAAAATCGAAGAAAAACGCACAAATTTTTTTGATAACAGATAATTAACTAAGACAGACTAGCTCATTTGGATAGAGCGTCAGCCTCCGGAGCTGAAGGCGGCCGGTTCGAATCCGGCGTCTGTCAAATTTTTGTCAATTATGAATTATCCATTGCATTTTTGGCTGATTTTATGGTATCATTAAACATGGCTGAAAAAAGCGAGGGAAAAGCGCCGAGGGATGCTTCGGCGGAAGCGTCGCGGGATAATCAATCGAAACCTGAGGAAGCTTCTGCGGAAGTCAATATCGAGAAATTCCTTGTATTCGCGATAAGGGATGAGAGATACGCCCTTCCTTCCGGGATTATTGGTGAAGTGGCGGTTTTGGAAAAAGTTTTTCCGCTGCCGCTTGTTCCCGACTATGTGCGCGGAATGATTAACCGTTATTCAATTCCCTATGCGCTGGTTGACATTAGCCTTTTCCTGAGAAAAGATGCTTCGGATGCTCAAAAAGTAATTGTCTTAAAAGAAGAAATAGAAAAAATCGCTTTTCTAATTGACGATGTAATTGATATAGCGGAACTGCCGTCTTCCAAACTTATAAGAATAGAAAAAGAATCGGACGGCTTTAATCCTTCCATTAACGCCTGCTTTGAAAGCAAGGGAAACAATGTTCTGTGCCTTGATACAGAAGAGCTTATCGGCAATATTCAAAAAGATTTTGACATGGAAGTATGGAAATGAGATTTTTTATCTTTCCACTTGATGGTATCTATATTGCTGTCGCGGCGGACAAGGTTAAGCGTTTTATTTCATCCGGCGCCGTGCCGTTTGACTCAGGTCAGATAAAAGTGCCTGTGTGCGTTATTTTCGGGAAACCGGATAACATGGAAAAAAGCGCTTCTCAGCATGGTATAGTTTTAAAAAAAGAAACAGAAGATAATAAAACGCTTGTAATAATTACGCCGCCTGTTGAAAGAGATATTGATGTTGAAGAAAGTGATATTCAAAGCCTTCCCGGAAGTTTTAAAGGCGTTTATTCTTCATTTAACGGTTTATATTTTAACGGACAAAAAATAATTTTCTTTCTTGATGTTGAAAAATTGACGTCTCTCTGGCTTAAACGTATAGGCGGGTGTCAGAATGATTAATACAGTTATTGTTGATGACAGCGCAATGGTTCGCGACGTATTGCGGGATTTTTTAAGCGAAGAAGGAAGTTTCAATATAATCGGCGAAGCCGCAGACGGCGAAGAAGGCGTTGAAAAAATTCTCTCTTTAAATCCCGATCTTGTCACCTCTGACATCGAAATGCCTAAGATGAACGGGCTTGAAATGATTGCAAAAGTAACAAGCATACGTCCTGTTCCGATTGTTGTAATTACAAGTCACGACACGGCAAAGACCGCGTACGAAGCGGCAATGAAGGGCGCGTTGGAGTTTTATCCCAAAGATATTTTCTTAAAAAGCATAAGTCCAGAAAAAAAGCAGAATATTTACGATACCTTAAAGCGCATAAGCGGCGTTAAATCGCGTAACAATTCTTCGTTTCTGCACGATTTTCATTCCAATAAAGAAGAAAAAAAAGAAGCGGGATTTTTTCAGCTTGCCGGATCAGATTCGGCTAAAATGCAAAAAAAAGATATGGTGGTTTTAGCTTCGTCTACAGGCGGGCCTAAAGCGCTGTCAAAGTTTTTTTCCATTATGCCGGGAGATTTTCCTCTGCCGGTTGCGATCGTGCAGCATAATTCTTCCGGTTTTGACGAGAGTTTTGTGCAGTGGCTGGACACTTTTACTCAGCTTAAGGTAAAACTTGCGGAAGAAGGAGAAAAGCCGGCAGCGGGGAATGTGTATGTTGCAAGAACCGATAAACATCTTGAGCTTCGCTTAAGCGCGGATGGAAGCGGATATATTTTTCTTTATAATGACAACGAAGCCGAACAGAATCAAAAACCGGCGGCAGACGTTCTTTTCAGGTCTGCGGCTCTTGCTTGCGGTAAATCGCTTATTTCTGTTGTGCTTACCGGAATGGGCGAGGACGGCGCATCAGGCACACAAAAAGTAAAAGAATCGGGCGGCATAACAATCGCGCAGGACGAAGAAAGCTCCCTGATTTACGGCATGCCAAAAGCCGCGTTTGAAACAGGCTGTGTCGACAAGGTGCTGCCTTTGGAACAAATCCCTTACGAATTAGTAAGGCTTGCGCATAATGAAACGGAGCCAGGTGAATAATGAAAGAATCACTTTGCATAATGGCAGAAGAACAATACGGAATAAAAGCCGGTCCCGACGAAATAGAAAAGCTGGAAAACCATTTACTTTCCGGCAGTTTAAATATATCGAACTCAAGCGGCATGTACAGCGGCAGTAAATCGTTTGAAGAGTTTTTTTCGTCAGGCGAAGCCGCGGCCTTTTTAACAGTAAACGAAACTTATTTTTTCAGGGAGCCGATTCATTTCTCTTTACTGCTTGATATGCTGCCTTCTATTAATCAGTCCATGATACGAATTTGCTCTGCCGCGACTTCTTCAGGATGCGAAGCGTATAGTATCGCCATGATGATTGATACGTATAACAGAAGCGCGGAGAAACCTGTTTTTTATCAGATTGACGCGTTTGACATTAATCCAAACGCGATAGAAACAGCGTGCAGAGGAATTTACAGTCAGCATTCCTTAAGAGAAGACGGAAGCTGCTACAGTTACATATCAGACTTGTATCTGAAAAAAAAGGACAGCAAAGTATATGTAGAACAGGAATTAAGAAATAATATTAATTTTTTTGTTCATAATCTTTTAAATGAACTTAGGTATGAATATTATGATATTATTTTTTTCCGTAACGCTTTTATTTATATTCTGCCGGATTACAGGGAGAAGGTGCTTACAAATCTGTCAAACGCGCTTAAAGAAAACGCGTTTTTAATAATGGGAATATCGGAGACAGCAGGGGTAAGACATCATGCTCTTGAACAAAAAATAAAACGGCCTTTGCCGAATATGGATGAAGTTTTTTTCTTTCAGAAAAAAACGTATAAAAAAACGGACTTTCCGTAATATTTTTAAAATGCGTTTTAAAAACGCAGAATAGGAGGAAGAATGATTTTTTCTAGATTAAAGATTTCTACAAAACTTGTCATTTCGAGCGCAGTGTTTCTAATCCCGATTGGGGTTATGCTTTTCTTTATCTGCTCCATGACTCTCGGAAAAATTCAAAAAAGTATTAATGAATACGACGGCATTAACGCGATTAAACCAGCGTTAACGATTATGAACGCTCTGCCTTTATATTTTGATGTGTATCTCGGACTTGGTCAGGGTGATATCCATGATTTGAATGATCAGATAACAAGCGCTGTCAGAGCTTTTGACAGGCAGATGGAATCATATAAATCAAACGAGAGAAGCATTCCGGAAATTTTACCGTTATGGGAAACTTTCAGGAACTCTGATAAAAGCGACGCAGAAATATACGATAATTATCACAACATCATTAAAATTTTAAAGGATAACATTAACAGGGTAGCAGAATATTCAGGGCTTATTCTTGTTTCCGATATGGATACCTACAATTTTATCGATTTAACATTATCGAGCCTTCCGGATGCGTCTTCGCGTTTATTTACAATCGGAAATTCCTTGCGAAAAGGTCTTTTCACAGCCGAAGAACTGGTTGAAAAATGGAATGCCGACATAATAGCTTCAATGGCGTCGGGACAGGGAACAGCTCGAAGAAGGACGATTTACGAAGGCGATCCAAAATTGTTTTCGGTAAACATGCTGGAATCTCCCGAGCAGCAGATAATAAGAAACAACAGGGTTTTAGTTGAATCAGACAAAGAAAGAATTTCCGAAAACATTAAATCCGCAGTGGAAGGTGACGTAAGAAAAACAGGCGATTACGGAGAACTTGAAACAAAACTAGATCGCTACCTTGACGGTTCTCTTGAGCTTTACAATTATATGTACAGCCAGCAGGGCAGGTCGCAGGTTACGGGCGCTGTTCTGACTGCGGAAGATTTTTTAAAAACTGTTACAATTGTGAATAACGGTTTGTGCGAGCTCTGGGAAGAATCTTTTAAACAGCTTGGCATTCAAATTCAAAAAAATACAAAAATCGCGAGATTACAGTTATTTATATATTTATTTATCGTGTTGATTTCTCTCGGGCTCGCGATCGGATTTGTAATCATAATTACACGCGATATAAATAAATCAGTAAAAAATCTTAGATCTCTTTTTAAGAGCTTAAACGAAAACGATCTTACTCTGTCATTAAAAATAAACTCGATGGACGAGTTCGGAGAATTGACTCTTGCATTTAACGGTTTTTTAAATGTGTTAAGGTCTACGTTCGGAAGTTTCAAACAGAGTTCGCAGCTTGTTGCGGATTCTGTTTTTGATATTTCATCATCATCAAAAGAAATTACAACTACGGCAAACGAGCAGTCCGCAAGCGTTTCAGAAATAGTAAGCACAATGGAAGGAAGCAAAAATCTCTCTGAACAAATCGCCATAAAGACAACGGAAGTCGCGAATCTCGCGATTGAAACGCAGGATTTAAGCAGTAAAGGCGCGGAACTGAGAGAAGCAAACCAGAACATGATGGAAGATATAAGAAAGCAGAATCAGAAAATCATAAGTGAAATACGAAATCTTTCAGACATGATAATCCGCATTAGCGAGGCAATTAGAATAATCGACAGCATTGCGGATCAGACAAAACTTATTGCGTTTAACGCTTCATTGGAAGCTTCGTCTTCGGGTGAAGCCGGAGCGCGCTTCTCGGTTGTAGCTTCGGAAATAAGACGCTTTGCGGATAATGTTGTAGATTCCACAAAAGAAATAAAGCAAAAAATTGAAGAAGTTCAGAGCGCCTCTCAGATATTGATAGCGGAAGCAAACTCTGGTTCAAGACAGATTGAAATTGGCTACGAAAGAATGAGCGAACAAAAAATTGTTTTTGAAAACATCGTTGATAATTCGCAGAATGTCGCCACAAGATCGCAGCAAATATCAAACTTGAGTAAGCAGCAGGAGCTGGCATCATCGCAGATATTCAACGCGTTAAAAGAAATATCCGCAGGCGTAAAGCAGTTTGTTATCGCAACATCTTCAACTTCCAAAATCGCTGACAGTTTAAATGTCATGTCGGTGGATTTGAAAGGAAAAGTAGAAAAGTATAAAACTGATAATTAAGGAGAGTTGTTATGACAGGCTTAATTTTAAGCTTTTTTATCGGAGTACTGCTTACAATAATATTAATAACTCCAATTCTGCGTATAAGAAAGAGAAAGATTGATAATCTAGAGACGCAGATGGCTGATTCACAGAAAAATATTTCGGATTTCAGGGAAAGAACCGTAAAACTTGCGTCCGCGATAAGGGAAAGCGCCGGAAAAATTTCATATAACAGGCTAGACAACAGGGTTTCGGGAAACGAACAAACCGCAAGCATGGTTAAAATTGAGGGCGCGATAAACGAAAACGCGGGAATTGCGGCGGAGATATTCGAAAAAACAAACAGTGTCGCGGCGATCGCCTCCAAAATGGAAGAAGACGTTTTAAAAGGTTTTACTGTTCTCGGAAAAAACGTATTAAAGATGGGCGACATAAAAGAGAAAAATTCAGGCGTTATAAACGGAATAATATCGCTTGGAAACAAAGTAAATAATATCCGCGATATTGTGCGCATTATAAATACAATTACGGATCAAACAAAAGTTATTGCGTTTAACGCAGCTCTGGAAGCCGCAAGCGCTGGAGAAACTGGAAAACGCTTCGCCGTTGTAGCAGGAGAGGTAAACCGTCTTGCAGATAACATTGATGTGCTTACCCGCCAGATTAGAGAACAGGTTGAAGAAATTCAAAGTTCGTCTTCGTCGCTTATAGTATACAGTGAAGAAGGATCGGATAGAATCGCGGAAGGTTATAAACTCATAAAGGATTTGGAAGACGTTTTTAAAGAAATAAGAGCAGGCGCGGAAATTACTTCCAACCAGGCAAAAGAGATAACAGTTTTTACAAAACAGCAGCTAAAATCGAGCGAATCAATAGGAGACGCCGTAACAAGCGTTTCGCAGAGGGTAAAACAGTTTACAGGAGAAGCTCAGGCTGCAGCACAGTCAGCGGAAAGCCTTACAGAGCGCACAGTTGAGTTGGAAACATTTTTAACGGGAGAATATTCGGCGGGACAGGAAAGAAATGGCGCTTGATAAAAATAAATATATAACCAAATTCGCGGAAGAAGGGCTTGATAATATCGCCATAACCGAAACTATCCTTTATGAAATAAAACAGGGAAGTTCCGGAAGCGATGATATTGCGACTCTTATGCGCGCGCTTCACACATTAAAAGGCTCGTCGCGAATGCTAGAATTTAAAAATATTGAATTAATATCTCACGCGATAGAAACAGTATTTATAGCGCTTAAAGAAGAAAGAATATCCTTGAATGAAAAGGGAATACGCCTTATTTTCGCCGGACTGGATGAAATAAAAAATGGCATAAATAAAGTTAAATCTAACGGTATAGATGAAGAAATAAGAGCGGAAGTTTTCCAAAAAGAGCTGCTTTCTCTTTCATCAAACGAAGATTTTGAACTGCCCGCAGATGATAACCTTGCAGATAATAATTCCACGGAAGACGATGAAAGCGGAACAAAAACAAATAAGCTTGAAGAAGCAAAATCCGGCAGCATAAGAATCTCTCTTGAAAGAATAAATAAAGTTATACGCGATTTAGCCGCGCTTCAATCGCTTGAAATTACTGCCAGAAATATCGCGAAAGATATAGAGACAATTGACGCTGCTTCAAGGCAATTTTCGCGACTTGCAAGTCTTGAGCTGTCATGGAATTCTCCGCTTTTACGCGACTTTCGCGCAATGGAACTTATGATAAGCAAGTTAGGTTCGCTTGTAAAAAATTATTCGCTTGATGTAGGAAACCATATAAGAGGCGCGTATGACAGCGTAGTAACGCTGAGAATGCTTCCGCTTTCCACCGTGCTTGACGCGTATCCAAGATTTGTTTTTAATATTGCCTCGGAACTTGGAAAAAAAGTAGAAATACAAATTTTCGGCTCTGAAAATGAAATTGATAAAAATCTGATAGAATCGCTGTCCGAAGTATTTCTTCACATGATAAGGAATTCAATTGATCACGGAATAGAAAAACCGGAAGAACGTATCGCGGCAGGAAAAAATGAAACGGGACTTATTGTAATACGCTGTATTCGTGAAAGCGGCAACATGAAAGTTACAATTACAGACGATGGAAAGGGAATTAACACAGAAATTATACGTAAAAAAGTAATTGATACAGGCATGGTGTCAAAAGAAAACGCCGACGCTTTAACAAAAGAAGAACTTATTAATTTTATTTTCCAAAGCGGTTTCTCCACTTCCTCTAAAATTACAAATGTTTCGGGAAGAGGCGTAGGAATGGACGCCGTTAAAAGCAATATAGAACGAATGAAAGGAAGCATTTCCATTCAAACAAACGAAGGAGAGGGGACAGTATTTACAATTTCAGTTCCGCTGTCGCTTGCAGCACTTATGGGATTCCCGATAACGTCAGGAAATATGAAATTTATTATACCTGCGAATTTTGTTGATACGGTTATTCTTGTGGACTCAAAAGATATAATCACTGTTGTCGATCGTCCCGGCATAAGATATAACGGAAAAATAATAAAACTTTTTTATCTTCATCATATACTTAAGATACACGCAGAAGAAAGAAAAAGCGCTAATTTTTCTGTCTTTGTGGTTATTGTTCAGTCTTACGAAGAAACCGTTGCTTTCGCGGTCGATCAAATAAGCAGCATGAGACAGGTCATTCTTAAAAATCTTCCTTCCATCATGAAAAAAATGGATTTTTTTTCCGGCGTCGTATTAAGCGAAGATTACGAAATGATTCCGGCTCTGCATATTCCTACGATTATAAGAATGGCAAAACGCACAAAAACAATAGACATGAAAAAACGCCATGTCGATTACGAGCGTACCCGTAAGTCAATCCTTATAGCAGACGATTCCGCTCCGACTCGCGATGTTGAAAAGGATATTCTGCAGGCCGAAGGTTACAATGTTGATACTGTAGCGGACGGTTCTGAAGCGCTGGCAGCAGCGAAAAATTTCCATTACGATCTTATTTGCACGGATGTAAACATGCCAAACATGGACGGTTTTCAGCTGACAGAAAACATCAGGAAAAATGAACAGCTTAAACACATTCCGATTATTATAATTTCATCCAAAAATGATGAAAAAGATCAAAATAAAGCCACGGCTCTTGGCGCAAACCGCTATATAATAAAAAGTTCGTTCAGCGATCACAACTTTGTAAACACCGTTAAAGAATTAATCGGAACTTCCAATGAAGTTTCCCGCGGAGACGCAAATGGATAAAAAAAGAATACTTGTTTTTGAAAGTTCACAAACGTTTGCAGATATGCTTTTAGAACATTTAAGAGAAAAAGAATATGAAATTAAAATTGCCAAAGACGGCTTTGAAGGTATAAAAGAGGTTTATAATTTTCTTCCTTCGCTTATTATTACGGATATTGAAATGCCTCTTTTGGGAGGATATCAGGCGATAAGACTTTTAAAATCGCGCGTATCGACAAAAAATATTCCCATAATAGTGTTTACGTCTCTGGATGAAACAAAGGACAAGTTCTGGATAAAAGAAGCAGGCGCAGATATCTATATAGAAAAATCACCGGAAAACCTGGTAGTTTTATCAGAAAAAATCGAAATAATAATAAATGAAAACCGCGATATTGATTACGAATCAATTAAAATAGAAAGTAAGAAAATAACGGATAATTCGCTTATAGAAACATTAAACGGGATTTTGGACAATCAGCTTTTTCAGGCTACGTTAGTTGCAATGGTCGCAAAACTTTCGGAAAAGGCCGCCTCGCTTGATGAAACTTTGCAGGGTGTTTTTTCAATTTTAAACAAAGCATGTCACAGCGAGATATGCACTGTAATGATTAAAGACACCGATGAGTGTCTTCTTGTTTACAACGCGAACAGCGCAGGTTACACAGACGCTATTGCCGATGATTTTAAGGCAATAACAATAGCGGATTTTAACAAACGCTTCACAGACTTTAAAGTAATGTCAAATGAAATAAAAGATTTTTACGGACCTGCGGCAGAGCCTCAAAACGAAGACGGTTCCGATAAAGTGACAGGAGAAAATAATAACAGAATAGAATCGTATATTCTTATTCCGCTTGTAGAAGCAAACCAGGAATTTGCGACAGTTCATATCGGTACTTCCAAAAAAGAATATTTTTCCAGTTTTATAAAAGAAACAATTGAATTTTTCCTGTCGGCGGCTGCTCCTGTTATCGCAAACGCGCTTCGCCTGCGTCAAATGATAAACCTGCAGAAAAAAACTAGAGTCGCGTTTGCGCGTTATGTTCCCGTTGACGTAATGGACGAAATAATAAAAAAATCGGCGGCTCCTGTAAGCCAGAGTGAAAACAGAATGGTATCCATTTTATTTTCAGACATCAGAAACTTTACAAAAATATCCGAAAATACGCCCGCGAGAGAACTTGTTAATTTCCTTAACGAATATTTTTCCATGATGGGAAATGAAATTATCGCTGAAGGCGGAAATATAGACAAATTTATCGGAGACGCCATTATGGCGATTTTCGGCGCGCCAAGAACTCTTGAGAACGCTTCTGCAAGCGCTGTCAGAGCCGCAATACGCATGGTAAAAGCATTAACAAAAGTTGATACATCAGAGATTACGCTTCCCGATACAGGTTTCGGTACTGGAATAGGAGTAAACTCTGGCGAGTGCGTTGTAGGAAACATTGGTTTTCAGAATAAACTTGATTACACAGTTATAGGCGATACAGTTAACCTTGCTTCCCGGCTGGAAGGAGTTACAAAATATTATCATCAAGCGCTTATTGTTTCTGAATATGTTTACAGCGCGGCAAAAGATAATTTTATTTTTAGAAAAGTTGACAGCGTGCGCGTAAAAGGAAAAGACCAGCCTGTCGGATTGTACACTGTTTATGAAAGCTATAGCGGCGAAGAAGAAAATGATACTCCAAAAATTCTTTATATAAATCGTGAAGCGCTAGATCAATATAACAAGGGTATTAAACTTTACGAAATGAAAGAGTGGAAAACGGCAGAACAGTATTTTAAGAAATCTTTTGCAATTTCAGAGCAGGAAGGAAAAGATGATTATCTTTCTTCAATGTATCTTTCGCGCATAAGCGAACTGTTAAAAAATCCTCCGCCTGATAACTGGGACGCCACGATAACAATGACTGATAAATAGAGGGAGAGTTTATGCATTGTGTTAAAAAAATAAAAGAAGATTTATTCTGGGTTGGAGCGAACGACAGACGTTTAGCGATGTTTGAAGGCGTTTATTCCGTAGCGGGAGGAGTTTCGTATAACTCGTATTTGTTAAAAGACGATAAAACCGTATTATTTGATACTTCCGATAAGGCTGTACAGCAAAGATTTCTTGAAAATGTTGATTTCGCCCTTGGCGGAAGAAAACTGGACTATCTTGTTGTTCAGCATATGGAGCCGGATCATTCGGCTTCGTTAAAAGAATTAATTGCAAAATACCCGGGCGTAAAAATTGTGTGCAACGCTAAAACTTTAACTTTTATAAAGCAATTTTTCGATTTTAAATTTGATTTTGATAAAGATATTATTATTGTTGATGAAAATGACACGCTTAACACCGGAAAGCATACTTTAAACTTTATAATGGCGCCAATGGTTCATTGGCCGGAAGTCATGGTCACTTATGACTCGGCAGATAAAATACTTTTTTCCGCTGACGCTTTTGGAACATTCGGCGCGCTTAACGGATCGCTGTACGCGGACGAGGTTGACATAGAAAAAGATTATATGGATGAGTTCCGCCGTTATTATGCGAATATAGTAGGTAAATACGGAGATCAGGTTCAAACGCTTTTACAGAAAGCATCCGGTATTCCAATCGAAATGATTTGTCCCCTCCATGGTTTTGTATGGCGCAGCGATTTATCTTTGATTATAAACAAATATATGCTTTGGAGCGCGTTCCAGCCGGAAGAAAAAGGCGTAATGATAGCCTATGCTTCTGTGTACGGGAATACAGAGAACGCGTCTGAAATACTTGCGTGCAGCATTCGTGACAAAGGCATTAAAACCGTGATGTTCGATGTTTCTGTAACTCCTGCTTCAGAAATTATTGCGGCCGCTTTTAAATGGAGCCATCTTGTTTTTGCGTCAACAACTTATAACGCCGGGATTTTTATTTCGATGGAAGATTTAATAAACGATCTTGTTGCGCATAATATTCAAAACAGGACTGTCGCTGTAATTGAAAATGGCTCATGGGCAGCGACAAGCGGAGAGCTGATTCGAAAAAAACTGGAACAATGCAAAAATTTAAAAATTCTTAAACAAACACTGAGTTTAAAATCCAGCCTTAAAAATGATCAGCTTTCGCAAATCGAAGAAATTGCAAAAGAAATAGCCTTGGATTTTCCTAATTTATTACAAGATACGAATGCATCTCGTGAAAAAGCCAAGCCTGCTTCTATAGACCCGAACGCGATGTTTAAGTTTTCTTACGGACTCTTTGTGCTGACAGCGAAAGACGGTCAAAAGGATAACGGCTGTATAATAAATACCGCAATGCAGATAACGGCATCCCCTTTAAGAATTATTATCGTAGTTAATAAGGCAAATTTTACCCACGATATGATATTAAAAACAAAAGAGTTTAACATTTCAATTTTATCCGAAGGAGCGCCGTTTAAAATTTTTGAACAATTCGGTTTTTCAAGCGGGAAGGAAAAAGACAAATTTAAAGACTGCGGTTATAACAGCCGCGGCGCCAACGGGATTCGTTATGTAAGCGAGCATGCAAACTGCATGATTGCGGGGAGAGTTACGGAATCTTATGATTACGGCACCCATACAGTCTTTGCCGCGGATATAACGGAATCAATTGTTCTGTCAAACGAGAAAAGCGTTACGTATCAGTATTATTTTGATAATATTAAACCAAAACCGCAGCCGAAGAGCGAAAAAAAAGGTTTTGTCTGTAAAATTTGCGGATATGTTCACGAAGCGGATAGCCTTCCTGCGGACTTTGTCTGCCCGTTATGCAAACACGGCGCTGAAGATTTTGAGCCATTATAAGAAAAACGCGGGACCGAGGAGGAGAATCCCGCGTTACATGTAATCTGTTTAATTTTTTTTATTTTGTTATCTTAGAGCTTCCAAATTTTCATTTTTATTCCATCTTATCGCGATGTCATAAGGACTTTCCGAGGCAATATTGCGTATGGATCTGTTTGCGCCAAGCTGAATAAGAACGCCGATTATATCAGGAGAACCGTAGCGGGCAGCAAAATGAAGTATGGTGTTTCCGGAACTGTCCCTTGCGTTTATGGCTCTTCCCGAGAACAGCGCCCTTATGCATTCCGAGCCTTTCACAAACGCGATTTCAGCCGGCGATTTATTATCAACAGCGGACATGAAAGGATCAGCTCCTGAATCAGAAATAATTTTTGCTGCTTCAAGCATATTTAAATCAACGGCCAGGCGCAAAGGAGTTTTTCCGTTATTGTCGACAGCGTTTATTCTGGCTCCGTTTGATACGATTGTTCTAATTATATCGGAAGTTGCTCTTTCCTGTAATGCGACATGAAGAGCAGAGTTTCCCATATCGTCGGAACTGTTAATCCTACCGCCAGCCAAAAGCGTAGAAACCATCGAAGGCGAAATGCTTAAAGCAATCTGGAAGGGCGTTCTGTTTCTTGTGTTACGCGCGTGTATCGATGTTCCCATGCGTAAAATCATTGTTACAAGGTCTGGTCTTTCCATACTGACTGCGACATGAAGAGGAGTGTCGCCTCTTATATTCCTTGTCATTGAGTCCGCGCCGCTTGCGGCAAGCTTGTCAATCGACTGTAATAAACCGCCTCTTACAGCTTCCATAAGAGGGGTATTGCCGTCAATGTTTCTTACTTCAAGGTCTGCCTTTTTATTGATTAAAAGCGTTTCCATGTCAGACATTCCAAGAGCGACTGCGTCATGCAGAGGCGTGTTTCCGTTCAAAGAAAAGACATTTAAATCCGCTCCTAAATCAATAAGGAGGGTCGCCGAGTTTTTAGCGTTCCAGCGGACAGCGGCATGAAGAAGAGAATTACCCTGACTGTCGCGCGCTGTCAGTTTTGCGTTATTTTCAACAAGCACATTTATTGTAGAAGGACTGTCGTTTCTTATCGCGAAAAACAGGGGAGTTTGTCCTGTCGCGTTAGGCTCTTCAACAGAAATGCCGTTTCTTATAATCACAGGAATCGCGTGATTCAATTTCCATTGAGCGGCGTAATGAAGCATGTTGTTTCCAAGTCCGTCTTTTGCGATTGTGGTTGTCGGGTTAATAATCCATTCGCGCATTGCGCCTGAAGGAGGAGAGAATGCGATAAACAGCGGGCTGTTGCCTGCGGCATTAAGTGAAAAAATACTCGCTCCGCGTGAAATTAAAAACTCGCCGTTTGCTCTTTGGTCAAGTCTTACAGCGATATGAAGGGCCGTATCCCCGTCCCTGTTTCTTGAATCAACCATCGCGTGCTGGTCAAGTATTTTGCCAATCTGGTTTACGTTTCCGCGGTTTAAAACAGTAGCGTGAAGCATAGTGTTTCCAAAAGTGTCCCTTTGGCCTACGGTCTGCGGCGTAATCATTTGATCAAAAATGTGTCCGTTTATTTTTATCGCAGCGTCGAAAGGAGTCTTTCCTGAATTATCAGAGGCAAAGACTTCAGAGCCCGCGGTAAGGAGAATTGGAATTATCGACGCTCTTTCTTCCTGAACAGCGATAAAAAGAGGCGTTTTCCCGTTAATATTTCTGATATGGACATCGCTTCCGCCCGCAATAAGCGCTTCAATTACGCTGACAGGACGATTTAAAATAATAGCGATGTGTAGGGGCGTATCTCCGTGTTCATCGCGGCGGTTGGGATCGGCGCCTGTTTCAAGCAGCAATTTGACAATTTGAAAATGCACTTCGGAGGGAATTCCTGTGTGGAGAGGTGTGTTACCCTTCGCGTCGCTTGCGTTAACATCAGCTCCGTTTGCGATAAGCATGGTTGACATGTTAATATTGCCGTTTCTGACAGATTCATGAAGCGGAGTGGCTCCTGAGGTGCTTTTAATATTTATATCAACCTTTTTCTCCATGAGGAATGTAAAAAGACCCATGTGATTATCGATTACAGCGTAATGAATCGGCGCAAGCCCTTCATTTCGGCGCATGTTATAATTAGAACTGCGCGCGGCAGGGCCAAAGTAATTAAAAATCGGGTTTTCTGAAAAACCGCCGGAAAGTATTAATTGCTCGGCTATTTCGATATGATTTCTGGAATCCGGTCTGTCCAGAGCATAATCAAGGGAGTTTTTATCAAGGCCGTCCTTCTTGTTTACAAGCGCGGTAGAAGAGTTTAAAACCGCCAGTATATCATGAACCGCCTGCACATTGCCCATGATAGAAGCAAGATGAAGTATCGTTTTTCCTTCGTCGTCTGCGGATTCAACGCTGTTCGGGTTTAAGATCGATTTAAAAATTTGACCGCCCTTTTCAAGCGCAAGAGCTGCTGCGGTTCTGCCTTCCGGTATTTTTTGATGTATATTGGCGCCGCCGTCGACAAGCACTTTTGAAACTTCATGATTGTTTTTTTCAATGCTGATTCCAAGAGGTGTTTGCCCTTCAAAATCTTCCACGTTGGGATTGGCGCCGAGCGCAATGAAAAAGGACGCAAGCTGGGCATCACCCCTGTCAGCGGCATAATGAAGCGGAGTCCGTCCGTCAGGATCGACCGCGTTTACGTTAATTTCGCCGAGAAAGTATCCCTTCGCTTTTTCGTCTCCGTTTCTTAATAATCTCCAAACGGGCGACAGAGGGTCTTCTTCAACCTTGGTTGTTTTACAGCCAATTACCAGAAAGGTAATCATTAATAATAAAAATGCCTTTTTCATAAATATATCATCGGCATATAAACCATGAGGTATTAGGAATGAAATTTGAAAGGTTTCTTAGGGTGTATTGCGCGGCAAAAAAACACCTGACTCATTTTTTGGATTTAGAGAGAGCGTAGAAAACTATGCGGCCTAGAAGACTCGAACTTCCATACCTCTCGGCACTAGCACCTCAAGCTAGCGTGTCTACCAGTTCCACCAAGGCCGCGGGAACATATACTTTTTAGCAAAATCGAACATTTTTGTCAATAGACAAATCCCCACTAAAATACTATCATAAACCGGGGGAAATATGAAAAAAAGGGCTCTTATCAGCGTTTATAACAAAGACGGCGTTATTGAATTGGCTTCATTTTTAATCAGTTCCGGCTGGGAAATCATCTCTACAGGCGGCACCGCAAAGTACCTGCAGGATAATAAAATAAATGTTATCGATGTTTCCGCTGTTACGGGCTTTCCGGAATGTTTGGACGGAAGGGTAAAGACCTTGCATCCTGCGATTCACGCAGGTATCCTAGCGCGCCGCGGCATAAAAAGTCATATTGATACCTTAAAAAATGAAAACCTTAAAACCATCGATCTTGTCTGCGTCAATTTATATCCTTTTTTTGAGAAGGTTCAGGCGGAGCTTTCTGATGAAGAGATAATCGAGTTTATAGATATCGGCGGGCCCGGCATGCTGCGTTCTGCCGCGAAAAATCATAATGACGTTATCGTCCTTACAGATCCGTCTGATTACGCGCAAGTTATAAATTTTTTGAAAAGCGGCAGTGTGCCTCTTGATTTTAAAAAGCGTCTTGCAGGAAAGGTCTTTAATCTTACATCCGCTTATGACGGCGCGATTGCGCGTTTTCTTTTAAATGAAGAAGAGTACCCGGAGTATCTGCCGCTTTCCCTGAAAAAGAGCCAGAACTTGCGTTATGGTGAAAATGCTCATCAGTCGGCGTCGCTTTATATAAATACTGACCGCCCCGGCGTTTTCAACAATATGCAGCAGCTTAACGGCAAGGAGATGGGATACAATAATATAAGAGACCTTGATATTGCGTGGAAGGCAGTCTGCGCTTTCGGCCTTTCCTGTGACAATACTGAAGCTTTTGGCGGAGCTGATGTGCGCTCACTTGTGCCGGCCGCGGATAACAGTAAAAAGATTTGCGTGGCTGCTGTTAAACACAACACACCCTGCGGAATCGCGATAGGTGATAATCTTCTGGATGTTTACAACAAAGTTTTCGCCTGTGATCCCGTGTCGATATTCGGCGGCATTGTCGCATGTAACACAAAAATAACAGGTTCGACTGCGTTAAGGCTCTCTGAACTGTTTTTGGAGATAGTCACCGCTCCCGATTTTGACAGTGATGCCCTTGAAATTCTTAAAAAGAAAAAGAATTTGCGCATAATAAAACTTGATAAAGCTCCGAAAGAGTCTCATGAATATATCGCGGTAGACGGAGGCGTATTGGTTCAAGGCTGCGATCGCAGACTTCTTGAAAAATGGGAAATTGTAACAAAAACGCCGCTGGAAGATCGCGATATTGACGATATGATCTTCGGCATGAGAGCCGTAACATTTGTAAAATCGAACGCTATCATGATTGTAAAGGAGTTGTCCGCGATAGGAATCGGAGGAGGGCAGGTTAATCGTATATGGCCTGCGAAGAGCGCTCTTCAAAGAAGCGCGTCCGCTCTGGAAGCTGCGTCACAGGAAACATCGGATACAGGCGGAAGCCCGTGGAATGATTCTCTTCCGGCGAGAGTTTTGGCGTCGGACGCGTTCTTCCCGTTTGCCGACATCGTAGAAGTCGCCGCCGCAGCGGGAATAAAAGCGATAATACAGCCGGGCGGCTCCAAAAATGACAGCTTATCAATCGAAGCGTGCGACAAACACGGCATAGCAATGGTCTTTACGGGAACAAGACACTTTAAACATTAAAATAGTTAACGGCGCCTTTAAAGATGTCCATTTTGCGGATACCCGGTATATTTTTATAAAGACCTTCATCAAAGCGTTCGTTATGCGCCATGCGCCCGAAAACTCTTCCGTCTTTTGAGCTTATCCCTTCTATCGAAAAATCCGAATTGTTGGGATTAAAGCGTATATCCATCGAAGCGTTTCCTTCCATGTCAGCGTACTGGGTCGCGATTTGCCCGTTAGCTGCAAGTTCGCGTATCAGGGATTCTTCCGCGGCAAAACGTCCTTCGCCGTGGGAAACCGGAACGACGTAGCTTCCGCCTAGTTCAAGGTGCGAAAGCCACGGTGATTTATTGGAAACAATTTTTGTGTTTACCAAAGTTGATTGATGTCTTCCTATTGCGTTAAATGTAAGGGTTGGGGAGTTTTCTTTCATATCGAGTATTTCGCCGAACGGTACAAGACCCAGTTTTATAAGAGCCTGAAAGCCGTTGCAGATACCGGCGATAAGACCGTCTCTTCTCTGCAAAAGATCCATCACAGCCTGAGATATCGAAGGATTGCGAATGAATGCGGTTATAAATTTTCCGGAGCCGTCAGGTTCGTCTCCGCCTGAAAAACCTCCCGGCAAAAACAAAACTTGAGAGTTTGAAACAGCCTTTTCAAATTCTCTTACGCTTTTCGCGATATCATTGGGAGTAAGATTGCGTATAACAAAGATTTGCGCGTCTCCTCCGGCTTTTTCAATTGCCCTTGCGCTGTCGTATTCGGAGTTTGTGCCGGGGAAGACGGGAATTATAAACCGCGGTTTTATATTTTTAACCCAAAAACTGTTATTATTTACCCATGAATCACCGAAAGAGTTTGAAGCCGCAGAGGATGCGGAGGAACAATGAGGATTTTGTTCAGTTGCTTTTTCTTGATTAAAGATAAAGTTTTCTGTCTTTCCTTCCTGTTTTGTTAAATAAGGATAAACAGGCTCTAACGTATTTTCCCATGCGTGTTGTAATTTTTCAAAAGAAACTTCAAATGAAGGCGTTTTTAAAAAATTATCAGAATTGGTGCGTCCCAAAAATTCAATTAAATCAGCATTCCCGGCTCCTGAATTATCACCCCTCACTCCTAAACTCTCATTTGTTAGTATTAGATCGCGCTCTTCGCTGTTAAACTCTTCCGAAAATTCAACAACAAAGCCGTTAAATCCGTCTCCTGCGGACAAATCTTTTTCCGCCGAAAACCCAAGACGATTTCCCAAACACATTTTAATAACCGCTTCCGCAGTTCCGCCCGGACCTGCCGCCCACGCGGAAAGTATTTTTTTACCGGCGATAAGCTTTTCAACAAAATTAAAATATTCACATAACGCGGAAAAATCGCAAGTATTAATAAATTCTAACGGCGGCTTTAAAAGATACACAAAGCTTCCTGGTTTTTTAAACTCCGGCGTGATAATGTTATCAATGCCGGATGTTGAAACCGCGAAAGAAACAAGAGTGGGTGGAACGTCAATATCCTCAAAACTTCCCGACATTGAATCTTTGCCGCCTATTGCCGCGATTTTAAGGCCCATCTGCGCGTCAAGCGCGCCAAGCAAAGCAGAGACCGGTTTTCCCCAGCGGAGAGGATCGTCACGTAACCTTTCAAAATATTCCTGAAATGAAAGATAGGTATTGCTCCTGCGCCCGCCCGCTGCGATGATCTTTGCAAGCGAATGAACAACGGCGAAAACAGCTCCGTGATACGGGTTTAAAGCAGAGAAAAACGGATCAAACCCCCATGACATAAGAGAGCATGCGGATGTTTCGCCGTTTAATACCGGTATTTTTGCTGCCATCGTCTGGGCGGGCGTTAGCTGATATTTTCCGCCGTAAGGAGCGATTACTGTAGCCGCTCCGATGCATGAATCAAATCTGTCAACAAGCCCCTTTTGCGAGCAAATATTCAAATCTCTTAAAAAACCCAGCAATTCATCTTCTGCGCTGATCTGTTTGAATTGCTTTAATCCTGAAGGAAACTTTTGTTCTTCGAAAATTTGGTTTAAAGGCTCGCCAGAGTTTTTCTGTCCCTTTTGAATAACTGCTTTTGCAGATCTGGCGGAGCCGTTTGAGTTTAAAAATTTTCTTGAAAGGCTTACTATTTTTCTTCCGTTCCATACCATAACAAGGCGCGGCTCTTTTGTAATTTCCGCAATGATTGTCGCTTCCAGGTTTTCATTTGACGCAAGAGAGATAAATTCATCAGCGTTCTTTTTTGCGACAACCACGGACATTCTTTCCTGACTCTCGCTTATCGCAAGTTCTGTTCCGTCAAGGCCTTCGTATTTTTTTGGAACTTTATTTAAATCTATAACGAGTCCGTCTGCAAGCTCTCCCACAGAGACGCTTACTCCTCCCGCGCCGAAATCGTTGCAGCGTTTTATAAGACGCGTCGCTTTTGGATCGCGGAATAACCTCTGGAGTTTTCGCTCTTCAGGCGCGTTGCCTTTTTGAACGTCGGCGCCGCAGGTTTGAAGCGATGCCTGAGTGTGTGACTTGGAAGAGCCTGTCGCGCCTCCTATTCCGTCGCGGCCTGTTCTTCCTCCAAGGAGGATTACAACGTCTCCTGCGGAAGGCGTTTCGCGCACGACATTACACAACGGAGCGGCGCCGATTACAGCTCCAATTTCCATGCGTTTGGCCGTATAACCCGGATGGTAGATTTCATGAACGTGTCCCGTTGCAAGTCCTATCTGGTTTCCGTAAGAACTGTAACCGGCGGCCGCTGTTCTGCAAATTTTTCGCTGAGGCAATTTTCCGGGAAGCGTTTGTGACGCGCTTTGAAGCGGATTTCCGGCTCCAGTTACCCGCATTGCCTGATACACAAATGAACGTCCGGAAAGCGGGTCGCGTATCGCGCCACCAAGGCAGGTTGCGGCTCCGCCGAATGGTTCAATCTCTGTCGGATGATTGTGCGTTTCGTTTTTAAACATTAAAAGCCAGTCTTTTTCAACTCCGTCTTCGTCAACTTTAATCTTTACAGAGCAGGCGTTAATTTCTTCCGATTCGTCAAGATTTGGAAGATACCCGTTTTTCTTAAGAGCTTTTGCGCCGATTGTCGCCATGTCCATAAGGGTGACGGGCTTATCGCTTCGTCCGAGAGACGAGCGAAGCTCGAGGTATCTTTCATAGCTTTTAAGAATTTGGGTATCGTCAATCTGAATGTCTGTAAGCTCTGTTAGAAATGTTGTATGGCGGCAGTGATCCGACCAGTAGGTATCAAGGACGCGTATTTCTGTAACAGTGGGGTCTCTTTTTTCTTCATCGCAGAAATAGTCCTGGCAGAATTGAAGGTCGGAAATATCCATCGCAAGATTCATGATTCTTCTGAACCGGTTTAAATCGTTGTATGTGTACAAGAGAAAGCCGTTAATCGATTTTACATTGTCAGGTTCGGGATATTTTTGAAGAAGGGTAGAGGGTTTTTCCATTGACGCTTCGCGGCTTTCGACAGGATTAATGAGCCATGATTTAATTCGGCTAAAATCGTCATCAGAAATATTTCCGTAAAGAGCGAATATTTTAGACGAGTGGATTTTCGGCCTTTCCTTGCCTGTCGCAAGGGAGATACATTGAGCGCAGGAGTCGGCTCTTTGATCAAACTGGCCGGGCAGGTATTCCATGGCAAAAACGCGCGCGCCTTCCAATGAAGGGAGCGTATCGTACGCAATGTCTACAGGCGGCTCCGAAAAGATTGTGTTTTTAGCTTTTTTAAAATCTTCGTCTGTTATGTCTTCCGCAAAGTAGCGGTTAATTATTCTGACTTTTTCGATTGTTTCTAATTGGAGTCCGAGATGTAAATCGGCGGCAGCGGAAGCCGCTTCATCGGCGTACTCCGGCCTTTTTTCAACGTATATCTCAAAAACGCTCATGTATGAATTATACCTAAATTTCTGTTAATGATATAGTAGACGCAAAAAATGTAACTTTTTAGGCCTATTGGCATTGTATGATATAGCAGGTATAATAAAACTATGAAGAGCGTTTATTTCAAATTTTTCACCGTTTTACTTTTTGGAATGATAGTCGTCTGTTTCGCTTCGGCGCAGCAGGTTAAAAATGAGATGATTCAAATACAGGGCGGGACATTTATGATGGGAAGCCCTGAAAACGAGCCGGGAAGGCATATTACCGACGAGGGGCCGCAGCATCAGGTTACTGTTAAATCTTACATGATATCGAAGTTTCCAATTACGCAGGGGGAATATGAAGCTATAATGGGAACAAATCCAAGCCAGAACAAAGGAGTGGATAACCCTGCCGATTCTGTCACATGGAACAATGCGGTTGATTACTGCAACAGAAGGAGCATCGCAGAGGGACTGACCCCTGTTTATACAATAAACGGAAACAATGTGACATGGAACCGTGACGCAAACGGATACAGACTGCCTACAGAAGCTGAATGGGAATATGCCTGCCGCGCGGGAACTACAACCCCTTTTTATACAGGCGCCACAATGGATGATGCGGGATGGTATCAGGGTAATTCTGTCACGATAGTTGAAGGTTACAGAAGCCGCCATACGTTTCCTGTTGGTCAAAAAAAGCCGAACGCCTGGGGCCTTTATGACATGCACGGTAATGTTCTTGAGTGGTGTTATGACTGGATGTCCGCATATACGCCGGAACCCAAAGTAGACCCTATAGGCCCTGCAACAGGACCAAGGCGGATTTACCGCGGCGGATGTTTTGATTTACAGGCTTCATTATGCCGCAGCGCGTACCGTTTTGGGCAGCATCAGAATTTCCGAATGTTTTATATTGGTTTCCGGGTCGCCCGTAATGCGGACTAGTTAACTGGTTTCGGATTAGTTATTCCTGTATAATGTTCTAATGAGTTCAAGTAAAAAAAGAGTTTCGGAACTTGAAAAATTAATTCAAAAATATCAGGCCTCGTACTACAATGGCGAAGCGGAAATAACAGATGATGAATTTGACCTTCTTTGGGATGAGCTAAAGCAGCTTGCCCCGGACAGTGATATATTAAAAAAAATCGGTACAGACCCAGGCGTTGACGGATTTCCAAAAGCAAAACACCTTATTCCAATGGGAAGCCAGGATAAAGCGGCCAATCCTGATGAATTTATCACATGGATCAATAAGTTGTTAACCAGCAATAACGATAGGTTAACAAAAATATTTCTGGTTCAATATAAACTGGACGGCGCATCTTTGGAATTACAGTTTGATAAAGGCAATCTGTTAAAAGCTGTCACTCGCGGAGACGGAATCACAGGCGACGATATAACTGCAAACGCAAAACGCATGAACGGAACTGTTCAAAAGCTTGACATTCCCTTTACGGGAGGCGTCAGGGGCGAAGTTATAATGACCCATGCTGTCTGGGAGAGCAAATATCCTTCCAAGGCGAATTGCCGCAATGCCGCAAACGGTATAATGCGCCGCAAGGACGGCGAGGGCTGCGAAGACTTATCCCTCATTGTTTATGACGCGGCCAGTAATGAAGACGACTATTTCTTTAAAGACGAACTTCAAAAATTAAAGTGGCTTAAGAAACGCGGCTTTAATGTTACGGAAACCAAATCCTTCTCCTCGGCGGAAGAGATTATCAGCTACCGTGAAGAAGTTACAAAGAAAAGAGAAAGCCTTCCGTTTGATATTGACGGCCTTGTGGTAAAGGACATGGAAACCGACATGTCAGATTTAAGAAAGGCCCGCCCTGAAAAGCAGATTGCCTTCAAGTTTGAGCTTGAGACAGCCTTCAGTATCCTTCGGGAAGTAATCTGGAGCGAGTCGGGCGCGACGTATACGCCGATAGGCGTTGTCGATCCTGTGCGTCTTGCAGGAACCACAGTTAAGCGCGCGAATCTTAATAACCCGGATATGATACGCGCGATGGGGTTAAAGATTGGATCAAGTGTTTCTGTTGTAAAACGTGGGGAAATAATCCCCAAAATCGAAGGGCTTTCTCCTTCCGAGTCACCGGAGAAAACACAGGAAATTGCCTTCCCGAAAACTTGCGCAGCATGCGGCGCCGCTTTAATTGACGCCGGAACGCGGCTGTATTGCCCAAACGCCCAATGCCCGAAACGGCTTTTACACAGACTGGAAAAATGGGTGTCGGTGCTTGATATCCGCGAACTTGGAGAGAAACTGCTTCAACAGCTGTTTGAAAAGGGAACAAGGCAGATTCATGAACTGTATGCGTTAAAAGCAGAGGAGCTTTCAAATTTTGAAAGAATGGGAGATCTTTCCGCCGCGAAAGTAGTGCGCCATATTCAAACAAAAAGAGAGCTGTCCCTTGCCGCCTTTGTCGCGGGCTTTGACTTTGAAGGCATTGCGGAAACAATAATGGATAAAATTCTAGCTGACGGTTATGACACATTGGAAAAACTGCGCGCTGCTTCTGTAAAGGATCTATCCGCGGTTTTTGGTCTTGGAGAGATTACCGCTGCCGTAATTGTTGAAGGCCTAATGGAATGCGCGAAGGAGATGGACGCAGTATTAAAAACCGGCGTTATTTCTATTGCGCCTCCGCCGTCCAGGGAGACGCAGCCCCTTCGCGGACTTTCGTTCTGCTTTACAGGGGAGTTAAAGTCAATGAAAAGGGGAGAAGCGGAAGAGAAAATTAAAGCTCTTGGCGCTCAGTCAAAATCTTCCGTTGTAAAAGGGCTTTCCTACCTTGTTACAAACGACAGAGAATCCGGCTCTTCAAAGAACAAAAAAGCAAACGAACTTGGAATCCCGATTATCGATGAAAATGAATTTATAGTATTGATTAGTAAAAGTCCTGATATAAAAAAGAAACCTGAACAGGGAGAGCTCTTTTAACTTTTATTCCGATGTATCACGAATCGGATACCATGTTTCCATGGCCTGGAATTTTTCGCGGACTTCCTGCAGCAGCCGTAACTCCCTGTTAATTGTCCTTTCGTAGCTTAATACGCCTTCCTCGATCCTTAAAGCCTCATCCTGCCAGAATTGAACGCCGGGAAGGTGCAGCCACCTGAAACGCCTTTCGTTTGCCTTCCGCGCCCAGGAAACGGCCTCTTCCCAGTAAAAAAGAGCGACGCTGAAGCAGCTTTCGGCTATTTCAAGGCTTTTGAGGTTATCATCCCTCCACGGAGCGTTAAAAAAGTAGGCGTTTCTTTTGTTCCATTTGTTTCCCAGAAACAGGTACTGTTCTATCAACTTAAGGTGAAGATGCATGTTAAAAAGGTAGCGGTATTTTTCCCATTCAAGCTCGGTTTCGATCTTTGTCATGGCGTACAGTGGATTCGCGAATGGCGCTTTTATAGCCTGTTCAAGCCAGTAGATGTTTTCAATTGTGTCGTCAGGGTATTGATTGCTGTGAACGTGGAAAAGCCTGTAAAACTGCTCTTTGTATGTGACAACATAGCTGTTTACGGGTATAGCGACCGCAAAAAGAACGAGAATGGCGGCTGTTTTAAAAAGTGCTTTCACTATTTCTTAAATATCGGCATGGAAGAGATAATGCTCCACACCTGATCTGAAACTTCCTGAGCGCTTTTAGAGGCGTCTATTACTTCAACTCTGGCGCCGCCCGAGCGGTATATTTCTATCATAGATTTGTACTTGCCGCGCACTTTTTCCTGAAATTCGCGGTATTCGTATATTTCAAGAGAAGAGCGGCTTTTCATTCTGGAAAGAGCTATTTGCGGGTCTATATCAAGAAAAATGGTGATTTCAGGAGCGGCAAAAGAGGCATTGAGTAAAACCGGCAGTTCATCGCCGCATTCAATACCCTGATAAACCAGTGAGGAGAGTACGTACCTGTCGCTTACGACAAGCTCTCCGCGGTTTATATGCTCCATGATGCCGCCCATACCGTTCAAATGTTCATTGCGATCGGCCGAAAATAAATAAGCAAGCGTTTGTGCTTTCACAGTCAGCTCTTTTTTAAGAACAGAGCGTATTAATTTGCCGATTTGTCCCTCTGACGGTTCAAAAGTGGGAAAGAAAGCCGGATTTCCGGTTTTTTCCAGTTTTTCAGAGAGCATTGAAAGCTGAGTTGTTGTTCCGCTGCCGTCTGAACCTTCTAAGACCGCAAAATTTGATATGATTTCCATTAAATACAAGGATAACATAAAAAAAGAAGGCTGTCACCTTTGGTTTAATTATTAAAAATGCATTATAATTTATAGTAGAATCCAAATTTTTAGGTAAAATTTTGTCAGTTAAGGGTGAAAATGACGGGAAAAAGAGGCTTCTCCGTCCGATCTACATAAAAATTCTCGTTTTTCTGGGACTGATAGCCGTTTATACGGTCAGTATACAGCCCTTGCAATATCTCCTTGACACGGTAATGACGCAAATCAGAACCGGAATCATCGGAACGATGGAAGAAATTACCGGTTTAAATATTCGTTATTCGTCAATCCGCCCGTCAGTCTTTGGTTCATTCGATATCAGAAACTTAAGAGTCACAAATAATGATGAAACGATTGCCAACGTATCCGGCATCAGCATAAAGTTTTCTGTTTTTCAAATGATTTTTAACAGAAAGGCTTTTGTTCACACAGTGCTTGTGGACAAACCAACCATGTTAATAGACATGGAAAGAGACGGAGTTTTTTTTGATAAATTATCCGCATGGCTTGACACTCAGGAGAGCGACACTCAGACGGACTTGGTTTTATTGCAGCAGATTGCGCAGTTTCTTCCAAAGAATATTGATTACCAGATAAGAGACGGATATTTCCGCCTTCTCGACAAAGAAAGAATATACCTTGTAAACAACATTAATATTAACGTAAAAGGAATTGACGACGATATCCACCTTGACGGAAGGTTTGCGGCAGAGTTTAAATACGACGGGTTAGCTGAAAGAACCATAACCGTAAGAACAGAAGCAAGTCTTAACGCGCTTTGTTCCGATGACCTTGAAAAAGGCACAGCCGATATTGATTTTTCATACATCACCTGCTTTGAGCAGGATGACAGCATGATTTTTAGAATTCTACCGTTCCATATCTTCGGAACTTATAATGACAACGCCGTTACCGCGCGAAGGCAGCCGGAAAATGATTCTTTCAATTTTAAATTTTATTATGAAACGGACACAGGCGCAATGAACGCGCAAGTCTCTTTTGACAGTTTTAAGCTGAGTGACGTTATAATTTTTCCGGATCGCTTTAACGAAGTAAACCATTTGCTGCAAATGCAGTTAAACGGCGCTTCATCATTTACTTACGCTAATAAGGAATCATTTTCCTATAATTTTGATTTAACCGGAAAATCTTCTTCAAGCGCCGATACGTTTATTATTAATGCGTCAGGAAATGAAGAAGCGGTATCTGTCGCGGATTTTTTCATCTCATCTTCAAAAAGCACCGCAGAAATGGGATTTTTTCAAGGCAGCGCGGGATTCAAGGGAGACGTAAATTTTTCACAGCTGCAATCGTCAGGAACTTTGTTTTTTGACAATTTCACTCTTACAGGGAAAGACCATCTAAGCGCCGTTTTTGATATATCAAGCCGAAGAAATTTAATTCAGATAACAAGCGAAAAAGTAAATCTGGCAAGAGCGCATATTAATGATTTCGGCGTATCTTTGTATCCTTCCCAAAAAGATATTGGAATTTCTGCCTCCGGTTACGGCATGGACATAGGCCTCTTTTTCATGGACGCGGTCTATAATCTTGATCCAAAACAGCTTGAAGCTTCTCTTATAATCGATTCAATGTCTTTCTTTGAGTTAAGCGAATATGCGCGTCCCTTTGCGGATTATATAAATATTCCGGGATCAAGGGAGGTTTTGCAGGATGGGTTAATCAATACCGAGATTTTCTTTTCTACAGACTTTGACGATATGGTTTTTAACGCGCCTAATATTTCGTTTATTATGGGCAGCATGTACGGAATGCTGTCGTTATTGGGCACGGATACCCAGGTTACATTAAGCGAAGGCGTTTTTTACAACAACGAAAACGAACTTCATGTTACCGCGGACGTAAATTATTCAAACCCAAAAGATTTGAATTTTTCTTTAAATGCGGGTTTTCAAGAACTTTCATGGCATATAAAGGGGCAAATTCTTGACGGTACAACATTGATAATAAATGATCCAAACGGCCTTCATGTTTACGGAAATATGTCAGATAAGGGAGCAATATCAGGTTATATCGAAGGCGTAAATTACCCGATTCCCATGAATACAAATCCCATTTATTTAAATTTTTATTCAACTTTAATATATGATTCGCATGATTTCTGGAATGTAAATATAAATCATTTAAGAGCCCGCGACATTAACGCGATCGACGGGGATGATTTTTTAAGAATCTCTGGTCTTATTGATCAGGACGGCGCAAGTTTCAGGGAACTTGTATATAACGATGAAAGGGGATTCCTTATAGGAAGCGCGGATTTTTCATGGGATCCGGATTTTTCATATCTTGGGTTCCTTGTTAATATAACGGATGCGCAGGAAGGAGGAGAGTTATACCACATAGAAGGCATCTATAAAGATGAAAAGTTCGATCTTCGCGCTTCTATTTCCGATATGTCCGTTAACCGTTTTGTGAAATGGGGCACTCCAATTCGTTTAAGCGCCGATATGAACGTCACATGGGAATCCATAGAATCATTTAACGCAAAGATAGATTTAAAATCATTCAACACAAGGATACAAAACAACGAAATTCAAGTTTCTGTCGGCGTCAATTTATCAAATGACGAATTGTTAATTGAAAATCTTGATTTGGATTTCAGAATGGTGAATGCGTTAATACCGGAATTCAGAATAAACCGCAAAGAAGGAATTGCGAAAACAAAAGCGGATGTTCAGGGTTTTGCGCTGGAAAGGGATTTTAAAGGATACGTAGACATTGATTTTAAATTTGAAGAATTGGATTCGTGGCTGGAAATTGCAAAAGCCGCAAGAAATTTTGACGGAAAAATAACTATCGGGGATATTCATTACGGTGATGAAAAACCTGACGATATTGTTTTTAATTTCGCGGGGAAAGACGGAGGGTTGTCAGTTAACGGCGGCATAAGAAACATGATAAGGCTTGAAATGGATTCAAACGGCAATGTTTTCGCAGGGCTTTCGGCTCCGTTCCCGATACAGGGAACCGTTGTCGGAACATTCAAAGACTGGAATATCGATTTATACTGCCGTAATTTTTACATTGATTTAGCGTCGTTGTATTATCTTGTAGCAAGCTCGAATGATTTTAAAATTTCTGGCGGATATATCACGGGAGACATAAATTTACTGGGGCCTGTATGGAATCCTCAGTTTTTCGGAACCGGCATAGGAACAAGCCTGCGTTTTCAGGCGCCGCTTTATATAAGCTCTGATATAAGGGCTGTCCCGTTTTATGTTCTTGCGGAAGGATATGAAATGACATTCGGCCCTGTGAATGTTGCCGCAGGCCCTGGAAGCGGAAGCGTAAGCGGCTGGCTTTTATTTGAAAACTGGTCTCCTTCCGCTATAGGCATAGACCTTACAGTTCCAAAAGATTCGCCTGTTCCTTACGACTTTAATATAACAGGATTCATCGCCAACGGGCATGCGTCGGGCGATTTAAACCTGCTTGTTGATATGGACAATTATGTAATAGGAGTCAACGGCAACCTGTTCACAAATGACGCAGAACTCGGAATGGTTGTAGACAATTTCAACAGAGCAGGGGATAGTGAACAGAAAAGAAAGAAATTTGACGCAATCGTCGAACTGTCCGTGACAACAGGTTCAATGGTCGAATTTATTTGGCCGACATCAAGCCCCATAATAAGGGCGAATCCTGAAATGGGTGCGGTGGTTAATGTAACGGCTGATACCGCGGCCAGTCATTATTCGATAACAAGTGATGTCAGAATACGCTCTGGAGAGATTTTTTACTTTGACAGAAGCTTTTTTATCCGCGAAGGAACCCTTATTTTAAGGGAAAACGAGACAGGTTTTAACCCTCTTTTCAGTACAAGAGCTGAAATTCGCGACCGTACCGACACAGGAAATGTTACAATATCGATGATTGTCGAAAATCAGCCCCTGCTAACCTTCCAGCCGCGTTTTGAATCAAATCCGGGCCTTACACAGCTTGAAATTTATTCGATTTTAGGGCAGAATTTCTCCAGTCTCCAGGGAGAAGACAATACGGACGCGGTTCAACGGTTCCTGCTGTCGTCTTCTGCGGATGTTGTGACCCAAATTATCGCGAGTACGCCGGCGCTTTCACAGCTTGCCTTCTTCAGGCAGTTTGAAAAGCAGACAAGAGATTTTCTGCGTCTGGATATGTTCAGCGTAAGGACGAGATTTCTTCAAAACGCTGTTGTTACAGCCGGAGCTATCGGATTTGGGCAGTCAACTGTTGACAGCAGCAGGATTGGATTTAGTAACTTAATCGACAATACGACTGTTTTTATAGGTAAGTACATAGGACAGAACATGTTTGTTCATGGTATGCTTACGGCGAAATATGATGAAAACAGCATATTATTCGGCGGTTTAACATTTGAACTGGACATAGGAATCGAATTGCAGACTCCTTTTGTCAATATTCGTTGGGATTTTGTCCCAAAACACCCCGAGAACCTGTGGGTGAGCGATAATTCAATTACTCTAAGCTGGAGTAAGTCATTTTAAACCAGAGGGTAAGCCCTTTTTGGTTTTTAGGAGTTGAGATGAGATTTAGAGTTTTTGTATTTTTGCTGATTACTGTGACAGCGCTGTGTTTTTCCCAGGAAGCGGACGAATGGTATCAGGGAAAACCGATTAGAGATATTGTTTTTACAGGCTTAAAATCTATTTCACCTAACGAACTTGAAGCGTTAATGAATCCGTACAAGGGCCGCAGTTTTAATGACGATATTTTCTGGGAAATGCTAGGAAAACTCTATGCCCTTGAATATTTTGACAATATAGAGCCAAGCACAGAACGCGCAAATGCCGCCGGCAGCGAAGTCATCATCCGGTTCAGCATAAAAGAAAGGCCTGTAATAGGCAGAATTAGTTTTGCCGGAAACTCGGGGCTGCGTCCAAGGGAACTTCAGGAAGTAGTAACATCCAAAGTAAACGATATTTTTAATCAGGCAAAAGTCCGCGTCGATATCGAAGCCATCAAAAACAAATATATCGAAAAGGGGTATCCCAACATAGAAGTTACGGCGACGGATACCCAATCGGGCGATTCGACAATTACGCTTGTTTTTCATATTGTAGAAAATAATAAACTGTCAATTTCCAGAATTAATTTTCAAGGTAATACAAGATTTTCAAGCAGCACATTAAGGGGACAGCTTTCTCTGAAAGCAAAGTCGCTTCTTAACGACGGCGCTTTTCAGGAAGCGAAACTTTTAATTGACAGGGAATCTGTCGCAAGATATTACCACGACCGCGGGTTTATTGACGCGGCGGTAAGAGACGTTACGCGCACACTTACAACAACCAGCAAGGGAACCACCATGGTTCTTACATTCTTGATAGACGAAGGCACGGAGTACCGCTTCGGCGGAGTATCTTTTGAAGGCAATATTATTTTTGAAACCGCTCAGCTTTCAAAGCTTGTAACGTCAAAAGTTGGCGATATTGTCAACATGACAAGGCTTGAAATGGATTTGCAGAGAGTCGCGGATCTCTATTATGAAAACGGCTACATTTTTAACATGATTACAAGGATACCGGATAAAAATACCCAGACCAATGTGCTCTCATACATGATTTCGATTGTGGAAAGAAGCAGAGCGTACATTGAAAATATTATCATCATTGGAAACGATAAAACAAAAACCAATGTTATTTTAAGAGAAATTCCTTTAGAACCCGGAGATGTTTTTTCAAAAACAAAAGTTTTTGACGCGTTACGCAATCTTTACGGCCTTCAATATTTCTCCACTGTTCTTCCTGACATGCTGCCGGGAAGTTCTGAAAACCTGATGGATTTGGTTATTACGCTGGAAGAGCAGCCTACTACTGACGTTCAGTTCGGATTGACTTTTTCAGGGAGCGCCGACCCTGATACTTTCCCGATATCGGGACTTATTAAATGGAATGACCGCAATTTGGCAGGAAGCGGCAACGAGCTTGGCGTGGAATTAAACTCGTCTGTCGTTGATACAAGCACCATTGCGGTAAATTATCTGCATAGATGGGCGTTTGGGCTTCCGCTTTCGCTTGGCGTTGATCTTTCGGCAAATTATGCAAAACGTCTTACAACAATGAATAACGGCGGCCCTTTTAATCCTATTTTTAACGGCGACGAAGATTACGCGTATCCCGACGGATTTATATCACGTGACGATTATGAAAGACGCAGCAAGCTCCCGACAAGGGATTTTATGATGAGTTATGAAGAATGGTATATATCGCTCGGTCTTTCGACAGGTTATAGATGGATAACATTCATGGGCAATCTAAGCATAGGAGGAGGCATTCGTTTCGGCCTTGTTAATAATTCCTATGACAGCGAAATTTACAGGCCTTTCGATCCGGTTCTTAGAGACGGAAATAATGCGTGGCTGCCGAAAAATTCAGTCTGGTTTTCGATCTCTTTGGATAAACGCGACGTGTTCTATGATCCGTCTAAAGGATATTATCTTTATGACAGAATAGGTTTGTACGGAATTTTTAATGAAGAAAAAGAACATTATATAAACAATAACGTAAGGGCGCAGTTCTACCATACCCTGTTTAATTTTCCCGTATCAGAAAAGTGGAGCTTTAAATGCGTGCTGGCGATACACACAGGCTTATCAATAATTTTCGCGCAGCCGGGAAGGAGTCTTGAAATTGTACAGGGAAACAAACTTTCTGTTGACGGCATGTTCGTCGGAAGAGGCTGGACAGAAGCATACAGCAACAGAAAACATTTGCTGCTAGACGCATGGATAGAACTGCGCATTCCTATTGTCATGAATGTACTGGCATGGGATTTCTTCCTTGACATCGCAGGCGTTGAAAAACAGGAAGGTTATTTTTTCGGAACGAACGCTGAGGGAAAACCAAACTTTGGCATTGAAGATTTAAAATTCAGTTTTGGCGGAGGCATTCGTTTTACAATACCTCAGTTCCCGATACGTTTCAGCATAGCAAAGCGTTTTGAAATTATAAACGGCCAGGTAAGATGGAGAACAGGAGCGCTTTTCGGCGATTCCAAAAACGAATATTCGTTATCCGGCGTAGATTTTGTAATGTCATTTATTTTATCATATTAGATATATTAAAGGAGTTAATATGTTTAAAAGGGCAGTTATTTTACTGTTTTTGGGCGTATCGTGTTTTGGGTTCGCTTTCAGCCAGGCTACTACGATCACAAGAATTGCGGTCGTAGATTTGCCGCGTGTCTACACAACATTCTTCAGGGAATCACAGGCAGTAAGAAATTTTGAGCAGAAGAGCGCAAGAATTCAAGCTGACATTGAAAGAATGACCAAGGAAGTACAGGAATTAAGATCAAGACATGCGGACGCGGTTTCATCTGGCAATCAAGCCGAGGCTCTGCGTCTGGAAACGCAGGTAAACCAAAGAACGGCTTTTTTAAGAGAATTTCACCAGACAAAAATGGCTGAACTTAACGCCGAAAGAAACCAGCTTATGCAGTCGGATGAATTTATAAGCCAGGTGCAAAACGAAATACGTTTTATCGCGGAAAGCGGCGGATACTCCATGGTTATCGATATAAAGAACGCGACCGGCATTGTCTGGTACAGTCCTTCGATTGATATAACTGATTCGTTAATTCAAAGACTGCAATCAAGACCAAGAAATTAATACAACATGGATGCGTCTAAACAAAGCCCAATGCTCGAACAGTACAGACGCATTAAGAGGCAGCAGGAAAACAATATTCTTTTCTTCAGGCTGGGTGACTTCTATGAGATGTTCGCAGAGGACGCGATCGAAGTTTCTGCAGCTTTAAACTTGACTCTAACAAGCAGAAACGGGCTTCCCATGTGCGGCGTTCCGTATCATGCGGCGCGCTCTTACATCGCCCGTCTTTTAAAACTCGGAAAAAAAATCGCTGTTTGCGAACAGCTGACTCCTCCAGGAAAAAATAAAGTAATTGAACGCGACGTTGTAGAAATTATAACTCCAGGAACAATAATCGACGAAGATTTTCTTGACAGGGGAAGCTCTAATTATCTTGCCTGTCTTGCCGCCGGAAGCTCTTCTTCAAATAACGAGCTTTCATTTTCTTATATTGATTTATCTACAGGGGAATTTTTTTCCACTCATTTTTCAAGATCGCAGGAATTGTTAAGTCAGGAACTTGAGCGGCTTCAGATAAAAGAGATGCTGATTCAGGAATCGCTTTTAGAAAAAAAAGAAATAATGAACGCTGTTAACGATCGAAGCTCTATTGTTTTAGACCGCATAGCAGACTGGCTTTTTGATCCGTATAAGGCAAACGCAAGGCTTGAAAAACAGTTTGGAACCGTAAATTTAAAAAGCTTCGGCCTTGATGTAAAAAGCGCGGAAATAATTTCCGCAGGCGCGTTACTTGACTATCTTGATACGACTTCAAAAAGCCTTCTTCCCCACATTAGAACTATAAAAGTTTATACAGACAATGAATACCTGGGCCTTGATGAATCAAGCCAGCGTAATCTTGAACTTTTGTGCAATCAAAGGGACGGTGATACGCGCTTTTCTCTTCTGGAAGTAATGGATGAAACGCGATGTTCAATGGGGAAGCGTCTTTTAAAGAGACGTATTCTTCATCCTCTGCGCGATTTGGAAAAAATAGAAAAGCGCATGGACTTTGTAGAAAGCCTTTTCAAGAATCAGGGACAGCTTGAAAAGTTACGCGAACTTTTAGGAAAAACGCCCGACCTTGAAAGACTCTGCTCAAGGCTCGCGATGGATAAAGCTCACGGAAGGGACATGTTAGCTGTCAAGAACGCGGTTAAATTATATCAGGAAATAATGAAGAATTTTTTAACCGCGAACCGCGGCGAAAATGAAAAAACAAAACTGTGTTTTGAATCTGCGGAAGTTGAAAAAGATGATTTTGAAATAATTAATCAATTATATGAATTACTGGAAAAAAGCGTCACCGAAGAGCCTTCGATACTTCTTAACGAAGGAAACCTTATAAAAGAAGACTATAGTGAAGAACTTGATTCCCTGCGTTCCATGAGAGACAATTCAAGACAGATACTTGAACAGTACCTTGAAGAAGAAAAAAAAGAAACAGGCATTACAAGCTTAAAGATACGTTACAACAGGCTGATTGGATATTTCTTTGAAGTAACAAAAACCAACCTTGAAAAAGTGCCGAAACATTTTATAAGAAGGCAGGGCATCGCTGGAGGCGAGAGGTATTCAACAGACCGGCTTGCCGCTCTTGAATCAGAAATAAACGGAGCTTCTGACAAGGTAGTAGAGCTTGAAAGAAAACTCTTTTTGGAAATTCGCGAAGAGGCAAAAAAAACAATCCCGGCGCTTGGCGTAGCCGCGAAACGTTTATCAGAGCTTGATGTTTCATGCTCCCTTGCCAAAGCCGCGCTAATAAGGAATTGGGTTCGCCCTGAACTTGAAGCAAGCGGAGCTCTTGTTATTTACGAAGGCCGCCACCCTGTTGTCGAAGCGCATCTTGGCCGCGGAGAATATATACCCAACGATATAATATTAAACAGCGTTTCACAAATTGAATCGCCTCATAAACAGCAATCGGAAAATGTCCCTAGCATTTCTTTCGCCATGATCACAGGCCCCAACATGGCAGGCAAATCCACTTATTTGCGTTCAGCGGCTCTTATTACAATCATGGCGCAGATGGGCAGCTTTGTACCAGCAAAAAAAGCAAAGATAGGACTTTGCGACAGAATTTATTGCCGTGTGGGAGCGTCAGATAATCTTGCCCGCGGAGAGTCAACCTTTCTTGTAGAAATGAATGAGACAGCTTTTATTTTGAATACAGCGACAGAAAAGAGTCTTGTAATCATGGACGAAGTAGGAAGAGGGACAGGAACAAATGACGGCCTTTCAATCGCGTGGGCCGTAAGCGAAGAGCTTTTAAACCGGATAGGATGCAGAACCCTCTTTGCGACACACTTTCATGAACTTTCGCTTTTATCTCATCCGCGCCTTGCAAACCGTTCCATGGAAGTCCTTGAACACGGAGAGAAGATTGTTTTTCTAAGAAAACTAAAAGAAGGCCCTGCCGCCGAATCCTACGGCATCCATGTCGCCATGCTCGCAGGACTTTCCCAAAATGTCTTAGAGAGAGCCGGCGAAATAATGGCATTATTACGTGAAAGAGACGCCGATTTACGTGAAACTTTCACCGAGAAAGGTTTCGTTAACAAGATACTCGAAGCGGTTAACGAAAAAGAAGAGAAAAATTTTAATGTTGAGACGCAAATTGCTGTTACGGTTAATAATAAAGGTAAGGATCGCAAAGATAAAAGAAATAATGATGATGAACCGTCTTTGTTTGATTAGCGTATGCTTAAAGATGCCATTTTTTCAAATTTGCTCATTTTTTACCTTTTATTAACCATGAGCTGAGGTTTCTTTATAGACAATATAAAAAAAGTATTATATATTATTTATAGCTGGACAGAATGTTCAGTATTCAATCTTTGAACAGAGGGAAGAGACAGGGTATTGGACCCTTCCAAAAGTGCCGTCTGTTCAAAGATTATTTTTTTTGATTTGTATAAAATTTTACCGCTTATAGGTCTTTTTCTATAACCAAATACTGTTGAAATAGCATTAATAAAAAGATTCTTTTTCATATTTTTAATATTTACGCAAACAACAATATTTTTGTCATTTATAAGAACATTAGTGAAAAGCTTGAATGTGTTATTGTTGCAGCTTATCACGAAAGGATCGGTAATTACGCTGCATAAATCCAGCCAATTTTGTTCTGAGAGATTGTGATCTCTGTCTTTTCCAAGATGACGGGAAATTACTCCATACCTTATACTAAAAAAATCACCAGCGAGCCCTAGTTTTTTCATAAATTCCGGAGTTTCAGCAAAATAAAAGAATTGACCTCTTAATTTTTCTTTGTCAATGTTGCTTCCATAAAGAACTGTATGAATATTATCCTTTAATGAAATCAACCCATGAGTATTTTCATTCCTTTCTTTCTCTTTCACCGCACCATAATCCAGTTCAATGTTTTCGTTACAATTAGCTGATTAGTTTTAATTAAGGCAGAAATGACAAAAGGTTAGGGATATTTACTTTTTTTATTATATTACAACTGGTTTTTATATTCAATGGCTAGTGTATGCTTAAAAATGCCATAAAAGCGCAAACGCAAAAGCCTGTTGGCGCCGGGCGCTATGCTCGGGATAAATCCCTCGCGCATTATAAATCTCATTGACTCTTGTCTGGCGCCACGCCTCGTTGCTTTATCCATCTACACGCATATGCGTGCAATCGTGGGCGTGGCTGGGTTCAATAAAAGTGTGCCTTGCTCCTTCGCTTCGCGAATGGCGTTGATAAGACTTGAGTGAAAAGCAGCCATATGTTGCCAGCAGGCTTTTGCGTTTGCGCCGTTCTGGTAGATTTGTTAGCGTACACTTTAGAAGAAATGAAGACATAAATTCAAAAGCTGCGGTGTCACGCTATATGTGGTGGTGTTATGTGCAATGGTACACTAGACGTTTTCGGTGTCAGATAGCTATGATTTGAATAACAAGGAAATACTGGTACTCTGATCTGACGGGGTCAGAGAGCCGGCAGCAGGTTGAAGCGTGCCGTGAGGATGCACGTTATACGTTGTGATCCTCGAGTGTC
>Ga0209755_10000087_pt1 | contig 164154 bp, 129 predicted proteins | sample TergutCo191P1_FD_187301 | JGI IMG/M metagenome (GOLD analysis project Ga0209755, IMG submission 187301) | Cornitermes sp. P1 segment gut microbial communities from Petit-Saut dam, French Guiana - Co191P1 (SPAdes) (version 2) | ecosystem: Host-associated > Arthropoda: Insects > Digestive... | reverse complement strand
CTTTTATCCATTCAGTTGACCATACACGGTACATTTTCCATCCCATGTTTTCAAGTACTGTTTGGCGTAACCTGTCCCGTTCTCGCGCTGTTCTTGCGCAATGGTATGATTCACCGTCACACTCAATGCCTATAACAAAACTATCAAAGCCTTCTTGTCTGTAACGAACCGCCATATCTATTTTATAATCAGAATTACCGGCCTGAGTTACTACATCATAGCCATGCTCAATCAGAAAATTATAAATAGCTTTTTCAAATTCCAAATCATGACTGATAATTTTTTTACTTTCTGTATTTTCTTCATTTATTACTTTTTTTCCATTTATAGCAAAATCTATATATTGTTTTAATAATTTCGGTCCTAAACTGTTTAACCGTTCTGCATCTATATCATCCGGTTTAATAGAGCCGACAAGTTTTATATTATATCTTGCACGTGTGACAGCGACATTCAACCTGCGCTCCCCTCCCGCTTTATTCAAAGGACCGAAGTTCATTGAAAATTTTCCATTAATATCTGCTGCATAACCTATGCTGAAAATAATCGTATCACGCTCGTCTCCTTGCACTGTTTCAAGATTTTTTATAAACAGCGCTTCGTCTTTATCATCATTAAAAAATGATTCTAGCGCTTGTAAACCTTGTTTATGCATTTCCTTGCGTTTTTTAAATAATGCGTCCATGATGGCGTTTTGCTGTGTTTCTCCGAAAGCGATAATACCGAGACTGCGGTTAGAATATTTTTCAAAATGCTCAAAAGCCAACTGAGCGACCTTTTGCGCTTCTGCGCGATTCCCGTTTTTCCCTCCCCTGTCATATACCCCGTTATGAACATAAATATACTCAACACCTAAATCCTCTGCGGTTTGCACAGAAGAAGGAAAGGTAATAAGTTTTTTATTATAAATTTTATTATTGGAAAAGACGATTAAATCTTCATGACGGCTGCGGTAATGCCATAACAACATTTTAGAAGGTAATAAATTTGCTTCATCAAGAAGAGAATCAAAAGCGCCTATATCATCCGCCTCACTTTCTTCATTGTATTCATCATTTACAGATATGGAAGAATTGAAAAAATCTGACGGCGGAAGTTGTTTGCTGTCACCTGCAATTATCACTTGTTTTGCCCTGAACAATGAGCAAACAGCATCTTCTGTGCGTATTTGAGACGCTTCGTCAAATATGACAGCGTCAAAAGTATAATTTGCGCCGCTTAAATATGTACTTACAGATAAGGGGGAAAGCATCATACATGGTTTTAAAATTTGTATAACATTTGGAAGAGTTGCCATTAAAAGGCGCGTCGGCATTAATTTTCTTTGTTTTTTTAATTCACGCCTTAAAATACCTATTTCATCATGCTCTGAGGTAAATGAATTAAGCAAAGGCAGCCGTTTTATTAATTTTTCAAGTAAGCTGTCCCTTGAAATTTCCAAATGCAGTTTATCAAGTTCTTTAAAAGATTTTATTATCTCTTCATGTTTTTGAGATCTAAAATCATTTACAGATGAATATTTCGGCAGCACATTATCAATCCATGCCCTATAAAAACATTTTTCAAAAGCGCCTGTTATATCCTTTGAATCGATGTCATTTTTTTCTAATTGTTCGAAAAAATCTCCAAAACCTAATGTAAAACAATTATTTCTAATTTTATAATAATCTATGTAATATTCCAAACTTTTTAAATTAGAACTGCAATTTTTTACCTGATTTAATATTTCTTCAAGAGGTTTTTTAATGATTATTTTTTGCTGTTCAAATAACTCGGTAAAACTGACAAGGGCGGGTTTTGCATTTTTTTCCCATTCAATTAAATTCTCTAATAAATCTTTGCTTTTTAATATTATTTTTTCATCACATGAACATATTTTTTTTACAAAGTTTTCCAATGCGGAAACAGCAAATTCAGAACCGGAAAAACCTTCTTTTTTAACAAATTCCGCAAAAGGATATGTCCACTCTAATTTTTTTTGAAGCTTTGGATAATCTATATTATCATCAAAGGGTATATTTAATGATGAGTTAAGCAACTTCCTGTTATTATCTAGATTTATTTTTATTTTTTCTAATGATTGTTTGGTTTTCTTATATTTATTCTTAATTTCTAAGATATTTTTTCTAAGGTTTTTTATTTCTTCTTCTAGATTAAAGAAAGATATGTTTTGAGTTTCATAGTCAATTCTTATTTTCTGCGCTGTTTCCAACATATTTAATAATTCAAGAGTTTCATTAAATGATAATTTACTTCTTTTTCTTAGACAGGAAAATAACGCTTTTCTGTTTATCCAATAAGCAGGACGTAATTTCCCGAAGAATGAACGGTATTGCGTGCGGTATAGTTTGAAAACACGGACTGCATCAATATTAAATATTTCTTCATCATAATCATCTGTATATTTTTTCTTTTCTATATCCCATTTTTTAAACGCTTCATCTGTAATTTTCTTTTGTTCAAGTAATTTTAAATTCAAATCATCTAACTTTTTTTGAAGCTTTTCTATTTGTCCGTTTAAATCATTTATTATAAGCTCTAATTCATCTCTCTTTCGATGATCTTCTTCACATTGTTTTAAACGGTTTGTAAGATCAATAATATTTAAATTAATCCATGAATACGGTATATTAGGAGAATTTATAGTGTGGGATAAATTTTTAATTATATAATCTGTATCTTCAATACTTAATTGCCTTGATATTCCCAACATATTTTTAAATTTATTAAACAATAATATACCTTCGCTTGCATATTCTATTGCTTTTTTCGATTCTATTGAAAAATTCTGTCGGAATTGATTGGAAATATCTAAATTTTTAAGGCCTCTCCATGGATTATCTTTTTGATAAGCGCTTTGTGCGACAATAAGAGCTAATTCATTAAAAAGATTTATATATTCAGTTAAATCGGTAATTGTAATCTTACCTGCTTTTTTAAAGTTAAACGCAATATCAGGATATTTTTCCAAACCTGCGATTTTTCCATTTATATCATAAATATTCCTATCTAAAGGCATAATATTTGAATGTAATTCATTTGAATAATTATTTAAATAATTACGCTGCTGTTTTAATTGAAGTAATTTTTTTGAAATCTCTTTTGATAAGACCGCGCTCTTTGCTGCAAGATCCAAGGTTTTTTCAATCTGATCAAAAACATCCCTCCTTTTTGCATTTTGGCTGTGTAAGGTTAAACAAAAAGGCGATAAATCAACCTGGCTTAAGCGTTTATAAACAACCTCTACCGCCGCCATTTTTTCCGAGACAAACAGAACCTTTTTCCCTTCTGCAATAAGCTCCGCGATTATATTTGTGATTGTCTGGCTTTTTCCGGTACCGGGAGGGCCTTGCAAAACAAAACTTACCCCCTGTTTTGCAAGCATAATCGCATCCTGCTGGCTTGAATCTGCGTCAAGAACGCTGAAAACATCCTGAGGTTCTATAGAATCATGATCAAAATAGCTGTTAAATGAATCGTCTTTATATGTTTGGTGTTGCGCCGCTTCTCCTGCAATTGCCATTATCAGCGGATGATTTTTTATTTTTTCAAAATTTAATTCGATATCTTTATACATATTAATTTTTAAAAATGAAAATAAAGATAACTCTACATCAAAAGTAACTGTCCATTTTTTTGAAAGCCAAACCGGGTTTGACATAGTTATTTTTACTCTATCAAGGTATTCATTTATATTCATTTCTGAATTATATTCAGGAAACTGCAAGCCAAAATCATTTAATAATTTTAACGCCAATGCGTAATTGTGAATAATTTCATCATCATGAAGATTAAGAATAAAAGGAGAAATTAATTTTTCCTGTGTAATCTGAACCGGAACTAATAAAATAGGGGAACGCAATTCTTCTTTTGTGGATTTATCGCTCCAATTTAAAAAACCGACAGCAAGATAAAGAGCGTTAAGCCCTTTCTCCTCAGAAAAAACACGCGCTTTTTGTTTTAGATTACGTAAAGTTTTTACAGTATCTATGGATGTTTGATTAGCCGCTGCATATATATTTTTTGAAGATACAGGCAAAGGTTTCCTGGGAAACAATTCCCCTTCTTCTTCGTCATCATCAGGAAGAAGGAAAATTATAGGTTTTTCATTTTCTACAAATTCTTGCCATAGATCAAAAAGATCAGGTTCTTTAATGATTAGAGAGGAACGCGAAACACGAGAATTATCTGAAGGCAAAGAGCAATTTATCAGTTTATTGCGCTTACCTAAATCAAGCAAACGATCTTTCCAGTATTCAATCTTTGCATTTAGCTTATTCATTTTAAACCAGCTTTAATAAAAACTAAAATCTTTCAAATAAAATTTTGCTGTAATAAATTGAATTAGCGTTGTATCCGGGCAGACCCGCCTTTTGCGAAAGCTTGCACTTGATCGAGGCTGAACATTGAAGTATCTCCGGGTGTTGTCGTTACAAGCGCGCCGTGCGCCCAGCCTAAACGGAGAGATTCTTCTGCGTCCTTTCCTGATAATAAACCGTAAAAAAGACCTGCCGCAAATCCGTCGCCGCCTCCTACCCTGTCGTATACATCAAGTTCCGCAACCGGCGCTTGATAAGTTTTTCCGTCAAGCCATAAGACAGCGCTCCATGAATGCCGGTTTGTGGAATGAACTTCACGTAAGGTTGTTGCAACAGCTTTTATGTTAGGAAAATCTTTTGTTACATTTTGAATCATACCGAAAAACGCTGAAGGGTCGAGCTGCCCTTTTGTTTCTACATCCTGGCCTTTAAGACCTAAACCTTTTTGCAAATCTTCTTCATTGCCGACTAACACATCAACGTAACTTACAATTTTACGTAAGGTTTTCGCAGCCCCTTCGCTTGCTTGAGAAGAGCTAAGACCTTGCTCTGCGGCGGCAACCGCCCATAATTTTGCACGGTAATTTAAATCGAAAGAAACAACCGCGCCTGCTTTTTTCGCAGCCTGCATCGCTTCAATTACAAGTTCGCTTGTGGTAGGTGAAAGCGCGCTGAAAATCCCGCCTGAGTGAAACCATCTCACCCCTTTTTTAAAAATAGCGTCCCAATCAAAACTGCCGGGTTTTAATTGCTGCGCCGCTTCATTGGAACGGTTATAAAAAACGACAGGGGCGCGCACACCCTGCCCTCGGTCGCTCCACACTATCGCCATGTTGGGGCCTCGCACACCGTCATGCTCGAATCTTTTAAAATATGGAGTGACACCGGCTTTTTGAACGGCGTACTCAATTCGCCGCCCTATCGGGTAATTTACCATCGCGCTTGCAATGGCTGTTTTCATGCCGAAACAGGTGGAAAGATTTGTGGCGACATTGTATTCGCCGCCTGAAACATGCAAGAGGTACTCGTTTGCCTCCGGAAAAGGGATAATACCTGGATCAAGCCTGGTTACTAATGCGCCCAGCGCCAATAAATCATGAGCTTTGCCTTCTGCGGTCGGGATTGTAAATAACATATCGTACCTCTTTAAAAGTTTTATGTGATTATATCAAATATGTTTATTACAGTCACCTGTACACAGTTATAAGCATAGAAACATCGATGGATATTTACCCCTTCCCGGCACAAAGAAGCTCTTGACTTGTAATATCGGAATACAAGGTTAATGCGTTAAGCTTAGATAAATGTATAACTTGATTATAACTTTTCTCTGACGGTAAGATATCTTCAAGTAAATTTAATTTATCAAGAATATAATTTGGATTAAAAATCACATCATCTTCCCCATTAAAAATCGCAGCATAAAAAATACCCGCTTCCACTATGTCTTGAAAAAAATGACTGCCAAAAGAAAGTTCCGGTATTAAATTTCCTTGTTTGTATGATACTTCGCACATAACAGCCATGTTACATAATTCACTGAAATGAACAGGCACTCCCAGTGAAGGAGTAGTCGTCCCCCATCTGCCAGGTCCTATTAACATTATACTGCTGCCTTTTAATTTTTGGTTTAACATTCCGATTATACGCGCAGTTTGATATTTATCGCGTTCTGCAAGCGCGAGATAATTTTCCGCTCTTACAAAAATTACATAATCAAGAGATATACGGACATTACCGCCCATGAAATTCCCGGTGGAAGAAAAGAAAATATTTTCTTTTTCAGATTTTGGTATTTTACAGACGGAGTCAGCAGACTTCGTTTGTGTAATTTCTTGATTTCCTGTTCTTTTTGTTTGTAAGGGTCTGCACTGGAGCAGGTTAAATTTAAAATTCCCCTCACTGTTAAAATTTGCGGTAAACTCTATATCAACAGGGTAATTATATGCCGTTTCAATTGTATGCATTACTTTTCTTGCAAAATGCGGGAATTGAGTTTCACCTAACAATTTTTTAAAATCCAGTATAACAGGTTTTGCAGTAACAGTCCGTCCAATTTCTTGTAAACGCCGCAGTTTGGCAGTATCAATACTGAAAAAAGTTTCTTTAATAGTTTTTAAATCTTGATTATAAAGAACATCTACCTGCTCTTCTGCCATGCGGTTTTCTCTTAAATTAAGAACATCCGCTTTATGCTGAGAGAATTTTTGTTCATCGCCGTAGTGGACAGGAGGTCCTTTTTCAGGCTGATCTAAGGGGACAAGGCGGGCATAATCACCGCTTACCCGATCTACCGCTCTTGTCCCTAGCCCGAAAACAAGACGCAACATTCCGGCTTTTGCATCCATTTCTTTATTCCATACATAAAGATTCGATGAATGACCGACACCTGCAATATGCGGGAAGAATAACTCTACTACGCCGCTTTCGGATGCGTAATGATCCCCTGAAACACGCTGCACAAGTATCGCCATTTGTTCGTCTTTATTTTCCAAACCTCTGTTTTGCCTGTAAACAAGAGCATCTTCGCTCATCGAGCTTGCATAAACGGCGCGTACCGCCTGTTCAAACGCTTCGAAGCGTTCTTCCGGCTGCCCTTGGTTCGCGCAGAAAACGCTTTCGTATTTTCCGGCAAAGGCGTTGCCGAAATTATCTTCTAAAAGAGAACTAGACCTTACGATAATAGGAGACCAACCGAAATATTCCATCATCTGATAAAATTGCTCGCGTATAATATCGGGGAATTTTCCTTTTAAAAGCTTTTCTTTTAATTCAGGAGCAAGTTCAAAATAACCTTCGGGCGTTTTTTGTTTGCAGCGTAAATCCCACCAATCGTTATACACAATATATGTATAAAAAATATCAGACCCCAAATACCATGAGTCATGAGGTTCCCAGTTGTTAGTTAAATTTTCTCCATTATCTAAAACCGGCATATCTTTTTCTACAACCTTTCTTCCCAATAACATGCCGACGCTTTTTCCGCCTATGAAACCCGATCCTATCTCGCGGGAAGCGATATCAAGAATGTCACGTAAGGTAAAATAAGATTCTGAAAGCTCTGTAATACGCGGCTCCCTTCCTATCATCAAACTGATAAGAAGTTTTTTCATCGTGGATTGAGTTTCTTCGTTTTCATCAAGTGCTTTATGCGCATTTTCAAGGGTAATATCCCAATAATCGCGGGCTTTTATCCCCTGCCCAAGACCTGAAAAAAGTGAAGCGGCATCCGCACTTGATGTAATAGGAACAACTTTATCAGTGTCAATCAGATGAGGAAAAAACATTGTCGGCGAATAACGTTCCCAAACCTTAAGGGGATGAATATAAATTTTTTCATCTATGTTATAAAGGTCCAAAAGAAGCTGTGTTGTCTCGCGGATACGTGCAATGGTTGAATGAGTGTGAACCCCGCGTATCAATGCAAAGTAAGCGACAGTATCAAGTACAAAAAGAAATGGGCAGGTTACACGGAAAAAATTTCCTATCATCAAATCAGAATACCAAAATTCCAATAAGTCGCTTAAACAATCAAAAACATAAAATGCTTTTAAACCTTCCTGTGCGATTAAATCATGTACTTTGGTAGCAAAACTTTCGAATCCGGCAGATGCGTCGAGTTTATACACAATTGAAGCTTCATCATTATTCAAGATGGGCGGATGATTTCCGAAACGGAAATAAACAAGTCTGCGCTCGTCTCGTATTGATTGTTCAATATAAGGGCGGACAACTTTTAAATAATCTTCGATAGATTGTACCTGCCAGACAACATTGTCACCTAAGCGAAGTTGATCAATAACCTGATCAAGCCCTGAAAGACCGGTACTTACTCTTTTATCAATTGTCATATAACCTCATAATATTTATTCTTCTTCTGTATCGCTTATCTCTTGAAGAGCCTTGTAGCCTTCTTCGCTTGTTCTTACTTTTATTACATTTTCCGCTCTATTAATAAATATTTTTCCGTCACCTGTAATACCGGTGTAGAGAATTTTCTTAACAGTATCTATAACAAAATCGAGCGGAATTCTGCATATAACAATTTCAATTTTAATTCTTGGTAAAAGAGCGGAGTTTACCATAACACCTCGGTAGAAATCATCGCTTTTTATCGCTTTCATTCTGCATCCAAAAACTTCAGTTACCGTCATACTGAAAATACCGATTTTATTTAAAGCTTTACTTAAATTTTCCAATCTGCTTTTTCTTGTGATAATGACAAGCTTGAAAATTTTATCAAACTTGGTTTGTATTTCAACATTATTAACAGGTAAAATTAATCCCGGTTTTACCGTAATAAAATCCGCATAACTGCTTGTACCTAACTCTGTTGCATCTAAACCGATAATTTCCTCATTTCTGGAACCGGATGCACGCAAGCCGTTAAACTTTTTTAAAAGAAAAAATGTTATCCCTATTGTAATAAAGGTCCAGCAAGCAATTGCTAAAGCGCCTAAGGTCTGCACTATTAATAAATTAATACCATTACCATCTGAAAAATCAGTAATATAAAATAAACCGCCTTTAAGTGCGAATAAACCGACTGCTATAGTCCCCCATAAACCGCAAACACCATGAACTGCGATTGCACCTACAGGATCATCTATTCGTAATTTTGTATCAATAAATTCAATTGCGATAATGACAAGAATACCCGCCGTTAAACCGATAAAAAGAGCACCTAATGCATCAACATAAGCGCAGCCTGCTGTTATGCCGACCAATCCTGCAAGCGCGCCGTTAAGCGTCATTGATACATCAGGTTTACCTGTTTTAATTGTAGAAAATAACATAGCTGCAACCGAAGCGGCGCAAGCGGCGATAGTAGTTGTTACAAAGATTGAACCTAATTCATCTATATTACCTGCGGCGGCTCCGTTAAAACCGTACCAGCCCAACCATAAAATAAAAACGCCGAGCGCGCTTATTGTAATATTATGCCCCGGAATGGCATTCACCTTTCCGTCTTTACCATACTTACCGATTCGCGGACCGACAAAGGCGGCACCGACAAGAGCGCAAATACCGCCTGCCATGTGGATAGCAGAAGAGCCTGCAAAATCCAGAAAGCCCATTTGAGAGAGCCACCCTTTTTCATTCCATACCCAGCCGGCTTCGATAGGATAAATTACTGCGCTTATCACTACACTGTAAATACAATAAGCTGTAAACTTTGTCCGTTCCGCCATCGCGCCTGACACGATAGTCGCTGCTGTAGCGCAAAACACAAGATTAAAAATAAAATCGGAATAATTAAAATTTGAAAAATCAGTAAATATACCAAGATTTGGAATTCCGATAAAACCCAAAAAATAATCTTGTGCAGCAAGAAGACAATAACCGAGCAGCATAAAACTTATAGCGCCAAAAGCCAGATCCATCAGGTTTTTCATAATTATATTCGCCGCATTCTTTGCCCTGATGAATCCAACCTCCAGCATCGCAAAACCGCATTGCATAAAGAAAACTAAAGCAACACCCAGTAGAAACCAAATTTGAAAATTCATATAGTTCTCCTTATGCCATTTTTTTACATTTCGTCCTGTAAGGCGTCGTACCCCTCTTCTCCGGTTCTTACTTTGATAACATTTTCAACATCGTAAACAAAAATCTTGCCATCACCGATGTTCCCTGTGTAAAGAACTTTCTTTACTGTATCAATAAAAAGTTTAAGAGGAACTTTGCAGATAACAACTTCTATCTTCACCTTTGGTAAAAGTGTTGATGTCAGAGGGATACCGCGATAATATTCTTTTCCGCCTCTTTGCATACCGCAGCCGAGTACCTGTGTCACAGTCATACCTGTTATGCCGATTTTATCGAAAGCAGCTTTTAATCCTTCAAACTTGGTTTGCTTTGTAATAATGACAACCTTTGTCATCTTCGCACCCGGTTTTGAATTATTAACAACAGGGATTGCCGCATCTGACGGAACCGCGCCGTCAATAACAGGCGCATCTGCCGCGTTTGTTGCTGTAATCATGAAATCTGCATAGCTGCTTGTAAGCCCATGCTCTGTGATATCCAAACCGGCAATTTCTTCCTGCTTTTCTACACGAAGACCGTTAACCTTCTTTATAATTAAGAACGTTAAACCAACTGTTGCGAAGGTCCATGCAGCAATAGCGACTACACCTAACGATTGAACTCCAAGCTGAGCCGCTCCTCCGCCGTAAAATAAACCGCCTTCTACTGCAAATAAACCGACAGCAACAGTTCCCCATATACCGCAAACGCCGTGTACTGCAACAGCTCCAACCGGATCATCTACTTTCATTTTAATATCGATAAATTCAATTGCTAAAACTACAAGCACGCCTGCAACTAAGCCGACTAAAAGAGCGCCTAAAGCGTCAAGATTAGCGCAGCCTGCCGTTATACCTACAAGCCCCGCCAAGGCGCCGTTAAGCGACATTGATACATCTGGTTTTCCGTTTTTAATCCATGTAAAGATCATTGTCGCAACTGCCGCTGATGTAGCCGCTATTGTTGTAGTAACAAAAATCGAGCCGAGTTCTTCTATGCTTCCTGCTGCCGCGCCGTTAAAGCCGTACCAACCGAACCAAAGAATAAATACACCTAAGGCACCTAAGGTTAAGCTGTGACCTGGAATTGCGCGGGCTTTTCCGTCCTTACCATACTTACCGATACGCGGACCGAGGAAAGCCGCACCTACAAATCCTGAAATACCGCCGACCATGTGGATTGCTCCTGATCCTGCAAAATCAATAAAACCTAATTGAGAAAGCCAACCGTTTTCATTCCATACCCAACCTGCTTCTATAGGATATATAACCGCGCTGATTACAATACTGTAAATACAATACGCGCTGAACCTTGTGCGTTCCGCCATCGCGCCTGATACGATAGTGGCTGCTGTCGCGCAGAAAACAAGGTTAAAAATAAAATCAGAATAATTGAAGTTTTGGTAATCTGTTAATATACCAAGATTCGGAATCCCGATAAGCCCGAAAACATAATCTTCTGCGGCAAGCAAGCAATAACCAAGCAGCATAAAAGCTATCGCGCCGAGCCCGAAGTCCATCAGGTTTTTCATAATAATATTACCTGCATTTTTCGCGCGGGTAAAACCTGCCTCCAGCATCGCAAAACCGCATTGCATAAAGAATACTAATGCAACACCTACCAGAAACCAAATTTGAAAGTCCATAATACTTTCCTCCTAAAAAAATAGCGTGTGTCCTTTGCCGCGCAAAATGCGCTAACAAAAAACACACGCCTTTGTGTGAAACGGCAACGCCGTTTATTAATTGTCTGACAGCGTTTAATTTACGCTGTTAAAATTTAAAAACTAAAAGTCAATCCGACAGCAAAGCTGATACCTACCCCGCTTTTTACACCGTCAATTTTTCCGCCTATTCTTGAAAAGGTACAGTTTCCGTAAATGGAAAGCCAATCAAGAACTGAAACGGCAATCCCCGGAATTATCGCTACGCCTTCACCGTTATCACTATCAAAGAATGAATAAGGGTTATACATCTTTATAGGAATTGTCACATTTAATCCAACGCTGATAATAGAAACATCATAAGTTGCTAGAAATCCGATACCTGTAAATTCAACATTCGGATTAAACAGCGTATGAGCGGACGCTTCAAGACCTAAACCAAAAGAACTTGCCCAACCTGCAATGAAATCTAAACCAAAGGTTTCATCAGTATAAGTAAATGGAAGATTTGCTTGAAAATAAATATCTCCTGCATTTAAACTTAAATTATATTTAATACCTGGTGTAAAAGTGCCGCTTAAATCAGCGCCGTCCGTAAAATCCAGCGTATTCTCAAAGGGAAAAAGGAAAGACAAGGTTGAAGAATTACCTATACCGATATTTAAGCCAACCATAAAATCAAAGTATAAAAACATGGGTATATTACCGCCATCTTTTAAAAACCCTGATTCATAACCTAATCCTAAATATAAATCTGTTACTCCATCAGCAAACGATTTCTCATACTCAAGACCGGCATAAATATAAGGATACATTGCATCAGAGTCATTTACATCCACTATACCGAATTCCAAAGTAGTGCTGAGACCGATACCCTCACTCTCTTCCTGTGCCGCTATAAACCCTGTTGCAAGGCTTATAAAAAGAAATAAAAATAGAAACTTTTTCATTAACATCCTCCTGTAATTTTGTTTCATTCTAATTATAATATATCAGATAACGCTGTACAACAACTCCGCATAAGTCGGAATTGGCCAGTGCTTTTTCGCTACCAAGGTTTCAAGCTCATCAACGATGAGCCGGAGTTCCGACATTGCTGTAAAAATTTTATCCCGATAGAAAGTAGCTTGCGCGAGTATCTCCCTTTCCTGTGAAGATTCTAATACCGCGTCTTCTAAAGCTGTCAGTTTTTTAAGAAGGCACGCTGATAATTTTGTAATATTATTCAAGAAATGCTCTTCAAGGGAACAGTCCATATTACCGCTATATGTTTTTTTCTGTCTTAGTAGATCAATCAATTCTCTTTGATAATCAAGACATGCGGGGATTATTTCACCTTTAACCATATCTACCATTGTAAGGGCTTCAATATGAAGTGTCTTGCAATATGCTTCCATTAAGATTTCATAGCGTGAATGTATCTCTGTTTTTGTAAACACATGATGTTTTTCAAATAAATCAACACTCTTTTTATCAATAAACTTAGGAAGTGCATCAACTGTTGTCTTTAAGTTTGACAAACCTCTCTTCTGCGCTTCAATAACCCAATCTTCAGAATAGTTGTTGCCGTTAAAAATAATTCTTTTATGTTCGCTGTAAGTTTTTTTGACAAGCGCCGCAACATCGGCGGTGAAATTCTTTGACTTATCAAGCGCATCTGCAAACTGATTTAATATTTCAGCGACAATCGTGTTAAGCACAATGTTAGGCCCTGAAATCGAGAAAGTTGATCCAAGCATACGGAACTCAAACTTGTTGCCTGTGAACGCGAAAGGAGATGTGCGGTTGCGGTCAGTTGAATCCTTGGGGAAGTGCGGCAATACCGTTACGCCGATTTCCATCTCGTGCTTTTCTTTTCCCTTGTAACTGGAACCCGCTTCTATCGCGTCAAGGATTTCCTTTAACTCGTCGCCGATAAACATTGAAATGATCGCCGGAGGCGCTTCGTTCGCGCCAAGGCGGTGATCGTTTGCCGCGCTTGCTGCGGAAAGGCGCATTAAATCCTGATACTCGTCAACCGCTTTAATTACCGCGACTAAAAACAACAGGAACTGAGCGTTATCCTGCGGAGTATCGCCGGGTTCAAGCAGGTTGATGCCTGTGTCTGTGCCGATTGACCAGTTGTTATGCTTTCCGCTTCCGTTAACTCCGGCGAAGGGTTTTTCGTGTAACAAACACGCAAGACCGTGTCTGTTGGCGACAGTCTTCATTAATTCCATCGTAATCTGATTATGATCGGCCGCTATATTTGTTGTAGAAAAAATCGGGGCAAGCTCGTGCTGAGCGGGAGCGACTTCGTTGTGCTTTGTTTTCGCATAAACGCCGAGTTTCCAAAGTTCTTCGTCAAGGTCTTTCATGAAAGCGGAAACACGCGGTTTAATGCAGCCGAAATAATGATCTTCAAGTTCCTGTCCCTTGGGCGGACGCGCGCCGAACAAAGTCCTTCCTGTGTAAATTAAATCCGGGCGTGCGAGAAACATATCTTTATCAATTAAAAAATATTCCTGTTCAGGACCTACTGTTGTGATTGCGCGCTTTGCTGTTGTGTTACCGAAAAGCTTGAGTATACGCATTGCCTGCTTATCGACAGCTTCCATGGAGCGCAGAAGCGGCGTCTTCTTGTCGAGGGCTTCGCCAGAGTAGGAACAAAAAGCTGTAGGTATGCAAAGAGTTCCGTCTTTGATGAAGGCGTAAGAAGTCGTGTCCCAAACAGTATAACCCCTTGCTTCAAAGGTGGCGCGTAAGCCCCCCGAAGGGAAGCTTGAAGCGTCCGGCTCTCCGCGGACAAGCTCCTTGCCGGAAAACTCGACGATTACTTTGCCGTCTCCTGTCGGAGAAATAAAACTGTCGTGTTTTTCTGCTGTGGTTCCGGTCATGGGCTGGAACCAATGCGTAAAATGGGTCGCGCCTTTTTCTATTGCCCATTCCTTCATGGCGTTCGCTACCGCGTTGGCGATATCCTGATCCAGATGTGTACCCTGCGATATCGTCTTTTTCAAGGATTTGTAAATATCCTTCGGCAGACGAGTATACATGACCGCGTCATTAAAGACCATGCTTCCGAATAAATTTGTAATGTCCTTCATCTTACACTCCTCATATTTAATTCAAACAAAAAAAAGCGCTGTACCTGCCCACTAAATATTTAATGGTTAGGTACAGCGCCTTTGCTGTTTCTATGCTTACTATATACAATTTTAAAAATTTTGTCAATAGAATTTTAATTATTTTTTAAATAGCAGAACGATAGAATGCCATATTCTTTTAAAAATATTACCTTTTTCATAAGATTTAACAGTTACAAGAGGGACACGGCTTAGCTCGCCTTCATCGTCAGAAATGACAAGAAAGCCTGAATGATGATTTTCTGGTAAGGGAGCGATCAAGGGATCATTAAAAATTTGATGATAATAGAGTGTATTTGAACGATCCAAAGGGGATGTGAAATCAGCCGCCTCTGCAAGTTTTAATTGTACTCTTTTTTCTTTCCCCTTCCAAAGACGCGCAGCATCAATTTGAGTGATAAGAGGGCGGACGGTTTTAAAATTATCAAAGACCCAATTTAAAAGCAAAGCCCCGTCAGCCTGCCTGCTGCGCTCAGAAGAGGCTCCAAGCAGGACAACAATAAAACGGTTTTGGTTTCTCATTGCGGTAAGCGCGAGATTATATCCTGATTCAATAATGTATCCTGTTTTTAAACCATCAACGCCGTCATAATTGTAAAGCAGGAAGTTGCGGTTAACTTGTCTTATGGTACGCGGATTATTACGGTATCTCGCCGGCTCGTTTACACCTAAGGGGTAAGAAAATTCTTTTACAGAATGAAAATTTTTCATGCTGTCAGGATGTAATCTGATATATTGATAACAAAAAAACGCAAACTCGTTTGCCGTTGTCATATTTTGATCGGAATAACCTGATGATTCAACAAAGCGCGTAACAGTAAGCCCCATTGCACGCGCTTCTTTTGTCATCAATTCGGCAAAATCATTCATTGACGGGGCAAAACGCAGGGCAACTGCGACGGCGGCATCATTGCCGGAAGAAACAGCAAGCCCCAGAAGAATTTCGCGCAAGCTGACAGTTTGCTCAGGTTCAAGAAACATCAAACTTGAACGCGGCGGCTGTTTCATAGACCAGCTGTCTTCTGTAAGTTTAACAATCTCATTATAAGAAGCCCTGCCTGCTTTAACTTCGTTCATGGCGATATTCATGGTCATTAGTTTCGTCAGCGAGGCGGGAGGGATTTCATCATCGGCGTTCTTGGAAAAAAGCAAAGCTCCTGTTGAAGCGTCAATCAAAACAGCCGAGCGCGAATCAAGTTCCAAAGACGCAAGGGCTTCTTCATAGTAAGGCGCAAGCAAAGGCGGCGTATGAAAATACTGGGCGGATAAACAAAACGGTATGCAAAAAAATAAGCACAATAATAACAATTTATTCATGTAAGATACCTTTATGAAAATTTTTATGTCTCTTTAAAATTCCGCTTGCCCTACCGCTCTTGGGAAAGGTATTACATCCCGGATATTCGCCATGCCTGATACATATTGAATCAGCCTTTCAAAACCAAGACCGAAACCCGCGTGAGGTACGCTTCCGTAACGGCGCAGGTCTAAATACCAGGAATAATCTTCTGTTTTCATCCCCATTTCTTTTATGCGGCTGCATAATTTATTTAAATCATCTTCACGCTGAGAGCCGCCTATGATTTCACCTAAGCGCGGGACGAGTACATCCATTGCGCGTACTGTTTTATTATCATCGTTTAACTTCATGTAAAACGCTTTTATTTCTTTCGGATAATCTGTAACGATAACAGGTCCTCCCGCTACCTTTTCCGTTAAATATTTTTCATGTTCGCTTTGCAAATCGCTTCCCCATTTCGGTATGAATTCAAAAAGACCTTTATTTGCTGAAACAGCTTTCTCTAATTCTTTTACCGCGTCGGTATAAGTGATATGCGCAAATTTCGCGTTCACTACTTGTTTTAGATTTTCGATTATACCTTTTTCGACATGAGCGTCAAAGAACGCTAACTCATCCGCACATTCTTCCAAAGCCGAATATAAAATATATTTTATAAAATCTTCTGCTAATGCCATATCATCTTCAAGCTGTGCAAATGCAATTTCAGGTTCTACCATCCAAAACTCCGCAAGGTGCCGCGCTGTATTGGAATTTTCCGCCCTGAATGTCGGTCCGAAGGTATAAACACGGGAAAGCGCTGTCGCGTAAGTTTCCGCTTCAAGCTGTCCTGAAACAGTTAAAAAAGTTTGCTTCCCGAAAAAATCCTTCGTATAATCGACACCGCCTTCTGTTATATCTTTTGCAATTGTTGTAGGGTCTAGCGTTGTCACTTGAAACATCGCCCCTGCGCCTTCGCAATCCCCTGCCGTGATAATCGGCGTGTGAAGATAATGAAAATCTCTCTCCTGAAAATAACGGTGGATAGCGAAAGCCATGCGGCTTCGAAGACGCGCGACAGCTCCGAAGGTATTTGTACGCGCTCTAAGGTGAGCAATCTCACGCAGAAATTCCATGGAGTGCCGTTTTTTTTGCAAGGGATAAGCTTGAATACCGCCTGAAGTTTCCGCAGGGGCTGAACCGATTACCCTAAGAGAAACTGCGGCGATTTCAACCGCCTGTCCTGAAGCCGGGGAAGGAACGAGTTTTCCTTTAATTTTTACGGAAGCCCCTGTAGAAAGAGAGGCGATTGCTTCTTCAGTTTGAAGATCCAAACTTGTTCCCTGCGTCTCTAATGAGCCGTGCGTCTCTAACGAGCCGTGCGTCTCTAATGAGCCGCGGTCAAAGGTGCATTGTATACTTGCAAAGCAAGAGCCGTCATTAACTTCTACAAAGACGAGATTTTTCATATCTCTTTTTGTCCTGACCCAACCGGAAATTTCAATTTCCTGAGATACAGCTTGCTCTTTTAGAAGGTATTTAATCAATTTTGGTAACATAGGCGTATTATATAGTGGATGGCATATAAAAAAAAGGTGTCAGGAACTATTTTACTCTTTTATATTCCTTATTGATCTGATATGATTATATAGTTAAAACTTTTATCAATACAACCAAAGGAGTAATGTATTATGAAAAAGACAATTTATCTTGTTATAGCGGTTTTCCTGCTAACCGGCATGGTTTTCACATCATGTGTAAACAAAAAAGAAGGAAAGCTCGTATGCGGTGTTACTGAATATGAGCCTATGAACTACAGAGATGCAAGCGGAAAATGGGTCGGTTTTGACACCGAATTCGCCCAGCTTGTAGCGGAGAAACTCGGGCTTAAAGCCGAGTTCCAATTAATTGAATGGAGTAACAAATTTATTGAGCTTGAATCTAAATCAATTGACGCGATATGGAACGGTTTCACTGCGACTGCTTCAGAAAACGGAGTACCGAGAATTAACTTATGCGACATGAGCTACAGTTATATGCTTAACACGCAATGCGTCGTTGTAAGAGCAGAAAGAGCCGGAGAGCTTTCCACACTTGCATCTTTAGTAGGGAAAACTTTAGCTGCGGAAGCAGGATCAGCGGGAGAAACTAAAGCAAAGGAATTAGCGGGAGACAGCGGAAAAATTATCGGTGTGCCTGCGCAAATCAATTCATTTATGGAAGTTAAATCAGGCGCGGTAGCCGGAGCTGTAATCGATGTTATTTTAGCTCAGCAGATAACAGGTTCAGGCGATTATACCGATTTAACAATTGCAAATATCGATCTTGGCGCAGAAGTTTACGCTATCGGATTTAGAAAAGGCGATGAATTAAAAAATAAAGTAAATACAGCGATGAAAGAATTATATGATGACGGCACGCTGCTGCGCATCGCTCAAAAATACGGTGTCGACGAAAGGCTTTATGTAGATACAGGTTTTGGAAAATAAATTTTCCATGAAGAATTAACCGCAAAGGTGTATAAGGATTTTTTAATATTTTCTTTGTACACCTTCACGGTATAATTTTTCTTCTTTATATCTCATTTAATTTTTAGGAAAGTTATTTGAATTTTTTTGATGTTACGTCTGTTTTATGGAGCGGTTTTCAAACAACACTTTTGTTGTTTTCATTAACGCTTCTTTTCTCCCTTCCTTTAGGTTTACTGCTTTCATTCGGTTCAATGTCAAAATTTACCCCCCTTCGCACTTTTGTAAAAATCATTGTATGGATAGTACGCGGCACACCATTGATGCTGCAGGTAATTATAATTTTTTATGTACCGGGGCTTATCTTCGGTACACCAATCTCTACAAGATTTAATGCGGCGATCATCGCTTTTACAATTAATTACGCCTGTTATTTCAGCGAAATTTACCGCGGAGGTATTGAAAGTATTTCACGAAGTCAGTATGAGGCTGGGCAAGTTCTCGGTATGACAAAATTTCAAATTTTCTTTCGCATAATACTCCTACAGGTTATAAAACGTATTATCCCTCCTTCAGCCAATGAAATTATCACCTTGGTTAAAGATACAGCTCTTGCCCGCGTTGTTATGGTAGTTGAAATTATAAGAGAAGCGGAATTTATGGCATCCCGCGGTTTTATTTGGCCGCTTTTTTACACAGGCGTTTTTTACTTATTGTTTGTCGGAATCCTCACACTTATGTTTGGATATTTTGAAAAAAGATTAGATTATTTTAAGGCGTAAGATAATGGCAATTTTGGAAGTAAAAAATATTTCAAAACATTTCGGATCTTTAGAAGTTTTAAAAAATATAAGTTTCACTCTGAACGAAGGAGAAGTGCTTGCCATTATTGGGGCTTCAGGCAGCGGAAAAACTACTCTCTTGCGCTGTTTAAATTTTTTAGAAAAACTTGATAAAGGGCGCATCATTGTACGGGGAGAAACATTAATTGACGGTGAGGATCACCAGCGTTATGCGAAATCGATCCTGCGTCAAAAACGCCTGCATTTCGGATTGGTTTTTCAATCATTTAATTTATTTCCCCAATATACTGCGTTTCAGAATGTAGTGCTTGCAAGGGAATTGGCGGCAAAAAAATTACCGGATTATAAAAAAAATAAAAAAGCCATAATCGAAGAAATCCACCGTGACGGGATGGCTTTACTGGAACAAATTGGTTTAACTTCAAAACGCGATTCATATCCTCATCAATTATCGGGAGGGCAGCAGCAGCGTGTCGCTATTGCAAGGGCTTTGGCTCTAAAACCTGACATTTTATGTTTTGACGAGCCGACCTCCGCTCTTGATCCCGAACTGACAGGTGAAGTGTTAAAAGTAATCCGCAGCCTTGCTGAAAAAAACACAACAATGATTATCGTAACACACGAGATGCATTTCGCGCGCCGGGTTGCAGATAATATCCTATTTATAGACGAAGGGCTTATAATTGAAAAAGGCCCTCCTGAACTGCTTGACAATCCTTCCAGCGACAGGTTGAAAAAGTTTCTAGAGCGTTATTCGCAAACAGGGATGTCTTCGAACACAAATTAATATATAACTATATTTTTTAATTGTCATCTTTCGGAGGCGGAAGGCCGTTAGCGTCAAAAGGCGCAAGAGCTATAGATAAATCATTAACAATTTTAATATCCAGCGCGCCTTCATCCGCCATTTTATAAAGTATTTCCATAGAACTTTTATGATCCCTCTTTGGATGATAAGGGCGTATTTCGGTTACCGCCTGATACACATCTATACAGGACATAAGCCTTGAATTAAAATCCAGCTCATCCGCATTTTTTGCGAAAGGATAACCTTTCCCGTTTAATTTTTCATGATGATTTGAAGCCCATGCGCAAATATCCTGAAACCCGTCTATATCTTTTAAAAGTTCCCATGTTTTGCGTACATGTTCTTTAATGATTATATATTCTTCATCTGTTAACTTTCCCGGTTTCTCTAAAATTGCAGAAGGTGTTTCAAGTTTTCCAATATCATGAAGAGCGGCGGCAAGATACAATTTTGATTTTTCCGTTTTATTATACTTATAATATTCTCCCATAAACCAAGCTATATTTGCAATTTGAGTTGAATGATGCTTGGTAAAATTTGATTTATAATCGATTATCCTTGTAATAAATTTTACAAGATTAAAAATTACTTTGTCTTCTATATCTAAAAGCCAAGGGGTTAAAAAGATAGAGGAAGTTTCATTAATTACTTCATCACGTAATGATTCTATTGTATGAAAATCCATGACATCTAACATTGTTTCCGCCGCAATCTTACTGTATTTTTTACCCTTTTCATCTTTAATAATTTGTACAACATTATTAAGATTATCTTTTTTTATTGTTTGTAAATGATAAGCTACATCAATAGAATCGGCAATTGCAATTAATTCAGCTTCTATTGGTCCTTTCCCTTCGTAAATTCCATAAGGCCCTTTACCGTCAGCTCTTTCATGATGATACAGAATAAAATCTTTAATATTAGTATTAAAATTTAAAATATCAACATTCCTCTGACCGTATTCACAGTGTTTTTTCATGGTTGAATCATAGTGCCCGCCTGAAGCTAAAATATATTCTGTTAAAGCATTATCATGCAAAAGAGCGCAATTCGTTAAACCTCTTATTTCATCAATATTTTTTCCAAGTTGTTTTCCCATTTTAGCGCATAAAATCGCGATTCTTTTGCCATGATTAGTGCTTGCTCCCAATAACTCCTTTTCTACTGTATCAAGCGCTGTAGTTATGGCGTTTATTAGGGAATCCATCCGTATTGTCATATATTAAAGGATATTAAAAAATATTTTACTTGTCAATTAATTAAATACATAATTTTATATAGAATCTATACTGATTTCCGTCTTCTTTCTGCTAGAAGGGTCTGGAAAAAAAAGCGCATGAGAACGGAGCGCAAGAAAATCGCGCTCTTCATTTGTTGAGCGGGAATAAAGCGGATCGTTAAGAATCGGGAAGCCTGCCCAAGATAAATGACAGCGTATCTGATGGCGGAAACCTCTCTTTATTCTGACTGTAAATTTATATTGATCGGCCGGCAGTTCTTCAATTTTAATTATCTCTGTTTGATAAAAATCTCCCTTATCGCTTGCAATCTCTTTATGTTTTTTACCGTCTTCAATGATAGGGCGAACTTGTTTTCTGCCGGGACCAAAGGGGCGGAAATAACTTTCAATAATGAAAGGCAATGAATTAATAGAAAAAATATTTTCTTTTATGGAACTCTCAGGAAATCCTTCAAGGGATGTTCCTTTAGTTTTAGAACATAAAGCAGAATATTCCTTAACAAATTCCCCTCTATCCTGCGCGGTTTTAAAAAAATAATAACTTTTTTCATTTTTTGCAAATAAAACCAGCCCTTGCGTTTCAAAATCAAGACGGTGCATAAGATCAAAAACAGAAGGGCACTGTAAAACAACCCATTCATGAAGTGTAATCTGCTCTTTATTTTCTGTTATCTGATCTTTATTTTTTGTGCAGTGCATTTTTGGAGGTTTAAAAACAACTAAATAATCATCAGTTTCTTTTAAAATAAAAGGCTTATCCATGTACGCTCTCTTTTTGATCTAATTTTTCGATAAGCGAAATAAAACGCTGCGGTATATCAGTTTTAAAAATACTTTCTTCTTTATGCCCCGGTAAAATAATACTTAAAGTTTTTGAGTGAAGCATCATAGTTGCGTCATGGAATTGACTGTCCTTGGTATTATATACATCATCACCGAGAATGGGGTTTCCGATATAACGTAAATGAACGCGAAGCTGATGGGTTCTACCCGTTTTTGGACGCAGAAGAAGCAGAGAATAATTTTGCCATTGTTTAATAACTTTATAAAAGGTAAGGGCATGTTTTCCCTTAGGTGAAACTGTGAAACGTTTGCGGTTTTTAGGATCACGGGCGATAAAAGTTTCTATACACCCTTTTTTTTCTTTTAGTGAACCGCAAACAATCGCAATATAAATTTTCCTGACCTTTCTTGTTTTAAATTGATCGCAAAGAAAAAGAAGCGATTCATCATCCCAGGCGGCAATAATGACACCTGATGTTTCTTTATCCAATCTATGAACAATACCGGGTCGGCAATTGTCTAAAAGACTATTGTTAATTTCATTGTTTATATTAATTTGCCTTCTAAATAAAAGCGCGTTTACTAAAGTGCCTTGCCTGTTTCCTGCCCCCGGGTGAACAACCATTCCTTGTGTTTTATTAATAACTATACATCTTTCATCTTCATAAATAACATCAAGCGGAATTTCTTCAGGAATAATATCAGCAGGCGGGGGATCTTCCCAGAATAATTCAAGATGATCTCCTTGTTTTACAAGATGTGAAAGTTTTACATCCTTCCCGTTAAGTTTTGCTTTTAATTTTCTTGTTTTAATTTGAGAGCGTGAAAGAATGTTTAAACTTTCTGACAAATAACGATCAAGGCGTATTTTAGTTTGTAAAACTTGAGAAATCCGCTCTTTAATAATATGAGATAAATAAGGCATTATTCTAAGCCGGTATTAGTTTGAAGAAAATTATTTTCTATAAGCTCTGAGTCTTCATATTCAAATTCGTATTCATATACAGGGTATTCTGTTTTTATTGTATAAGCTTCTTCATCATCCGGGACAGTTATCTTATGTCTTTCAATTTCTACGGAACTTGCGGCTCTGCTTTCCTGCCTTTTACGTTCATTGCGTTGTTTAATTTTTACTATCATAAAATCAAGTAACGCTATTGCAACAGATACACCCGCTGCAATTAATATTGTTCTAATATGTTCTTCTGTTGTCATTTCTACAGCGCCTGCTGATTTAATAGGCCACGGCGCGTATCTGTTATCTGAAAAAGGTTTGTCACCTGCTTTATACCAGCGAACCATATCTGTAGCAAATGTTACAAAGAACAAGGAGAAAGGAAAAACTCCGAATGTTATTATATCTATACGACGAAGATCTTTTGCCCAGCCGGGTATTTTAATATTATCAAATTCATTTGTCTGATCTTTATTTTGCGCTGATACCTGAAAAGCAGGTATAAATAAAAGAGAAATTATTAATATTAAAAAAATAATCTTTTTCATTTTTCTTTTTTATCCATTAAAAATAGCACTTCCTATCCGAAGCATAGTAGAACCTTCTTCAATAGCGATTTCAAAATCATTTGACATCCCCATGCTTAAACAGGAAAAAGTTTCTTTAGGAAAATGTTTTTCAAGTTCCTTCTGCACACTGACAAGTTTCCTGAAAGATGAACGGATCATTTGAGTGTCCTTTGTAAAAGGCGCCATAGTCATAAGCCCTGCCGGTTTTAAATTATTATTACAATTTAAAACAAATTCTACTGCCCGGCAAAGAGCGTCTGTATCATCAAAACCTGTTTTTGTTTCTTCTCCGGTATGCAATTCAAAAAGTATTTCCAAAGGTTTAGTGCGCAAGGAAATATGTTTGATCAGTTCCTCAATCAGTTCTATCCTGTCAATCGATTGTATACAATCAAATAATACAAGCGCATTCTTTGCTTTGTTACGCTGTAATGATCCAATTAAATGAAGTTTTAATTCAGGAAAAACATCATTATAATTTAAGAATTTTTCTGCTGCTTCTTTTACCCTACTTTCTCCGAAGCATCGGATTCCTGCAAGGTAGGCTTCATTGATCTTTGACAACGGTACAAACTTGGAAACGCCCATCAAAGTAATTTCATCGCGCCTCCTCCCGGCACGTTCACAGGCATTTACAAGACACTCTTCGATTCTAGCAATATTATCGGCAACCGGTAAACTCTGTTTGTACATTCCTATATTGATAATCGCATATTATCAATGGTTTTTGCAAGAGCCATAAATGTTTCAAGCTTTAAATTTTCAGCCCTTTCATTGCCTTTTAGGGTGTTTTCCATTAAAACAGCCATACTTAAATCATTTAAATTATTTTCCTGTTTTGTTTGCCCGATAGATGCGTGCGTTTTTAAAAATGTTAAAAGGTTGTTTTTTACTGTTTTACGTCTTGATGCAAACAGAGATCGAACAAGAGGGTAAAAGATTTGCGGGTTAATATCCGCTGTTAAGGCTGTATCTTTTTTTTCAAAAAGAACACCCATACTATCCACATTCGGCTGAGGATAAAATGATGAAGACCGGATTAACATTAAAGGGTTTACTTTATAAACAGAAGCGCATAACACAGAAAACGATGAATAATCAGGAGAACCTGCTGAAGCGGCCATACGCAGCGCCACTTCTTTTTGCACAGTGACAACCATACGTGAAAAAGTTCTTCCCTTTTCAATTAAATCCGCTAATAATGCCGCTGCAATATTATAGGGTAGATTCCCCAAAAGAAACTGAGAGTTGCTTTTACTTCCGATCCATGTTTTTAAAACATCGCCTTCAACTACCTGAAATCTTTCTTCTTTGCCAAACAGTTGTTTTAAAATACGGATAAAACCTTTATCAATCTCAAAAGCATTAACTGACAAACCCCTTTCAAGAAGCAGGGAAGTCATTGCGCCCAATCCCGACCCTATCTCCCACACCTCATCCCCGCTCTTTGCGCCTAATTCATCAACAAGGGCTTGCCTAATCTGCGGATTTACTAAAAAATTTTGACCGAATTTTTTCTGCATACCAAGCCCTTCTTTTTCAAGAAAGGAGCGTAATTCTGATGAAGAGTTATAGTTAAGCATGAATATAATTATAAATGATTTTCATAAAAAAGGCTTTAGGGTAATAAGAGACTTCCGATATCGTAAATCTAATACTGCAATTAATACAAGGAATAAAATTGATAATACAAGGATTATTAAAAAATTAATCTTAATACTTGGAATATTACCTGCAAGCGATGTAATTATTTCCATTAGACGATATAACCAGAAAAGCGGATAACCAAGGAAAACGGAGATTGAAAAAAGGTCTAATACCAGATAGATAATTCCTCCTACCATAAATATTGTTGTAAGGGGGACTATAAAAAGACCTGTGATAATCCCCATCGGTGAGATTGCTCCGAAGAAATAACTGCAAACTCCCGCTGTCGCTAAAAACGCGCCGACAGAAAGCGAGAGAGGCTGTAAAATAAAATCCGGGATCTTACCTCCAAGTAATGAAGAAACTTGACGGCTTGTAATTAATATCCCAAGCAAAGCCAGATAAGATAAAATAAATGAAAGAGAATTCCCTGAAGACGGGCTGATTATTATTTGAATTAAAAATGAAAGAGATAAAACCGATAAAGATTTTTTAGGCAATGCGCATAGTATTGTTAATACACCTAACAGATACATAATCGCGGAACGGACAAGGCTCGGCATAGGCCCTACAAATAAACAATACAAGCTGATAATTACTGCTCCTATAATAGATGCAGCTTTAAGCCCTAAAGGTTTTTTTAGTAAAAATGCGATTATCGCGGCTATTATTGCAAGATGCATTCCAGATAACGCGAGTATATAAGAAAGGCCTGCATCCCTGTAAACAGAAATAAAACTGGAATCAAGATTATCCCTTATCCCAACAAGTAAAGCGAGGGCAAGACCTCCCCAAACTTTTTGCTCAAATCTCTTTATTAAATTTAATCTGATACCTGTACGCATTCTCTCTATCGCAGAAGCGTGTTTTGTTATGTGCAATGAGACAGCGTTAAAAGTATATGCGTTTTTATTAGCTCTCAAACTACCTTCTGCAAAAATACTTGCTCCTCTTCCGAAATCACGCAGTTTTTGCGCGCTTTCCTGAGGGAAGAAAAGCGTAATAACACCGGAACTACTTACACGAACCCTTTCTCCTGTTTTAGGATTGGAAAAACTGCGCTTAAGGGAAATAGAAGCCATGACATTTCCATTACTAAGCGCTCTTGGATCTTCCAAAAGAATTCCTTCGACAGCATTTACTTTATTGTCGGGAATACCGAATTTAATCGTATTTTTACCGGCATTTGCAGCGCATATTCCAAGTACAAGACCGATACAGCAAAAAACGGCGCATATTGCCGTTATCTGCAATAAGTTTTTATTTAATCTTTTAGAATTAATCTCTATAATAAATAATTTTTTATTTATTATATCACTTGATACAATATAAAAAAAACTAAATATAAAAAGAAAGAGTAATACTAATATAATAGTAAATGCAATATTAATAGAAGAAAGAAAATAAAAACTGATAGCCACAGAAAACGCGGTACATAAAAGAGGAGTTATATTAAAGTTTTTCATCAGATTACCATTTTAGGCGTGTAATCGCCTCCCTTGCCGCGGCAATGATATCATCGGGGTAAGGTAAAATAGTGACATTCAGTAAATGTTCATAAGCGGCTTTATCACCGATAAAGCCAAGAGCCTTAACTATCGCAAAAATAATTTCATGATCAAAATCGCCTGTTCTTTCTGTTCTGATATTTCTTAAACCTAATTGTAAACCAAGTACTAATGCGGCATCAGAATTTCCGACAGCGCCTAGACATTCTATCGCATCAATAAACCTTTCTTTGGGAATTATTCCTTTTTGAAATTCTATCAATATATAATGATAATGGCTTATGGCAAGGGAATTAGCGCGTTTCCATTGCAAACGTGTAAGCATTAAAACCGCGTCATAGCGCATTTCGATTAAATCTGCATTTTTATTATCCGCATGTAAGCTGTGTTCAAGAGCGATTTCAGCTAAAAGACCGCGTTCAAGGATACTCATTCTTTTATTTAAAATTTCACTATTTAATACTATCCTAAAGGCTGTAAATTTTTCATCATCAGGATTATTTTCAATTACTTTTAACAAAAACCCCTGTAAGTTGCCTGAAAGTAATTCAAAGGCGCCTTGCGCTTCAAAAGTGATTACTTCAGGATAATTTGAACAAATTGTATTTAATAAAACAGGATATGAAGAATCGTCACCTAACTCCAAAATTGCAGAAATACAAGCAGATACAACTATGTAATCTACCATTTCACCTTCCCTGAACGATTGATTCAAATTCATAAGAAAATTATTTAAATTTGTAATTATTTTTTTATTTCCTTTTCCGTATTTAGAAAGGGCAATTATAATCTCCGCACTTTTTTCTGAATTAGGATTTTCCTTTAAAAGTTCCCATAATAAATTCGGATCATCAATATTACCAATCTCGCGGAATAAATCTATTGATACATTATTTTCTTCTGATTCAGAAGAAAGTTCAGAAAAAATATTTATATTAAAAAAGAGAAATAAAATAAAAATGAAAACAGGGGTTTTAAAAATAAAAAAATATTTTTTATACATTTATTACATCCTCTGTATTTGATTGAATATCTTGCGCCGGTGACAAATCCGGTTTTGCAGAACTTTCTTCTATAACCCTGAACGGTAATTCATCGTCATCTTCTTCTAATAATTTAAACACTTCGCACAAGATACGGTTACGTGTAATTATCGGAAGAGGATCGGCTTCCATGTGAACTATCGACATATTTGTCTCCTGATAATAATCTACAGAACGGACTGTAGAGGGCATACAAATCGGCATTTTATCAAGAGAAAATTGTACTTTTAACCTTAATCCTGATGTTGCTATTCCGTTAACTCTAAAAGCGCAGCCGGTCTCTGAAATATCTTCAAGCATACATCTTAATCCTGCCACTGTTTCAAGCTTATGAGGATTATCAGCGTCATTAACAAGATAGAGAAATGCTGGTTTTTGAAATTTTATACGCATAGATTTTCTTTTTTGAGTTCTGAAAAGCGAATCGTTGTGTTCAACTTTTAAAGAAGAAATTCCTTTTGAAAAAACTTCATCAATTACTTCTGTGTCAAAAACATAACCTGCGTCATCTTCACGCCAAAAGTAAATTGATATTTTTAAAGCATGCCATTGCATTGCAGACGTTAATTTTGAATTTACAGGGCGTGAAATTGTAAGATAATTACTGATATTTTTAATTACCTCTGAAGAAAAAACACCCGTTCCGGGAACAAGAATCCGCAAAGTCTGACCTTCTGTAATCTGACGGGAAGTTGAAATACGGGTTTTATTTTCTGCGGCAGCCATTTCAATTTTTTTATAATAATCAAAAAGCTTGGAAAGAAAAAATTGTGTTTGAGGATCATTGCCTTCTCCTGAAAGCTGCACAGTCTTTACCATTGAACGTACTACTTTTTCAAATTGTTTTTGAGATTTAAAAATCAACATAGGATCGGAGATATTGCAATTGGATACAAGACGCCTTATCTGTTCCATATCTTTGATAGTAAAACCGGCTTCTTTTCCTTTGGTATAGAATTGAAGCCAAGATCCGGATTTTTCTTTTTTTGATCTGGATAAGAAGAAAACGAAAATGAGTAAAAGAATTGTAAATATCAGAACCTGGATCAATATTAACCTCATTTAAAAATAATATACCGCAAGCATCATTACAAGAAAAGACTCATTGTAAGTACTATTAAATTATAATATATTTATCATAATCATGAAAGCATAAGGGGATGAAAATGGCTGTCTATCTGGAAGCAGTTATCCTTTATATTTTATTGTTTTTCTCCGGAGGAAGGGCTGCGGTCTTTTCTATATCATCAGAAATCATGAGAATTTCGCTGTTTTTTATACCATCAATTGCTTTAATTTGGTATTTATTAACAAGAAAATGGAAGCTGGAATACTGGATAGTAAGATTTGGGAGAAAAGACCTAATCGGCTTTCTTATAACATTTCCATGCCTTTTAATAACAGGCTTTTCCATTTCATTTACCGCATCATTCATAGGAGGAGTAAACCCGATAAGCCTGTCCGTCCCGCAAGGGGCAGTAGGGTGGATAATTCTCTGTATTTCATGTATTTTCTCTTCTTACCTGGAAGAAAGTTTTTTCCGTTTTTATTTAATTTCAAAAAGAGATGATTTTAACCTTAACGCTCCTGCCGCGCTGGCTCTCTCCACAATTCTCTTCGCACTCTGTCATATCTACGAAGGTCCTTGGGGGTTTTTAAATGCTTTCATTTCAGGTTTAATACTTGGGTTTATGTTTTTAAGATTTAATAGTTTCCATGGAATTGCCATTGCTCATGGTTTTTATAATATTACAGCTTTTTTTCTAAGTTCTCTTGGATCAAGTTGAAGTTAAAATTGAAAACAAAAACCAAGCCAGGGATTAAAATTTCCTGAATATGTTTCACCTAAAGTATTTGAATAATTAAGTCTTAATTCTAACAATAGAAAATCAACAACACGCCAAGATAATGATATACCTGCATTTATACTGAAAATTATTTCCGGTATCAGGATCGGTTGAAATGATGCACCGGCTCTAAAACCTATAGCGGCTCTTTCATTTGCAAACCATTTTTCAACAAGAAAATTTAATCCTGTATTTAAACCTTTAATATAAGTAATATCATTTGTCAAAGAACCGTATAATTCAAAACCTATATAATAATCTTTCACATTAAAAACAAGACCGACATTCAACGCAACACCTGTTAGAGAAATTGTCCGATCAAAATTATTTCCATAAATATAAAATAAGGGTACCCAATAAGCTCCTATTTTTACCAATGTTTTTTTTAAAGGTTTAAAACGTAATTTTTTAGTTTCTGTTTCGATTTCTTTTGTTAACTGCCATTCATATTCTGTTAGCGGTTCAATAAGATCTTTGATCTGTTCTCTTTCCTCCGTTATCTGTTCATCACTCTCTACTATCTGTTCACTGCTATCTGTTAACTGTTCTTTTTTTTCTGTTACTTGTTCTGTACTCTCTGTTATTTGTACACTCTCCTCTTTTATCTGATTTAAAACTTCTCCACCCACTCTGGCTTCAAGACCGCCAGGGTTTCTGACAATAACATCATATCCGCCCAAGCTTATATCACTTGAATTAATAAATATTTTTTTATTTCCTTTTTCATCAACATCAACTATATCAAGATTTTTTTGTGTTTTATCAGGAAGTACCAAAATAAATTCGGCATTAGGATCAATATTAATTCCTTTAACAGTAAAAATAAATCCTAACTCCTCACCGTCTTCTCCGGTAACAATTTCAGGTAACACTTCTTCAGGTTCAGGTTGAAGAGCATAGAGGATTTCAACATACATCCATTGCGAAGGAGTTCCTTGTCTTTCAAAAAAATCATAAGGGATTACTTGAAAGCGGTATCTTCCCGGCGGTAATGATACTTCGATAAAAAGCCGAGTTGTTTCTTCACGAAAGTGCTGAACATATCTTCCATTTAAATATATTTCTACATTAACTTGATAACGAATTGCATATTCACCGCCATGCCAAACAAATCTTTGAATAAAACGTGATTCACCGTCCTCTGTAACTATATAATATCCGGGAGGTAAACCGGCTTCCTGCGCTACAAGTAATGAAGACGGAAAAAAAGAAAAAATTATTAAATAAAAAAGAAAAAAAATTTTGCTTTGTAAATATTTTTTTTTCAATGTAAATTTTATAAGTAAATCAATTGCCATACAGAATCCCTGTATCTTCAATCTGTATAGGGCCGGGAGCCGGAATATCTATTATTAATGTACTTTCGTTAATAGCTCCACGTTGTTCTATCACACCGTTACGGATATTAAGAGCTTCTACATGCCAGATAAAAGTTCCCCTATCCAAAAGACTCATATTATTAATTATATAACTTGTATTACCGTTTATTGTCGTGCGGATAATTTGCCGTCCACTTTCATGATTAAATGTAAAAATATAAGCGTTTGCACCTTGCACCTGCGACCATCTGAAAATGATAGATCTTTGTGCTTGCAATTCTGCAAAACCTATTCTTCCTCTGTTTGGAGGCTGAAGATTTCCGGGTGCAGGCAATAAGGGTATAGGTAAAACTTGCAAACGTCGTACCGGCGCATTTGCACTACGTCCGTCTTGGGTTCTTATCTCAACTGTCCAATACCATGTACCTTCTTCAAGATTATTTATATTAATAGTACGCGATGGATTTGAAATTACCCTTGCAGGTGTCCCTTGCAGCGGATTTGCATTTCTGGAAAGAATGAATCTTGAACTTGTTATTTGCTGCGCAGTTGTACTCCAATTAAAAGTTGTCGGCTGACGCAGAGCTGTAAGCCCTGCGATCTGTACGCCGTTTACAGGAGCGTTTAAGCTTATCTGCAATGGAGGCAAAACAATTTCTTGCTGCATGGCAACAGTTTCAACTTGAGTTTCAACAGGAAGGGGTTCTGTTATGCGCACAGGTATTATTTCAGAAGGCAAATCAGGAGGCAGTACTGAAGAAGGGCTTTCTTCGGCAAGCCATTGTGATAGATTTATTTCAGAAACAGATGTATCTCTATAACTTGATGCGATTTTTTCAATACGGAAAAAAGCAGGAGTAGAAAAAGAAGTACTGCCCTTATAAACAGAAGGAAAAACAGCTTTAACTCGCCAAAACCACATTCCTTCCCTTAAACCGGAAATTACCTGCGATATTGAAGAACTATGTATTTGAATTTGAGTATTGGAAAAATTTGCGGTGTCACTTACCTCTAATATATAAGAAACAGCATCATTCACAGGAAGCCATTGGAAATTAAGATGATAGTTTTCTTCTTCTTCAAGGAATTTATATATACTGTTAAATGCAGGGCTTATTAATTGAACACCTGAACCGTCTGCTACAGTTAAACGTCCTGTACTTAGAACTTCATTTTCATAAGAAATGCGCCAGAACCATAAACCTGTATCAAGGGGGACTGTTGCACTTCTATCAAGATTATTTACAGTATTTATAATATGCGTAAAATTACTAGAGCTTGAAATTTCTAAACGTAATAATTGATTTTGATTAAGATTAATTTTATTCCAAGAAAAATTTATCTGCAAAGCTTGTGCGCCATCTTTTATTAAACGTTCATTCGGAAAAGGGCGGGTAACAACAACTGCTCTTTCTGCACGCTCCGCTCCGTCAATATCCATGCTGACCAAAGACCCGGCAGATAATTGACGTGTAACACCGCTTGCGGCAGCAAATTGAACAGTACCTTCGCTGACTTGAATTGATTGCTTATTTTCTTTAACAGCCGCGCTCATTACTGTCCCTTGCGTTGTTTGAATATGCTGTCCGTTAAGATCAATAGTAAGGCTTTTGCTATCCTGATTAGAAGCAAGGGATAGACTTCCTTCGCTTAAATTTATCTGTACGCCATCCCCGTCTGCAGAACGTGTTATACGAATTAAAGTATTTTCTGCTATTTCAAGACTATTATCATTTATAATAATAGTTGCAGCAGAAATTTCTGCAACACGAATCAAATCCCCTATGTATACAGGAGATTCATTTATAAGCCTGTCCCATATTATACGATCAGAGAGCCGTCTTTGCACTGTATTTCTCTTAACAATAACTGTCCCTACAGGCTCTACATTATTAAGCCTGAATGTCTGCATAAGATCGCGCCTGAATAATTCCAATCCTAAAAGAGCGATAATAAGAAAAAAAATGATGATAAATATATCCAAATAACGAAAATAACCGCGGCGTTCAGTTTTTACAAATGTTGTGCCGTTAGTTTTAATTTTTTTTATCCTCTATTTTATATTTTTTCTCATCTGCATTTACATCAACGTTTTCCATTTTCGGTTTTTCTATACCAAGGAGCGCGCGCACATCATCAATCGTTTTCGGTCCTTTCGGTTCTCCCATGAAATTCACAATAGCAAAAATTCTTACCGGTTTCGCCTTTCCCTTAACTGTTACAGAAGGCATTTCCTCGCAAATAAATTTATCTCCAACCAAGTTCCATGTATCTTCAGAGATAAGAATATCCGCGCCTAAAGGTTTAGTGAGCGCTTCAATACGTGAAGCAAGATTAACAGGGTCTCCTATAACTGTATATTCCATGCGCATATCGCTGCCAAGCTGTCCTGCTGTCACTATCCCTGAATTGATACCGCAGCCTATTCTTATAAAAGGGTTTGCAGGATCGTTTACCTTACGTGATTTATTTAAAATATAAAGCGCTTTACGCATCATCAAAGCCGCTTTTACACAATTGAAAGCATCTTTGCGCGGACTTCCTGCAGAATACGCTGTCCCCCAATGCGCCATGACAGCATCTCCGATAAATTTATCAACTACACCGTCAGTTTTTTCTATACAATCAATCATTTCCGTAAAATAACTGTTAAGCCAATAAACTATTTTATTTGACGCTTCTGCACCGAAAAATTTTGTAAAACCTTCGGACTTTGCGGTAAACTCACGTATATCGGAAAAGAAAACCGTCCCGTGTTTAGGCAAGCCTCCGGGTTTAATTTCCCCGCGCATCGCTTTTACAGCGATTTCTTTATTTGTAAATCTTCCGAAAATATGCAATGCCGAACACATCTTTTGGAAACTTTTTGTTAAAACTCCAAGCTCGTCTTTGCTTTTAGAATGGAATTGTAAATCAAATTTTCCGCCTTCTATTTGACGCGCTGCGCCTGCAAGAGATTTAAGCGGAATGGAAATTGTTTTGGAAAAAAACCAAATAAAAATAACAGAGATACTTAAAACAGAAATTGTTAAATAAATATTTCTCCTTGTAGTTGCATTGATCCCTTCAAAAACCTTATCGTAATCTATGCTTGTAATAACAACAGCGCCGGCAATATTTAATTTTGTATACGCGATATATTGACGTGTTTGCCTGTTTTCATTTTCTTCAACATCTTTTTTAGCAGGCAAATCAATTGATAATTTAACAAGAATAGAAATAAAAAATTGTTTTATCTTTTCAATAACAGGTTTTATACTATTATTCAAAGGCGCGAATAAACCGCTGTTTGTATTTAACGCTGATTGTAAAACACCGAAATCTTCTTTTAAAAGCTGCTGTCTATTGCGATCAGGGCTATCTAAAATAGAACGGACAAATTGCATTTGCGCAAGACTCACAGCGTCTTTAACAAGCGTAAAATCAGGATGCGAGAGGATATCCCCCTCGCTGTTTAACATATAAGATTGATTTATACCAAAGCCGAAATTCTCGCTTATACTATCTGATGAAAAAAGAACCGCTCCCGTCCCGCCGTCCTGCCAGGGAAAAAACAAAGCTAAACTGGAACGTGAAAAATGAGGCACTGCATTTTGCAGTAAGGTTTCCCCGCGTACAGCCCTGCCTAAAGCGTCTCTTTGATTTGTAAAATAGGAAGCCGCCAAGGATTCATCCAGATCGCGTGATAAGAAAAAACGCTCATTTACCATAAGCTGTTCAGTCCTTCCAGGCACAATATAAAAGACAGAAGCAATCTGAGGATTTTCTGCAAAGAAGAAATCAGTTGATTGACGGATAAGCTGAGGCGTACTCAAAGAAAGAAGGGTTTGAATAAGGACACGTGAATTAGAGCGCATAGTGAAAAGCTCGGCCTCAGCTTCTATTGCCGAGCGCCTGTTCATCTCAAAGTTATTTTCTTCGGCGGAAATCCGTAAATCCGCCCTGACCAATAATGAAACAAGGACTGTAATGGAACCTAAGGAAATGATTACAATAATAGAAATAATCGTAATTAATTTTGCGCCTATCGAAAAACGGATTTTGTCCAATTCGCGTCTTCTTTTATTAGATCTCATATATTATTATCGCTGTTTTTTAGAGCTTACAATAGGAAGATTTAATGGAATTTTAGAGGATTTCGTTCATTTCTTTGAGTTTTTGATTGAAGAAAGCCGATAAGCTTTGCAATCCTAATACGTTTATTTAATTAACAAGAGGTTCATTGCTGTCCATAATATCAGGTATAGCGTAAACCAAAGACCCTGATTGACGGACACGCAGTTCGGCATGACCTTTGCTTACCATATCATCAAGGGCCTTTCTCGCTTCTTCGATAGTAGTGTTTGAAGCAAGCGCCAAATCGCTTACAGACAGCGTGCCTTTATTTTCTTTCGCCACCCTTAAAATAACACGCTCTATCGTTTCTTTTTCATACACAATACGGGCTTGCCCGTCTTTAATATTGCGTATAGAAGGGTTACCGTTTTTAGTCAAATTTTCTAAAAGGGCTTTTTGGTAATTAGCGTCATTTACCTGCCGTGATAAAGTAAAAAAATCATAAATTGAACCGATTGTAAACATACCGCCTGTAAACATCCAAAGCAAGCCGGATGGGATTTTTCTAAGATAAAAACGATGCAGACCCAAAGCCCCAAAGCCGCCAAGAGCCCAGAGAAGATATGCAATAACCACATTATACATATATATAGATTACCTTTAATTAAGATTACCGTCAACTAATTAGCGTTTATAGGATATTGACAAAATCTGTTTTTTTTAAGAACATATAAACAGGGGTTAATAGTTCAACCCTGTTATTGCAGCTGTCGTATAACGGCTATTACCCCAGCCTTCCAAGCTGGAGACGTGGGTTCGACTCCCATCAGCTGCTTAAAGATATAAACGGAAAGTTTTTATCTTCAGGGCGCATAGCTCAGCTGGTTAGAGCGCTTGCTTTACACGCAAGATGTCCTTGGTTCGAATCCAGGTGTGCCCAATTTTTTCTAATATTTTTTCAAAACATCAAGCACAGGATGATTAATCCTCTCGCTATTGTTGTATTGAGGCAGGTTTTCGTGTAATTTTTCACCGATAGATATAATACCGAAATCAAGGTTTTTATAATTCCAGTATGAAAAGCCGATACCTTTATCTTTTAAAATAAAAAGCAAATCCTCATACCATCTTAACTGCGCTTCTAAATTGATAGGAGTATAAACACCGAACTCATTGCAGATAACGGGCGCTTTGTATTTTTCACTGAATGTGTAAACAGGAGCGAACTCTTTTTCAATGCGATCCCTGTCCCACTTCCCTGCCGACATCACAAGCCCGTATTTTCGGACAAAACCCTGATTGTAATCGTAAGGATATTCCCTCTCTTCTTTTATTTCAGGATTAGTTATCCACGGCGCTTTTTGATGAGTGAAAAGCAGCGGCTCATAAAAATGCACGCTGTAAATTATATTGTCATCTTCAAAGGGGGTGAGAAAAGAATATGTACTTGGCCAGTTCCACATATTAGAACCGGTTATTATTGTAGAGTCCGGCGCGTAACGGCGTATCTGACGGCAGAATCTGTCTTTTATATTATTCCAAATTTCATGAGTAGGAGCGACAGGTTCGTTCAATGTTTCAAAAAGCACATGATTATATTGCCCGTAACGTTCTGCCAGTATCGCCCAAATTTTTTCCGTCTTTTTGATGAATATTTCATCATCTGCAAATAATTTTTGTACAGGGTTTTTTGCAGCGTCAGAAAAATCATGACCCGGACATTCGTGGAGATCCAATATCATCATTAAACCGTTTTGTTTTGCAAGTTCAACAGCTTTATCAAGATGGATGATACGGTTTTCCATTAAATCATCATCTTCTGTAAAGAAAAGATACGAATCGACAGGGATACGCACATGATCAAAGCCCCATGATTTTACATTGATAAAATCTTTATTAGTAATAAAAGTTTCCATGTGTTTATCAATACCTGGAAATTTTTCCGGGTCTTTCTCTTGAATAGCGTCAATTTGACTGAGCCATCCGCCTATGTTTAAACCTCTCATCCGTTTTTTCATAATCTCACCTCATCTTTTATTATTTTCCGCTTTCATTACAAAAGCAAGCACTTTCGCCGCTGCTTCCCAACAACAGAGCGGGATAAAGTCTCCCGGTTTAGCGCTCGTGTCAAGTAAAGCCGCCAGCGCCGCATCCTCAACAAGCGCAATTCCCTCTTCCTCGGCGATAGCGATAATCCTCTCCGCTTCCCTGCCCCTCCCCGATGCCAATAATTCAGGCGCAGGAGCCCCTTGTGCATATTTTAAAGCTGACGCAAGCTTTGTTTGCGCAATCTTTCTTTTATTCATTTTACACCATCTCATCTATTATTAATTGATCTTCACAAGCGCCTTCAAAGGGAAAATTCTCCAAACTTTTTTTAATTTTAATTTGTTCATACGGAATTTCCAAAAGAGCGGATATTTCTTTTTTATATTTTTCTTGTTCTTTAGACGGTAACTCATCTTCAAGAAACAAAATCAACTTTGAAAACCGGCAAGATGATAATTCTTCTTTTTGTTGAATAAAATTATTATCAAAAACAAAAAGCCATTTTCTCTTTTCATTTCTCCCTGTTAACTGTTCTCTGCTTTCTGTTATTTGAACCGCCATTCTGACAGCGCGGTTTTCATTCTCCAACAATACACGCATGGAAACATCAAAGTCATTTCCATCCTTAGAAAAATTAAAAGGCAGCACTATCCAACGCTGACCGTTTTTTCCGGGTATCCTGTTAAGAATTTCAATCAGCTGCGGTGTACATTCATTTACAGTTTTTTCTAGAACGGCGGCGTTTATCTCTGTTTTATCTTCTTGTTCGTTTTTATTTTTGTTTTGCTTTTTCTCCTTCCGGTCTTCTTTTTCATGTTGATTATTTAAATCAGGATTTATTGCTTCTGCATATTGTTCAAGCCCTTTTTGGTTTAGCTCTACCCCCTTGCTTTCCGCGGCGGCGGCGGCCAACGAAAGCGCTTCCCTCATTTTCATTGCTTCGGATGTTTCAAAAGCTGAAGAAGTTGCAGCGCTTTGATTTAACGCTGTTCCTGTTAGTGTTGCGTTTCCTGCAGACTGAGGAGTTGCGGTTTGCTGTGTTGAAGAAAAGGCCTGCTGACGGATTACGGCTAACACATTCGGTTTTAAAGGTAAGGAAAAAAAACGGGCAAATGAAACAATAGAGGTGGAAAGTTTATCTGAAGGAAGCCCTGAAGAGGATATAATCGAAGAAATTGAACGCGCTGTCTGTTTCTTGGATACTTCTGCTGTTTGCGTTTCTACAGAAACGCGCTGCGAAGCTGAAGGAGCTTTTACTGACGCTGATTTAGAATCAGAAACATTATAAGAACGGCTCTGACCAGCAGGCAAAGAGGTCTTCTCTATCATTTTTCATCCTAATCATTGATGGAATTTGCTTTTTCAATAATTATATCCGTTATTTGCTGAGGGCTTAAATAATCTGTTTCTATAACTAAATCAACAAATTTATAATTGTATGTATCTATATTATAGATGCGTAAGTATCTTTCATGATCCTGTTTATCTCTTTCTTTTGTAAAGGCGGCTACTTCCTGTAAATTATCGTGCTCCCTGTCGGCAATACGCTGCGCTCTTGTCTCTTCATTTGCATAGAGATAAATTTTTAAATCCGCTTCTTCCAGCATCCAAATTGCAAGACGCGATCCAAGAACACAGCCTTCGCTTTCACGGGCAAGCTGCACCTGACGGGTATCTACTTCCTTATCCCATGAATCATCGTTCGCTGCAAGTTCCAAGATTTTTTTTAAATCAAGTTTTCTTTCTTGCGCAAGAGAACGAAAAGTAAAATTAATAAACTTTAAATTTAATGTTTCTGCAACCATTTTACTGACTGTTGTATTACCGCAACCGCTCTTTCCGGAAATCGCGATTTTAATAGTTTTTTTCATCCGCCCTCCGTATTATTCTATATTTCTTAATTGTTCCCTGATATTCTCAAGCGCTTCTTTCATTGTTACAACTTCGCTTGTCACTTCAATAATCGCGCTCTTTGATCCTATAGTATTTATTTCGCGGTTTAATTCCTGGCATAAAAAATCCAGTTTTTTCCCGGGTCTTGAATTATTATCGGTTTCTTTTCTAAATTCATTTAAATGCGAATTTAAACGGGATATTTCTTCAGAGATCGTATATTTTAATAACAAGGAAGCGGTTTCCGCAAGTATCCGGTTTTCATCTATTTTACTTCCCAGCAATTCTTCAAAACGCATTCTTATATTTTCTTTTAAAGTTTTTTCTATTACAGGAATATATGTTGTTATTATTTTTAACGATGATTCTATTTTTTCCAGATTTGTAAGTATATCTTTTTCTGTATGTTTCCCTTCTCTTTCACGTTCAGAACAAAAAATTTCTATCGCCTCGCGAAGGAGAGGTTCTATTTCTTTCCAATAACGTTCTTCATCCCTGTTTTTTTCTATTTCTAAAACATTTTCCATTTCCAATAATGCAGAAAGAGAAGGTTTATCTTTAAGACCGAGTTGTTTTGACAAATCTTTCATCGCGTTAAAATATGATTTTGCCGTATTTATATTGATACTTATTTTAACAGGCACATTTTGTTCACGGATACGGATAAAAACATCTATCTTCCCCCTGCTACAGCGCGAAGATATTTGTTCCCGTATTTTCGATTCATCGACCGATAACCAGGGCGGGAGATTTACCTGTATATCAAGATATCTGTTATTAACGCTTTTAATTTCTACAGATACCGATAAATCCTGTCCTGATTTTTCACGGTAAGCAAAGCCGGTCATGCTAATCATGTTTTCACCTCAAAATATTTTAAAAGTTTTACTCCAAGCGGCCAGTTATTTCCCGCGCCTAATGTTAAAAAGATATCACCGGGTTTTAACATACCGCATAAGGGTTCAAAAGCATCATGGTATTCTTCATAATAAAAAGTTTTTTCTTTTTGTAAGGATTTACGGACAGCTTCTGTCTTTTCAAACAGAGTAACACCGTTAACCCCTCCCTTATAATCTTCTCTTGCAGATGCGTAAATCTTGTGAAAGAAAACTATATCCGCATCGTTAAAGGCGTTTGCAAAATCATCAAGAAGATAAGAAGTGCGTGTAAATGTATGCGACATAAAACTTACAATCAATCTGCGGTTAGGATAAAAACTTTTAATCCCTTCAAGAGTCGTTTTAATGGCAGTAGGATGATGCCCGTAATCATCCATAAAGATAATATCATTTGCAAGACCGATTATCTCGCTTCTGCGTTTTGTACTTTTAAAATTTTTAAAAGCTTTATTTATATCTACAATTAAATTATCATCAATTTTTTTATTTTCATTTTTTAATAATTCATTTATTAAAGCTAAACTTACCGCGGCGTTTAAGGCTTCATGTTTTCCCGGAATTGTCAGTTCAAATTCATTAGAAATACCTGCGACAGAAAAGAACCCTTTCCCTGTATCAACACGATAAGAAGTAATCCGCCAATCCCCTTCTGCGGTAAAACCATAGGGGATTAATTCAATATTACGTTTATCATTTCTGATTATGTTTGCAACATCAGCCGCTCCGCGATCATCGGCGCAATAAAAAAGCTGGCCGCCTTCGGGAAGCATGCGGCAATATTTTACAAATGCATCGCGTATCGATTCATAAGTAGGGAAATAATCTTGATGATCGCTTTCTACAGATGTTAATATTATCCGCTTTGGATGGAAAGATAAAAAATGTTCGCGGTACTCGCAGGTTTCCGCGATAAAATATTTGTTGCCAAGACTTATTGTTGACATTCCGTCAAAATCAATAACCGCACTGCCTGTAAGAACCTGCGCGGGAAGATGTACAGCGCGGATTAGAACGCCGCACATCGCTGTGGTAGTCGTTTTTCCATGAACGCCGCAAACTCCGGTAGAGTCATATCTTTTTGATAATTCGCCGAGAGCGTCGGTATATTTTAAAATCGGTATCCCAAGTTCTTGCGCTCTTGAGAGTTCTTGATTTGTTTCAACAGTGTAAGCGGCGGAATGGATAACCAGGTCTATGTCCTTGTTGATACGCGAAGGGTCTATATCGGTATAAAAAGGGATATTAAGTTTTTTAAGAATTGCATCGGTATAAAATTCCTCAGGGATATCGCTGCCTGAAACATCGCATTTTGCAGAATGAAGAAGCTCGGCAAGGGCGCAGACACCCGTCCCTTTTATCCCGATTAGATAAACCTTATATTTCTTCGTTTCTAAAGAACCGCGCTTAAAAATCTCCTCTGTTAGCATAATTTATTATACCCTAAAACTGCGGATATTTAAAGTCTTATTGAAAATCTTATGAAAAATGGGAAAAATCCCTTTGTAAAGTTGACAAAAAACCAATAATAATTACAATAAAAACATCAGAAATAAAAGAGGGACCTTTATGGATAAAGAAGAAATTATAGAGTTAATTAACGAAGGTTCCATGGATATATCAAAATTAAAAGTTTTATTTTCCGACATGAACACCGTTGACATAGCAGAAATTTTAACAGAACTTGAAAAAGAAAAAATTATCCAGATATTCAGGATTCTCCCGACAGCGGTTGCATCAGATGTTTTCGCCTACATGGACAGCGATTATCAGCAGTTATTAATTGAGGTTCACACAGACACGGAAATCAGCGAAATCATGAACAAACTCTTTGTTGATGACGCTGTTGATTTTATTGAAGAAATGCCCGCCAATGTAGTTAAGCGCGTTCTTAATAACGTGATGCCGGAAAAACGCAAACTAATTAATCAGATTTTACAATACCCCGAAGATTCTGCCGGCAGTATTATGACAACAGAGTATGTTGATTTGCGCGAAGACGCTAAAGTACGCGAAGCGTTTGACACCATCCGCGCTACAGGGCTTAATAAAGAAACAATATATAACTGTTATGTGATACGCAGGGACAGATTGCTGGTTGGGGTGATTTCCGCAAAAACTCTTTTACTTGCAAAACCTCATGAACTTATCGAAGATATCATGGATTCAAATCTTGTTTTTGCATACACACATGATGACAGAGAAGTAATAGCAGATCAATTTAAAAAATACAATCTTCTTGCCATGCCTGTCGTTGATAGGGAACAGCGTTTAGTCGGTATAATAACCGTTGACGATATCGTTGATGTCATTGTCGAAGAGAACACGGAAGACATTGAAAAAATGGCCGCTCTTGTCCCCTCAGACGAGACATATCTTAAAACAACTATTTTTCAACATGCGAAAAACCGCTTTCTCTGGATGCTAATCCTCATGCTTTCTGCAACCATAACAGGGTATATCATATCCAGTTTTGAAAAAGGATTAATGGTTCTTCCGATTTTAATGTCATTTATACCGATCCTTATGAACACAGGCGGTATAGCGGGCTCGCAATCTTCTACATTGATAGTACGCGGTATGGCGGTAGGTGAAATCGGGTTAGGTGACATTTTAGTGGTAATTTGGAAAGAATTACGTGTCGGGATATTATGCGGCTTTGGATTGGGAATAGTAAATTTTCTACGTGTTTTTATAATTAATAAACATGATTGGATGTTGTGCCTGACAGTTACGCTGTCCCTTTTCTGTACGATACTAATGGCAAAAACAGTCGGCGGTATCCTGCCGATTCTTGCAAAGCGTTTTAAAATCGACCCCGCGATTATGTCCGCTCCTCTTCTTACAACAATAGTAGACGCTGTATCGTTGATTATTTATTTCTCCTTCGCAAAACTTTTCTTTGATCTTTAATGCTTATAGACGCTCATTGCCATCCCTATGATCTTTTTAATACTGTGCAAAAAACAATCACTAATGAGAAAAATACAAGCTGTTTTATAGAAAACTCGCTTCCCGATAAGAAAATTCTTGCTGTTGGAAATGCTTGTGATATGATTGATTTATTATTTAATGAAGAATTTGCTCATAACGAATTTTTTAAAGATCGGTTAACTTTGTTATCCAGTTTCGGTATTCATCCGCAGGTTTTTAAAATGATGAATGATAATGTAAAAACTGGTAATTACTATAAAAAGGTAAATTTTGATGAACAACTGGAAATACTTGATAAATTAGCGTCCGAAAAGCGTATTATTGCAATCGGTGAGTGCGGCTTTGATCTTTTTAATACTTCTTTTAAGGAGACCGAAACTATTCAAGAACGTTATTTTACAGCGCAGATTGAGCTTTCTCTACGCCATGAATTACCTTTGGTTTTACATGTACGCCGTGCCATGCATAAAATTTTCACACTTTCTAAAATTTTATCAAAATGCAAAGCTGTTATTTTTCATTCATGGTCAGGTACCTTAGACGAAAGTTTATCTCTTTTGAAGAAGAAAGTGAATGCATATTTTTCTTTTGGGAATACAATTTTGCTAAATCATAAACAAGCGATTAATACCTGCACTCATCTTCCGCCGGAAAGATTGCTAACAGAAACCGACGCTCCTTATCAGGGGCAACGCGGGGTGGCTTATTCTACTTGGAGGGATTTGCCTTTTATTTTAGATGCTATTGCGAAGTTGAGGGACGGTTTAACAGCTTTGGATGCGGAAAAAATTGTGGAAGAGAATTTTGAAAAATGTTTAAAAATATTATAAAAATTTTAAAAACATATTATTTACTCCTCTTCCTGACTCCCTAAATCAAATTCCGCAAGTTTCCTAAGTAAAGTTTTACGCCCAATCTCCAGCATTTCTGCGGTTTTACTTTTATTCCCCTTGCAATATGAAAGAGTTTCCCTGATAATAATTTTTTCACATTCTGACATACTCGAACCGAGTTTTAGGCTTACCCAACCATCATCTGTTGTTGTACGGAAAGCGGGAGGCAAATCATCTACAGTAATTGTATTTGATTGACACATAACAACCGCGCTTTCTATACAGTTGCGTAATTCGCGGATATTACCGGGCCAATCATAAGCGTAAAGACGGGAACGAGCTTTTTCATGTATTGTTTCTATTGATTTTCCGTTTTCTTGCGAGAATTCTTTTAAGAAAGAGCTGATTAAAAGAGGGATGTCATCCTTTCTTTCGCGTAAGGGAGGTACAAGGATATTTACAACATTTAATCTGAAATAAAGGTCTTCTCTGAAATTACCTTTTTCTATCTCCGCTTTTAAATCCTTGTTCGTAGCGGCGACTATCCTTACATCAACTTCTATTGTTTTTTCCCCGCCTACTCTTTCAAATTTTTTCTCTTGTAAAACACGCAGTAATTTAATTTGTAAATTTTGATCGATTTCACCTATCTCATCCAAAAAAAGCGTTCCGCCAGATGCAAGTTCAAAACGCCCTCTGCGCTGAGACAATGCGCCTGTAAAAGAGCCTTTTTCGTGACCGAAAAGTTCGCTTTCCAATAGCGTGGAAGAAAGAGCGGCGCAATGCACTTTAACAAGCGGCATATCTTTGCGCGGTGAAAGTTCATGTATCGCGTTTGCGACAAGTTCTTTCCCGACTCCGGATTCCCCCGTTATTAATATTGACGCTTTTGTAGAAGCGACTTTATTTATCATATCGAAAATTTCACGTATGCTGCGCGAAGTGCCTATAATCGATTTGAATTGCCTTTTTCTTTCAAGCTCTTCTTCCATCTGCCGATGCTGGAAATAAAGTTCTCTTGTTTCTAATGCGCGTTGTACTTTTAAAGAAAGATGATCAAGATCGACAGGCTTGGAAAGAAAATCCCACGCGCCCTGATGCATTGCAGCGACAGCGATATCTATCGTTCCATGCCCTGTCAAAATTATTACAGGAAAACCCGGAGAACGGGCTAAAATACGTTTCATTAATTCATCGCCGCTGATACCGGGCATTTTTAAATCTGTAATTACAAGATCGATATCTCCGTTATTGAAAAGTTTCCAGCCTTCTTCGCCGTTTCCGGCGCATACAACTTCATAACCTGTATCCCGCAGATGTTCTGCAAGACCTTCGCGGAGATTTTTTTCATCGTCTACAACAAGAAGGCGAAATATCATTTTTTTACCCTCCATAATCATATATTATTAAGCTTGATCTTTATTATCTTCATTATATGAAATTAATTTTATTTCATTTTGCGGTAAAGGCAAAATTATTCTAAAATCCGATCCTGTTCCGGGCTCTGAATCTACCGTTATTTCACCTTGATGCTCTTTTATTATTTTATACACTTGTGTAAGACCTAAGCCTGTCCCTGTTTCTTTTGTTGTATAATACGGTTCAAATATTTTTTCAAGATATTCTTTACCGATACCTATTCCTGTATCGCAAATTGATATTCTTATTTCATTATCGAAAAGGTTTGTCGCTATTGTTAAAACACCGCCTTCCGGCATTGCCGCTTTTGCATTTGTCACAAGATTAAGCATAGCCTGTTTCATATAACGTTCATCCATTAAAACTTTGGGTAAATCTTCATCCAGTTCCAAAAGAATTAATATTTTTGATTGTTCCAGTTCAGGACTTACAAAATCAATTAACTGCGAAATTAATTTATTAATATCGCTTTTACGAAGCTCCATATTCATAGGTCTAACTGCAAAAAGAAAATCTACAACAATGCGGTTTAGCCTTTCCACTTCTTCTCTTAAAACATTAATATATCTGTCGTTTTTCTCATCTTTTTCATTATTTTTTGCCAATGATTTTTGTAAAAGCTGTAAATGTATTGATATTGATGCAAGAGGGTTTTTAATTTCATGGGCTACACCTGCCGCCAAGGTTGTAAGGCTTGCAAGATTTTCCGCTCTGCGAAGATGTGATTCTTCTTTTCTTTTCTCTGTAATATCTTCCAGATATATAAGCGAGCCTGTTACAAACCGATCATGGACAAGGGGGACAACATTTACAGAAATTAATTTATTACGCCCCATATGATCAAAATCAATTTCCTTGTCTATTACCCTATCTGTATTTATAAGAATTTCTTTTAAACACTCTACTATATGATCATCTAAAATAGCAGACCATATTCGCTCTCCTTCTGTATAATTAAGCGGGATAAGCCTTTGCGCACATTTATTTACCAATACAAGATTATAATCTTCGTCACATACTAAAATGCCGACATCAATTGAATCTGAAACTGTTTCTAAAAGGCTTATTTGATTGATTGCGGAAATTAAAAGTTCACGATGCTGCTCTATGTCGAGTTTATCAAGTTTTTTTAAGGCGCGCCTGAAAAAATCAACCATTATACCCTTCTATTACCGCTTTTTTTATATTAAAAAACAACATTTCAAGCGCGATATTTGTATTAATATTTAAAATATCGACAGCCGTTATCGCCTCTTTAATATACTTTATAAAGATATCATTATACATGATATTTCTCTCAAGCGAAGTATTTAAATCCGTTGTGCGTGTAACATCACTTACTATGTCAAGGCAGGTCTTTAAAAACCGGGAAAATAAATCTCCGTCCAGTTTATTACTTTGTGAAATTACTGTTTTAATAATTACGGCGCTATTTACAGAACGCTCTAAATTTAAAGATTCAGCGGCAGGCGCATAACGTTCACCCAGATTAATAATAAATCCCGGAATTGATTTAATCCCTTTCTTTTTCATTGAAAAGGCAATCGCCCGTGCCAATGAAATAATAAACCATGCGGCAAGCGGATATAATTTATCACTGTTTTGTGAATTAAATGATTCAAGATACGCGCTTAACACATTTGTTTCTTTTTCCTTTATTTTACTGACACTATCCGGATGGGAGCCTTCTCCATTTATACCCGTCAGAGGTTCTTGAAATACCCTGCGGATAACTTCTTTTTCGCTTGCCGCCGATCTTTTTAAAAAACGATAAGGGCGTAAACGTGATAAAATCGTCGGGATAATCGCTTCACGCCTCTGTGCAATTAAAACTATCGTTACAGAAGAAGGAGGCTCTTCAAGTAATTTTAATAGAGAGTTTCGCGCATCATCCCTCATATTCTCGGCATTTTCTATAATCAGTGTTTTACGTTTCCCGTTAGGTGCAAGCATACACCATCTTGCCGCGCTTCTTATGTGATTTATTGGAATAGTACTGTTTAATTTCCCTTCTTTTTCCAATGTATTTGCATCATAAATAAGTGAATTGCATAATTTTTCTATTACAGATTTTGCGCTTTTTTCTGTATCGATATTTAATAACTCGCTTAAGCCTTCATCAAAGGATAGTAAAAGAGATGATAATTTTTTTATATTAGGCTCTTCTTCCATAAACACGGGAGAAAAACGGTATTGTAATTTACGAAGAGAGCGGAAAAAAAGAAGTCTGGAATTAATTTGCGCAGGATTCCTTAAAAAAGCGGAAGAAGCGGCGGCTATTTCCGCAGTAAAAGAACGGTTACCCATTACTAAAAGATCGTAATGTTGCAGATAACGATGTCTTTTACATGAAGAGCAAGAGCATGTCCATTCAGCGTCTGTTTCACATGAAAGAGCGCGCGCAAGTTCCAGCGCGGCGCTTCCCTTCCCGGATGCGGCAGGGCCGTAAAACAACATAGAAGGCGCATTACGTCCTGATTGAATATCATCACGTAACTGAAAAACCGCGCTTTGTTCGATGATATTTTCAAACATGGATTATATTTCCTTTAAAATTGTTTTGACATTTGGTTCTGGAAGCGATAAATTTACATCTGAAATAAGAGGCAGTAATAATTTTGCAAAAAAACTGTTTGCAAGAAAAGAATCTGTATTTAAAAACGGCTGTTTAGCAATTATAAATAAGATAAGAGAAACCAAAACTAACCCTTCTAAAATTCCAAAAATTAAACCTAATAATTTATCAATACCTCCAAGTTTTATTCCATAAACAATCCCTTTTAAAAACATTTCTAAAAGTTTTCCTATAATAAAAACAATTAAAAATAAAATGATAAAAGCGATAATTTCAGGGATAGGGTTTGTATTACTCATTTCCGTCCAAAAATTTTCCCTTAAATAAACACCAAGGTTTTTATGGAAAATTAACGATGCAATAATCCCCAGAATAAAAGCTGCCTTTGTCAAAAGTTCGCTTATTAAACCTTTTATAAAACAACGTAACATAAGTAATGTTATCAATAAAACAAAGACAACATCAATCACGCTCATATTTATTTATCTCCTTTTTTTATTTCTTCTGCAAGAATACCTGCAATTATTTCTGTACTGCCTGTCTGACCGTTTAAAGAACGATTTCCAATACGCAATGACGCATCCGCCATTACTTTTCTTTTTTCAAAATCATTTGCAAGAGTATTAACAGCAAGCATTAATTCTTTTGTATCAGCATTTTCACCTAACATAAGGGCAGCGCCTGCTTCCGTAAAAAAACGCGCATTTTCTATTTGATCTCCCCTTGAACCACCTCTTAAGGGGATTAAAATCATCGGTTTTCCCAAGAACGCCCATTCCCAAATGCCCGCCCCGCTTCTGCCCATTACAATTTCAGATGCAGCCATAACATGGGGCATTTCTTCTTTTAAATATGGAAAAGGTTTATACCTTCCGGACGCGGGAAGATCCCATGCCAGATTCGGTCCTATTTGATGCACAACGGTATAAATCTCTGTAAGAGAAGGCAAAGCGTCTTTAATAAGATCGTTGATCTCCTTCGCTCCCTGACTGCCGCCAAGAACAAGAAGGACCCTTTCATTTTCATTTATCCCTAAAAACGCCCTGCCCTTTCCGGCATCTGCATTTTTGAAATCCGGGCGTACAGGATTACCGCTTACCGTTATGCGATCATCTAATCCTTTTTTAAGAAGTTTATCTCCAAAATGATTTTTTGTTTCTTCGTAAGCTGTAAAAATCCTCCCGCCTGTACGCAAAACAAAACCGGCATTTATCTTTGTTGCAAGACCCGGGCTAAAATCAGATTCATGTGTAAAAATTTTAATTTTAAGAGAAGAAGCCGCAACGCAAGGAGGCACGCTGACAAAACCGCCTTTTGAAAAAAGCAAAACCGCTTTTTGTTTTTTTAAAATTTTCCGTGCAGAAAAAAAACCGCCTATCACCTTAAAAAAATCTATAATCGTCTTTAATGAAAAATAACGCCTTAATTTTCCGGACGGCACGCCGTAAAATTCAATTCCAGCCGCTTCAACAAGAGCTCTATCCATTCCGGAAGAAGAGCCGATCCAGAAAATACGCGCATCAGTGCCGATTAATTTATTTTTTAGCTCTAATGCGACAGCAAGCCCGGGGTAAATATGCCCTCCTGTACCTCCGCCTGTGAATGCGATATTAATCATGGAGGTAGTATAGCATATATAGGGGGTTCACTCCAGTAAATTTACCCCTGTGCATCCTTTTTACGAATTTCCATCCTTTTAATCTTGCCGCTGATTGTTTTAGGCAGTTCAGGTACAAACTCGATGCTGCGCGGGTATTTGTAAGGCGCTGTTACGTGCTTTACGTGATTTTGCAATTCGCGGATTAATTCATCGCTTGCGGAAAATCCACGCGCAAGAACGATGGTCGCTTTCACAACCTGCCCCCTCATCGAATCGGGGGCGGCTGTAACGGCGCATTCGAGTACTGATGGGTGTTCCATCAGAGCGCTTTCCACTTCAAAGGGACCGATGCGGTAACCTGAGCATTTTATTACATCATCGTTGCGCCCGACAAACCATAAATAACCGTCGCCGTCTTGCCATGCCATGTCGCCTGTCTGATACGTTCCCTTGCTCCAGCTTTTTTCGGTAACTTCTTTGTCCCTCCAATAACCGCGGAAAAGCCCCGGAAAATCTGAGTTGCCGATAACAGGCGGCATACTTGAAGGATTACACGGTTCTTTAGAAACGTCATTATCGCTTTCGTACATATTTTTTCCCGCGGCTGTTATACTCATGTTTCCTACTATACCTTCATCGCAAACTTCTCCGTTTTCGTCTAACAGTTTAAGATCAAAAAGCGGAGCGGGTTTTCCCATAGAGCCGGGTCTTACAGGCAGCCATTTAAAAACAGCGGCCATTACCGATGTTTCGCTCTGCCCGAAACCTTCCCGGATTTCAAGACCTGTTAACTCTTTTAATTTATTATAAACTTCAGGGCTTAGCGGCTCCCCTGCCACAGAGGTGTGGCGGATAAAACTAAAATCGTAACTTGAAAGATCTTCTTTTATAAGATAGCGGAATACTGTCGCAGGGGCGCAAAATGTAGTCGGTTTTAATCTCTGAATTGCGTCTAACATTCCCTTGGGTGTAAATTTTTCTGTATCATACGCGCCGATTGCCGCACCGCAAATCCACTGACCGTAAATTTTACCCCATGCGAACTTCGCCCAGCCTGAATCTGTTTGCGTCAGATGAACGCAATTATCTTCCACGCAGTGCCAGTATTTTGCGGTAACGATATGCCCTAAAGGAAGAGAATGATTGTGCAGAACCATTTTCGGCATCCCTGTCGTGCCTGAAGAAAAATAAATCAGCATCGGGTCTTTTAAAGCGGTCGGCATCTTTTTAAAATTTTCTGACGCTTTTTCTATTTCACTTCTCATATTAATAAAACCGTCCGGAATTGTTTTTCCGATAATTGCGATCTTTTCCAGTTTCGGGCAATTAGGGCGCGCCAATGCAATGTTATCAAGTAATTCCTTGTCATCAACTGTAATTAAAAGTTTTACATCTGCAATATTGCAACGGTATTCCAAATCTTTTGCAGTTAACTGATATGTGCCCGGAATGCAAATCGCTCCGATTTTTGCAAGAGCGCACATCAAAACCCAAACGCCGGGACGCTGTTTTAAAATTAATTTTACTACGTCTCCTTTTTTAATTCCTAAAGCAAGAAGAGCGTTAGCCGCTTTGTCGGAGAGGCGTTTAATGTCTGTAAAAGTGAAAAATTTCATTTCTTCTGAATCGTCAGTCCATAAAAGAGCGGGCTTTTCAGGTTGCAGTCTTGCCCATTCATCAACAACATCGTAAGCAAAGTTAAAATCCAAAGGGGCGTTACATTTATAATTTTTATAAAAATCTTCGTAACTGTCGAATTCTATCCGCGGACAGAATCGTGAAAGTATTTCGTTCATATTATTTATTCCTTGTTCTATATTCCTTGTTTTTTTGAGAAAAAATTTTAAGAATTTTTCTCAAGTATTATTGTTAAAAATTGCGCTCTTCCGTTCACCGCGCATTGAGCGTGAGGGATACGCGCATCAAAATAAACCGAATCACCGGGCGAGAGTATATGCTCGCCCTTTCCTACAGTAACCCTTACTTGCCCCTCTGTTACAAAATTAAATTCCTGCCCTGAATGAGAAACAGGAAGAGCTTCCGGTTTAGAAGAATCCAGCGATACAAGCAGAGGTTCCATTATTCTGTGTTTAAAGTTATACGCAAGGCTTGAAAATTCATAACCCGGATAACGTTCTATCTGCACGCCCTTGCCTTTGCGGCACACTGCGGCGCTGTCCATTCTCGCTTCTTCGCCTGTCAGTAAAACTGTTACATCGGTTCCCAAGCGGTTTGCGATTGTATATAAAACACTTATCGGAATATCAAGATCGCCGTTTTCATATTTAGTGTAAACTTCAAAAGGAATATCAGTATCTTTTGCCATGTCCAGAGCGCTGATCTCAAGAATCTCTCTTAATTCTTTTATACGTTCAGGCACATGAGCCGCTTTTTCGTTCATATAAAATCTCTCCAATGTTTGCCGGTTATTCTGTCATTTTCATCACGCACTTCAAAAGGAATTTTCACGTTTTCGTTCCCCGTAAAATCCAACCTATGATCTTCTGTTTTAACACCGGCTGTATTATTATTTAAAATCATCTTTACAAAATCATCAATACTTTTTAGCTCTTTTTCTGAATAAACACCGAAAAGTTCGCCGTAATATAAGGTATCTGTACTATGAATATCCGTCCCGGCTATCATGGGCTTGCCGAGTTTTTGCGCGTAACGGCAGGCAAGAGCGTCGTATCCTATATCGTCATGCCCTCCGTTAGCAACCTCAACGCCGTCAACACAGCCTGTAGAAAGAATGACGCGGTTAATATAATTGCGTTGCCTGAAAGGGTGCGCCTGTACAACGCAGCCGCCGGCTTTTTTTACAGCGCGGTACATCTCACCCCTTGTCCATTTGCGGACCTCGGGATGTTCAAGCAGCCATTCTTTATTAAGCCCGTAAACAAGGTAATCATCGCAGCTGTCAAAAGTTTCTTCCCAACCGAAAAAAACCTTAAGGCCTCTGCGTTCCCCTTCATTTAAAGCTGATTCGTACCCGCGGCAAAAACGGTTTACCCATTCTCTCCACGGAAGTTTTCGGGGAATCGCGGTATTCCCATTAAAAAAGTGATCTGTAACAACGATGCCGGAGTATCCTTTTTCAATGTAACCGGAAATATATTCCGCCCCTCCTGAAACGGAACATCTGCTTGCCTCCGATGTATGGAGGTGAGTCTCATATAAGTATGACACAATACTTTATTTTACGATTAATAGCGGTAAGTGGCTAGTAGGTTATCCTGCGTCTTCGATCAAGTTCTTCATTATATACTCTCTTCTTTCCGGCGTGTTTTTACCCATGTAGAAACTTAAAACCTGAGGGACTTGTTTCAAGGTGTTAACGGAAACAGGCACGAGGCGTATGTCCTCTCCGATAAATTGACCGAACTCTTTGGGGCTGATTTCCCCCAAACCTTTGAAGCGTGTTATCTCGCAAGAAGAACCTAAAGCCGCAGAGGCTTCATCGCGCTCTTTTTCCGTATAACAATAGCGGGTTTCTTTTTTGGTACGGACACGGAACAAGGGCGTTTCTAAAATATACACATGACCTGCTGTTACAAGTTCTTCAAAATAAGAGAGGAAAAAAGTTAATAAAAGATTGCGTATATGAAAACCGTCAAAGTCAGCGTCTGTCGCGATTACTATTTTCGCATAACGCAAACCTTCAATGTCATTATCAATACCGAGAGCCATCATCATGTTAAAAAGTTCTTCGTTTTTATAGATAGCCGCTCTTTTTTTGCCGTAAACATTTTCCACCTTGCCGCGCAGGGCAAAAATCGCCTGCGTCATTACATCGCGGCTTGAAACAATTGAACCTGCCGCGGAGTCGCCTTCTGTAATAAAGATCGTTGACTCCTCCCCTTCTTCGCCGTCTTCAAGATGGTATTTACAGTCTTTAAGTTTGGGGATTTTAAGGGCGATTTTTTTCGCCGCTTCCCGCGCTTCTTTTTTTACAGCGTTAAGTTCTGTGCGCAATGATTCATTTGCTACTATTTTTTGTTCCAGTTTTTTACTTGCTTCTTGATTTTTATGCAGCCAGTCTTCTACCGCATTACGCACTTCCTGCACCACCCATGCGCGGATATCGGAATTGCCTAATTTATTTTTTGTCTGGCTTTCAAAAACAGGATTTTTTAATTTAATGGCGATAGAAGCAATCATCCCTTCGCGTATATCTTCGCTTTTATAATCTTTCTTAAAAAATGTTTGAATACCTTTTAAAAATCCTTCTTTAAATGCGGATAAATGCGTCCCGCCGTCTGATGTATATTGTCCGTTTACAAATGAAAAATATTCTTCGCCGTAATTATTTGTATGGGTAAAAGCGATTTCAATCTGACCGTTAGCAGAATGCTCTCCCCTATAATACCCGAGAGGGTATAAACATTCATCGCCTGTTTCTTCGTATAACAAATCATACAAGCCTTTATTTGAAACAAATTTATTACCGTTAAACGCAAGTGTAAGTCCTGCATTTAAATACGCATAATTTTTCATTCGCTTGTCGATAAACTCGGTATTAAAAGCATAATTTTTAAATATTTCAGGGTCCGGAGTAAATTCAACTAAGGTTCCGTCTTTTATCTTATCTTTTAATTTCCCTTTGCGCTGGCTCTTTAACGTGCCCCTCTCAAAAACCGCTTCTGCAAACTCCCCGTTACGAATCGCGACAACCCTAAAATAAATAGAAAGAGCGTTAACCGCTTTTGTCCCAACGCCGTTAAGACCGACAGAAAACTGAAAAACATCATCATTATATTTTGCCCCTGTATTTATAACGGAAACACATTCAACTAATTTACCAAGCGGGATACCCCTTCCAAAATCGCGAATCTTAACGGATGCCGCCCCCGCTTTTGTTAAGTCTTTTACAGCAACCTCGATTAGTTTCCCGTTACCCATGATAAACTCATCGACACCGTTATCGATTACTTCTTTTAATAAAACGTATATCCCGTCATCAGGATTAGAACCGTCCCCTAAACGCCCGATATACATACCTGTCCGAAGCCTGATATGTTCAAGCGAAGAGAGGGTTTTAATTTTTGATTCATCATAAACAGGTTTTCCCGCCGCTTTTGCCTGCGGTTTTGATTCAGATTTTACAGGTTTTTCAGCCGTTTTTTTGGTAACGGTTTTTGTTTTAGCTTTTTTTACTGTTTTTTTCGCCGGCATAAACAGGGAACTCCTTATATATTAGATTAATTTTATCTTTTTTTTTCGATACAGTCAATCTGTCTGCCTCAGAACAGTCTTTATCTGTTGATTTTATCAATAATTAAATACTTGTTAAATAATATTAAAATCCGAAAATAATTTATGATTAAAAATAATAATTTATTTGTTATTGGAAAAAATAACGCGGCAAGTCCGTATAATAATATTTTTTAAAACATCATTCTACAAGCATTTCATTTATAATACTTTTTAATTTAGCAATATCATTCTTATCAAGTTCGCCTATATTTCCATTTAATCTGCTTTTATCAATTGCTCTTATTTGATCGAGGACTATCCAGCACTCTTTTCCTGCGACAATCGTTTTTAATCTTGTGGGATAATCATGAGACTTGGTTGTAAGCGGAGCGATAATTATAGTATCTATATTGTTATTCATATTATCTGGAGTGATCACCACACCCGGTCTGGTTTTTTGAATTTCACTGCCTACAGTGGGATCAAGATTTATCCAAAAAATTTCGTATTGTTTAACCGTCACTTCCATTCCCATTCAAAATCGGAATTGTTATAAGAAAAAAAAAGTTTGTCATCTCCGTTCTGATGCATTTTTTTAAACGCTTCATCCCAATTCATCCTTGGAGATTTACGTTCAAAGGCAGTTATTACTATTTCGTTTTGTCTGGTTTCCATGACAATTTTATCATTTATTCCAAAAGAATCAATTACAGAAGAAGGAAAACACACTCCTTTCCCTCCTGTTACTTGGATTACATCTAATACCATACTGCCTCCCTGATACACGATTACAATCTACTACTTAATATAATTACAACTGTTTTTCCAGCTCTTTAATACACTTCTCGCAATCGCGTACATTTTCTTCTAAATCGGCAATTGACGCTTCGTATTCGGCGATGCGTTTTTTCTTGTCTTCTATCGACTTTTGGAATTTTTCGATCTTTGATTTTTCTTCGTCTATTGCAAGGGACGCTCTTAATTTGGAAACGGCTTTTTCGTTATCTGCAAGAGATTGGTTTAATCTGACAGCCCTGCCGATGATTTCACCGTCTTCCGCCGCAACTATAGTATCAATAAAATATTTTCGGTCGGGATTAATTTCCGCATCCATAATACCAGAGGCTTGTGATCCGAAGTTTCTGTATAAGTTATGTAGAGTTTCTTTAATTTGCGTAATGTTATTTTTTACCGATTGAATTTGTTTTTGAGGGTTTCCGTCTATACCAAAACCGGCGGAAATAATCCGCTTTTCATCTTTTAATAAAGCGATCTCATCCTGTGCGTTTCGTGAAAATCCGCGAAGGAGTTCGATTTCTGCAAGTATCATTGCAACATCATCATCATCTTTAACCGATTCGCGGTTACTGTAACGCTCTCCTATATTTAAATAAAGCTGTTCCTGACTCTCCTGCGCTTTAGAAAGAAAAGATTTAAGAACCAAGCCTTGAGCGCTCTTCCCTATCCATGTAAAAACATTGCCGCCTTCTTTATTTTCCAATTCACCGATGCGGGTTTCAAGCGACCCAAGCTTTGCTTTAAGGGTATCGGCTTGTTCTTTAAAAAGCGAGGTATAATCGTCATAGGCATTATTTTCAAGAAGGGCTTTTCCAAGTCTTTTGTATACGCTCGCCATTTCTTTCGCACGTTCTTTTTCTTCATTTTCTTTTACATTAATAGTTTCTTCGAGTTCTTTGTAACGGCGGTTTTTTTCTTCTATTTTGATAATAGAGGCATTAGCTTCTTCAATATCCTTAAGATAAGTTTTATATTGTTTCAAATCCTCAAAATCGGCTTTAGATTCGTATTCAGACGATATATCCTTAGTCCGGGAATAAAGTTTTTCGCCGAAATTCTCCAAAAGAGCATCCAAAGAAGCTTTGCTTTCCTGGCTGTTTTTTAAAAGGTCTTCAATGCGTTTTCTTCGATCATCCATATATAAAATATACGATATTTTCAGGTGATAGGGAATAGCCTTCTCTGCTCCCTTTTTTTCTTGCCAATAGCAAAAAAATGTTGTATAACAAGGTATAGAAGATAAAATTAGGAGAATTTATGAAATTAAATGAATTAAAGCATGAAGACCTAAAGAAATGGATAGAAGAAGCGGTCGCATTGATGACCCCCGATTCTGTCGAGGTCTGTGACGGAAGCAAAGCTGAATATGACAGAATGCTTAAAATAATGGTTGACGCAGGTTTAGGTGTAGCCTTGAATCCGGAAAAAAGACCCGGTTGTTACTGGTTCCGTTCTGATCCTTCTGACGTTGCAAGGGCAGAAAGCCGCACTTTTATTTCCAGTAAAAATAAGGATGATGCAGGTCCGACAAACAATTGGAGAGACCCTGTAGAATTAAAAGAAACAATGCGCGGTCAGTATAAAGGCTGTATGAAAGGGCGTACCATGTACGTTATCCCATTCTCAATGGGACCTGTCGGTTCAAATATCGCAAAAATCGGCGTGGAAATTACAGACAGCCCTTATGTTGTTTTCAATATGCATATTATGACAAGAGTAGGCACAAAAGTATTAGACGTATTGGGATCAAAAGGTTTCTTCGTCCCCTGTCTCCATTCTATCGGCAAGCCTTTAAACCCAGGCGAAAAAGATACTACATGGCCCTGCGAACCGGATGTCAACAAGAAATATATCAGCCACTTCCCGGATACTTATGAAATCTGGTCTTATGGTTCAGGTTACGGCGGAAACGCCCTCCTCGGCAAAAAGTGCCTTGCGCTGCGTATCGCCTCTGTATTGGCAAGAGACGAAGGCTGGCTTGCGGAACACATGCTGATCTTAAAACTTACAAACCCTCAGGGCAAGGTTAAATATATAACAGGTGCTTTACCCTCAGCTTGCGGAAAGACTAACCTCGCCATGTTGATCCCGACACTTCCCGGCTGGAAAGTAGAAACCATCGGAGACGACATCGCATGGATGAAATTCGGCGAAGACGGACAGCTTTATGCCATCAACCCGGAAGCGGGTTTCTTCGGCGTAGCTCCTGGAACAAGTGATCATTCAAATAAGAGCGCGATGGACTCGGTTAAGAAAAACACCATCTTTACAAATACAGGTTTAACGGAAGACGGAGATGTCTGGTGGGAACAAATCGGATATCCTGCACCGGGTAACACAATAACAAACTGGAAAGGCGAAAAAGTACCCGCTCCGAAAACCGATAAAGCGGTTGCAGGTCAAGAGGTTGCTCATGCCAATTCACGCTTTACTGTCCCCGCAGCACAGTGCCCGGTAATCGCCAATGAATGGGAAGACCCCAAAGGCGTGCCTATCAGCGCGTTCCTTTTCGGCGGAAGAAGAGCATCAACAATCCCCTTGGTAAACCAGAGCAAAGACTGGGTTCATGGCGTATTTATGGGTTCAATTACAGGTTCGGAAATTACAGCCGCCGCTCTCGATTTACAAGCCGGTTCAATCCGCCGCGACCCCTTTGCAATGGTTCCTTTCTGCGGCTACCACATGGGCGATTATTTCGCGCATTGGCTAAAACTCGGAAAGAAAGCTCAAGATGCAGGCAACGGCGATAAACTGCCGAAAATTTTCTTTGTTAACTGGTTCCGTAAAAACGAAGAAGGCAAATTCGAGTGGCCGGGCTACGGTGAAAACAGCCGCGTACTTTCATGGATTTTTGACCGCTGTGACGGCGCTAATAATTTTATTGAAACACCTATCGGAAATCTACCGAAACCGGGCAGTATAACAAAACCGGAAGGCGTTAGCGATGAAACAATGGCTGACCTTATCAAACTTTGCGTAGACGGCTGGAAGAAAGAAATATCCGATGTAAGGCAAAACCACTACGCAAAATTCGGCGACAAACTGCCGAAAGAATTATACACACAATTAGACATAATGGAAAAAGGCCTAAACAGTTAACACTTTTTTACAATTTTAATAAAGCTCCAAAGTCATCTTTGGGGCTTTTTTATTCCCCGATAGTTTCTCTATACAGTTCTCTGTTCATCATAGACAAGATTAATATAGTTCCTTTAGGTTGCCTGTAAGGAGCTGTGAATTGCCCACCCATGTAATTAACTGTAAACAACAGTTTGCGTTCCCCTTGAGGGAGCTGCGCTTCAAGACGCACTGAAAGAGGATAGGGGTTTTGCGGGATGGGGTAAGTGAAAAGACCGAAGGTTTCGTTATTTGAAATATTTTCCGGAACTGTTACGGTTAAATTAACTATTGTGTTTAATGGGACAGAATTATTCGCTGTGGGGTTTTGCACTACAATTGTTCCGCCTCTTTCATCCCCGTTTCTTTCCCTTAAAGTAAATTGATAATTTATACCGCTTGAGGAAATTGCAGTTAATGCATCTGTAAATGTTAATCCTGATAATTGCGGAACATTAATTGATTGATTTTCCCTTCCCTTGCTTACAACAAATTCTAAAGTGGTGGGGCCTGAAATATCCGAGTTTGGTTCTGGTTTTTGAGCAAGAATAACGCCGGGTTTTTCTGCTGAAAATTCATACATGATCGGTTCTTTAATTGTAAACATGGGAAGTATACCGGATGATGCGTTAATCATTTGAATTTCCATCCGCACCTCGTCTAAGTTCTGGCTGATATAATTTTCCACTCTATTTAAAATAACCCCTTGGCTGACAGTAAGGCGGATGCGCCTGCCCGCTTTTACTATTGTTCCGGGGATAGGTTCTTGTTCAAGAATATAACCCTTGTCCTTAGATGTTTGCGAATATCTTAATTGAAGACGCGGATATAATTCTTTCACTTGCAATTCAAGCAAAGCGTTTGTTAATTCCTTACCGACCACATCAGGAACCATTGTTTGTTCTTCGCCGCGGACTGCGATAAAAAAAACAGAGACCGCAATTATACCTACAAAAATTACAAGACCTACCACAGAAAATATAAATAATCTAAGATGATTCGCTACATAATCTTCTATTGAACTTAAATCAAATTTGCTCATATTAAAAACCCCGTTTTAAACTTCTATCCTAATTGAGAACCGGTAAAATCCCGCGCTCCGTTTAAAAAATCACGCCAAAAAAGCGCCTTTTTCGCTTGATACTGCAACTGTGTAACCGCAAGAACCCCGTCCCCTGTTTGTATCAGTATACCATGTATATTATCAATCCCCAAGACCTGGCCGGGCTTGTATTGATCATTAGCGCCCGTTTTAAAAACGGCCGCTTTTAATATTATTAACTCTCTCCCCTTATGAATAGTCCTGCAAAGAGGCCAGGGGTCGAAGGCGCGGATTTTCGCTTCGATTTCTACAACGCTTTTATTCCAGTCAATAATACCGTCTTCTTTGGAAATTAAAGAGCAGTAAACAGCTTCGCTGTCGTTTTGTTCCCGTGCGCATGAAAAACCGGACATCTCCGATGAACTGTTTGCAATTTTTTTAAGTACATCAGGAAGCATGACGGCGGCTTTATCCGCGGCGGTTCCGCTCAATGAACCTGTCGTTTCTTTGCCTGTTAGCTGAAACTCTTCCTGCGCAAGAATATCACCCTTATCCATTTGCAAAGCTAATTTTTGAATCGAAATTCCCGTAACAGTATCGCCGTTTAAAATTGCAGCCTGCACAGGAGTAGGGCCTCTGTATTTTGGAAGCAGGCTTGGATGGATATTTATTCCGCCGAGCGGGAATAATGTTAAAAATTTCGGACCGAAAATTTTTCCGTAAGCAAATGAAACAAGAAGATCGCAATTTAAAGCGCTGATTTTTTCCCTGGCAAGAGCGTCAAGTTTTTCAAATTTTAAAACCGGTGTATCGCTGTGATTTAATTGAACTGCTGCGCCTATATCGGTAGGCTGCGGGTTTCCATGCCTGTTCTTGGGTGTATCGGGATTAGTTAACACTCCCGCTAATTCTATCCCTTCGATCTTGTATAGTGCTTCAAGCGAAGGAAGCGCGATTGCAGGGCTTGCGGCAAATAAAATTCTCATTTAACCCTTTTGAACTATTTCCTGCTGTGAGGCTTTTTCATATTTTTCAATAAGTTTTTTCCGTTTACTTTCAGGGATATGATCCAAAAAAAGCACGCCTTCCAAATGATCGTATTCATGCATGATAACACGCGCGACTATCCCGCTCGCTTCCAAAGTAAAAGGTTTTCCTTTTTCATTCCATGCTTGAATCTTTATAGTTTCAGGGCGGACAACTTGAGAATAAATCCCCGGAATTGAAAGACAGCCTTCTTCTAACTTTATTGTTTTAATTGATGTTTCAAGTATTGAAGGATTAATAAATACACGTTCCGCATCACCCTCAACATGAATAACAAAAATACGTTTCATAATTCCAAGCTGAGGGCCTGCAACCCCTACACCTTTATCTGTTTTTAGAATTTCAAACATTTGCTTCGTAAGATTGATCAATTCTTCATCAAAGATTTTTATCTTTTGCGCTTTTTGTCTGAGTAATTCATTGCCCATAGTTAATACATGCAAACTTTTTTCATGCATAAAGGTATATTACATGAATTACACTGTATCTACAAGATACCGGAAATATCACATAGCTGACTGTATTATTAAAACCTATATCCAATACTTATTTTTAATGTAGGCGTGCCTGTCAATCCTGACATCGAAGGTTTAAGAATATTTGTCGGTTCTTGTTTGACAACTTGGAGGGCACCCATTTCATATTTTGTAGGCATGCGGAATCCGAATATAAATTCGCTTCGTAAGAAAACAGATTTTGTAAAATAATAATCAAGGCCGACACCGACATTTAACCATATAGAATTCCATGCAGAAAGAGGGTAAGGGTTATCATTCTTATCTCTATCAGCTTTTAATTCACCGTCTTGCCGGTTATACATTAAATCGTTTTCCGGCTGTCTTTTTTGCACTAAAGCGAAATGGTATTCAAGCCCGAGCATGGGGAACACTTGTAATTTATTATTTATAGAAAAGGGGTATTTTCCAATTACAGAAATTGCAATGCTTTGCTCTTTTCCAATTCCTTTATCATCTGTTAAAAAATCACCGCTTGGATATTTCACGCTTTCCGAGTATTTGTTGTTTCCCGCATGATAAGAAACAGATAATACCGCGTAAGTCATATCGAAAAATAAAAAGCCGCCGTAATTAACCCTGTCCATATTTTGTAAGGATTCAACATATTTGCCTGTATTATCATCCCCTGCAAGTTTATATCTTGTGAAGGTGTATCCTGCAAAACCGCCGCCCCCGATGCTGAGCGCGAAGTCCGACGCAAAAATTGTTAAAGGTGATAAAATTAATATTAAAGTTAAAATTATTTTTTTCATTTTCTACTCCTTATATAAAAAATAAACATCGGACACTCCTTTTACTTATCCTTATTTTTTTGTTTTAATTACGTACATGCCGCCCATTAAAAGATCTGAAATTTGATCTAATTGACCTTCACCGGGAAATGCGACTGTAAGAGCGACTATATTACCGCTTTGTTTTGTATATTCTATTTTAAAATCCATTGAGCCGAGGTCTGTGAGTATCATTGACAGCTCTTCATTGTTTGATACCATATCCTCCGCTTTCCCTTCGATAACATCATCTTTCCATTTACTGCTTGTTCCTCTTACTATACCGGTAACCCAATCTCCAACTTCCATAAAGGGAAACTCTTGTAAGAATTCCGAATCAGCGACAAAGGTCACTTTAAACTCAAGATTTTCATAAATAATAAATTCTTTGGTAGGATGAATATTATCATCTACAAAGGTCATACTTTCCAGCTCTTCATTTTTTTCTTTGCAAGCTGTTAAAACAAATGATAACAGAACAAAGACCACTAACAAATAAATTAATCCTTTTTTCATTTTCAATCTCCTAAAATAATTTTTTTTACCAAGCTAACAGAGAAGCGTTCCGTATGAGACGCTTCTCTGTTGTTAACTTATGGTTTTGGGACAGCGACTTTGCTTGTCTCGTTTGCGCTCTCTGTCCAGCCGAGATTAATTTGATACGCGCTGTTAGCTATGACTGCATTTGTACCGCCGGTGATATGATCACTGCAATTCGTACAATCACAGAAATTATTTTCATTCACTCTGGATCGATGCCCGCGGTAAGTTTTGTGGTTATTAAAATCAATGTTGTTCTTGTGATACATGAAATACATCGTCGCGTAAGTGTTTGATGAGGTGCTTAATGTCGTCACCGTATACCTGTCATAAGCATGGTATTTAACGAACTTCATATCGGAGTCAATCACAAATGTTACATAAGATCTTCCGTATGCGGTTGTTGTAACATTTCCCGCCCATTCGATATTCACACCGTTATCTGTTTTCGGTCCATCCATGTTAAATGTAAATTGGAACTGAGATGTTCCGTTTACGATTGCATGAGCCAATCTTCCGCGCGCTGAGTTAAGCTCGGGAATACCGGTCGGAGAATCGCTGCGTCCGCTTGTGGAATTATCTCCGGTACCTGTACTGCCGGAGTTAATATATTGATATTGATAATAGCCTGTAAATGCGCCTTGTACATTGTATGGAATATATCCAAACGGATTTGTTCTGAATTTGTTGACAAAGGGCGTCCATTTACCTGTATGACCGCTTGCGACTGAATTGGTAGTGTCCCATCCTCTTCCGCTCGCCGGAACAACCTGAGCGGTATCTACGTTAGTTCCATCTACCATGTTAGTAGCTCCGCCTTGACTTCTGCCAAACAGATACGTTCCGTTATAATACATTTCACGTAATTGAGTAGCGTCTGTCGAGCCTGATAAACCGCCGTCTCCTCTTGAGAATGTTGTGAAGTACGAGCTTATGCCGTTGCCATTCTTGTCATAGTTAACGATTGTATTGCCGCGCGCGCGGATATTCGGACCTAAACTACCCATATCCGAAATCGCGTTTCCATAACTGAACATTTCTACAGCGCCGAAATCTTTAGCGCGATTTTCTGCGATGTCATAAAGACGGCGTTCAATGTCACGGGTTTCGAATGATACTTCTGTCGTATTGCTGCCGTTTTTAATTATTAGTTTGCCGGTCGCCTGTCCGAGTTTCGAACCAAAATTAAGGATATAAAGACCGCCTGTTTTGGTAAGAGCAAGAGGCCCTATTGTTTCATTCAATAAAGAGTCGGTCAACTTGCCGTTGACGACATTAAGACCTTTAAAGGTATATTCGGCTGAAACACTATCAATTGAAAGTTGATCTCCTGAAACATCTCCAAACCCGTTTGAAACACTTGCGGATAACGCAAAGCCTGTCGCAGCGTTAAATACGCCGTTTGTAAAGCCGTCAAAGTCCTTGGTACTGTCTATTGCCGCGCGGAAAATTATCTTTTCAAGTTCGATGATTCTCTGTTCAGCGGCGATGAGTTTATCAACGTTGCTTACATAGGGTTTCATACCGTCAAGCAATCCGTTGAATGCTGAACGTGCAGCCGTAACCAATGCTACATGACTGCGCTGACTGACAACAGGTAAATTATTAATTTGTGTGATTACAGTTTCCGCCGCCGTTATTGTATTAAAATTACGTACTTGTGATTGAGTATCTGCAAGCCCTTCTTTTTTTGCTTCAACAAAAATATAGTATGTCCCGCCGTCAAGAATGGATATGGTTTCTGTTCCCGGTGTCACTGGTCTTTGCACCGTTGCTGCATTGGCTTTAATATTAGCCACAGTCACACTGCTGGAAGATTTTAAATAATACATTGTGTAACTATCCGCCGGAGGATTTGTAGCGCTAAGAGTATATGTTACTTGACCAAAGTCAGTTGCGCTGACTGTAGGTGTGTTAAAGCTTGCCGCAGGTAATTGTGTTGTCCATGCAAAATTAACAGTAGCCGCTGTTCCGTCAACTAAATCAGAAAGCCCGTCGTATCTGGCGACAAGGATAACCCTGTTATTTCCAGGAGCAAGTTTAATTTTTCCCGTTTGTGTCGGAGTTACTTCAACTTTAACGGTGGAGGCATTGCTTACTACAGATGCAGAATTGGCGCTGGTATTATTATTAAGATAGTAAATCCAATAACTGTCCGCGACAGGAGTTGTATGATCAAAGGAGTAATTCATCACAGCTTCTGCAGCGTTATAAGTATGAACAAAGTTTGTGTTTAATTGAGCGGCGGTTGTTACCCACGCGATATTGGCACTAGCTACAGATGACGCGACTTCACCAAATAAATCAGATTCAGCGACAAGAACAATCCGGTATTGCCCTCCTTTTTGTTTTCCTTGGATAACTCCGTCTTGAGTTGGTTGAACTGTTATTCCTGTGCCGGTATTTATCACTGTTTCAGCAGAATCAGTTGTACCTTGTAAATAAAATAATTTATAACTATCAGCCTGAGGATTTGAATGGTTGAATTTGTAGGTTAATTCACCCTTAGCATTTACCCCTGCTGATACGCTTAAATCTATTTCTCCTTTAAATAAATTAAAAGATTTTATATTAGAAATCAGAGGAGTAAACCCTTTATATTCGGCAACAAGTATAACACTGTACAATGTTGGTTCTAATTCAACAGATATTTTTCCTGATGATGCAGGTTCTACTGTTTCAAATGATCCGTTTTCCATTATAATTGATGGATTAGATGATCTGCCTTTATAATAATACAAAGTATATTTGTCTGCCGGAGGTACTGTTTCAACGAATGAATAAGTTATTTCAGTATCACTTGCGCTTGCATCAAAATTTGCATAACCTTCCCAATCAAATCTAATAATATCCAGAGATGATAATGAATCTTTCAGACCTTCATGTTTAGCAACAACTACAACACTGTAATCTGTTTGTAACTTAAGACCTGTGACAGTTCCGGTTAATGTCTCATCAACATCCACAGGTATACCGTTATTAATTATTACAGATGCATCATCTGTTAAACCTTCATAATAATATAAATTATATGTATCCGCGGCAGGATTTGTTTCAGTGAAAGAATATGTAAATTGGTTAAAAACAGATGTATCTATTGTAAAGTTTCCAATTTCTTTAATCCAATTAGTATATTTAGTGGCAGAATGTATTACCTCAGATCTATGAATGCCCAATATATTATGTTCAGCGACAAGAATAAAACTATGCATATGTTTAAGTTTTAATATAGTTATTGCCCCAGATAAAGAATTCATATCTGTTATCTTAATAGCTTCTCCTTGATTAATTATTTTATCAGCATCATGGGTTTCTTCTTCGAGATAATACAAAGTATAACTATGCGCCGGAGGAGCAGTATGGGTGAAATTATATAATAATTCTTCATGACTATCTCCGTTTAATATTATAAAATCATCCAATCCTTTATCCCAATTGAATTTGGTATAAAATTTTGTAACATCTGAATGTAAATTATTATCGATTCCGTTATATTCAGCGACTACAATAAAACTGTAATCCGTATTTGGAACAAAATCGCTTTCAAGTATACCTATAGGTTCGATTTCTTCCGAAAAGCCATTACTTATCAAATCGTAATCAGATATATTATCGCTATCTTTAAAATAAATAGTGTACTTATCGGCGATAGGTTCTGTCTCGCTGAATGAATAGGTTATTTTACCGTAATTTCCAGATTTAATTACTAAATCATCCAATCCTTTTACCCAGCTTGTATAACCGATAGAAACGTGTTTTGCATCTGAAATTGAATCGGCAAGACCGCTGTATTTGGCAACAACGACAGCGCTATAACTTGTTCCATTATTTAAACCTTTAATTAAACCTGCTCTTTGAAGCCGGTTTACCTCTACAGATTTACCGCCGGTAATAATTGCAGAAGGATCATTTGTAACACCTTCTTTATAATACAAGGTATAAGTTTCAGCCGCAGGAACGGTCGCATCGAATTTATAAGAAAATTCTCCCATCCCGCCGCTGGTCAGAGTTATATTTTTAATTCCGACTACCCATGCATCAAGTTCAAACTCCGGTAATAATTCTGAAGGTTCTTTACAACCTGCGAATCCAAAAGCTACAATGATTAGAAAAATACATAACACTAAATTCTTTTTCATCTTCTTACTCCTTTAGATTATTTGATTTGCCGAACCGGCAATTTTTCACTATTTATAAACATATCCGCCGATATATTTACCGTCTTTATAAAAATCCTCATAACTGAATTGTTCGTAGTCCGGGAAGTGAGAATAACAGTGATAATTAATATGCTCTGTATTGTGATTGCATGGCTTACCAAGTGATGCGTATTTATTACAACCTTTATCCTGATGACCTTGACATGCAACTCCTGTGTCGCCGCCGTGCGGAAAACCGTAATGATAAGGACGGGTTCCTGACTTTATATTTCTATCTGCACTTATAATTAATTTGTACAGTTCATCAGCCTGATAGGTATAATCAATTGTGTTTGTATTACGGAAATCGATCAATTTAGTCCAATCATAAGTTTCTTTCCCTTTGTTAAGAGTAAGCCCGCCTCTCACCCAAACTTCATCAAGACCGTATTCTGTAATATCATAAGGGCTTATCGAAACGGAAAAATAATTAGCGGTCCCGTTCCATGATTTATCCCTCCAGTTATAAGGAGGCATACCGAAACCGGGGTTAGGATCCATAAAGTTAACGGTTATTGTATAGGTTTTTGTAGCTTCATCAAAAACAGCGTCTTTAAATTGCGCGTAACCTTTCGCTTCCGGTAAAAGGAGATTTCCTTCTTTATCAGTGTGATCCATATTGTTTGAAACATTTATGTAAACGCTGAAGGGTTTGCTTTTTTTATCAACAACAATTGTAGGATAATAAGGATTGTCTTCATCGCGCTCCGGATTATCTTTGATAATAAATTCAGGAATATTAAATAAAGTTATACTGCTGACTGATCTTTCATCCTTATCCTTATCCTTATCTTTATCTTTTTCATCTGCTTCCTTACATCCGGTAAGACAAAGCGCTGTAAGACAGATTAGGGTAACTATAGCCAATAAACAAATAGACATAAAATTAATAGAATGGTTTCCTTTAATTTTCATTGTTTCTACTCCTCCTTTGTATTATTAATTTTTTACACGTCACTAATATATTTAATTAATTTATTAATGTCAATATAACTTATGAATTTTTTATTATTTTTGTCTATTTATCATATATAAATAATTTTTTGTATATTTTCTCAGTATTTATGGCAAAATATTTATTTTTTATCAATTTTACATATTTTAGTATTATGTTTTTTATAAATTTAAGCATTTTTCTTATTTTTTACATATTTTACTGCTGTTTAATTGTTCATTTTTGTGTATACTACTGGTTATGTTCAACGATTGTATAATTATGGCGGGCGGATCAGGTACACGTTTATGGCCTGCAAGCAGTTCGCGCCTGCCTAAACAATTTTTACCGGCAGGCGGCGGCAGTTTCTTTACAATGGCTCTTCAACGCGCCCTTGCGGTAACAGAAAGCGCTAAGGGCAGGGTTATTGTAATTACAGGGACAGCGCATATCCCTCATGTTGCAGCGGATACGGCGAAATTAAGCTCTGCAGAAAAAAAGCGAGTTATTGTCATCGGAGAGCCTGTCGCAAAGAATACTGCGCCCGCGATTGCCTGCGCTGCCGCCTACTCTCTTTTAAGCGGGAAAGACAGGAAAATCTTAGTCCTTACAAGCGATCATATAATAAAGCCTTTAGAGGTTTTTCTCAAAGACGCTGAGCTTGCCTCAACTGCCGCAGGAGAGGGGAAACTTGTCGTCTTCGGGATACCGCCCGCCCGCCCCGAAACCGGATACGGTTATATAGAGACAGGTAAAGATACGGGCGGAGTATTAAATGTAGCCGCTTTCCATGAAAAGCCCGATATTAAGACGGCGGAAAAATATACTGCAAGCAAAAAGTTTTTTTGGAATTCGGGGATGTTTGCATTCAACGCGGATTTTATCGCGCAGCAATTTCATAAGTATGCGGAAGATGTATATCTGCCTTTTGAAAAACTTAAAGAGCCGGAAAAAGAAGCGTATACTGTAACACGAGGTGTTAAAATTTTAAATAATTGGAAGGGTTTAAAAGCGGCTTACACAAAAGTTAAAAGTATTTCTTTTGATTATGCGATTGCGGAAAAATGTCAAAACACTGTAATGGTACGCGCGGCTTTTGATTGGATCGATATCGGCAACTGGGAAGAATACATAAAAGTGTGCGCGGGAAACAGCGGGAAAAATAATTCTTGCGTTTTTAATACGCAAACAGGAGATTCCGACTCAGATACTTGTTATGTCGATTCAGATATCCCTGTCGCTCTTGCAGGGGTTGAAGATTTAATAGTTGTTATACGCTCAGGAAAAAACGGGGAGCCTGCCTCAGCCCTTATAACAAAAAAAGGCAGGACACAGAAGGTTAAGGATGTTGTGGAGTTGATTAAGAAAGCGGGTATGACGGAGATACTTTAATTATAGACAAAAATCTTTATTTTATTTATACTCAAACTCAGCATGAATCCTGTCGAAACTGTTCTATTAAATAATATCAATAAACCTAATGTTTTGTTTGTCTTCCCTACCGATACTTCCGTTTCACGCTGGGCGGATCATTTACTAGGTCTGACAGGCGGCACGATTGCAATGAATAAATTTATTGCATGGGATAAATTTAAACAAAAATCAATTAAATCAAGAGTGCAAGGAAGAAGCAGCATCCCTTCGGCGCTTAGAAAAATTTTTGTAGGCCGTCTTGTTGATGAAAATTCTCAGGCGGTTAAAAACGGGAAACAAGCTGTTTTTTCATCTTTAATTAGGGTTGAATGGGCAGAAAAAGCCGGGCATTTCACTCCCTGGCTGACAGATATCCTGCCTCAATTAGGAGCGTGGTTTTCTAAATCTACAGGTTTATCAATAGATAATATTCAATCAACAGAAGCAAAAGAAAAGAGCGTTTCTTTTATTGATGATGATAAAGATATGTTTGTTCTTGCCGGCCGTTACGCGCAATTTCTGAAAGAAAATAAACTTTTTGAACCTGCATGGGAAACCCCTCCTTTTAATCATGAAGGGCTTGAATGTTTTATCTTTTTTTCAAAAGCGCTTTCCGATTTTTGCGAATATAAGGAATTATTATCAAACAATGATCATGTAACTTTAATTGACGCGGAACTTACAGATGAAACAAAAAGCAGTACTTTTTTCTATACCAATTCACGCAGTGAAATAACAGAAGCGGCTCTTTTTATACGCTCCCTTCATGAAAAACAAAATATCGCATGGGATTCCATCGCTGTCTGTATTGCAGATACAGAAAGTTACGAACCTTATGTGTTACGTGAATTTACAAACAGAAATATCCCTTTTGTTACGCGCATAAGCAAAGCGCTAAGCGATTATCCTGCAGGAAGTTTTTTCCAATCAATTCTTGATTGCAACACAAAAAAATATTCATTTTCTTCGCTTGTTTCATTATTAATGAATAAAAGCATACCGTGGAAAAACACAGAAATAATTGATAAACTTATTCAATTCGGAATAAAAAACAATTGTATGTATTCATGGACGGAAAATATTAACGGAAAAGAGAAACATATAAATATTTGGGAAGATGCGTTTGAAAAACCTTTTACAGAAAAATCAGAAAATAATGATGAAAGCGAGAGAATTTTCTTTAACGATTTAAAAAATCAACTTTCCGCCCTGCGTTCATCAAAAACTTTTAATGAACTGCGGGCTCATTATTTTAATTTTCGCGATACCTTTATTGACAATGATAGTTGGACAGAAAAATCCGATTTAATTATGTCACGCTGTATTGCAGAATTAACCGAATTAACAGAACTTGAAAAAGAATTTCCTGATGTAATCGCAGTTGATCCTCTTTTATTTTTTACAGAATATTTAACAGAAATAAGTTACCTCGAACAAAAAAAAGAATCCGGAGTGGTAATTCTTCCTTATAAAACAGCGGCCTCCGCTCCTTTTCAAAGCCATATAGTACTCGGAGCGGGGCAAGACAACCTTTCAATTATTTTTAAACGCCTCGCTTTTCTTCCGAGAAAAAAAAGAGAAAGCCTTCAAATTATTGATGAAGACGCATCCGTTTCGTATATTAACCTGCATAAATATAATTCCTTTACATGCTCCGCATTTTTTTGCAGTTCTCAAACTTTTTCCGGTTTTGCTATACCTCATTCTAAAATAGATGCACCTTTAAACCCAAAAGATCATTATAGAACAGAGCCTGAATACAAAGAATATTTTTCCTTTGATTATTACAAGGAAGAAAGTAAATTCTGCTACTCGATTTTATCAAAAACAGAATTTGATGGAAAAACTCTGGTACGTTTACATAAAAATCAAATTGACGGTTTTATAGAATGGAGAAAAAGAAAACAAGCAATAGCCGCAAGAGAAAATGTTAAATACGGTAAAGTAAAAGATTTTATCGATTCGATCTTTTATAAAAATGACAAACCGGGTATATCCCCCTCATCATTAAAAGACTATTATACCTGTTCATATTTCTGGCTTTTTAAACGTGTTTTTGATTTACACAATGAACAAATTGAAGCGGACATGATGGATAATATCGCGGGCTCTGTATATCATGCGGTTTTCAACCATTTTTTCATTGAAATTAAAAAGACAGGTAATCCTTTATTAGCTCCACTTTTCAATGAACAAGGTTTAGCATTACCTGAGTTATATAAAGAACTGCTGGATAAAAGCTTAAAAAATGTTTTTGAAAGTTTTCCTTTATTATTGCCAAAGAAAGACCCTCAGATGAGTTCCCTTACTTCACGTTTAATCCAAGCGGAAAGAAAAGATTATCAATATTATCTGGAAAATTTTATTATTAATTTTTTAAAATATTTTACCGGATGTAAAGTAGTTGAATGTGAAAAATATTATCAAATAGATGAAAAAGATTATATATTAAACGGTTATGTTGATTTTATTTTAAAAAATTTAGAAGGAAATTATATAATCGTTGATTTTAAATTAAAAAATATACCTGATCGTGATACTTGTACAGGCGAAGGTGATAAGGGGCTTACAGATTTCCAGCTTCCTTCTTACATTAAGTTAGTTGAAGAAAATACCGAATATAAAGTTTATACGGCTCTTTTTTACAGTATACTTGATATTAAGCCGAGCGTTTTAATCGGTACATTATGCGATACTGAAATAAAAAAAATAATCCCTTCAAATGAGGATGAGCAAATATTACGTGACAGCGAAAGATATAAATTGTTATTTGATGAGTTTAAAAAGAAAACAAATCAATTCGCGCAGGATATTTTAAACGGAGAACTGACAATATTGCCTAAAAATGATAATGATTGTTTAAATTGCGATTACAGAAGGATATGCAGAACGACTTATGTTATCGGCAGGGAAAATCTAAATTCATTAAGGAAACAGCAATGAACGATAATAAAGCGTCAGTATCGACCGATAACCAAAAGTTAAATGAAGAACAGGAAAAAGCCGCCTTCTGTGATGAAAATGCGGTCATCGCGGCGGGTGCGGGATCAGGAAAAACAAGGGTTCTTGCCAATCGTTTTGTTTATTTGCTTACAGAGAAAGGTTATGAAGTTGATAAAATATTAACCCTCACTTTCACAAAAAAAGCGGCGGCAGAAATGTTCAGGCGTATTTATTACCTTGTATTGCAAACGGCGGAAAATGAAAAAGGGATTAAAGCGCAAAGAGCGCAAAAAGCCGTTAATAATTTTATTCATGCGCGTATACAAACACTTGATTCTTACAGCGCCTCTATAGTAAGACAATGCGCACCTCGTTACGGCATAAGCCCTGATTTTAAAATCGAACAGGATCGCTGTTATGAATTAGCTCTGGAAATATCTTATCCTTTTTTCATAGCAAACCGCAGTCATCCCGCTATTCAAAGACTCTACTCTGTAAACAGACCAAATGATATTGTAAATAATATCTTTGCGGAAATTTTATTTAAATATTGTAATATAGATAAACCAAGAGATTTTTTCGGTGATGTTGAAAAACAATTTAACATTATTTGCATAGAATGGAAAAAAATAACAGATAAAATAAAGTTTTTGTTAGACGAAATAGAGAGGGATTATCTTGAAGATAATAAATTGCTTCCTTTATTGGAATCTATCATAAAAAATATTCAAGAAAATAAAAATCAAATTCCGTCTGCGGAAGAAATAAGAAAATATTTTGATACTTTATTAAGTATACCGAAATCTTCTATGGAAACAGCGATAGAAGTGTCAGAATCCCATCCCATGCAAAAAATAATAATTGAATTTCTTAATTTTATCGACTTATTTGAATCTCATAATATAAATTTAAAGGGCGGGAAAAAAAACGATAACCCGGTAAAAGATAATATAAAATTATTACGCGCTATTCACTCTTCTCTTTCTTCATTATCAATAACATTTATGCAATCAGGTTTAACACTTTCTATCATGTCATTATTAACAGATTTACAGGATGTTTATCTGACAAGAAAACGCACAGAAGGGATTTTATCTTACAATGATATATCAAATCTTTCAAAAACAATATTAATAGAGCAGGAAGATATCAGACAAAGTGAAAAAGAAGCGTTTAACGCTATAATGATAGATGAATTTCAAGATAACAACGAGTTGCAAAAAGATATTCTTTTCCTCCTTGCTGAAAAACTTAATGTTTGCAATAAAGGCGTACCTTGTGCAAATGACCTTTGCCCCGGCAAACTTTTCTTTGTAGGCGATGAAAAACAATCAATTTTCCTATTCAGAGGCGCCGATGTATCTGTATTCCGTAAATTAAAACAGGAATTAAAAAGTTCTGAGCTTCCTTTAAAAATAAATTACCGATCTTCTCCGCATTTAATAGGCGCGTTTAACGCTATTTTCGGCGGTCATGATTTTGACGTAACAGGAAAAGCCCCTAAACAAACAGGCTCTGACTTTGAAACACAATCGGTTTTTACTTCTTCTAAATCAACCCCTATTTATGAAGCATCTTATACGCCTCTTGAAGCGGGGATAGAATCAGAAGGGAAAATATCTCTTTGTATATTAAACTCTTATGTAGAAAAGCAATCTGATACAGAAGATGATAAAGAAAAAGAAGATGAAAAAGAACGTCTTTATCATGAAGAAAACGAAGCGAAGTTTGTCGCAGAAAAAATTCAAAAATTATTAAGTGAAAAAACAAAAGACGGAAAGCAAAAATACATGCCCCATGATATTGCAATCCTTTTTAGGACAAGCAGCCCTCAGCCTCAATTTGAAAAACATCTTCGCTTCTTGGGTATTCCATACTCTTGCGAAAATATCAACAACTTATTTTACGGCGGGCTAGTAAATGATATTATCTCTGTTCTGCGCCTTGTTTCCCATCCTTTAGACAGCGCCTCTTATGCAGAAATGCTGCGCTCACCCTTTGCCGGCCTTTCTCTTGCAGGCACTTCTCTTTGCCTTTCTTTATTCCACGACCGGGAAAACGAATCATTAGGTGAAACTTCAAAAGAATCATCTTCGTGCCGTCCTTTCGATAATGAAGCTTTAACATACTTAAATGAATTCGACAGTGAAAAATATAAAAATGGGCAAAAAGTATATTCTACTCTTTGTGAAAAAGCGGAAAGTGAAAGCATCAGCTCTCTTGTAAGCGTATTATGGTACAACGAAGGCTACCGTTACGAGACAGAATGGAATCAATATACAAGCGTATACCGCGAAATGTTTGATTATCTCTTTCATCATGCGGCGGCGGCAGATTCAGACAATCAAACACTTGCCGCATTCACAGACTTAATGATAAGCAACAGAGACGCGGGCGGCTCTCTCTCAGATATCGATCTCCCCCTTGAACGCCCAAGCGCTGTGCGTCTTACAACTATTCACAAAAGCAAGGGCTTGGAATACCCTGTCGTTTTCCTCTGCTGCTGCGGAAAAACAAGCCAGAGAGATATATGCGAAATCACCTATTTCTCAAACGAAACAGGAATTGTTTTCAGCCCTCCTCCTCCTGAAGTATTCAGAGAATACGCGAATAATAAAAATAATTTCTTTTGGGAGCAGGCAAGCGAAGAAGAAAGACGCAAAAGGACCGCAGAATTACGCCGCCTCTTGTATGTAGGAATGACAAGAGCAAGAAATGAATTGTACATAACAGGATCATTAAAAATAAAAGATGTCGGTAAGACCGATGATTTTTCTCTTGCAGTGAAAAAATTTATAGAAGATAAATATGCAAAAAGAAATAATTATATTGAAGATGATTCAATTTTAAACGATGATACATTCTTCGGTCTTATGCTTCCTTCTCTTATCAATCATATCCCGCAAGACGGATTTAAAAAAAGCAAAGCTTTTTGTTTTTATAATTTTGAAGAAATACCGGTTTTTTATAAAATAAAAAATATAAAATCAAATAACGATCAGGAAAATTTAAATATATTTATTAAAAACGCATCTATTGTATATGACAAGTGCGAAACAATTAATACACCTGTTCTTTATGATAATCACATAACACCTGTATCATTAAAAAGAAGTGAAGAAGATAATATCGAACAATATTCAAACAACTCATTTATTAGTAAAGAATTTTCCGGGCTAAAAGCTGATGATGTTTTCGTTAAAATAGATTCATTGCTTTCCCTTTTTTCCCAAGATGACGAAGAAAATTCATCTAAATTTAATTCAGGCAGTTTCGGAACTATCGCGCATATATGTATTGAATCACTTTTAAATAAGGAAGAACCGCAAATACCGTCTAATATTTCCTGTTTAATAAAACCGGATGAATTAACAACTTTCATAGAGGCGGGAAAAGAAATAGCAAAGCGTTTTATCGGTTCTCCGCTTGGAAAAATCGCGGAAAGCGCAAGTTTAAGAGAAAATGAATTTCCTTTCAGAAGTTTAATTAAAAATAAGGAAGGAAGGGAAATTTTTATAAACGGAACCATCGACTTGTTTTTTGAAGATAAAAACTGTTTTCATGTAGTGGATTTTAAAACAGACAATAAGGAATTACCCGGAGAACATACAGCGCAAATGGCTTGTTATTACAAAGCGGTAACATCAGTCTTTGCCGTCCCTGCGAAAAAAGAATGCCGTATCTGGCTTTACTATTTACGCACAGGCCATGCGGTAGAGATGACAGAAAGAGCGAAAAACTTTAATATTGAACAAAGAGCGTTTGACAATGAACGCTTAGCGATGAATAATTATTAATAGTTATTTTCAATTAATATAAAAAGAGGTAAATCTATGGGTAAGTTTAACGCGGAAGAATTATCTGATTTTGCACATTATTACGGTTTTCATTATAACGGAATAAACCCGGACGCGCTTGTGAAAGAAGTGCTAATAGAAATGGAAAGAGGGCTTGAAGGAAAAGACTCCAGCCTTGCGATGATACCGTCTTATATCACGCCTGTTACAAACATTCCTTCAGGAAAAACCGTCTTGGCTCTCGATGCAGGCGGCACAAATCTGCGATCAAGCCTTGTGTACTTTAATGAAAACGGCGAAGCAGTCGCTCAAGGAACAAAAAAATCCCCGATGCCTGGAACAAACGGGCAAGTAAGCGCACAGGAATTTTTTGACTCAATCGCGGATGCCGCCATCCCGCTTTTAAAAGCTTCAAAAATAGAAGGCATAGGTTTTACCTTTTCCTATCCCATGAAAATAACATCCGATTCAGACGGGATACTCCTTACATTCAGCAAGGAGGTTGACGCTCCTGATGTTATCGGAAAAGCGATAGGTAAAGGTTTGCGGGAAGCTTTAGACGCAAAGGGCTGTAAATATGCAGGCCCCATTGTAATGTTAAATGACACTGTCGCTACATTACTTTCAGGTCTCGTTTCAATTTCTCCTGACGGGGAAGCCTCACGTACACGCAATGATTTTGGAGTAAATGCAGGCCCTGTTATCGGTTTTATTTTAGGAACGGGTTTTAATACAGCGTATCCTGAAAGTTCGATACCGAAAATAAAATTTAATTCCAATTCATCGCCGCAGATTGTAGTATGCGAAACAGGAAACTTTAATGTACGCTACCGTGGTATACTTGATATCGAATACGATAACACAACAAAAAATCCCGGCGTTTATTTTTTGGAAAAAGCGACATCCGGCGCATATATTGGTCCCTTAACCTTGCATTTTATAAAACAGGCAATTAAAGACAACATAATAAAATTTAAAAAATCTGATGAACTTCTTGCAATGACTCATTTTGAAACAAGATTTTTAAACGAATTCGCGCATTCCCCTCTTACAGCGCAGGGGCCTTTAGGTTCTCTCTTTGCACATAACGAAAGCGACGCGCTGGCGGCGGTTCAATATATAACATCAATAGTGACAGAACGCGGAGCGCTTTTATCCGCCGCAGTGTTAGCCGCAATTATCGAGCGCATCAGTTCAAGCTATGAGCCGTATTCGCCTATCCGTATCGCGGTGGAAGGCACAACATATTTAATTTATAAAGGTATGCGCCGCTCGCTTGAAGCTTATCTTCACCAAATGCTTTACAAGAAAAAACCCCTGCCTTATGTCGTTGCTCCCGTAGAACAGGCAAGCCTTTTCGGCGCGGCGGTTGCCGCTTTAAGCAAATAAAACAAGGAGAAAAAATGCCGTCTAACGAACAAACAATACCTTCAAGAAATGAAATTGCTATCTCTGATACTTGGGATTTATCAACACTTTATAAAAATGATGATGAATGGAATAAAGCGCTTGTAGAAGCGGAAAAAAAAGCGGAAAGGCTTCCTTCATTTCAAGGAACCTTGGGGAAATCAGCCTGCTGTCTTGCAGATTATTTTGATTTTTCAAAAGATTTAGGTTTACTTCTTGAACAACTCGGCTCTTATGCCTTTCTGCGTCAATCAGAAGATGAATCGCAAGCTGCGGCGCGGAGCATGGTTGGAAAAATTATAATGGCGGATGCAAAAATAAAAGCGGCAAGCGCATGGGATAACCCTGAAATTCTCGCTATCCCTGAAAAAGAAATGAATGATTTTTTAAAACATGAGCGTTTATCCGAATACCGTATCTATTTACAAAAACTTTTACGATACAAACCTTATATCTTAAGCGACAAAGAAGAAAGAATAATCGCGCTTCATTCTGAAGGGGACTCTGCGATAAGCGACACTTTTTCCGTTCTTACAAATGTTGATTTTAATTTTGGAGTGATAGACACCAAAGAAGGCAAATACCCCTTATCGCAATCTACATTTTCCGTTTTATTAGAAAACAGCGACAGACAAATAAGAGAACAAGCATATAAAATGTTTTACGGTGTTTTTGAAGAACACAAAACAACGCTTGGCAGTTTATATTCAAGTTCTGTAAACAAAGATGTGATACAGGCGCGTATAAGAGGATACTCAAACGCGCGGGAAGCCGCTCTTTTTCCTGATAATGTAAGCGAAACAGTTTACGATAATTTAATAACCGCTGTAAGCGGCAAACTTGATATCCTTCATCGTTATTATTCCCTGCGAAAAAGAGCTTTAAAACTTCAAGAACTGCGTCACTACGATGTATATGCGCCCTTAGTCCCTAACATAAAAAAAATAACAACATGGAATGAAGCTGTCGATCTTATCAGCGAGGCGCTTTCCCCCTTAGGTGATGAATACGTTTCGACTTTACGCGGCGGCCTTTTAGGAAGATGGGCTGACCGTTACGAGAATAAGGGAAAACATTCAGGCGCATATTCGGCGGGAAAATATAAAGGCGATCCTTATATTTTAATGAATTACAAAAACGATTCGATCCGCGATGTATTCACCCTTGCACATGAAGGCGGTCATTCAATGCACACATGGTATTCCGCGCATAACAATCCTTTTATGCACTACGATTACTCTATCTTTGAAGCCGAAGTAGCAAGCACTTTTAACGAAGAACTTTTATTCCGTTATCTGCTAAAAAATTCAGATAACGGCAATTCTGATTGCGGCAATCAGAATTGCAGGGAAATGCGCCTCTACCTTATCAACAAACACGCTGATGAACTTTTAGCTACTTTATACCGTCAAACAATGTTCGCCGAATTTGAAAAAATAACCCATGAACTTCAGGAAGAAGGCACTCCATTAACGCTTGATATCTTGCGCGGTGAATACCGGAAATTACTGGAAAAATATTTCGGCAAAGAAATGGTTTTTGAAGAAGCAAGCGATCTGGAAGGTTTACGCATCCCCCACTTCTACCATGCTTTCTATGTTTACAAATACGCGACAGGGGTTTCTGCGGCCCTTGCGCTTGCAGACCGCGTCCTTGGCGGAGGCGCAAAGGAGAGGGATGATTATTTCGCTTTCTTAAAATCAGGCGGATCGCGTTTCCCGATTGACGCATTAAAAGTAGCAGGGGTAGACATGAGCTCGCCAGAACCTGTCAATGCAGCCTGTGATACATTCGGAAAGCTGGTTGATGAGCTGGAAAAATTATTATAGAAATTTTCCATAAAAGTTAAAAAATACATTGATAATATAAAGCTTCCCCACTTGACTTAATTTTCATTTTTTGATAGTTTTAGAGAATATTGGGGGCGTAGTGAAGCTGGTTTATCACGCTGGCCTGTCAAGCCGGAGATCGCGGGTTCAAGCCCCGTCGCTCCCGATAAAGCCCGTCTTATGGACGGGCTGTTTTTTTACGGGCAGTAGCGCAGATGGTAGCGCGCTTGGTTCGGGACCAAGAGGTCGCCGGTTCAACTCCGGCTTGCCCGATATGCATTATTCTAAAATGTTCATTCCTACACTAAGAGAAGTTCCCGCAGACGCTGTAATAGCAAGCCATAGGCTGATGTTCCGCGCAGGGCTGCTCCGTAAACTTGCAAACGGGCTTTTTGCATACCTTCCTCTTGGTCTTCGCGCATTCCGCAAGGTTGAGAAAATTATCCGCGAAGAGATGGATAAGGCAGGCGCTCTTGAAATAAAACCGACAGTCGTCATTCCCGCCGAGCTTTGGAAAGAATCAGGGCGATGGGAATCGATGGGCGAATCGATGCTGCGCGCAAAAAACCGGCTGAATAATGACTTTGTAATTTCACCTACCGCAGAAGAAGCATGCACCGCTCTTGTCCGCGATGAACTTTCAAGTTACCGCCAACTGCCTCTCACCTTTTATCAAATAAACACAAAATTCCGCGATGAAATCCGCCCGCGTTACGGTGTCATGCGAGGGCGCGAATTTGTAATGAAAGACGCATACTCATGGCACGCTGATGAAAAAAGCCTTGATGATACATACCAAATAATGGGGCGCGCATACCGGCGTATTTTCCAACGCTGTGGGCTTTCCGTAATTCCTGTAAAAGCCGACTCCGGCGCTATGGGCGGCAGCGGCTCTGAAGAGTTCATGGTAGAAAGCGATGTCGGCGACAATACGCTTATCCTTTGCAAAACCTGTGATTATGCGGCTAACGTGGAAAAAGCATCCTGTAAACCTGATTTTACTCCCCCTTCTATTGAAGACGCAAAAAATATAGCTTCTAACACTCTGCCTATCGAAAAGATAGACACCCCTAATGTCAAAACGATTGACGAATTATGCGGTTTTTTAAAAACTGACTCAAAATGTTTTATAAAAACGCTTATCTACCGCGCAATCAATGTCGAGCTTGATTTATCCGGCGCGCCGGGTTGCGCCAAGTTTGAACGTAAAAAACCTTCCAATGACGCGCCGGCTGTTTACAACGAAGCTTTCTTTGCAGTTGCAATCCGCGGCGACTTAGATGTTAACGAAATAAAACTTGCATCGATCCTTAAAGCGTCGGAAGCGGAACTTGCATCAGATACTGATGTCAGCCGGTATACAAACGCCCCTGTCGGTTTTGCAGGGCCTGTCGGATTGACAAGCATCCCTCTAATTATTGATCATTCTGTAACAGCAATGTCTGACGCGGTAACGGGCGCTTTGGAAAAAGACCTTCACTACAAACACGCTGCATACGGCAGAGACTTCACCGCATGGATGATCGAAGATGTCCGCACGGTAAAAGCGGGCGATAAATGCGCTTTATGCGGCGGTGAATTATACACCAAGATGGGGAATGAACTCGGTCACATTTTCAAACTCGGAAACAAGTACACGCTCTCAATGAATGTCACCTACCTTGATGAAAACGGCAAAAGTCAAATACCGGTTATGGGCTGTTACGGCATCGGTCTTGACCGCACTCTCGCTTCTGTTATAGAAGAACATCACGATGATGCCGGCATCATCTGGCCCCTTTCAATCGCGCCATATCACCTAACAATCATTCCGATTAAATACGACGGCGAAGTAAAAGAAAAAGCTGATATGCTTGCAGACGAACTGACAAAAAAAGGTATAGAAGTCCTGCTTGATGATCGCAACGAAAGACCCGGTGTGAAGTTTAACGACGCAGACCTAACAGGCATCCCTTGGCGCGTTGTAATCGGCGATAAAGGACTCTCTCAAACTCCCGCGCAAGTTGAAGTAAAAAGGCGCGGAGAAAAAGAAAGCTCTTTTCTGGAGCTTCAAACAGCGGCGGCAGAACTTTCTCTAAAAATACTTAACGAACTGGACCTTTATAAATAACTGAATATTTATTTAATCCCCATCACTTTTTTAAAGTTGACCACAATTTCATCGACCATGGGGCTTGCATCAATATCCAAGAGCAGGCCTTTTTCGCGGTAATAACCGATGAGCGGCTCAGTTTGAGCGCGGTATACTTCAAGGCGTTTTTGAATTGCCTGCGGCTGATCATCATCGCGGATATAAACTTCACCGCCGCAATGATCGCATACCCCTTCCTGTGAAGGAGGATTAAACTTCGTATGAAAATTAAAACCGCACATACGGCAGACGCGCCTGCCGCCCAAACGCTCAAGCACTCCCGAATCGGGAATATCAAAATTTATTACTTTATCGACAGCGGAAAAAGAAGCGAGCGCTTGCGCCTGAGGGATAGTCCTCGGGAAACCGTCAAGGATATACCCTTTTTGAACATCATCCTGCGCAAGCCTTTCTTTTACAAGAGCGATGGTTGTTTCATCATCAACAAGTTTCCCCGCATCCATAATCGCTTTAACTTTGAGACCCAAAGGGCTGCCGGCAGCAACCGCCGCGCGGAAAATCGACCCCGTACTGATTTGCTGCACTCCTAAAATTTCCACGGCTTTAACCGCTAAAGTACCCTTTCCCGCTCCGGGGGGACCTAAAAATATCAATTTCATTCTTTTGCTCCTTGAGAAAATCCTTAGGATTTTTCTTATTTATATTTTACATCTTGATTTGGATTCTAACAAGTAAAAAATGCGAAGGAGGATTATCAATCTTTCCAATTTTTTATAAGAACTTCGTTTACAGCCCCTCTTGCTCTTGAATCGGAATTAATCGCCCTTCTTGCCTGTACTGAAATTATTTTAAATATTTTATAGTTATATAATTCCCGGATGAATTCAGTATCGGAATTACTTAACAAGCATTTAACACCTTGATTTGTTAGTTTTAAAATTACATTACGAAGCCTTTCTTGTTCTTTTTCATTAAAACCGTCTGCCTGATAACTTGTAAATATTTTTTTATCAGGGCTATGATAAGGGGGATCGAAATATATAAATGAATTTTTATCCGCTGTTGATACCGCGATTTCAAAATCACAATTAAGAATTTTTATTTTACCTGAGTTTAAGTAATTACTAATCTGATATAAAATATTTTCCTCGCATATTGCAGGATTTTTATATTTACCGTAAGGCACATTGAAAAACCCTTTTGAATTAACACGATACAAACCGTTGAAACATGTTTTATTTAAAAAAATAAAACGGGCAGCCTTTTCAATATTTGATAATTTTAAAAATTTTTCTGCATCACGATCTATATTTCTGATTTTATAGAAATAATCTTTATCATTTTTTTTCTGATATTTTTTAAGCAATGCGATAAGTTCATTAATATTTTCTTTAATCACATTAAAGGTAAGAATTAATTGTTCATTAAAATCATTTATAACAGCTTGTTCCGGTAAAAGATCAAAAAAAACAGCGCCTGCGCCCAAAAACGGTTCATAATAAGTATAATTATTAATATCATCAGGAAGATGTTTTTTTATTTCCGCCAGTAATTGCCTTTTACCGCCTGCCCATTTTAAAAAGGGTTTAATATGAGATGCCATGTAGAGTATGGTATATTGGGTTTTATTAATTGTAAATAGCCATCAGCACGAAGATAAAAAATCTTTATTAATTTCATAAAAGACTTCAAATATTTTAGGATCAAATTTTTTGCCTGAGTCATTTTTAATTATTTCTACCGCTTCTTCATGGGTAAAGGGTTCTTTGTAAGGACGTTTTGAAACAAGCGCGTCATATACATCTATGATCGCCATTATTCTTCCTTGTAGTGGAATCTCTGTCCCTTTTAATCCGTAAGGATAACCTGAGCCGTCCCAACATTCATGGTGAGAGACAGCTATCAATTTTGCGTTTTGTAAAAACTCGGCATCGCCTGTTTGCTGTATCGCCTTTTCTATTATCCTTTCCCCGGCGATGGAATGGGTTTTCATAATTTCAAATTCTTCTTCTGTAAGATGACCGGGTTTATTTAAAATTGAATCTGATATTGCTATTTTTCCTAAATCGTGCAGACGCGCGGATAAAATCACAGACTCCTTGTTCCAGTTTCGAATTTCTTGTGCATACACTTCTCTATTTAACATTTCATCTAACAATATTTTATAATAAACAGCAGTCCGGCTGATGTGCCCTCCTGTATTTACATCACGGTTTTCTACAAGGTCTGCGAAAGTATGTACAATACCGTTTTGCAGTAACACAAGCTGTTCTGTACGCCGTGCAAGCTGCGCCGTGCGCTCTCTTACCAATTCATCAATTTGCAGATGATTTTTGATACGGTTCAATAAGACGGGAACGGAGAAAGGTTTTAAAATAAAATCAACGGCACCCAGTTCAATACCGCGCGCTTCGCTGACAGGATCAGTGCAGCCGGTTAAAAATATCACAGGGATTTGTGAATATAAATCATTTGATTTTAATTTTTTCATCGCTTCAAAACCGGACATTTCAGGCATTTCGACATCCAATAAAATTAAATCCGGTTTAAATTTTCCCAAAGCGGCAAACATTTTTGCCGCTGATGTTAAAGATATTAAACGGTATTGATTTGACAGTACATCTTCCGCTGTAGTAAGGTTGGTTGTATTATCATCAACCAGAAAAATAATTTTTTTATTATTTGAACTAGTTTTCATTATTTACAAATTTATAACATAATATTTTAATTTTAGTCAATATATTCAATTTTAAATAAAAAAATAACAGCTTTTTTACCGGATAACAAAATAGGAATTTCTTTCTGTAATTTAAAACAAGAAGGCGCCGCTTTTAGCAGTTGATCATCATTCGCATACAACAATACTGCCCTACCGCCGTTTTTAAGCAGTCTTTTAAAAACATCAAACATCTTAACAAGAAAATCATTTTGTTCATTTTTCTCTTTTCTTTGTTCTTCAGAAACGCCGAAATGCCCCCACGGAGGGTCGGTAATAATCACATCTATACTTTTTTCTTCGATTTTTTCAAGCAGTTCGCGGAAATCACAATTATATAAGGTAAACCCGTCTTTTTTACTAAACCTCTGTGCGGAAAAAAGAGCGGCTTCCTTGTCGTTCTCACAAGCGAGAAATTTTGTTACGTGAAAATGTTTTAAGGCCTCTTGCGGGATTGAACCGTAACCGCAGAAAGGATCAAGGGCTGTATCGCTGTGTGTTATATTTGCTATGCGGCATAAAGCCCACGCTAAAGGCGGCGGAAGTTCTCCTTTATGCAGCGTTTTTTCCCAGGAAGAACGCAAGGTCAGGCGTTTCATAAAAACAGAAAAATTACCGCCTGCCGCGCTATTCTCTTTTCCCTCTTCATTTCGGTATAAAAACCAAAACTCAGTATCAGGCAAACTTCGGTTAACTTTTAAACCGGAAAGTTTTGTTATATATTTTTCAACATCTACTCTTAGCTGTGAATCAATTGATGAAGGAATGTTTTCATTGGAAACAACTATCCTGAAAGATTTAAAATTTTTACTGTTATTTACGATCACTTCTTTATTAAAATTACCGTCATTATTAATAAATCTTTCTATATGCTTTTCTAAAACTTTTACACCATGCGCGGTTCTTTGGAAACGCTGTTTGATAGAAACGCCCTTCTGATCTTCCATAATATTTATTACAGAGAAAATATTATTAAAACAAAAAAAGTTAAGTTTATCGTAACTTGTCTCTGTCTCAAAAAGAACAGCGCCGTCAAGAAGTTTATTAATTTTTACATCGGGTAATCGTTCTTTAATTACATCCGCAATCAAATTCTGCAAGCCGGGAATAAATACCGCATAAAACAAATTCGTCATATTTAAATTTGTTGTTCTCTGTTCATTGTTAACTGTTATCTGACATCAACTGCATCCCGTAGTATTTGCACAGGTATCGCACTTCATGCAGGTTCCGTTTCTAACTAAAGTGAAAGAACCGCATGTAGGGCACGGATCGCCTTCGTAACCTTTAATACGCGCTTCAATTATTTTTATCACTTCGTTTTCCTGCGGATAATTTTCCCTTTTAATATAATCCTGCTCATGAGTAAAATCCCCGGGCGTTTTTTCATGCCCTGTCATCACCATGGTTTGCGGGCGGAAATCTTCGAGCGGCAATTCACGTGTAAAACCGCCTTGAGAAAAATCCTGCGGATTTTTCCCGGCAATATTTCTTTCAAACGCTTTTGGAGCGATACCGCCAAAAGAAGAATCCCCTCCCGGCCTTCTTTCAGGCTGCTTTCCTCCTGAAAGCGGAGGTGTTAATGGAACTGTAGCATTCGGTCTTAAGCCTGTACTCGGCGGTTTTTCTTTTGTCTTTGGATTTGTCGCGTCAGCCTCGCTCTTTGTTGTTGTAGCAAGAAGGTCTTCCGGTTTAACTTGCCCTAAATCGCTGCGTTTTAAATAACTGATCGCAAGATCGCGGAAAACATAATCAATTACGCTTGTCGCCATTTTCACATAATCATGGCCTTGCACTATCCCGTTAGGCTCAAACCTGCTGAATGTAAAGGCATCAACATATTCTTCTAAAGGGACACCGTATTGAAGCCCTAAAGAAACTGTAATTGCAAAACTATTTAATAGGCTTCTGAATGCGGAGCCTTCTTTTTGCATATCAAGAAAAATTTCACCGAGGCTTCCGTCTTCAAATTCGCCTGTTCTTATAAAAATCGAATGCCCGCCTATTTTCGCTTTTTGAGTATAACCCATTCTGCGATTCGGCAGAGGTTTGCGCAAACCTCTAATATTTGTGGATTTTCTTTGATGTTCCTGCGCGACAGGTGCAAGTTCCAATCCTTTTTCAACTTTTAAAATAGTGTCGGCTAGAGGGTCTGTGCCGGGCGCGAAAGTATTTAAAGGCTGAGATAATTTTGAGCCGTCACGGTAAAGCGCGACAGCTTTCAGCCCGTTTTTCCACGAGAGCATGTATGCGCCTTTTACATCATCATAGTTTGCCGAGTTAGGCATATTGATTGTTTTTGAAATCGCCCCGGAAATAAAAGGCTGTACAGCCGCCATCATGCCGATATGCGCTGTCCACGAAATTGATCTTTTTCCCTTTTTGCCTGAAGGGGCGGCAGTATCAAAAACAGAATAGTGTTCTTTTTTTAAACCGGGAGCGCCTTCAAGCCCCATCGTACCGCAGATATATAATTCAGCGTCTTCAATATCTTGATTGCCGAAACCGAGATGTTTAAGGAGGCTGAAACCTTGCAATGACCAAGTAGATTCTGGAATTTTAATTTCTTCTTCGACAAATTCTTTTCCCAATATATAAGGATTAAAAACAGCGTCAAGATTAAGAGCGGTTTTTACAGTTTCTTCAATTTTTACAATTACTTCCGGCGTAAAACCTTTTAATTTAAGAGTTTCATGATTGATAGCAGGAGCGCCGTTTAAAGTTTTCCTGCCCATTGCGTAAGAGGTAATTTCATCAATTGATTCTGATGAATAGCCGAGGTTTTCAAGAGCGGGAGGCACAGATTGATTTATTATCTTAAAATAGCCGCCTCCTGCAAGTTTTTTAAATTTAACAAGCGCGAAATCAGGTTCTATCCCTGTTGTATCGCAATCCATTAATAAACCGATAGTCCCTGTCGGTGCAATCGCTGTCACCTGCGCGTTTCTGAAACCGTAGGCCATCCCTAAATCAAGCGCTTTATCCCAAACAGCTTTTGCAGTTTCCAAAAGATAAGGCGGGCAATACACAGGATCGATCCCTCTTGGAATTGTGTTTAACGCTTCATATTCATTGGACGGGGCGTTATTTACAGCGCGTCTGTGATTGCGTATAACGCGCAGCATATTATCTGCGTTTTGCGCATAACACTCAAAAGAGCCGTGTTCTTTTGCCATAAGGGAGGACTGCACATACGCTTCTCCTGAAAGCAATGCTGAAAGAGCGCCCGCTACTGAGCGCCCTTCTTCTGAATCGTAAGCCAAACCCATGATCATTAAAAGCGTCCCTAAATTGGCGTAACCCAAGCCGAGAGTCCGGTATTGATAAGAAAGTTCCGCTATGCGAGGGGAGGGGAACTGCGCCATTACTACAGAAATTTCCAAAATCGTTGTCCAAATATCAATCGCATGAAGATATCCGTCAACATTAAAAGTTTTATTTTTATTGTCGTATAATGAAGCGAGATTAATTGAAGCGAGGTTGCATGCGGTATCGTCTAAAAACATATATTCGGAACAAGGGTTTGATGCGCGTATCTCGCCGCCTGCAGGGCAGGTATGCCAATCATTAATTGTTGTGTGATATTGAAGACCGGGATCGGCGCACTGCCAGCTTGTCTTTGCAATATCAGTCCAAAGTTTACGCGCTTTGATTGTCTTTATAGGCATTCCGTTTGTTCGGCTTTTAAGTTCCCAATCAGCGTCATTTAATACAGCTCTCATAAAATCGTCCGTTAGACGCAAACTGTTATTAGAACTTTGCCCGGACACGGTATTATATGCTTCATCATCCCATGCCGTTGAATATTGCGCAGTAGTTACATCCTCATCTCCCTGTTCAAGACGGCGAAGCTGTTGATACAAATAAGACGGGGGAATTTTATCGCCTAAGGCGGCGCGTAAGGCGGCTGCAAGTTCATGGTTTTTCTCGGCGTTAAATTTATCATCCTCAGGGCCGCGGAAACCGGAAAGAGCGCGTTTAATCACATCAATATGTTTTTTTAAAACAAGAGAGCCTGTCACCATCGATGCGACTTTCTGCTCTTCGCCCGCTTTCCAGCCGATATATTTTTCTACATCAGGATGATCGATATCGAGTGTGACCATCTTTGCCGCCCTGCGTGTCGTGCCCCCTGATTTAATCGCCGACGCTGACCTGTCCCCTACTTTAAGAAACGATAAAAGCCCGGACGAAACCCCTCCTCCTGAAAGTGTTTCGTTTATCCCGCGTATGCGTGAAAAATTAGAGCCGGTACCGGAGCCGTATTTAAAAAGCCTTGCCTCTCTTGTCCAAAGATCCATGATGCCGCCTTCGTTTACAAGATCATCTTCGATAGAAAGGATAAAACACGCATGGGGCTGAGGGCGTTTGTAAGAACTCTCAGATTTTACAACTTTGTTAATTTTAGTATCGTAATAAAAATGCCCCTGGGCGGGCCCGTCAATTCCATACACCGAGAAAAGCCCGGTATTAAACCACTGGGGGCTGTTGGGGGCCGCAAGCTGATGGGCAAGCATATAGCAGGTTTCATCATAAAAAGCGTTCTCGTCTTCTTCGGTATCAAAATAATTATTCTGCCTGCCCCAATCAAGCCAGGTATAGGCGAGGCGGTGGAAAACCTGGCGCGCGTCATGCTCGGCGCCGTCTTCTGGAAGGCTGTTCCCCGGATCATTATCTGCTAACTGGGTATTAGCCCTGTTTTTCCATTCGTAGATTTTTTCTTTGGGGACTCCCGCTTTGCGAAAATACTTTTGCGCGATTATATCCGCGGCAATCTGACTCCAGTAAGAAGGCACAATGACTGTGTCTTCAGAAAAAATAGCCTTGCCGTTAGGGTTGCGGATTTCGCTTTTGCGCCTTTCCCAAACAATATCATAATACGGACCGCTCATACGGTCGGTGAAAAAACGGTTTACTTTCATTCCCCAAATCCTTTTAAATAAATTTTACAAATTCTTGAATTTTGTCAAAAACGATCTTCAGGCGATATACCACACAGATAGCGTTGTAGGAGCTAGTGTACACCATATACAGCGTAGTTGGCAATAGACAAACAAATATTTAAATAAAAAAGTTTTAAAAAAAAGGTATTAAAAAAGGCCGAATTTACCGGAATTTTTCGAAATTTCATTGATTTTCATTGAACCGCTTGCCTGTTTTTTTGCTCATCTGTATCATAAGTAAGATTATGGAACTGACACCGGTAACAAAGGCTTCCCTTAAAAAAGGGGCAAAAATTCTCTTGGAAGGCGGTCTTGTAGCGTTTCCGACAGAAACTGTCTACGGTCTTGGAGCAGACGCTTTTAACCCGGCAGCTCTTGCGAAGGTGTTTGAAGTAAAAGGCCGCCCCCGTTTTGATCCATTAATAATCCATATCGCCGATCTTAAAACCCTGGAAAAGACCACCAACCTTTCCAAATTAAATGATGAAGCAAGGAGAAAGCTTTTTACTCTGGCAGAAAATTTATGGCCTGGACCTCTTTCCATAATTTTACCGAAAAATGAAAAAATACCTGGCATCGCTACAGCAGGCTTACCGACAGCGGCAATACGCTTTCCCGGCGACAGTACAGCCCTTGAGTTGATCTCTCTATCAAGCGGGGCGGTCGCGGCACCAAGCGCCAACCCCTTCGGTTCATTAAGCCCGACAAAAGCCGAGCATGTACGGGATAAGTTAGGCAATAAGCTTGATATGATACTTGACGGCGGCCCTGCGAAGATAGGGGTCGAATCGACTGTGCTTGATATAAGCGGTAAGGAAATAAAAATACTCCGTCCCGGCGGCACGCCCAAAGAAGCGATTGAAAAACTAATCGGCGCTGTGCAGTCTTATAATGAGAATGATAACTCTAACGCCCCCTCTTCGCCAGGTCAATTGAAGAGCCATTACGCTCCCGGAAAAACGCTTTCGGTATTTAACAGAGAGGAAATTATTAAAAAGCCATATAAAGAAGGTGAGGCATTTCTCTTTTTTGATGAGAGTGCAAAAGACGCCTGGCTGGAACTGCAACCCCACCCTGCCGCCGTCTTCAAGGTATTAGCAAAAAACGGGCAAATGGCGGAAGCCGCTTCCCGGCTTTTTGATATCCTCCACGAGTTAGACAATGATGAAAGCCTTACGCACATCATCGCGCAGTTAGCGCCGGATCAAGGGCTGGGAGAAGCGATCAATGACCGTTTACTTAGAGGGTCGCAAAAGTAATTCGTAAAATGCGATAACAATCAGAGCATGTCAACTGTTTATTTTGTTAATTCAATTTCCTGCCCTGCTTCGATAATCAATCTGTTTGGAGCTGTAAACCTCTCTGCAATTTCCCTGTCAAACAGTGATCTCGGATTTGTGTGCATAGGGACATTAACCTTCGCGCCGATAATTACCGCACATTCGGAAGCTTCTTCGACATTCATATTGTAAATACCGTCACACGGAAGCAAGGCATAATCGATCTTTTTTGACGGAAAGGAACTCATTTGCTCTGTCTTCGATGTATCGCCTGCATGATACAATTTAATGCCGTTAATAGTAATTATATATCCTACGCATACACTCGGATCATGATTGGCGTTAGCCGCCATAACAGCTTCAATCTTTATTCCTTTAATGTTAAAAGTCTTATGCTTCCCGCCTTCCAAAGCTTCAACATTTGATATAATAACGCAACCGTCTTTCTGTGTAACCAAATTGATTTGATTATGATCGCGGTGCTGATGTGTAATAAGAATAATATCAGCAGGCACATCATAACCTTCACCTGCATAGGGATCGATGTAAATCACAGTACCGTCATTCGCGGTAAGCCTGTAACTTGCATGCCCCTGATATAAAAGTTTCGCTGTTTGCGCTGTACTGCAACCGGTTGCCATTAATACCGGTAACATGGAAAAAAATAAACCTGTCGTTAGTTTCATTTTGGTCTCCTTTAAATTTTTAAAAATTAAAAATGAACATTTTAAATCTTTTTAAACTATATCGTTTTTACATTAAATAGTATATAATAAAATAGTGTAATAATATTATAAAGGCACATAAATGAATTTCCTTGAAATAACACTCATTGCAATCGGGCTTTCAATGGACGCTTTTGCCGTCTCTGTCACCCTCGGCTTATCAGTACAAAAACTGTCATATAAAGAATATTTAATCCCGGGGCTTTACTTCGGTTTTTTTCAAGCTTTGATGCCCTTGATAGGTTATTTCGCAGGCACTTTATTCTCAGAAAAAATTCAAGCCTTTGAGCATTGGATTGCTTTCGGCTTATTGAGCATTATAGGCGCAAATATGATAAGAGAGAGCTTTTCAAAAAATGAAGAAACGCATGATGAAAACAAATTTAAATTTTTAAATATGCTGCTGCTTGCAATTGCGACAAGTATAGACGCTTTAGCGGTGGGTGTAACTTTTGCGTTTTTTAAAATTAATATTTTTATAGCAATTGCGATAATCGGTTTTACAACATTCTGTATATCAATTGGCGGGGTAAAAATAGGAAACATATTCGGAAGCAGGTTTAAATCAAAAGCGGAACTGGCAGGAGGGATCATCCTTGTCGGTTTAGGGATAAAAATTCTTATCGAACATCTTTTCTTAAAATAAAAATGTTTAAGATACCACGGATTAAAATTATTAATAATCCGTGGATTATTTCAACAACGATTATGTTCTACTTATCTTTTTCTTCTTTCCTTTCAGGTAATACTTTGTTAAGAATAATACCGATAACTGCGGCGGCTGCAATGGAAGAGAATGTAAAAATATTATTTGGGTATGATTGGGTTGCTTGATCAAAGAAAGTGCCGATTTCAGATCCGCTTCCCGCTCTTCCGCCAAGACCGATTACAAGAACAACAGCGGCAATGAAAAGATTTCTGGGTTGCGTAAAATCTACTTGTTTTTCAACTAAGGTGCGTACACCGACAGATGCAATCATGCCGAACAAAACAATGGAGATGCCGCCTATTACAGGTACCGGAATAGTAGCGATAATCGCGCTAAGTTTCGGGACAACGCTTAATAAAATTGCGAAACAAGCTGCTATGCGCATAACAACAGGATTGTAAACACGGGTAAGAACTAAAACGCCTGTGTTTTCAGAATAAGTGGTATTCGCAGGACCGCCGAACATTGCGGAGATACATGAAGCAAGACCGTCTCCTAAAAGCGTGCGGTGAAGACCTGGTGATTTGAAAAAATCCTTATTACAAGTGGATTTCAATACGACAACATCGCCGATATGTTCTACCACTGTGGCAATCGCAACAGGGGCGACTATCAATATTGCATTGATATTAAATTTCGCAAGAGTAAATGAAGGTAAGCCGAACCATGCCGCTTCTTTAACAGGGGTAAAATCAACATTTCCCGTTATTAGCGCGACTATATAACCTATTGTAAGCCCGCATAAAACAGGCAGCACTCTTAAAAAACCTTTCATAAAAACGGCGACTGCCGCCATAATAACAAAAGGAACAAGGGCGAGCAGCCAATTTGATGAAGCGTTGTTAACCGCTACAGGCGCAAGTACTAAACCGATAATGATAATGATCGGGCCTGTTACTACGGGAGGGAAAAAACTCATTATTTTTTCCGAGCCGAAAATACCGACCAGCAACGAGAACAGAAGGTAAACCAAACCCGCAATTACAATGCCTCCCAAAGCGTAAGGCATACCGAATTGGGCAGATACGGCAATGATTGGCGGGATAAACGCGAAAGATGAGCCTAAAAATATAGGTATTTTACCCTGTGTGATAAGGTGAAAAACCAATGTGCACGCGCCTGCCATAAATAATGCGACCGAAATATCCAACCCTGTAATGATTGGAACAAGTACGGTTGCGCCGAACATGGTAAACATATGCTGCAATCCAAGTACAGATTTTTTACCAATTGTTAAATCGTCTTCATACTTCTCAAAAATAGTCATTATTGTTCCTCCTCTCTTATTTTATCAATTATCTTATTATTATGGCTAGTAAGTGCGAAAGAAATATCCTCTACTTCTTCACCTTAACTTTAATATCACCTAACAAAATATTTCCCATTAAAATCAATTTTTTCCTGCTGCCGCAAACCTTGTTTGTGCTATTATTTTCCGGGATCGATACATCGGATAAAATAGTCATAGTTTTATTAATTACTTCAACAGTATCGGGAATTTGTATTGTAACACTTCCCAGCAGTACGATAAAATTTAAAACAGTTTCATTATTTAACAAATCTTCTTCTGTAATAATTATTTTATATTCAGATAAAATATTAGTAAAATTTCCGCTTGTAATTGCACCTGTTATTTTTCTTGAAGATAATAATGTTAAATGATCTCTGGAATTAGTATCCGAAAAACCTGTATTATCAGACATATTTGTTTGTTGAGCATTTTTATTATCAGCTCTTTTGTCTTGTGTATTATATGCATTAACAATTGTTTCCAAAATCTGCAATTCTTTTTCGGTTTCAATATTCTGGCTGTATTTAATCAATCTTTCATATTCTTCCATTGAGATTTGATTCAATGAATATTGAGTTGACAATTTATCAACGATTTTTTCTTTTCTGTCTTCTATTGTTATGATTGAATTTTCCATTTCTATTCCTGATATTAATTTAAAAAAATGTCTTACTATTAAAATTTTTATTTTAATAGTAAGACATATGGGCGGTACAAGACTCGAACTTGTGACCCTTAGCGTGTCGAGCTAATACTCTAACCAACTGAGCTAACCGCCCGTACAATTTAACAATAACGGTTAATACAATATAGATTAAGGTGTAAGAAGTGTCAATAATAATAGAACAATTTTCAAGATAGTAGCACTTAGATTTTTCTTCAACTTTTATAAAAAATTAATTAAATCAAGATATTGGAAGTTTTTTAATTTAAATTTTAACTGACCGTTAAAACTGATTAATTCTAACGGTCAGATATGCGGGAAATTTTTTATAAAAAGAAACTTATTTTACACGTTCACGGATAGCGACATTTACTTCGATTTTGCCGTTCTCTCCGAGTTCCATCGGTACAATAAGAGCTTCCACTTCTCCGAGATTGGTGGAAACTTCCATATTATCACCTGTAAAGAGAGCCGGAGGGGTAAGGTCAAATTTAAAGCCGAGTTCATGCAATTTTGTTACAGCCTGTGCTGTAATCATGTTTGCAAGTTCCTGGATAGTTGCTTTACCAAGTTCGTCAAGAGTTGTGAATTGTTCGCCATTCATCGCCCCTGCTACATGTAAAGCGGTATCTTTTGTCATATCAAAAAGAACGCGCCCTTCAACATCACCTGCAAGCCCTACAAGAGCAGCTACACCCATTATCGACATTGAAGTCGGTTTCAGGTAAATTTCCCCGCGTTTAACATTTACATTCAACACCTCTTTCAGCACACTAAATGCAGATTCTACAAAGGGGTTGATATATTCAACTCTCATAATTCACTCCTTACAATTTTTTTTGCACAAACCGCTAAAGCGGCGTTTTTTCCTAAACAGAATGTATATAAGCTGAAATCGGATCATCGGCAATTGACTGCCAAATAACTCCGTCAAGCTCTTCATTCCTTCCCAAAATAATAATCCCACGATCTTTCAGTTTCTCAGAAAAATCTGAAATCATTTTCTCCTGATCGCTTTCCGGCATGAATGAAATAACATCCCTGATAAGAATAATATCCAAATCAGGAAGCGGATTTTCATGTGATACATCATGGAACTCAAAAACAATCGCGTCCTTGATGGTTTGATCAAATGAATACCCGTTCTGCCCGCGTACCATATAAGCCCTGCAATAATCCGGCACATCTTCCATATCGAATACCATATTCGGTGCGGCGGAAACTGCCATTATATCATTGTCATTTGCCCAAATTTTTATACGGGCTCCAGGATACTTTGACTTAAGTATACACGCAAATGAATAAGTTTCATAGCCCTTTCCGCAACCGATATTCCATACATTGAGATTTGCCGGAGAATTTTCAGGTAATATTTTTTTAATAGAATGAGCGTATGCTTCCGACCAGAATTCGCCTGAACTCGGAGAATAGAAGGAATCAAGGAATTCATCCGCTTCGCTCGCGCTTCTAATTTGCAGCGCCTCATCATTTCGACCTATTCCCCATTCAGCGAAACGTTTTTGCAGCCATTTTGCATTTAACTTGGTGACAACAAAGCGCCGTAAAGCTGAAAGGCTTTCTTGAATGAACCCGATAGCCGTATCTGCCGCTGATTTTTGCGCCGGATCTGCTGACGGAGGCGGGACAAAAAATTCGCCTCCCTCTGCTACGCCTGAACGCGATTTTTTATCATCATCGCTTACTGTAAATATACGGATTACATCAAGGATGATATAAAGGTCGCCTGCTTTTTCTACAACACCGCTTATGTACTTAATATTGATATCGCCGAAAATAGGGTGCGGCGGTTGTATAGATTCTTTATTAATACCGACAACTTTATCAATCTTATCTACAATTGTTCCATACACCTGATCATTAATATGAAGGATAAGCATATTTTCAAGATTATCTTTCTTATGATCCATAGGTAAATGGAAAAATTGACGTAAATCGATAATAGGGATAATATCACCGCGTAGGTTATAAACACCGCGGACATAAGAAGCGGCGTTAGGAACATAAGTAAATTTGTCAGCTTTTGCAATTTCCTTAACATTCATAATATCTACACCGTAATCTTTACCGGAAAGAGAGAAAGTGACCATTTTAAAATTGACATTATCTACTCTTTCTTTTTGTTCCTGTAAATCGGCGTTTACCTGAGCAAGATCCTTTATTACTGCTGCCATACTAACCTACCGTGTGGATGCTTCGCGGATTCGGCGCTGTTCCATTTCTTTCTTTAATCCTAAATCAAGTAGCTGGCTGACATCAATAATAAGAGATACCGATCCGTCTCCTAATATTGAAGCTCCGGCAATCCCCGGAGAATTAGTAAATTGATCCCTTAAAGGTTTAATTACTACATCTTCTTCACCGATCAGGCTGTCTACCATGAAACCCATCTTCTTCTCTGCTGTTCCTACAATTACTATGAAGTGATATTCCTGTTGTTCTTCCGTTTTTATACCGAACAGGCGGTTAAGACGCAGAAGCGAAATAACGTCACTGCGGATATTGAAAACTTCATAGTTATCAATCTTTTTAATCTCTTCAGGTTTGATGCGTAAACTTTCGATAACCGAGGTAATCGGGATAGAATAGATTTCCGGTCCGACCCTGACAAGCAAACCTTGAATAATAGCCAATGTAAGAGGCAGTTTAATTATAAATTTTGTCCCTTTACCGCGTTCAGAGTTGACGGTAACTGTCCCGTTAAGAGCGTCGATCTGGCGGCGCACTACGTCAAGACCTACACCGCGCCCGGAAATTGCGGTAATTGACTTTGCTGTTGAGAAACCGGGTTCGAAGATTAAATTAAATGCTTCTACATCTGTCAGCAATTTATTAGGGCTGATAATCCCGCGTTCTACCGCTTTCGATTTTACAGCTTCTACATCGATACCTTTACCGTCATCACCGATTTCAATAACTATCATGTTACCTTCATTAGCGGCTTTAAGGAGTACCTGGCCTTCTTCGGGTTTACCGGCGGCGCGGCGGGCTTCAGCAGATTCAATACCATGGTCGATTGAGTTTCGCACCGAGTGCATGATTGGATCAAGAAGATCATCGACAACGGTTTTATCAAGTTCTGTGTCTTCACCTTCAATAACCAAGTTGATTTTTTTACCAAGCGATTTTGAAAGGTCGCGTACAAGGCGCGGGAAACGGCTGAATATCTGGCTGATCGGAACCATGCGGATGCGCATTACGCCTTCTTGCAGTTCCCCTGTGATCCTTCCCAGATTCTGAGAAGTGGAACGGAATTTTGCCATATTGCCCTTGAAAGACGTTTCAAAACCGTCAAAGAGCGTGAATATATCACCGTAGGTTTCGTTTATATCCTTGCGTACATCTTTTATAGACTTACCTTCTTGAATATTTTCCAGAAAATTGGGAAGACTGTCAAAAAGGTTTTTTATTTTATCCCTGTATTGGTTTTCAATTTCACGAAGCTGGGTTGTAAGAAGGTTAAACTGCATATTGATCTGATTGAAAGTCGCTTTTGTAATAACCGTTTCTGATACAAGGTTCAATAAATCGTCAATACGTTTTGAATCTACACGTAAAATTGATCCGGCTTCTTTACCCGCTTTCTTTGCATCTTCGGAACTCGCTGCGCTTGGCTTTGCAGGAGCCGCACTTGGTGCGGGGGCGGCTGCTTGTGCAGGCGCTGCCGGTGCTGCCGGCGCAGGTTTCGCTGCAGGCTTCGGCGCGGCTGCAACAGGCGCTGCCGGTTTTGCACCCGGTGTAAGATCTGATAAATTATATACTTCAGCTTTTAAACTAACATCCGGTATGATAACGGCTTTTCTAATTGCCTCTTTATCTGACTTAGATGCAATGAAATAATCTACTGTCGGGAAAAAGTTATCAGCATAGAGCTGTTCGAAATCAGGATTTGTTTTAAGAACTGTCCCGTAACTTTTTAAAGCGGCATAAACTTGAATACCTCCGACTGTATTCATCAAGCTGGACTCATCAAAACTAACAGAAACTTTATAGATAGGAAGATCACCGTCTACAGATTGTTTTAATTCCGCGATTTCACTCTCGCTAAGACCGGAAGAAGCCGCTTTTGGAGCCGGTGCCGGAGGGGGGGCGGCTTTTACAGGAGGAGCACTTTTTGCCGGTGCGCCTTTTGGACCTTTCTGACCGCTTGGAAGCAATGTTCTTAATTTGGATTCAATTTGTGAAGTATCTTCTTTGTAAACAGAACCTTCCATCCTTTTATCAAGCATTTCTTTGATTACATCGATAGCTTGAAGTAAGGCATCTACAACATCACCATTTACAGATATTTGGTCTGACCGGATAGCGTCAAAAACATCCTCAACAAGATGGGTGAAGTGTGAAAGTTCCATCATTTCCACGGTTGCAGATCCGCCTTTGAGCGTATGAGCAGCACGGAAAATCTCGTCCACAGCGTCTTTATTGGCGCCCTCGTTTTCAAGAACTAATACATTTTGTTCCATCTGGTCCACCTGCATTTGCGCTTCACTGAAAAAGTCCTTGAGCAGTTCTTCATTATTGGGATCAAGATAATCACTCATATTATCTATAATCTTACATAAATGCTATAAAGTCAAGAAAAGAATTTCATAAAATAAGAAAATTTCACTCTATAATTCAAAAATTAAACCATGATAAACCCCCGGAAAGAAGTTTATAGTATATTTGCTTTTAACCAAGAAAAGTGTTAAAATAGTGATATGAAGCGGTTATTTCTTCATTTTTTACCGGTAATGTTCCTAATAGGCGGTTTAGGGCTTTCAGAAGCAGTGGAAATAGAATTAACCGGCGGTTTAAACACCTATTCTTTCAAAGCCCCTAGTGAAGAAAATTCAAAAAAAAATAATTTTTTATCTAATATTATAGGAAATTTCAGTGTCAAAGGCGATATTACCGGTTCTACTTCGTTTTACATGAATATAAACAGGGATAACATACAACATAACAGTTTAAACATCAGGTTTTCAACAAGATCTGACTTTTTTAAGTTCGAATTCGGTCCATTTTTCGGACTTTCCGATGATAATAAGTTTGATATGGGTTTTTTAGGTTTAATTGAACTTACCTTTCCCGGAATAATCTTTTTTTCTTTCTCAGGAACCGCTACAATTAGCAGATCTTTCTCTTTTACAAGCGATAATTCAAGAGAATCGGTAGAAGCAAAGCTGGGATTTTGGCTGCCAATAGTTATTCCGTCTGTCACTTTTAATTTAAAAAATTATTCACAGGAAGCGATTACCAATAATTTAACCCGAATTTTTTTAAGTGCGGATTTTTACAGCAAGACCTCTCCTGTAACATTCCGTATTGATGCAGGTTATGAAATTCTGAAACAAATTATCACCGGGGAAGAAAATATAAAAAAACAAAACGCTGTTTTTACAGGTATTGAAATAATTATAAACATAGCCAAAGCCCGTATAATCGCAGGAGCGGAAATACCTTTTAATCTGCCTTTTAACAGTTCTCAAATTTCATATAAAGCCTACGCAGGTTTCGGATACAGTTTTAATTAATAAAACAGAAAACCTTTATCTTTTAATTGTTCTTTGCTATTTCCCCGCGTTCTTGTAAATCATCAAGTATCTGCGCATAGAACTTACTGTCGATTTTAAATTTAAGCCTATAGATTAAATAACTCGCCGCATAACAAAACATAGGGAAAATTAACATGGCGATTTTAATCATTAAAAGACCTTCTGATGTAACATCGGCGGATGATTGCGCCTCTTTGATCCCGGAGACGATTACAATAAAAGCAACTACGCCAGATCCGATTGCACCGCCCATTTTATTAATAAGAGGCTGGAGAGAGAATGAAATACTGTCGTTGCGTTTGCCTAATTTCCAATGACCGTAATCGACAGAGTCTGCCAGGAACATCAGCATTAAAAGCTGTACAAAAGCCTGACCGAAAAAAATTAACACTCCTGCAATACCGATGAAAATCATTGTAGTGACAGGAGCGAAAAAGAAAATTATATAACCTGTTGAAATAGAAATAATAGCTCCTGTATAAAGGGTTTTACGATCAAACTTTTTACTGAATAAGGGGAAAACAACAAGGGCTGTTAATTGCGATATCCCTAAAATCGCAGAAAAAATTCCAAACATTTCCTGTTCGCCGTAAACATATTTAAAATAATAAAGACCGAAGCCTGTCGTTGTCATATAACCGATCATAAAGAGCGACATGGAAATGGCGGTAAAAAATAATTGATCGTTTTTATAAATGATACGGACCAATTCGCTAATCGGAGTGCTTTGTTTTTTAGCGGCAACTATCCCTGTCTCTTTAACGCCGAAGATCGTGACACAAAGACCCATAGACATGAATACCGTTATGCAAATTGCAAAAAGAAAAAAACCGCTTTGCATAGAACCGAGTTTTTCACCCCATATTCTGGTTAAAGGTTCAATACCTACAACTACAAAAAATAAACCGATATTGGCAAAGATACGCGCAAGCGCTCCGATCTTTTCTCTTTCTTTTTGATCTACGCTTAAAACAGGAAGCATAGACCAATAAGAAATATCATGTGTTGTATAACTTATCCCCCACATAAAATAAAAAACCGCAAAAGTAATGATGTAAGCAGAACCGTGCAAACCGAAATCTGTAAAAAGAAGAACTGTAAAAATCGGAGAAGTTATCGCGCCTACAACAAGCCAAGGTTTAAATTTTCCCCAGCGTGTATTGGTATTATCAACGATAAAACCCATTAAAGGGTCTGTTAAAGCGTCAAAAATACGAGCGGCAAGAATAATCCCCGCTATCCACCACATTGTTTCTGTCGGAAGATTAATAACATCTGTAAGATAGAAAAGCAGAAACATACTGACAATGGCATATACCATATCCCTGCCGATAGTTCCTAAACCAAAAGTTATACGATTATTTGAGCTTGTTTGCATAAAGCTATTATATGTTAGCTGACGTTAATTAGCAATGATTAAATTATAATTATTTATTTTAACTTTTTAATGGTTTTATTGTGTATAAACTTGAACCGTAATCACCTAATAATCTTGTTTTATTATTATAATAAGATCCCATAAATTGATTGTTAAGTAAAATACCGGAAGCAAGAACATTCCCCCTACACTCATAAGATTCTACACAATCAATAAGAGCATAAAAACGGTTGACAGCGCGTAATATAAAACCGTCTGGATTAAGAGTTACAGGTAACAGATGTTTTACAAGGCTTCCGAATCGTTTTATATATAAGCGTTGCGGATGAGTTGTTACCTGATATTTAGTTTCACTGTCAAGACCGCTTATTCTAAGTGTATCAGGCTCCTCTCCGATACCTGCAAGCGTTTGAAAAAACCCGGCCATTACTTCGCTTTTACCGCGGCATATCCAAATTTTTTTATCAAGCGATTTACTTGGATCAGGTTTTACAGGTACAGGGACAGGCAGGCGTTCAAAAATTCCATATTGAAAAGTTTTTCTATGTTCTTTATAAAAAGCGATTTGATCTTTAATCTCGCGTTTTTCTATCGGGGATAAAAAACGTAAATCCATTTCATAACCGAGGCAGCCGAAACACGCGACATTGTAACGTGTGGAAAGAGGCGTGTCGCGCAAGGTCTGCTGGTGGGGGGCGTCTGAAACATGCGCGCCCATTGTTGATTGAGGATACAAATAGGAAAGACCGCCTTGAATATTAAGCCGCGAAATAGGGTCGGTGTTGTCAGATGTCCAAATCTGAGGGGAGAAGCAAAGCATACCAAGATCAAAACGGTTGCCGCCGGATGAGCATGATTCAAGGAGGATATGAGGCCTCGGATTAAAAATCCGTCTTAGTATATCGTAAAGGCCTAAAATATAGCGGTGAAAAAATTCACCCTGCGAAGAAATATGCGCTGACCAGAATTCGCTTATATGCCGGTTCATGTCCCATTTCACATAACTTGCGCCTGTATCATCAAGAACCTTGCTTACAGAAGTAACTATGTAATCACGGACATCCGGGTTGCAAAGATCCAGCACCATCTGATTTCGTCCGAATGTCGGTTTTTGATTAGCTTGGCTGACAGCCCAATCAGGATGGGTTCGGTAAAGATTTGAATCTTGATTTATCATTTCAGGTTCAAACCAAATACCGAAATCTAAGCCCAATTTTTTAATTTTTTTTGCGAATTTTCCTAATCCATGAGGGAATTTACGCTTGTTTACAGTATAATCGCCTAAACCTGCTTTATCATTATCTCGCCCTTCAAACCATCCGTCATCAAGAACAAAAAGTTCCATCCCGAGTTTTTTAGATAAGCGCGCCAAAGAAAATAATTTATTTTGATCATATTTAAAAAAACAAGGTTCCCATGAATTATAAAGAACCGGGCGATCTTTACCTTGCCATTGTTTATTTATTATATGATTGTTTACGAATGAATGAAAATTATTACTTAAACCGTTAAATCCTTTTTCGCTGAAAGTCATTACAGCTTCAGGTGTTTCAAAACTTTCACCGTTTTTTAATTTCCATTCAAAACAATGAGGGCTTATCCCTATCCCCACTCTAAGCAATTCATGGCTGTTTAATTCTGTAAACCCGTAATGATTTCCTGAATAAATAAGATTAAATCCGTACACCCTGCCGTGACTTTCTGATGTGTCATTTTCATAAAGAATAAAACCGGGATTGTGTTTATTACTGCTCGCGCCTGTCCTGCTCTCATTAACAAAAATACCAGGCTGTAAAAGACGGTCATGACGGTGTGCTTCTCTTGCCCAATCACCGTCAAAAGTGATCATACTAAAACCGGTATCCGGCATATCCAAAGACATACTCATTAAGCGGCGGATAACAAGAGGGGAATCATAATTATCAAGCACTACCCTTCTTGTAATTACATTGGCTTTTTCAAAAACTGTATAAATTAAAGTTAATGTTACATTACAGGCGGTGTCGCGTAAGCGTACTGAAAGAGAACTGCATTCTTCATTCGTACCATAAGAGCCGGGACAGTAAATTCCACCGGGTAATTCCTTCATGGGGACGATGCCTTGTATTAATTTATAATTTTCAAAAACAAAATCGTTGACAAAACCGCAGTCCGTATTGGTAACAGGCATCTTTAATTCAGCAGGTGAAAAGCGATAATCGCCTTTTCCGATCCCTGACCACTCAAGGCATATTGTATCAAGACAGTAAAGAGGATCGTCTTTATCATAAAGAACAGCGGATCCGGCTTGCGCTGTACGTTTAGGTGTAAGGGCAAACTCTGTTTGCGCGTCAATATTATCTGATGAAAGTTTCGTCCCGTAATAAATATGTTCAAGATGACCTTTCTTTGTTACATGAAAAATATATTCTGTATTTTCTGTTTGTAAACTGAATATATTATCTTTAACTATTATCATTACTTGTTTTGCTCCGATTCATTGTATGTTTGTAATGCGACAAATTCTTCATATATTTCTTTTGTTATACCTTTGTTTATTATCATAGCATTATAAAAACGCCCTGAGTTTTTTATACTTCGTTTTTGTGTTTGATAATCAACATGAACCAAACCGAAACGCGCGCTTTCCCCTTCGCACCATTCAAAATTATCAGTAAAACACCAATGATAATAACGTTCTACAGGGAGGCGGCTGTCAACAAGAGCTTTTAAATGATCGTAAATATAGCGGCTGCGGAAAGAATCGTTATTATCACAGGTTCCGTTTTCTGTAATATATATAGGTTTTTTTAACAGTTTATATAAATCAGCCGCACACATCGCGATACCTTGAGGATAAATTTCCCAGCCTAAATCATTATGAGGGCCATCTTTGCGCATTCCGTCCGCGAGAGATGACACAGTAGATCGCGTGTAGTAATTAAGACCTAAAAAATCAGCATAACAGCCTGATTTAATTTTAGCGTTTCTGACGAAGCGCGCGTATTTTTTTAATGGAAAAATAAAACGCCCTAAAAGACATGCATGTGTTAATGCATCTTGAAACATTCTTGAAACAAGACAGGCACATAAGCTATGCCAGAGATTAAATTTATTTTTAGGGACAAAAACACGCGCGTGATGCGCAAACCCAACTTTAGTATTTTTATAACCCATTTCATTTCTTAATTTATGAATCAAATTATAAGCGAGAACATGACAGGTTGCCATAATTGACTGCACTTTAATCGCTGTAAACATTGAACGCTTGCCGGGAGGGAATTCCCCGTTATTATATCCCATTACAGCAAAAACATTAGGTTCGTTAATCGTTACAAATTCATCCGCGAGATCGCTGAATTTTCGGATAACATATTCAACAAACCCAAGAAAAACGCTGATATTTTCAGGTTCTGCAAAGCCGCCGTCATTTTCAAACCACAAGGGGTTTGTAAAGTGATGAATCGTAAGAAGAGGTGAAATCTTTTTGCTTTTCAAATACTCTAACAAACGGCGGTACCATTTAACCGCTTCTTCATCATAAACGCCTTTTTCCGGTTCGATACGCGCCCATTCAATACTTAATCTGTATATTTTAATGTTCATATCGGACATCATATCGATATCTTCTTTCCATCGATTTAAATGATCATTCGCACGCGCGGGATTTGAACCGTCTTTTATATGCCCTTTTTGATGCCAATCGCTCCATGTGTGGAGAAAACCGCCGCCTTCGATTTGTGTTGCCGCTGAGGCTACACCTAAGGTAATATCAATATTCATATAAACATTATAACATAGAATTTATAAAATTATCGGAAATGTAAATTTTAAAAATTAAAATAAAATATGTTAATTTTAATTAATTAAAAAAATACATATGTTAAGAAAAAAGACAGTTTAAAATTTATAAAATGTAAAGAAAATAAAAATTATTCATCAAAAAAATCAATAAAATCACAAATTATTACTAATTGCTCATTACTTGTTATTCATTGTATACTTATCCAATGCCTACAACATTAACAGAAATCGATATCATTATACGTCTTTGCCTTGCTTTTCTGGCAGGCGGGATTATCGGGTTTGAACGTTCCAGCCGCAGGCAAGTTGCAGGTTTAAGAACGCACATTCTAATCTCTGTGGGGGCGGCCTGTCTTATGCTCCTTTCAATTTGGCTGCCGCAATATTTTAACTCAGGCGATCCGGGCAGAATTGCCGCGCAAGTGGTTGCAGGAATGGGTTTTCTGGGCGCAGGGGCGATAATCAAACTAGGCAACGATGTTAAAGGGCTTACAACAGCCGCATCATTGTGGGTAATAGCCGCAATCGGAATGGCGATAGGCGCAGGAATGTATATCGCGGCGGGGGTAACAGAAATTCTTGCGCTTGCAGCTCTTGTTTGGCTTAACAAGGTTGAAAGAAAAATCTTTCCTGATATCCGCAGTAAATTACTGGAAATACATTATAATCACAATAATGACCCTGACACAGATACCGCTTTGGAAATTTTTAAAAGTTTCGGAGTAAAAAACCAATCCATGAGTATAAATCAAGGAGCGGAAAACGGAAAAAAATCAAAGGTGCGTTTTCTTGTTAGCATTCTTGAAACAACAGATATTAACAAACTAGCAAAAGCGTTAAAAGCAAGCGGTGATATCGATCATGTAGAAATAAAGGAAAGATTTTGAAAAATAAACATCTATCTGTAACAGAACTTACAGAACAGATTAGAAGCTGCCTTGAAGGCTCTTTTTCTTTTATCAGTGTTGAAGGGGAAATCTCCAATTGCAGACCTGCAAGCTCAGGTCATCTTTATTTCAGCCTTAAAGATTCTAACGCAAAAATTGACGCCGTGATGTTTAAAAATAAAATGAGGTTATTAAACTTTGAACCTAAGGACGGGATGTTGGTTCGTGTAAAAGGAAGCCTTTCCGTTTACGCGCCGAGGGGGACCTATTCAATTGTTTGCGAAGAAATGGAAATTGCAGGGACAGGCGAAATCCTCGCCCTTCTTGAAAAAAGAAAACAAAAATTAGCCGCTCTAGGTCTTTTTGATGCAGAAAGAAAAAAGCCCTTGCCGCGTTACCCGTCAACAGTAGGAGTTATAAGTTCCCCGACAGGAGCCGCGGTAAGAGACATCCTTAATATTTTGACACGCCGCGCATCAAATTTAAAAGTAATAATCCTCCCGTCTCCTGTGCAAGGAGATGAAGCTGCATCTGTGATAACTGCAAGAATAAAACAAGCAAATTTATGGCAGAAACAAGGATACAAAATAGCGGATGTGTTAATCGTAGGAAGGGGCGGCGGCTCTCTTGAAGACCTTCTTCCCTTTTCTGACGAGCAAGTTGTCCGCGCTGTAGCAGAATCGGAAATCCCTGTAGTAAGCGCGGTGGGTCATGAAATTGACTGGGCGCTGAGCGATTTTGCTGCGGATTTACGCGCGCCGACTCCTTCTGCCGCCGCGGAACTTGTCAGCGAAAATTTAATCGGCATTACAGAGGAAATTAGAACAATAGCGCATAACATACATAACGCGATGAATGTACGCCTTGAAAAAGCGCGTCTCCTTTTAAAACCTTTTGATCCGCAGGATTTAGAATACCGCATACGCGCTATACTTCAGCCGCGCCTTATCCGCCTTGATGATGCAAAAGAAGGTTTAATTGATGCGATGTCAGAAAAGTGCGTAAATCTAAGAAACAAAATTGAACACACAAGAGCTATTTTAAATGCCGCAAGCCCCTTATCTGCAATGGAAAAAGGATTTTCTATAGTAACAGACAGTAAGGGCAAAACGATCCTTGATGCGGCTAAAGTACAAAAAGGAGAGCATCTTTTAATAAGACCTCTAAAAGGAACGATAAACACAATAGTGGAAAATACAGGAGATTAAAATGGCAAAGAAAACACAGCCTGCCAAAAGCAGCGGTATGAAAAATTTTGAAGAAAGGCTTAGCCGGCTTGAAAAGTTAGGTGAAACGATCCGTAAAACCGATATACCTCTGGAAGAAGCTCTAGCCGCTTTTGAAGAAGGCATACGCCTAGCGCGTACTTTAGAAAGCGATCTTGAAAAAATAGAAAACCGCATTGAAATATTGATGAACGGAACAGAAGTGACGGCGGAAGAACCGCCTGAACTTGAACTTTTTGATGACGGAGAATAAGCCAAATTTGGAAACTATAAAGCGTATCAAAATATTACCTCCCGAAGAAGCAAGACGCATTGCGGCAGGCGAAGTAATCGACCGCCCTGCAGCCCTTGTCAGGGAATTTCTTGACAATGCTATAGACGCGCAGTCTTTAAACATAGAAATTTCTATCGAAGAAGGCGGTTGTAAAAAAGTTGAAATATCTGATGACGGTACAGGAATGAACCGCGAAGATTTAGAATTATGTCATCTAACGCACGCGACAAGTAAAATAAGAGGGCTTGACGATCTTGACACCTCTGTCACCTTAGGTTTTCGCGGTGAAGCGCTCGCCGCTTCTTGCGCCGTCTCACGCTTACACATAATCACAAGCATGGACGGCAGAGAAGCATGGGGTTTAGAAACAGGCCCCGGAGACAGTTTCCCTCCAAAGATTGAACAAACACGCAGGACAAAAGGGACAACAATAAGAGCGTTAAATCTTTTTGAAAGCATCCCCGCGCGAAAACGTTTTTTAAAAAGAGAAGGAAGCGAAGCGGTGCTTTGCAGACAGGCTTTTATTGATAAGGCATTAGCTTTTAATTCAATCAATTTCCGTTATCTGCAAGACGGGAAATTAAAAGATTTTTTACCGGTTGTCGCGACAAAAAAAGAACGTTTTGCAGGTATCTTATTGCAAACCGGGGAACAAGATTTTCTACACGAAATAAATATTACAGGAAACGGCTTTACCGCAACGGTGGTAATAGGCGGGCCTGAACTTTTCAGAAATGACAGGCGTCTTATTTATATTTTTGCAAACGGCAGAAGGGTTCAGGATTATGCTTTGGTTCAGGCGGTAGAATACGGCTCTCAAGGATGGTTTCCAAACGGCACGCATCCTATCGGGGCTGTGTATATCGAGATTGATCCATCGCTTGCAGATTTTAACATCCACCCTGCAAAACGCGAAGTCCGCTTCCGCGATCCGGGCGCAATCCACCATGCAATCTCAGGCGGAGTAAAAAACTTTTTTCATAGTTTGTTTCTTAGAGCGCCGCAAACTTACAGCGAAGATAGAGACTTGAAGGAAGGAACTCGGGACTTGGGACTCGGAACTCAGAATATTGAAGAAATAGATTCAAGAAAAAAAAATGTTAATACATATTCTCAGCCATTTTTCTCCAGTCCCCAGTCTCCAGTCCCTAGTCCCAATCTCAGTGCTATCCGAGAGCAATTCAGTAAAATAAATTCATATACAAATGAAACGCCTCCGGTGTACGGAGAAGTACGTTACGCGGGAAAAATATTCTCTCTTTTTATTTTAATCGAATGGGGGAATAAACTTTATATAATCGATCAACATGCCGCTCATGAGCGTATCCTTTACAACCGTTTTCTTGAAGAGGAGATTCCAAAACAAGAACTGCTTGCGCCTATTCCTTTTTATACAGAAAGTAATGATGAAGATGCGTTTCTTGAATCAAAACGTGAGGAACTATCGCGTCTTGGAATTGATATAGAAAAAGAAAAAGACGGTTCTAACAATACTTGCTGGCGTATAGAAGCATTGCCGTCAGACTGGCGTTTAAAAGACTCTGATACAGTGAAAGAAATACTTGAACTGCGGACAGCCGGGGAAAACATGGCAAAAAGATGGGTTGCAACTATTTGCTGCAAAGCTGCAATCAAAGACGGCGATTACCTTGATGATGAGACTGCATTTACACTAGGCAAGGAAGCTCTTAATCTTCCTGATCCGCATTGCCCTCATGGCAGACCTATTTGGACGGAAATAAGCAGGGAAGCTTTGTTTAAAGCGGTTAGAAGGGAATAATTTCTATAAAACCACTATTTTCTGCGCGATAAGTTTCGCTAAATGAAAACGCGATTCTAAATCTATAAAACTGTTTCCGTCTATAAATGTTTGAAATTCCGCTACAAATGATTCCGGAAGGATAGGCAATTCGCACACTTGGTTATAATATGCACGATGGGACGGTTCAAACTTTTTATTTATACAAAAAAGAGTTAAGCAGGCGGTTTTAATAAAACCTGCCGAAGCGATTAAATAATGAAATTTATCATTTTGATAACATGAGGCACCCAAATCCGATAAAAAATGTTCCATTTTTAATTGTACTGTGCTTCGCATTTCGTTCCAGAAATTATTATTAAAATTTTCCAGTAATTTTCTAACTTCATGTATCCAGTTGGAACGAGAAAAAATTATGTCGCAATTTGCAAGACGATAAAAACCGTAAGTTCCTGAATCTTTTATTAACCATAACATTTCATGTTTGGCGTAAGCAATATTTACTATTTCATTAATTTTTTCTGTTTTTTTAAATTCAAGCCTAACAGGAATATCTCCGATTAAAAAACGATCTTTTTCACCCTGGCTTGCGCTTTCAAAAAACATAACATCTTTACCGTATAAAATACAGCGCTCTTCCGGATTGGGGATTGGGGAAGAATAAAAAACATCAAGGATAAGCGCGAAATACGGATCAAGGATATCCGGCAAGGCAGCTTCATTTAATGTTATACATTCTACACCGGCCCAAGATGAGAGGATTTCTGTAAATCTCTCGACTAATAATTTTGTTTTATATTTCATAATGTTCTCCTGCCCGTATTATATTTAGTGTAACACAATTCTTGAAAAAAACAAGAAAAAAACATTAGCTGTTCCAGCAAAAATATCTTGACGATAAAGTTATAAATATGAAAAAATAATTGTAATGAAAAAGAATACTTTTCTTGTTTTAGTGCCTCACAGAGATATTAGACTAAAACTGAAAAAATACAGTGACAATCTGATAAAACAAGGGCTTTTAAATGTATACAATTTCCCTTTAATCGCTCCTCTTGCTCATCTTTCAGATGATTTAACAGCAGATGAATTAAAACAAAGTTCACAATTGCTTAGGTCTGCTATATCAGTTATGGAAGACGATAAAATAAACATAACAGAAACGGCTAATATTCCATTTCCTGTATCTTTAAAAGAAAAAAGTACAGTTCTTTACGGATATCGTATTGATTTAATATTAAAAACAGAAGATTTAACTTGTTTTTCAGATAAAATAATATCTTTATTTTCACCTTTAGTGATAGGCGCTTTTTTAAAACATGAACCGAACCTGAAAGGTGAAAGCTCCCCTCTTGATGAAAATTTTTTATTACAAGATAAATTATCAACTTTTTTCCGCGAAGAAGCACAATTATTTTTCAGGGCGGCGGCAATTGCAAATATGCATTGGAACCCTTTTTTATTAAACGGAGAACTTTGTTACAAATGGAAGATAGGCAAGCTCAGTTGGTTACCCCGTAAAAACCTTAACAAGCCAGGTACTTAACCACGGCAGATACGTTACTAAAAGCACAACCACTAATTGTACAAGCAAGAAGGGAAAAACATAACGGCATAATTCCATAAAGGGTTTTTGAAAACGGTAAGCGGAAAGAAATAAGTTAAGCCCGACAGGCGGGGTAATATAACCCATTTCAAGGTTTACAAGAAAAATAATCCCTAAATGTATAGGGTCTATGCCGTAAATTTCACCTAAGGGAATAATTAAAGGAAGTACAACAAGGATAGCGGAGAACATATCAAGAACAAAACCGATAATAAGAAGCGCGAGATTTAACAATAAAAGGAAAACCAGTTTTGACGCGATAACATTATGCATCCATGAGGCGACATTTGCAGGCGCTTGAGTATCTACAATGTAAAACGAAAACGCTTTTGCAAGAGCGAGAATCATAAGAACCCCGCCTATTATGGGAATCGCTTTATTAAATATTTTTTTTATTTCTTTTAATTTAATATCTTTATGAATAAAAACTTCTGCAATAAAAACATAAATAACAGCCGCTCCCCCTAATTGCACCAAATCAAGAACCCCTGTAAAATATGCCACTATTAAAAAAATAGGTAATAAAATTTCAAGGCTTGAGTCTTTTAAAGAAACAAGAGCTTTTTTTAATTCAAATTTTTCTACAGGAATTTTAACTTTAAAAGAAATAATAATACCGAAAACTATCATCGCTACAACAAGAAGAATTCCGGGAACTATACCGGCTAGAAATAAATGCAATATATTAATTTGCATAACAGTCCCGACAAGTATAATGGGAAGACTCGGCGGAAAAAGCAAACCGATACTTCCAACCGATGTTAAAAGACCGATAGAAAATTTCGGAGGGTATTTTAAATGATCGCTGAGTATCGCGTATAAAATTCCGCCAAGAGCAAGAATTGTAACACCTGAAGCGCCTGTAAAAGATGTAAAAAAAGCGCAGATGATAACAGAGGCGATAATTATTCCTCCGGGAAGCCATCCAAAAAAACTGCGGAAAGTATTAACAAGCCTCTCGCCGGCTTTACTTTCTGAAAGAAAAAAACCTACCAAAGCAAAAAGCGGGATAGGGATAATATCTTTATTTATAAGACCGAAATAAATATTAACAGAAACAGAATCCTGTTCGCTTCCGCTCGCCTGCAGCAGAAGAAGCGAAAGACCTCCTAATATAACAAATAAAGGAGTCCCCCCCAAAGCTGCCGCAATTAAAAATACAACTAAAGGTATTTTTAAATACCAGGCAAAGGAAACAAAAAATTCACAAAGATTAAAAATAACATCGGGCATATCAAAACCCCAAATTACTTTAACAATGGAAGGAAAAGAAACTATTATTCCGAAAAAAAGAACAAGAATAGTGATAATATTTTTCCATCCTTCAAATTTAGCCCTGCGGGCAAAACGTATAGCAATAATTAAAAAAGCAACAGGGATAATGGAAGCAAGAAGACGTTTCGGGAAAATACCTATCATACTTTGATCTAAGCCGATCTTTATAAAAGAGATGGAACTTACCGCGATTACTATAGAAACAAAAGCTGAAACAAGATTACTGAGAATTTTTAACCTGACTCTGGTTTTTCCTTCGGGAAGATACTGCACAATAGAAATGGCAAGATGCGATTCTTTTCTTGTACAGATCATCCCGCTAAGAAGGGCCGAAAACAACAGGAAATGAATAATTAACCCTGTAGAAGCCGCTATGCCTGTTTTAAAAAGAAAATGTACAACCAGTTCCAATAAAGGAAAAAGAGCCATTAAAATAATTACGGCAATGCAAAAATAATCTTCAATTGAATAAATGATCGGTCTTAATTTTACATTATAAAAATTTTGCTTTTCCGGCTCTTTTTCTTCTTGTTTTTCTTGCTCATGAAAATCCATTTATTAACGGCCCCTTCGGAATTCTGTTAATATATTTTTGATCCTCAAATAAAACGCTCTGTTAAAAATCGGGTTTACATTCCCGACAAGGCTGTTTTCATAAAAATTAATTTCGTCATACCAAACCTGCAACTGCGCGGGAGTCATATCATTAATTTTAAGCCCGTATCTTAACATTGTATTGATAGCGTCAGCCTCTGATTGAGCAAAGGATGTTGTAATTTCCCTTTCAGCGCGTTTGCAAGCATCCATAAGCGCAGGTTTAAACCTATCAGGAATTTTACGCCATGTTACCTGATTAATTAAAATAGCACCCATAAAAGGAGCAACGTTAACATTTGACATTTGCCCCGCGATGCCGAAAATTTGAGTCGAAGCCGCAAAAATAGGGCTTAAATATGTAGCGTCAATCCTGCCGCTTTGCAAGGACATTAATACGCTGTTTAAATCAACAGGAACTACCTGATAGCCCATAATCCTGAAAGCCTGGATAGTTTGGGGATCATCGCCGCCTGAAGCAAGCCTCATTCTGCGTAATTCGTTAGGTGTAGAAAAAGGTGTCTTGGTAAAAAGTTTTACCCAACCTGCATGGGCGCTCGCTAAGGTAATAAAACCATCCCTCTCCAATTTTTGTATAAGCTCGGGCAGAAGCTGTCTTAACACTTCGTTTAATTCTTCATTATTCCTTACTAAAAAGGGGTAACTAAGGGTCATAAATTCATCGGCAATTGCGTTTAATCCCATACTGGTAAAAATCGCAGCGTTTATTTGATTGCTCCTTAGCAGAGTCAGTACCTGCGATTCAGTTCCCGCTGTCCCGCCGTGATATACAGTCAGCTTAACTTGCCCTCCTGTTATCCGATCCCATTCTGCGGCCAGACGGTTAATTACAACACCCCATGAAGTATTTTCCGGTACCAAAGATGCAAGTTTTACATTAACTCTCTGAGCAAACAAGGGATTAATCACAAAAAAAAGTAATACAACTAATAAAATTTGTAAATTCTTTTTTTGATTTAAATTTTTCATTTTCAACTCCTTTTATTATTAATATTTTATTATTTACCAATCATCATCATCATCTAAGAGAAAAAAGTAATTGGATGCGGAAGCGAGAAGATGACGCGCTTTACGCTGCGATATAATATTTACAAGACGGATTGACGGATTTACATCTACATTGATAGCAATCGCCTTTTCCAGCATTTCTTTAAACTTTTCATAATTTTGAGCCGGAATACAAACCGTCTGGGCATACGCTACATAAGTGCCTGCAGAGTTTCCTGAAGTTTTTTCAAGAGCCCTCTGAAAATATGTTTCTACTTTTGTAATATCACCTCCCATAGGCAAGGGGATTGATGCGTGAAACATTAAAAGAAATTCATCTAAAGCGCCGTAACTGAAATTCGGATCAAGTTCATAAGCGCGTTCAACAAGAGCGAGAAATTCCAAAACCCTAAGCCCGAGATCAAGATCGAAAGCGTTAAGAGAGAAAGCTGAAAGCCCTGCGGCGGCAGCCCAATACAAAGCCGGAACATCTTCCTTTTTCATTTTTGCAAGCATTTCAGGCAGGCGTTGTTCTGCAAAAGCGGTGGAAAAACCAGGATATTTAATTTCAAGCCCATTGTAAAGAATACCAAACCCCCTAAGGTAAAGATTTCTCGCCCGGTTAATCGCCTCCAAACGTTCCTGATATCTTGATATAGGAATCATTTCTGCAGGACCTTGTACAAAGGCATTTGCATACATAACAAACATAGAACCTGTAGTGTTACTTAATCCATAATGCTTGGGGTTTTGATCAAGTAATACCTCATACAATTTAATTGCAAAAGGTATAGCGTCAGCTACCAGTTGTGGATCGGAATCGCCTGTAAAAGCGTCCGTGCTGCCATCGCCTGTAAGTACATCAGCTATCATATTCATCGCCATTTGGTTAATAGAACAGGAAATGAAGCTGATACAAAAAAATACATAAAATATTATTAAAATAATACGTGTTTTCATAATAAGTTTATTATAACATAAAACCAGTAAAAAAAAAGAGGGTAATAACTGTTTTTAACACTCTAAAGATGGTAAGTAACAAGTATAGAAAAAGTCAAGAAAATAGTATAAAATGAAGATAATATGAAAAAGATTAAAATTAAAACCCTAATTTTATCAATTATTGTATTTTATACATTGATAATTACCGGCTGCTCTCCGCAAAAAAACCAGTCAGGGAGCGAAAATGCTCCAATGGTAATAAACCTTGCCCAGGCAAGCGAAAGACCAAATACATCAACCCAGTCAAATACCCCGCTTGTTTATATGACAAAAAACATAAACTCTGAAGGATTACTTAAAGTCTACAGAGCACTCGGGCTGACTGCGGCAGGAAAGGTAGCTGTAAAAATTAGCACAGGAGAGCCGGGCAATAAACATTTCCTTGCACCTTCCCTAATTAAAGACCTTGTCCAACAGGTAAACGGCACAATAGTTGAGTGCAATACAGTTTACGGCGGAAGGCGCTCGTCAACTGCAGCGCATTACCAAGTTGCGCGTGAACATGGTTTTTCTGCAATCGCCCCTGTTGTAATTTTAGATGAAAGAGCCGACATCAGCCTTCCTGTTACAGGCGGCAAACATCTCAAAGAAAATTTTGTAGGGGCGCGTTTTACCGAGTTCAATTTTCATATTGTGCTTTCACATTTTAAAGGGCATCAAATGGGCGGCTTCGGCGGCGCGTTGAAAAACCTTTCCATCGGTTATGCGTCGTCTGCCGGCAAGTCATGGATACATTCGGGCGGAAAGAGCAAGACAAGACCCTGGGGTGGAGCGCAGAATGATTTCTTGGAATCGATGGCTGAAGCTGCAAAAACAGTAGTAGACGCAAATCGCGGAAGGATACTCTACATCAATGTGATGAACCACCTTTCCGTTGACTGTGATTGCAGCGGCAACCCCGCTGCCCCCACCATGGCAGACATCGGCATACTCGCATCTCTTGATCCTGTCGCTTTAGATCAAGCCTGCGTTGATCTTGTCTATGCGGCGCGAGACGGGCGGGACCTCATTCAAAGAATAGAATCTAGAAATGGAATTCTAACGATTGATCACGCGCAGCGCATCGGTTTAGGGAATAAAACTTACAGATTAGAATCGATAGATTAACTAATCCCCGATTACCGCGCGTATATCTTTTTTGATTGCATCAAGCTTACGGACAGCCTCGTCTTTTGCCACTTGTAAACCGCCCGCTCCAACCTCAGCGCGGCAGCTTGCGTAGAATTTAATTTTCGGTTCGGTGCCGCTTGGGCGCGCGCTTACTACAGTGCCGTCTTTCAAGAAAAATTGAAGAACATCGCTGGGCGGTAAACCGTCCGCTCCGTTTTTAATATCGCGTACTTTTACAATCTCGATCCCGCCGAGGGTCTTCGGAGGATTTTTGCGGTATTCTTCCATAATACCGTTCATGATCGAAGGGCCTTGGGGTCCCTTAAAATATTTGGAAATCCCCAACTCCTGCCAGTAGCCACAGATAACGTAAAGATCATCAAGGCGGTCAAGGAGGCTCTTCCCTTTGCTGCGCCAGTAGAGGGTCATCTCCGCTGTAAGCGCCGCGGCCGATACGCCGTCCTTGTCGCGGACATCAGTTTCTACAAGATAGCCGTAACTTTCTTCCGTTCCAAAAATAAAATCTTTTGCGCCTAAATTCCCGTTCTCCCATTGACGCATAACATCGGCGATCCATTTAAAACCGGTAAGGCATTCAACGCAATCAACGCCGTAATGAGCGGCGGCCGCTTTTTGCATTCCAGTAGTGACAATAGAATTAACCATTGCCGGATTCTTCGGCATCTTGCCCTGCTCTTTTAAAGAAAGGCAGATATAATCTATAAGAAGAACTCCCATTTGATTGCCGCTTACTAAAACAAAATTGCCGTCCTTACCGGGGACTGCAATACCGAAACGGTCAGCGTCAGGATCAGTCGCCATTACAACATCAGCTTTTTCTTTAATGCCGAGTTTTATCGACATTTCCAAAGCGGCGGCTTCTTCGGGGTTGGGGAAGGCGACTGTGGGGAAGTTCCCGTCACCTTCTCTTTGTTCTGGGACAGTGATTACTTTTAAACCCAAATCGCCGAGAACTTTTTCAACATGAAACGCGCCCGTCCCATGAAGAGGCGTGTATACGATTTTTACTTCGCCGGCTTTTTCTTTTATCAGCTCAGGTCTGAAAAGGCATTTCTTTACCATCGCCTGATAAGGCTCATCAACTTTTTTATCTATGATTTCAAGAAGCCCTTTATCTAAAGCTTCCTGCCTCGAAATTTCTTTTATTTCTTTTACAGCATTTACTTCATCTATTATGCCGACATCATGAGGAGGAATAACTTGAGAGCCGTCATTCCAATACGCCTTATAACCGTTATATTGAGGAGGGTTATGGCTTGCTGTCACAACTATACCGGTATCGCAACCGAGATAACGGATAGCGAAGGATAATTCAGGCGTGGGGCGCATCGAAGAAAAAAGATAAGTTTTAATTCCGTTAGCGGCAAAGATTAAAGCGGAGGCTTCCGCGAATTCTCTTGAATAGTGACGGCTGTCAAAAGCGATGACTGCTTTCATCGCCTTGCCGGGAAAGGTTTTAAGAATGTAAGTAGCAAGCCCTTGGGTTGCGCTTTTTACCACAAGGGTGTTCATGCGGTTATATCCGCCGCCGATCACTCCTCTAAGCCCGCCTGTGCCGAACTCAAGGTTTTGATAGAAACGGTCTGTAAGTTCCTTTTGAGCCGTATCCGAATCGTCTGCAAGGAGTTTCTCAACTTCTTGTCTGAAATTAGCATCTTTTTCTTTTAAGATGTAATCCTTCGCTCTTTCTTTAATGTTTATTTCACTCATAGGGATAGTTTAACATGATTTATGTAATAATTCAAATAAATCTAATTCTCTAAATTCGCTTGCTTAAAATAGGCATGGGCATGAAAAGAAGGAATCTCTGCCGGATCGGTGACATCTTCATAAGCCCTCGGGTCGATAATTACCAAGGCTTTCGCAAATTCTTCCTGGCTGTAATAAACTGAAAAGCCTTTGGCGTTATTTACTTTAACCGCCGTTGTCTTACTCAATTCATATTTACGGATCAATCTATCAAAATGACCGCTGTTAGATACTAAGCCGCCCGATGATTCGATCCCGGAAAGAACCACAGGCAGTTTTGTCATTCTCGCAACTTTCTCAAGATTCAACCGGAATTGAAGATATAAAAACATCGCCTGCTCTTCGGTGCAATTCCTAAGAAACGAAAAAAGCGGATTAAAAGCAAATGCGTGCCAGTAATTATCCGCTTTAACCGCAGTAGAACTGAAGCCCTTTGCGGACAAGAATAAAACAGACATACCGATAATTTGCTTTTCCGTTAAATCAACAAGTCTCTGCACAAAAAAACCGTTCCGCAGTATTTGCTGAGGCTGTGTCGAAAGGCAGATTCCCCCCATATCCCCGTAATGAGAATCCATAAAAGTTTTTGATGTGTATATTTCCATATTATGAAAATATTTCCCGTCTTTTTCTTCCATGCCGGCAAGGATACTCTGCCATTTCGCGCGTTCCGCCTGTAAAGAAGCGAATGAGGTTATTTTCTTCGCAGAGGCATCCAGCGCGTCTAAAGTTATTTCTTTCTTTTTCGTTATAATGTACCGCTCAAGAATCTCTTGTAAAACGGTGTCGCCTATAAGGACGTTTTTTATCTCTTCATCTTCACGTAACTCAAAAAATAAAGTCTCTAACAAATTCAAAAGATAGATTAATTGCTGATAACTTAAAACATCCACACTTACATCGTCTTTTAAAAAATTTAAACGGGCGTTAATACTTTCTAATTTTTTATATCTTTGCAAAAGCAGGGCGGCGGCGAAACCGGGAAAATCTAACTTTGTTTGCACGCTGTCTTCATTAGACACATTCATTTCATCTTGTTTCGCCGCTTTTTCTTTAGTCCCGGCAAGTATAAGAGCGGTTATAAATTTTTGCAAGTCGCTTAATTTTTCAAAGCCTTCGATTATTTTTGAATAATTCTGTTTTTTATCCTGCAACGCGGAAATAGTTTTATCTTGTTTCGCGATATCCTTTTCCAGCTTTTTTATTATATCTTCATTACCGCTTTCCGCCTGCTGCGCCTGAAGCAATTCATTTTCATAAGATACTTTTCTTTCAAACGCTTTTTCTAAAGGTTCATTCAGTTCGATTAACCAGCCGTTAATAAACGAAAGCGCGTTATTAACGTTTATTTGTTCGTCCGTGTAAAGCGCGTTCCATACTTTTTCTATGTTTACAAGATTAATTTGCTTCCGCGCAAACCTGTCCCTCTCGGCATTGTTGTCGCCTATTTTCACCATCGGCATTTGGAAAGAAGTTCTGGCGTTAATAAAAAACGATGAATGTACGGAACCGTATTGACCATACAAATCCGTAAAGCTGATTGATTTAGACATCGACCATCCGCAGCCGATACCGCGGATAACGGAACGCAATAACGAACCGTGAAGGCTCCTTTCCTTATTACCAAGAAGATCCAGCTGTTTGATATATTCATCCGTCCATTGACGGTCGTTGCCTGCAAGAAGATTGTTTTGAAATTTTTCTATCGTTTCTTTTGAATCAGGATATTGATTCATATAGGCGTTAAGTAAATCTTTATATGAAACGGAAAGCTTGTTTTTAAGGAATGTATCGCTTAAGCCTAAGTTATCCGCAATATTTGCAACCTCTCTTGTTTCACGCGCCGCGTCTTCGTCACGGAAAATAAGGTATAAGCGGGGGTACTGCGGATCGCATCCGCGGTTTTCTTCAATAAACTGGATATATTTTTGCATGTCGATTTTTGTAATGCCCAACAGCTTCTCAGTATGCCATTTATAAATATGCATCCCGCCGCGGTCATCAATTATCTTAACTAATTTATTAATAAACTCGGCGATAACAGGGTTTTTAAAACGCTTTAAAAGCCTGGCGTAATACGCGCAAAGATAAACGCCTGTAGCTTTTTGTAAAAGAGCTTTTACAATACTGAAATACGCTTTTATTTCCACGGCGAAATCAAGGCTGTGAAAACCCGCGTTTTTCCTCGACTGTATCGCAAGGTCTATGTCATAATCATATAAAAACATCGCTTTAATACTTTTTATGTTAATGTTTGTATCCGGGAAAGCGGAAGTGAAAGCGCGTTCAATATCAGGAAGCTGTTCGACAATCGCCACTAACTGCACAAGATCGATTTTTCCTGACATGATGTAAATAAAATGAAGCGCGTTATTCCTCATAAAAAAAAGACTCAAAGGATTTTCTAAAGATATTTTCTGCCAGGTATGCCTGTAATTTGTCAATTTAATTTCGTCGCGTAACTGCGCCGTTTGATATTGAGCAAGAGGGCGGCCAATATACCTTACAAGCACGATATCCCTTGCAAGCTTGGTTTTCCCCGCGCCTAAATGTTCTTTATCAAAGGGCGGATGTTTTCTCGCTTCTACAAGCAGTCCGGCGATAATTTGAAAAGCTTCAAGATGATTTTCATGCCATTTGCGCCAATTATAATCCTGACGCATTCTGGGCAGGATTACGTATTCGGTAAACGCTCTCGGGGAAATGCCGTTTTCCGCTAATTGGGTTAGAAGCTGGATAAAAGGGGACAGGATTTGAATGCCGCCCTGATATTTAAATAATATTTCTTCAAGCACGCCCAAGCCGTTGCTTTTATCCATCGGGTTAAGCCAATATTTATTTCCTTTCTCAAGCCATAATAAAAAAAGTTCTTTAACGCCTACCGGCATCTGCCTTTCCATATCAAGTTCGACCGCAGCCAGAAAAGGCATAACCGCCGATTTACTGGCGTTGGAAACGGCGATTCTGTTTTTAAAAGTTTTATATTTAGAATTAGCGGATAATAAATCATCATAGGCATCATGAGATTGAGTATGAACAAGATCAAGCTCCATTAAATCGTCTTGAGCTATTTGACTTACATTTTTCTCAGGCATTGTTAAGCATAATATAATATTTCAAAAATAAAGACTATTAGTATTTTTCAAGAAACATTTTTCTGTAAAACAGGGTGCATTTTGCGATTAATTAAAAAAAAACCTGACCACTCTAAAGCAGTCAGGCTAAAACTCCCCCGCGCGGATTTGAACCACGGACCCAGTGGTTAACAGCCACTTGCTCTGCCAGCTGAGCTACAGGGGATAACTTATCAAACTTTATTAAAAACTAAAAAAAAAGTCAAGTAATTGACTGTTTTTATTTTTAAATAAAAAAACCCCGGAGAAAGGAGTAACTCCGGGGAAAAGGAGAAATAGGAGGAACATGAAATCACATTAGTGTGCTGACTATACAACCATATGGTGCGTAAAAGGTTACAAGTTTCTTATTTATTTGCTTTTAATTGGGCGATAAAATGCTCGAAAGCGGCTATTTTTGCCGCTATGATTATATCTTGAAGGCAGCCCCTTCCGCCCTGGTCGGCACCATCTAAAATGTATAAATTCTGTAAAATTCCTTCAAATTCCTCTATTTTACAGGAAGGTTCTATTTTAAGGCGGCGGTTAAGACCCCTCAGCTCTTCATCAAAGGTTTCCTGATATTTTTTATCACGCCATTCATCACTTACAGTTTCTTTTATTTTCACAGGGTTTTCTTTATCCATTTTTATCAGCCTTCTTTGGTATAAAATATTTTTTAATAAAAGAACGCAACCCAACAGGATGAAAAGCAAAAACAAGAGCAATGGGTAGGATCAGCATTTGGTCTGTTAGATTTTGCTGATAAAATCCCGGAAATAATTTGATTATCATCGAAATAAAAACTCCAAGGACGGTAAGAAGCCAGATTATTCTTAACAATTCATCATAAATAATTAATTTTTTGGGATTCTTTGTTAGTGCATAACTAATACCTATAGGAACTGTGACCAAAAGCAGAGGTGTACAGAAAATCATATTAAAATTTTGAAAAGTATAATCGTGATTTGTAAAAATATTTAAAAAATAAAGCAGCGTGGCTGCAATACCGAAAAATAACCCGCAGATACTCATACTGAAACCTGCAAAAATTCGCCAAAGGCTGTACGAGCCTGCTTTAATATTTCTTGAATATAAATAAAAAAAGAAAAAGAAAATTGCAGATAACACAAGGCTGAAAACAAATTGCCTATCCCATTGTTTTCTTGGAATATCAAGCACGGCAGGTCTTCCTTGGGATTCAAATATTGTTTCTATATAACCTTCATTAGGAACAAGTTTACGTGTTTGATTGTAAATATCAATATACGAAAATTCTTCTATCTTTTTTCCAACTTCTGCCGGAAGAAACATATCATCCCAAACGGTAATAGGAGTATCAATAACCTGTCCCATCCAAAAATTTAATATCCAATCAAAGAAAGGGGAAAACCATGTATGGCGGCGGACATGCTGCCTTAAAGTAAATTTACTTTTTTCATTTATATATTGTTCTTTAAATTGACCTTCTGTTGCAAGATCGATTATATCTCTAATCCTTGTAGAACAATTATCTCTAAAATGATGATAAAAATAATAACGATTTTCTGGAAGAACATTATGTTCGGCAAATTCTTTTATTTTAATTTTTGTTTCAAGCGGAAGGTCTAAGGTATACATAACAATTTTACGGTTATTATATATATAATGCGCTAAATTTCTTTCAGCAAAAGATGAACCGCACCTATACAATAGCCGTCCGAAAGCAAAATTATAAAAGAAATTATCACTTTCAAAATCAAATATCCCATAATCATAAAAACGGCTGCTCCCTGTCGATGAATCTTCGATTATTAGACCGATATGACCCCACCAAAAATACAGTTCGTCTCCGGGTCCTATCACAGCAATTTTAATTGTTAGATTCTCACCGTCTTGTGCAAGAAGCGCAGAGCCGCAAATTAAAAATAAAATCAATAAAAAAATAATTTTTTTCGCCATTGTAATATTTTGCATTAAAGTCAAATGATTTTCAATAGTATTATCACCTTCGCAGATTTAATGCGAGGTTCACTTCCGCTGCGCTTATCCCTAAACGGGATGCAATTTCTTCAGGGTGGAGTCCTTCATCAATAAGAAGATCGATCTGTAAACGGATTTGCTGTTTGGTAAGAGGTACCGCTTGCGGCTGCGCAACAGCTTGCGGTAATGATGTATGTTGCGCCGCTTCTTGCTGTATCATTGCTTCAAAATTGGGGTTAGGTGGTTTGTAAACAGCGGGTAAAACAGGTGCATTTTCATTTGATTTATTTTCTGTTTGAACTTGAGAAATCTCGATGCTATCCTCCGGATATTCAATTTCCACTTCAGAAGGAAAATATAATGCTTCACGTATACCCCTGCCGAGGCTTTTATAAAGTGTCTCGCTGTTTTTACTTTTTTCCAGTTCCTTAACATCCAATGCACGCTGCTCAAGCAGTGTGATACGTTTATCAGCGTCTTCAATTATTGTATTTAATTTTTTTATTCTTTCTTCTATAACCTGAGAATCCCTGTCTGTAATCCTGTCAATATCGGAAATAAATCTAAAAATTTCTTCTTTGTATTGAGCGTCAAAACCTGTTCCATTCATAAGTTCTGAACCTGATGTACGTTTTTTTATATACCATTTTAAATAAAAAAATATTATTATGCAGAAAGCAAAACAAACAATAGAAATAATATTTAAAATACTCATTTGTTTTCTTCTAAAATGTTTTAATAGCTTATATCTATTTTATTACCCAAACTGGGATCGCGCAGAACAATAACATGGCTTTCATTTTCAACTGAATTTTCATCTTCAGAATCATTTTCATTTTCTTTCTTCTTACCTTCACTTTTTTTACCGGCATCCTTGCCGGTTTGATCTTTAACCTTATCAGGACCTTCTCCTGTATTTTGAGCTTCATTTATCTGACGAATCTGTTCTTCTGTTTTTCTCTGAAGTTCCGTTCCCTGTATCGCCTGTTGAATCGCAGCTCCGTCTTTTGCGGCAGCTTGTGTTTTACCAACCTTATCCATCTGAGAAAATAAAGTTTGAAGATCAATTGGAGCTAAAGCCATCTATCCCCCTTCTTTACATATTCATTTGCTTTTGCACAGCTTCATCCGGCTCTTCATATTTGACAGTCCGTATAAGCCCGCCTTCCAAAACAAAAGTTACAGCTTTGTATTCTGTTCGTACATCTTCTCTAACATCACGTATCCAAATTTTTACACCCGGCCATACTTTTGTAGATGCAGATACTTTTCCGCGAATCTGTATGTCTTTCATAAAAGCCTGTACTTTCTCTATCCCTTCTATCGCCTTTGCCAATTCTTCATTTAATATTTGCCTTCTGTCCATCAATTCACGCAGATAAGCTTCTTTTTCTTCCGGCAGACTCTTTCTTTGTTTCTTTGTGTTGATTAAATTCTGCATATCAAGCCTCATGTCTTCAAGTTCATCTTCAGATGTTGTTTTAATTTCAAGAAGCCGCTCCAGCTCTATTTTACTGTGCGGATCAAAACCAACCTCGCAAATTGTTTCTGTCCCGCTGTTTGAATTACCTAACACCTTTGCGTTGATTTCTTCTCCTGCACGCAATCTTCCACCCATAATAGCCGCTCTCTTACCTTGACAGAAAATACTCTTTATTGCGTCCACTTGAGAATTAATAATACCGTCAGATACTATAACCATGTTCCCTACTTCAACATTTGCGTTTTCAATAAATTTCGATACAAGCGACTTACCGGCATGAATTTTTCCGCCACCTTTACCGTTAACTCCCTGATAAATAATTATATCACCTTCCGCATCTAACTCCGCTCTTGATACAGTGCCTTTTATCTCGATATTTCCGGCCGCTTTTACCTTGAATCCTTCATCAACATTTCCTGAAATAACTACATTGCCAAGGAAGATAATATCACCGGTTTTTAAATTAACATCGCCTTCTATTGTAAGAACAGGTTCTACATTAACCTTACCACCAACCAGCAAAACCTGTCCATTAATATCTGCAACAATAGTATCACCTTCATCACCGACACGGACATTTGAACCTGTGGGCAGAGGGATATCGCTACCGGCTTTAGCAGGTAGAATTTTTCCTGTAACGGATTTTCCGTCAACACCGTTTTCCGCAGGGATTTTTTTTGCAAGCACTTGATTTACAAAAACATTTTGAATAATGTTCAGCTCTTTAAAATTAACACGCCCGTTTGCACCTTCTTTTAATTTTATTTTAGTAGGATCTGTTTCAAATTTATAATCAATATATGCGTCTTTTCCATTTTGCGCTTTTGTCCCTTCTGCAACTTCAATTCTTTCTCTATAAACAGGTTTATCTGATAAAGAAGTTAAAACATCTTCTTTTAAACCATGATACACCCTATTCTGAATAAGCATACTTTTTAACACTTCAATCGTTAAATCAGCGCCTCCTTGTCCCGGAGGGTTAAGCGTTATTGTTACTTTCATTTCATGTTCGTCTACATCAACAACACCCATAGCGTCATTCATCGGGTTGTGTTTATATTCTGCTACTTTTACATAGATATTGGATTTTTCATTTACAAGATTTTCAACTATAGATGAATTGAAATCATTGATACTTTTATCATTAAGTGCTTGCGTTGCATACGCCAAGAAAACCGGTCTGCCTTTCCCGACAGGAGGTATCACCTTAAGATAAACCCCGTCCGGTCTACATTGAACAAAAGCGTCTCCGTCTTTATCCGGGATTACTTCTACAAATTCAATTTCTTCATCAATAACCAGTTTATCTTTTTTCTTTTTCTTTTTAGCGGCTAAATGTTCGTATGCGCGAATTACCCAATCTTTTTTTCCGGCACCCATAAAACCGGAAGATCCTCTTTCAATTATTTCATATTCAAGATGACGTACATGGGTATTTAAGAGTGCGGCTGCTTCGTTAACTGCTGCTTCCAAAGTGGGACCGGAGGCATCCACAGAATGAACTGCTCTATCCTGTTCCAGATGCTCTTTTATAATTTCCTGCAACTGGACAAAATCAATCACGGCGAGAACCTCCTTTCGCACGCTTCTTTAGATGCGCCTTGCTCCTGCCGGGCGAGGATCATTATACAATACCTTTCCGTATATTCGTAAGCCTTGATCTAAGATGTAAAATAGCTTTGGTATGAAGTTGAGAAACCCTTGATTCTGTTACCTGCAACACACGCCCAATCTCTTTTAAAGTTAAGTCTTCATAATAATAAAGTATTAATATTTTCTTTTCTTTGTCCGGAAGATCATTTATCGCCTCGATTATTACACGCCTTATTTCTTCGTTAACAACAACCACATCAGGATTCATGCTTGAAGGGGATTCAATACTGTCACCTATGCTTACTTTATCATTATCATCGCCTGAATACCATAAATCATTAAGAGAGATGATCGAAGTGCCGGAAATTTTTTGCATGGTCTTCATGTATTCAGATTCATCCATGCCCATAGCGTTGGCTATTTCTTGATCTGTCGCGGTTCTTCCAAGCTGCGCTTCTAAATTAGAAATGGTCGATTCTATTTCACGTGTTTTTTGCCTGACAGAACGGGGAACAAAATCAATCTGACGCAGTTCATCAAAAATCGCGCCTCTAATGCGCGTAACAGCGTAAGTTTTAAATTTTACATTTTTATCAGGATCGTATTTGTCGATAGCGTCAAGAAGGCCGAAAACACCGTAACCTACAAGATCGTCAAACTCAACATTATTGGGCATTCCAATAGCGACTTTTCCCGCTACATATTTTACAAGGGGATTGTATTGTTTAATAAAGGCTTCACGTATTGCAGGATCCCGAGTTTTTCGGTACTGCCGCCAGAGTTCCTCTTCTGTCTTTTCGTCCGGCATTCCCAATCCTTCCATAATTATTTGTCTTTACTTAAAACAGCTCTTAAACCTTCAGCCAATTCCTTAGGGTTAAAATCCCCTTGTAAAGTCTGTGGTTTATTACCTGTATTACGGGATGCAGGTTTATTATCATCAAATGATGACATCGACGGCATTTCCACAGATATATCTGCTTGTGCAGGAAAAGACCCTTGTGCGGATTTATCCTGAGCAGGCGTAAACGCCGGTGCGCCGCTGAAACCAGAAAAAGCACTTGCCATCATATCCAAATCCGGCAAACCTCCCAATCCCGTATCATCTCCAAAACTTGGAGTAAAAACCTGTTTTTCCTGGGTGCCGCTGCTTGCTGGAAAATCCCCGCCAAAAGAAACCTCTTCAGGCATCGAAAGATCTTGAACACCCCTTGTGTCATTATATCCTTCTTCTGAATAATCGTCTATACCCTCAGAAGGTTTACGAACTCCGTTGGTCCGCCGATTGAAAGAACCTGAAATTAAATCATCAATGTTTCCCATCTCATGAGGCGGGGATTTGAATAATTCCGGGACTGCATATTCGCCGCTTGCATTATCTGTAACTACATTATCGTAAGAGCCGGATTGAGCATCGCCTGCTTCCCCGTATTCATCGCCTGATCCGCTATCAACTTCTAAGAATTCAGGGAAAAAACTATTAATAATAAAACGTAAACCGAAACCAAGCCCGAAAAAAACAAAAGCAAAAATTATAGCTCTTATAACAATATAAAAAACACTCACACTTGATACGATTCCCAATAAAACAGAAGCAACTGCTGCGATAATTGCTCCTGTAAAACCCCATTTAAAATTAAACACTGTTACCTCTTGCTTCAGAAGATTGACCGAACAATCGTTTCAACATTGCGCTGAAGCCGGTTGTTTCCGGTTTGTTTCTATCCATACGTTCTACTATATGTTGGACACAGATACTTGCTTTACATTTTGGATCTACCACTAAAAAAGGTTTTTGCCTTAATACCGCCTGCTGGACAGAAATATCATCATAAATAAAACCTAAATAATCAACTTTTAAATTTAAAAACTGCCCCGCAATATTGATCATCCTGTCAGCGACGCTTTTTGCTTGAGCCGCTCCTTTCGCTCGGTTGACAACAAGTTTAAGACCCATATTAAGCGCGTCATATTCAGTTGCGATAATTTTAATAATACCGTAAGCATCGGTTATCGCTGTAGGCTCGGGGGTTGTAATGATTACAGCGTCATCTGCGGCGGCGATAAAATCCAAAACATTGCTTGAAACACCGGCGCTTGTATCTATGATGATAATATCAGCATTGGAAAGCGAATCCAACTCAGAAATAAAATCTTTTCTGTCTTCTTCGCCCATATTTGCAATTTGAGAAAACCCGGAAGCGCCTGCAACTATGGAAATACCATATTCTGTTTCTACAAGAATTTCACGTATGGTTTTTTGCTTTTTTATTACATGATAAAGATTGTACTTAGGTATCATATTGAGCATAACATTGACGTTTGCAAGCCCTAAATCCGCATCCATTACAACAACTTTTTTTCCAAGACGCGCAAATGCAAGCGCCATATTAACAGAAAGGTTGGTTTTTCCGACACCGCCCTTGCCTGATGTCACTGTAATAATACGCGCCTTATCAGACGATTTAGAGCTTGATTTTACATAACCTGTCTGTGCAGACGGAGATGGTTTGCCGCCGTTGTTTGCAGCTCCCGTACTTGCTGTAGTACCGTCTTTTTTCCGCCTCATTATTTCCCGTAATTTTTCAGCTTGATCTTCCATACTATTTCCCCTTTTAAAAAATCTTTTTTTGATTTTTAAATTAACTCACTTCCATCTAAACTGATCTGCATCTCCTGACGGAAAACGATCTTCTATCTTTTGGCGGTTTACTTTAAAACCTTCAAGATTGATAAGAAAATGCACTACAGACGCTCTTCTTATATCTTCGGGCATTCCCTGCCCGATAGTGACATACGAAACCGCTTTCCTCTTTTCGGCTAAAGCCGATATTAAATTACCGATATGGTCTGTTTCATCCATTTTTGTAAGGATAACCGATTTATAGTTATAAGGTTCAAATTGTTGTATTATACTTTCAATATCGGAAGTTTTTGTGCTTGCACTGATAACCAAATGATATTCCGCATCCCTGCCCGCTCCTTCAAGGATTTCCTTCATTTCACCTAACCGGGACGCATCTTTAGGGCTTTTCCCTATGGTATCAATTATAAAAAGGTCGGTATCTTCCCTGTGAATATCAATCTCTGCCCTAAGGGATTGTTTGTCTCCTACATAAGCGACAGGGATACGCATAATCATCCCTATGCTTTCAAGCTGTTCTTTAGCGCAAATACGGTATCCGTCTATGGTTATCAATTTAACATCCATTGCAGGAATTTTATCAGTGCCTATCCCGTAAATCGCTGCCATTTTAGAAACAGTTGTGGTTTTACCGACACCTGTAGGACCTATAAGTACCATGATTTTAGGGCGGCGTAAAAAAGCAGGTTGGAAGGGTTTATTTCTGGAAAGCAAATTATCATCATATATATTGATGCTCTCCCCTATCCATTCAAGAAGCTGATCCTGTACAAAAACAAGGTCCTCAAGTTGTTCAATTGAAAGCTCCTTGCGCATACGATCTAACATTCTTTTTATATAACGATCTGAAAAATCATTTAATTTTAAAAGTTCAACCACGCTGACAAAAGCAGGATGCGTTTCCAAAGCGCCTCTCTCTTCTTTTCTTCCGTTATTTTGTTCGAGTTGTTTTTTTAAATCATTAAGCGAATCTAAAATCGCCTGTGATGCGTCTTTTCCACTTGCAACAATATCGTTGTTATTAAAATTCACCTGCCTTGTACTGCTTGCTGCGGCTAACACTTTTCTTTTTGCTTCTTCCAGAGACATTCGCTGTCCCTGATGCTGTAATGCGCTGTTATTTATAACATGATTTCTAAGCGGCGCAGAAAAGCAAAATTCCACTTGAACCGCAGGTTTGGAAAAGAGTCCTAAAAAACCGCCTATGTAAATATTTTTTTCCCTTAATATTTGAAAGGGACGGTTGTATTTAGCGGCGATTTTTAATTCGCAATCTTTGCGGCTATCACCTTGTTCAATGTACATTTCCATCATTCTCTCCGTTGTTATTCATTTTATGTTTGTTCTATCTTAATCATTCCAACAGCTTCAAAAACAAATTCCTGTGAAATTTCCTGATCTGAGATTACTGCCAAGTCCGGCAATTCCCTTTCTGTAGAATTTTTTACAAGGTAACGCGCTCTTTCTGAACAAAGAATGACAGGCATCCATCCCTTTTGTTTAACAGCAGCCACTGCTTTACAAACAGCTTTTATCCATGCCTTATGCAGCGCAGGATCGAGAGCTGAAACTATCCCTGTCGGTGTTTCTGCTCTTGAATCGATTATCTTCATTTCCAAAGCAGGGTCGATACCAAGCACGCGCACTTTGCGATCATCATCTGCATATTGCTGGCATATTTGGCTGGCGAGCGCCTGCCTTACTTTTTCTACAAGCACCCATGTCCTTCTTGAAATAGGCGCAAATTCCGCGATTGCTTCCAGAATGGAAACTTTGTTACGGATGGAAACCCTTTCTTTAAGCAAGCCCTGGAATATTTTTTGTATCTCTGTTACGCGCATACCGCCGTCCTGCCTCATTACTTCATCAACAACAGCGGGGTAATTTGTATGCATAGCGTCAAGGATGGCTTGGGTATCCTGCAAGCCAAGAATATCTGAAGAATGCCGCCTGACAATTTCCGTTAAATGGGTTGCGATAATTGACGGCGGATCTACAACGGTATAACCTGCGCGTTCCGCTTCATCCCTTCTTTCCTGTGTTACCCAAATTGCGGGAATTCCAAAAGCCGGATCTACAGTAGGCTCTCCCGGAATATCTATTGCATTATTTCCGGGTTTTAAACAAAGGTAATTACCTATTTTAATTTTTCCTCTTCCTACATCAACACCTTTTATTTTAAAACGGTACTCGGAAGGTTCAAGCATTGCGTTATCCTGTATACGCACTTTAGGAAACACAACGCCTAACTCAAGAGCGGTCTGCTGCCTTACACTTTGAATTCTATCTAATAATTCTGCACCCTTTTCTTTTTCAACAAGCTGTACCAAACCGTAACCGAGATCCAAAGAAAGAATATCAAGCGGGACAACAGGGGAAATCTCGGCAGGTTTTTCATGCTGCGGTTTTTTCGTTCCCGCCATAGTTTTAGCAATACCTTCTTCCTGCCTTTGCTTTCGTCCGAGCCTGTATGCATGAAACGCGACAAGAACTGCAATCGGTAACAGTACATACCATGGAAAACCGGGAAGGAAAGCAAGAAATACAAGTATGACCGCGCAAACCCAATAAACAATAGTCCCTCTTGAAAAAATCTGCTCCCCTACTTGATCGACAACATTCCCTGTCGCCGAAGCGCGTGTAACAACAATACCCATTGCAACGGAAATTAAAAGAGCGGGCAATTGTGTAACTAACCCATCCCCTATTGCAAAACTAATATAAGTAGAAAAAACATTTTCTTCGCCGTACATTACAGAGCCGATTATAAAACCGCCAAGCATTTCAACTATAATAATAAAAATACCGACTTTAACATTCCCGGAAATAAATTTACTGGCACCGTCCATTGACCCGAAAAAGCCCGATTCTCTTTTTATCTCATCTTTTTGCCTTTGAGCCTCTTCTTCTGTAATTGCCCCGGAACTATATTCTGTTTCTATCGCCATCATACGCGGCTGCATACTGTCCAATGAAAAACGCGCCGCAACTTCGGAAACACGCCCCGAACCTTTTGTTATAACAATAAGCTGGACTGCCATAATTACGATAAAAATGATAAGCCCTATAACAATACCGGCATCTCCGCTTGTCCCTACAACAAAGCTGGAAAACGCTTTTATCATTCTTCCGTCAAAACGCCCTCCCAAGCTTAAAATAAGCTTTGTAGAAGAAACGTTAAGCGCAAGACTGAATACTGTAGATACCAGCAATATTGTAGGGAAAAGTGTAAACGATGTGGGCTTAGGCTCGTAAATTACGATAAGTAAAATTAAAAGAGCGAAAACCAAATTAATTGCCATCAGCGCGTCTAACAACACTGTAGGCATTGGAAAGATAACAGCAAGCACTACTGTTACTACCGCTGTAGCCGGAAAACTTTGTTTTAAAAAATTTAACGGGCTGTTAACATTCACATTTACATCAGACATTTAATTCCTCTCATGCGGCTTGCCTCCGCCTTCTTTCATTTAAGTGCCATACATTCTTTAAAATAATGGCAACTGCATTCCAATGTTCATACGGGATATGCTGCCCCACCCTTGTTTCTTTGAATAAAGCCCAAGCAAGAGGTTTATTTTCCACAAGCGGCACTCCGTTATCCTCAGCGATCTTCCTTATTCTTGCCGCCAGTTCGTCTTCTCCCATCGCGACAATCAAGGGACCGTCGGGCATCGACTTTGGATCATATTGCAAAGCGACAGCAAGGTGGGTCGGGTTTGTTATAACAACGTCCGCTTTCGGGACAGTCGCCCCGATATTTTGGCGTAACAATTCACGGAAACGCGCCCTAATCCTGCTTTGTATCATGGGATCGGGATTTGATTGTTTCCATTCTTCCCTGAACTCGCGCGGTGTCATTCTGTGCCTTTGGCGGAAACGGTAACGCTGGAAAAAATAATCCCCGATGGAAATCACTATTAAAATAATAGCGACGACTATAATCAATCTGATTGCAATACCTGCTATAAGAAGAAGACTCGAATACGGATCTGCTTTTTGAAGATTTAATAATTTCTCGATATCCGCTCTAATAAATAAAAATGCAATAAAACCTATAAAAACAATTTTTACAAGTGATTTTCCTAAATTAAAAAGTCCTTCGATAGAAAAAATTCTTTTAAAGTATTGACTGAATTTTGTCATCTTGGAAAAATCGGGCGTAATAGGTTTTAATGTAAATATCCATCCGCCTGCCTGCGCTATATTAGAAAAAATTGCAGAAATAACGGCTATTAAAAGAATGGGCCAGGTAATATTTATAAAGTAACGATAGAAAACCCCTGCAATAATCCCGCCGTCATAATTAGTATCCAGTTCGACAGCGCGCAGAAAAAAGAAACGCACCATTTCAATACAATTGCGGAGTATGGAAGGAGCTGTAAAAACCAAAACCAATGCGCATAAAAATAAACCAATCGCGCCGACTAACTCATTGCTTTTCGGAACCTGCCCTTCTTCATCACGGAGTTTGCGCAATTTTGTTTCTGTCGCATCAATATTTTTACCGGCAGCGTCAGGATCATCGTCATCATCTGCAAACCACTGTAAGTCAATGACAGGTAACAAGGAACAATTATCAGATAACAGCGTGAGATAATTTGTTTTATTATTACTTTCAAATCGCTCGCTGAAAACTAATAATTGTTCACTGATAACTGTTAACTGCATTTTGCTCATAGCCCCCCTCCTGTAATCGGCCTGCCTATTTGCATGTAGAGGGATTGAATATTGCTAAACCCTGCATCGAGAACGCGGGAGAACGCTTCGATCATAAAGGGAAGGGATGCGAATAATAATAAAAATGCTGTGATAATCGATATGGGGAAACCTTCAGAAAGAATATTAATTTGAGGAGCGGCTTTGGAGATTAAACCTGTTGTAAGCGAAGTTAAAAAAAGCGTGCCCAGTATCGGCGTTGCGATAACTATCGCGTCCAAGAAAAGCCGCGAAAGACCTGAAGCAAGCATCATCACGACAGGTTCCCTGCCGTCTACAAGCGAAACAATATTGATAGTTTGCACAGAACGCCAGAAACCGCCGAGGAACATTTGATGAAAGCCGCCTATAGAAATAAAAATCAGCATGGAAACAAGGTTAAAGTATTGACCCATAAGGGGGTTTTCAACTTGCGCTACAGGGTCAAAAGTTTCAGATGCGCCGAACCCCATCTGCAAAGAAAAAAACTGACCTGCGGTAGAAAAGGATGCAAAAATTATAGTTAAATAAAACCCTAGTATGATACCGATTACCGCCTCCCCTATTACAAGCAAAATAAAACGCAAAGAAAAAACTTCATATCGTAAATCGCTTAAGGTTCCCATCTCGCCGTTTGCGCCCGGCAAGGTGACAGCCCCGTAATGAGGATTGTTATCCGCCATGAAAACTTCCGCAGTCGGGAGGACAGCAAAAGCGGCAAGCCCTGCAAGCGCGAATTTTGCAACCTGCGGTATCGCATCAGATGAAAGAAGAGGAGCGACTTGAATCATTGCAAAAGCGCGGACGGCGATCAGTAAAAATACCGGTCCGAAAATGAGAATATTGTTTAAAATCGCCCCGTCAACCACTCTCTATTCCTTCTTTTATATGTTATGCGCTATCTTGCCATGTATTGAATCTGACCAAAAAGTTGCGTTGTATAATCACCTAACTGCCCGAACATCCATCCGCCTAAAAGAGCGAGCATGATTAATATCACTGCCATTTTTGGAACAAAAGTGAGAGTCTGCTCCTGAATGGTAGTCGCCGCTTGTAAAATTGCAATCACTAAACCGACAATCAATGCAGATAACAGCAAGGGGGCTGCCATAATCAGCACTTGAAAAATACCGCCTCTTAGAAGAGTTACAATGTCACCTATACTCATTTACACTCCTAAAAAAATGAACGGACAATTTGATCCGTTAATAAGCTCCATCCGTCAACAAGGACGAAAAGAATTAATTTAAAAGGCATGGATATCATAATCGGGGGAAGCATGATCATACCCATTGACATGAGAGTGCTTGCCACAACCATGTCGATTACAATGAAGGGAATAAAAAGTAAAATTCCTATTTTAAATGCAACGGTAAGCTCGCTTAAAATAAAAGCGGGAATTAAAACATAAGTCGGGACATCGGCTAAAGTCGTGGGACGATCCAGCCCTCTCATTGCCATAAAAAGCTGGATGTTCTCTGTGCGATTATTCATCTGGCTAAACATAAACCTTCTTAAGGGAGCCTCGGCTTCCCTGTAAGCGTTTTGCACAGAGATCTCTCCTGCAGAAAGAGGTTGAATCGAATTATTATAAATATCGCTGAACGTAGGCCACATAATAAATATGGTAAGGAAAAGAGCAATTCCCATTAAAACCTGATTTGGGGGAACCTGCTGTAAAGAAAGAGCGCGTTTAATAAAATCCAAAACAATAGCGACACGCAGGAAACTTGTCATTAGGATTATTATGCTTGGCGCGAGTGAAAGAATTGTTAAAAGCAGAAGTAATTGAAGTGAAAAAGCAACTTCCTGCCCTCCCTGGGGGTTGCGTACGCTAAGATCGACAAAAGGAATCACAGGCGGAGGAGGGGGAGTAGGTATATTCATTGTCCCCTGTACAGACATATCAGGAAAGACACCTTCCTGCGCGTTAGACGCAACAGGAAAAGACAGATAAATTAGCACAAAACAAATAAAAACAAATTTAAAATTAATATTTTTTGTTCGAGTTTTACCGCTTTTAAAATTTTTGCGCGAATAATTAATCATCAGCATCACATTCCTTTCATTCTTTCACGGCGTTTGCGGATATCATCAGCGTTTGGAGTCTGAGGATTAAAACGCCAGCCGATACGGCGCATCATTGTTAAAAAATCCGGTAAACGCCCTGTTGTTTGCTCGCTTCTTCTGGAATCTTCAAGCTGCATTGCATCAATTATTTCTTTATCTTCAATTTCGCTGATAAGATTCGATCCGTTATCTCCGGAACCTATAAGCCAGGCTTTACTTCCGACAGAGACAATATGCACAAAACGGTTAGAACCAAGATGAGTGCTTGCTAAAACTTTTAAAAAGGGATCATTATTAAATGATTTTTTTTGCCCTTTTTTTAATAAAAAGGCAAGACCGTAAATCGCAGCCGCTACAAGTATCAAAACAAGAATCATTCTAATCACAGGCCAAACTGATGAGCCTGATGCACTTGCTGTAATCGGAGTATCTCTTATAGGCATCTCCAGTTCTGCCGCTCTTAAGGGATCTTCTGCGGAAGGCGTGATAATAAGAGTTTGTTCTTCCTGAGCTGAGATTATAGGTACTTGAATTAAGAGACCTATGCCCAAAACGAGCATAGAGAGCCTCAAAGAGGCTATAGCGGATTTCTTCAGTTTTTCCCCCTCCCATGCCAAAAACCGGTCAGATTTTCAGCAAGGCAAACTTACTCAAGGTCAATATATAATAAATAAAAATATTGATCAAGTGAGGATTTTGTCAAAAAAATATATAAAACTGCTGTTTTTCCGGACTGCTAAGCGGAAATATTACAGGAACAGGATCGCAAAAACGGCTTATCATTAAAGCTATAGATGTCCTTTAAGCAGTGGAGATTTGCATCACTGTCTTTAGTTCGTCAAGGTGTTCTCATCAATTTGACTTTACGGTACAATAATAAAGTAAAATAATAATATTCTATAAAAGTATAGAACATTTTGAAAGCAATAGGAGAAACATAGATGGCATTAGTGAAATCAAAATATCTGGATGTTATTAATCCCGTTTATGCAGGAGACATACCTGCTTCAGAAATGAAGTTATCTTTTATTATTTATGATTCAGAGTCAGCACAAACAAAAGATGTATCCACTATTGATGAGGTAATAAAACTTAAAGACGAATCAAAGATGTTATGGATAAATATCAGCGGGTTAAAAGATACCGATTCAATTAAGCGTTTAGGTGAATTACTTGAAATTCACCCTTTAACTATTGAAGATATTTTGCAAACAGAGCAACAGGCAAAAATGGAAGTTTTTGATAATTACAGATTTTTATTGGTTAAAACAATTATACAGAAAAAAAATACTTTTTGCCGTTTAAATACCGAAAAGAAAAATTTTTTCCTGCCTTTCTTGAATAATAAAAACATTGCATCTAGGGAAAGAAAAACAAATGAATTAATTATTACTCAGGTTGGTATTGTTATTATGAAAAACATTCTGTTGACTTTTCAGGAATTGTCAAGAGGCGCGTTTGAAAGCATAAGAAAAAAAATAATAGATAATACGAGTGAAATCCGCAAAATGGAAACCGATTATCTTGCCTATTTAATTATTGATAAAATTGTAGATGAATATTTTAACTCTATAAACCATTTAGAAGAACACATCGAAAATCTTGAAGAGCGCGCGACCAGAACCAGCGATGATACATATATTGAAGAAATACAGGAAACAAAAAAATACTTGCTGCTGGTAAAAAAAGCAATCCTACCGTTAAAAAATAATTTATTAATTATTTCACGGCAAGAATCATTTTTCCAAACCGGGGAAATAAAACCATTTTTACAGGATTTAATTGAAAATTTGGATCATGCGGTAACACAGGTAGAACACTATCGCGAATGGCTTTCAAGTATAATGGAAGTAAATTTATCAGTTTTATCGTATCAGTTGAACAAAGTAATGAAAGTATTAGCGATGATTTCCGCTATCTTTATTCCTTTGTCTTTTATCGCAGGGATTTACGGTATGAATTTTGATGTTATGCCTGAATTAAGATATAGTATGGGGTATTTCATTGTTCTTAGCGTAATGTTTATTGTGGCAACGATTATGATTGTCTTTTTTAAAATTCGCCGATGGTTTTAAAAATTAAATCTATTCTCAATATTTCCAAAGTTGGAACTTGCGATCATTAAAAATACTATATCTCATAATACCAAAACTCCTTTTGATCCAGCTCCATGTGCGTAGAAATATTATTGTTTTTATATTGTAATTCAGGATTCTTAACACTCACCCGTGTTTTTTCAGGTATCGATCTTACAACAAACGCATTGCCGCCAATCACAACACCCTCACCAATGATTGTATCACCTCCCAAAATTGACGCTCCTGAATAAACTGTTACGTTATCGTGAATTGTAGGATGGCGTTTAACGCCCTTTATACTCTGTCCGCCTTTTGTAGATAAGGCTCCGAGAGTTACACCCTGATACAATTTAACATTGTTTCCAATAACCGTAGTTTCACCTATGACAATACCGGTTCCATGATCCATAAAAAAATATCTTCCAATAACAGCGCCGGGGTGAATATCGATACCTGTAATGTTATGCGCATATTCGCTCATAATTCTTGGTATAAGCGGGACAGAGAGTAAATAAAGTTCATGCGCAATTCTGTAAACCATTCCTGCATAAATTCCTGGATATGATACAATTATTTCCGCTTTGCTGTAAGCCGCAGGATCGCCGTTATAAGCGGCTTCTATATCCGTATCCAGTTTTTCTTTTATCTCCGGGATTTTCGATATAAACTGATGCGTAATATTTGCGGCTTCTTCTTCAATTTCGTTTTGCCCGATGTCCTTATAATGCAAATCGTAGCGCAGCGACAAAGATATTTGAACGCAGAGATCGTTATAAATTTCTTCAAGCATTACGCTTATTCTGTTTTTGTATGAAGCGCCGGTCAATCCATGTTTATTTATATTAGCGCTTTCAAAAACTCCTGGAAACAATATGTGCTGCATTTGTCCAATCATGGAGACTATAACAGATTTTACAGGTTGTTTTGGCATTTCGCGTAACTTATCTTCGGCAGAATTAATTATAATGTTTGTTACCCGTTCTATTTCAGCCACGATTTGTATATTTTGTTTCATATAATATCCTTAATCTTCAGAATTCGATAACTGTGTCGAAAGATAGCGTTCGCCTGAATCCGGTAATACAGCAACAATAGTTTTTCCGTTGTTTTCAGGTTTTGCGGCAAGCTGTAAAGCAGCCCAGACTGCCGCGCCTGAAGATATACCTGCAAGTATTCCTTCTTCGCGGCTCAGTTTTCTGGCTGTATCAAAAGCGTCTTCATTTGTTACGCGAATAATTTCATCAATGATTGAACGGTTAAGTATCTTGGGAATAAATCCAGCGCCAATGCCTTGTATCCGGTGAGGTCCTGCCAATCCTCCTGAAAGAACAGGAGATGCGTCAGGTTCTACCGCAACTATTTTTACAGTTTTCTTTTTTTCTTTAAGAACTTCTCCTACTCCTGTGATAGTACCGCCGGTTCCCACTCCTGCGACAAAAATATCAACTTGTCCGTTTGTGTCTTCCCAAATTTCTAACGCTGTTGTTTCACGATGAACCTGCGGATTGGCAGGGTTTTCAAATTGCAGCGGCATAAAACTGCCTGCTATTTGCGCATTTAGCTCTTTCGCTTTTTTTATCGCGCCTGTCATTCCTTCAGTGCCGGGAGTTAAAATAATATCTGCGCCAAGCATTTTTGCCAATTTACGGCGTTCAATAGACATGGTTTCAGGCATTGTAAGTATAAGTTTGTAACCGAGAGATGCGCAGGAAAAAGCAAGCCCTATGCCTGTATTTCCGCTTGTCGGTTCTATTACAACTCCGCCCGGTTGTAATTTCCCGTTTTTTTTGGCGGCTTCAAGCATTGCTGCTCCTATGCGGCATTTAACGCTTCCCGCAGGATTAAACGCTTCAAGCTTGCCAAGTAAAATCCCCGGCAATCTTTCACCGTTAGGTGATACACTCAGTTTCGGCAAACGTACCAAAGGCGTTGCTCCGATTGCTTCTGTTATTGCTCCGTAAATTTTTGAACGAAATGTTTTCATATTGCATACTCGCTTTCATGGTTAATGTCGTATTTGAATAGCGCTGCTATTCTTTGCTCCAAAACTGACAGCTCTGGATCGCTGCGTCTTCTTGGGCGCGGCGTATTAATTACAAATCTATTGCGTATTGATCCGGGGTTAGCCGAAAAAACAACAATCTCGTCTGACAGATACAATGCTTCGTTTACATCATGGGTTACCAATATTACCGTTATTCCTGTTTCATTCCATAAACGTAAAAGATCATCCTGCAAGCGTTTTCTTGTAAGCGTATCAACGGCGGCAAAAGGCTCATCCATAAGAATTATGCGCGGTTCTACAGCTAACGCTCTTGCCAAAGCAAGCCGCTGTCTCATGCCGCCCGAAAGCTGAGACGGATATTTGTTAAGCGAATCAGCCAGCCCCGTTTTTTTTAGAAAGAAAATTGCTTTCTTTTCCCTTTCGCTTCGCTTAATTGCGCGTAACTTTAAAGCAAACACTACATTTTGAAGCACTGTCATCCAGGGAAAGATGGCGTAATCCTGAAATATCATTGCTATATCGTGTTTGGGCTGGTTTTTGAACATACCGTTTGCAAGCGGAGATAAAAATTTATATTTTCGTTTGTAAGCTTCCATTTCTTTTCGCGTGGAAGGAAGCGGCTCTAAAACCTGATTGCCGTCAATATAAACTCCGCCTTCTGTTGGAGCCTGTAACCCGCCGAGAATTTCCAAAAATGTAGATTTTCCGCAGCCTGAAGGTCCTAACAGGCTGACTATTTTTCCGTCATCGACTTTAAGAGAAACAGAAAGTATAGCGGTCAACCCGTCAGCGGTACGGTCTTCATTTATTATAGAGAAGAATTTTGTTACATTACGTGCTTCGATCATCTGCCTACTTTCCATACTGCTAACTTTAGCTCGATAAATTTTAATACTTCAATCAAAAACCAACCGATGAAGCCCAATGTTACCATACATACTACCATTTTTGAAATTTGAAAATAATCCTTTGCCTGATTCAACGCAAAACCGATTCCTGTTCTGCCGCCGTACATTTCCGCTATTACAAGCATTACAAGACCCATCGCGACGCCTGTTTTAACGCTCATAATTATTGCACCTAACGCATGCCAGAAGTATACATGTAAAATAAGGGTTATTTCGCTTGCGCCGAACATTCTTGCGCTTGCCAAATAGCGCGGTTCCGTATCTTTTACCGCCTGATATGTATTAAATAATATAGGATAGAAAGCGCCTAAGAAAATTAAAAAAGTTTGCATGGGCAGTCCGATGCCAAAAAGGATTATCGTAAGGGGAACCCATGCAGGCGGAGGAATTGGAGATAAGAGTTGAAATAAAGGTAAAGCGCGTTTACGCACCGCCATATTCCAACCCATTAATATTCCTGCCGGAATGGCGGTAACAATCGCTATACCAAGCCCGAGAAAAAATTTTACCATGCTGCTTCCTATATCTTTAAGAAAATTTTGCTTGGTAAACATTTCCCAAAAAGTAACTGCGACATCGCTGGGCGGCGGAATAAGCGTGCGCGGCAATACACCGAAGCGCGGAAGACATTCCCATAAAACCAATAAAGGAATAAGCACCGTTAAAAATTCAAACGAGAATATATTTAGAGCGGCTCCCTTAAAAAATATTCCCAGCTCACGAAAGAATATCTGAAAAGCGCTGAGAATTTTTCTTTTTTTATGTTTAGTCCTCATTATGTTACCACGTTATCCCCTTAAATGTGTCAGAGAATAAACGGTTGCCCGGATTTTCTTTTATATCGTTATTTGACAGAAGCTCATCGCCTAAGGCAATAAGTCCGTCAACTGATAATGCTGTTCTGAATCCCAATCTGTGGTTGCCGTGAATGATTGCGGCTTGCGGCGCTCCTGTGTATTTTACGGCAATGCTCACAATATTTTCCGCTGTCGGATCGGCTAATATTATCGCGTTTGCTTCATCTACAGCTTTTATCAAATTTTTAAGCGCATCAGCATTTCCTGACAAAAACCTGTCGCTTGCGTTTATTGTACGGCAGGGGATACTTGAAGATACTTCACGAAAAAGAACCTTAAAACCTTCAAGTTCGGCAATGCTTGTATGAGGTTCTTCTAATATTGCGCCGTTAACTCTTCCTGCTTGCAGTGCCGATATTGCAGGTCCTCCTGCAAGACGGTTAAGATGAAATACGGCTCCGGCATTTCTTGCGGCTACTGTAAGCGATATAACGGCTTCGCAGGTTGGTGAAATTCCTGCGATTTCCTTCCCGTTCAAATCGGTTAATCCGCTTATTGGGGAGTCTTGCGGAACTACCAAGACGCTTGTGCATGGCACTTTTACCTGAGAGATAATTTTTAACGGCGCGCCATTGGCAATTGCAGCGATTGCGACAGTCGGGCAGCTCCAAAATACATCCGCAGCTCCTGAGACAACAAGATCACGAGATGCTGCATTATCGTCCACTTCTCTAATTTGAACTTCAAGGTTGTATTTATCAAAAATACCGAGTTCTTTTGCTACATAAAGGTTCAAGTGATGGGTGGTTTTGGCGTCTGCTACGACAATAGTGGTTTTTCCCGCCACGGACGCTGTGCGTCCTGCAGTTCCTGTTTCTCTTTTGCACCCTGCTGTTACTGTTAAAAGCAGAATAAGAATAAATAAAATTACGCCCTTTATATGAAAAGAGCGGCACACCTGTTGGGTACGCAAATTTCCCTTAAAGTTGATCATTTAGATCCTCCTAAATTGTATTATACTTATTAAACATATATATTTAGTAAGTATTATGTGTTAATGACATGGTAGGCTAAAATACTTACTATGTCAATAGGTTTTATAGGATTTATAAAGAATTTTTAATAATTATTACCTTACTTTTCTTCATTTTCGTTATTTGTAATTGTTTCAGGTTTATATTTTTTTGCTTCTTCCGGGTGCATGTCCCTCACGAATTTATTTAATATTGTATTTATTTGATTTATATCGATTGGTTTAGGTATAAAACCGTCAAAACCGTTATTCTCGAACATTTTGTCATTTCCTACCAAAGCATTTGCTGTCAGAGCTATAATAAATCCTGTGTAGCCGAGCTCCCGCAGTTTTTTGGTAGTTTCTATACCGTCCATTTTCGGCATCATGTGATCCATGAATACTACATCATACTTTTTTCCGTTTATTATTTTTTCAATCGCCGCAATGCCTGAGTCTGCCATTTCTACTTCAAGCTTATAGGACAAAAGTATTTCGCAGGCTACATAAAGGTTTATCTCTACATCGTCAACAACCAATACACTGCCGTAAGGCATCAGCTCTTTTGCAATTTCCTGCTTATTTTGTTTTTTATTTGTAAATGTAAAATTACTTAAGCGCTGCGCCAGTTCTTCTCCGATTGGCGAGTTATCAGATGATTGCTGTTTTATCGTAACGGTGAATGTACTGCCTTTTCCAAATTCGCTTTCTACACTGATGTCTCCTTCCATCATTTCTACAATTCTTTTTATTATATTTAATCCAAGCCCTGTTCCTTCTATTGACCGGTTTGCCGCCATATTAAAACGCGCATATTCATCAAATATTTTTTTTCTGTCTTCATCTTTCATCCCCTGGCCTGTATCACTTACGGAAAAAACAAGCATAATATTTTCGTTAATTATTATGTGTTTTACAGAGAGGTGAACCTGTCCTTTTTCTGTGTATTTAATCGCGTTAGAGAGAAGATTGTTAAGAATTTGTTTTACTCTTATTTCATCGCCGTAAAGTTTCGTCGGCAGATTTTCATCAACGCTTAATTTAAATTCAATAGGCTTTGCTCCTATTCGTACAATGTTAAGCTGAATCGCGTCGTTAATTAAACTGGGCACATCATATTCAAACGGGTTTAACTCCATTTTTCCTGTTTCTATCTTTGTTAAATCCAGAATATCATTAATTATCCCAAGAAGGTTAATACCGGAACTATGTATTTTTTCATAAGCTGCCATTTGTCTGTCAGGCAGGTTTTCATTCTGCATTTCAATTTGAGTGATCCCCAGGATTGCGTTTAAGGGCGTACGAATTTCATGGGACATTGTCGCCAGGAAATTACTCTTAGATTGGTTTGCGGCTTCTGTCTTTATATTCGCGTCAATCAACCGCATGTTTTGTTCTACAATGGCATTTTCCGAGCGTGCAACGAATATATTTAACACAATTAAAATAAAAAGAATTAAAAGAAGCATACTGAAAAATAATATATTCATGGATTGATTAAGCGCGAATATACCATGTTGCGGATAACTGATCACTGCATACCACTCCATCTCCGGGATGGAACTTACAAGATACATTTTATTGTTTTTGGTAAAAATAACATGTTCACCGTCAGAGAGCATATAGGATATTCTGCTAATCTGTTCGCTTTCATCTGTGAAATATTCGTTTAGGTGTACTTTGTTATTTACAAGCTCAAAATTCTCTGCGGATGTGATTTCATAAAATTTATTAAATGTATAAGCAGTAATATTTATTTCAAACTCTCTGTAGGCGTTGGCAATGAAATTCGAAAAACTTGTAAGATCAATGGCTGTTCCAAGCATACCCAGAGGTTTCCAGTTTTCTTCATCAAATACAGGAGCGTTAACCCAAAGATAGATCTGCTGTACATTGGGATTATAATTAATATTAAAGTTATATTTTGCGGTATTGTAAAGGGTTAAGTTATACCAGTAAGATTCCGGATCATCAGGATTAACAACATAAGATTCATTGCCGGTAGAATAAAAAATCTTGTCAATATCATTAATCCAAAAAATTACTTCCTGTTTAAAATGCCGCTCGTATAAATCAAATGTTTTTCTTGCCAATAGTTCCAAACTTTGATCGGAAGGGTTCTTAAAATAGTCCCGGATAAAAGGAGAATCCGCCAAGTTAAGCACCAGCGATAATTCACTGTTAACTGCTGTAGCTAAACGCAACTGTATTGTTTCCGAAGCAAAGATGAGTTGTTGTTCAATATATGAACGGTTGGTTTGACGCGCGGAAAATGTATATACCGTAATGGATGTCAAAGAAATAGCAAGAAAAAAGATAAAGGAAAACAAAAGAAATGTTTTCTTTACAGGATATTTTGATATTATAGCAGAGTTAATTTTCATGTTTTAACACCTTGCCGCAGAAGCCGGATTAAACCTATTAATTAATATGATAAATAATAAAACTTATTATGTCAATATATTTTATATGATTAACATAAAAAATATGAAAAGATACAATCTTTTACTTAGTATGGAATATAAAACTGTAAAAAAATTAGAAGCAGATAAAACACTTGATCACGCTAAAGCGCGTTTTTAAAATCAAAAATCGAATAATCTGCAATATTTTTTATTTGTTCCCAATCGGCTTGTGATGATTTATCATATACACCGCAAACAGTCATGCCGATACTTTTTGCGCTTTTTATAGCTTCTAGAATATCTTCAAATACAATACAATCACCAGGCAGTACTCCAAGTTTTTTCGCTGTTAACATAAAAACATCCGGGCGGGATTTACCGTACCCCGCTTCTTCGGTTGTGCATATAACGTCAAAATAATTGTAAATACCATGATTATTTAGCGCAGATTCGAGCAGATATGAAAACAAACTGGTTGCGACTGCCAATTTTTCACCGCGAACTTTTAACATTGTAATGTATTCTTTTGCGTATGGTTTCATTTGTACAGTATGACCATAAGCATATTCCGCCATACTGATCCATTCCTGTTTTAAGCCGTCAATGCTGTCAGATAATCCAAAACGCTGTATTGTATAAGCTGCGGCTTCATCAAAACTCATTGAGCTTATTGCGTTTGCGTAATCCGGCGGAACGGAAATATTTCTTTTTTGCAGAAAATCAATATCTACTTGATGCCATACATCCAATGAATCAAACAGAGTGCCGTCAAGATCAAAAATATACGCTTTCATTTTATTCCTTGAAATAAAGATTTTAATTCCTGAGCTGCCTTTGCTTCATCGTTATGTGAAACGATAGCGGATACTACGGCTATTCCGTCAATACCTGTACCTTTAAAAAGCGGAACAGTTTCTTTATTTATTCCGCCGATTACAACAATAGGTATGGTGACATTCGCGCGTATTAATTTAAGCTCGTCCATGCTTGTCAGGTTTGCGTCTGTTTTTGTTCCGGTTGCGAACATAGCGCCCACCCCAAGATAATCCGCTCCCGCTTCAAAAGCTTTAACAGCTTCTGATAAATTACTTACCGATACGCCTACAATTTTATTTTGTCCGATTATTTGACGCACTGCATCATAAGGCAAATCTTCTTGACCAATATGCACGCCGTCAGCATTTACAGCCAAAGCAATATCCGCTCTGTCATTTATAATAAGCGGCACATTTAAACGCGATGTAATTTCACGGACACGCAAAGCCGTATCAAAAAAATCTTTTGACGACGCGGTTTTTTCGCGAAGCTGTACAATCGTGCAGCCGCCTAAAACAGCTTGCTCCACACACTTCTCTATACTTTCTGCAAACATTAATTCTCTGTCCGTCACAAGATAAAGTGTGTAATCAATTTTATTTTTCATTGTATTTTGCCATTTTTTCCAATGTGCGATAATCCATAAGATTTATTGCGTCATGAAGCGCGGTTCTGAAACTTCCATTACCAGATTTTCCAGCCTTTTTATACGCGATCTCTCCTGCGATGCCCATGCAAAGCATAGCGGTAGTAGCTGCCGCAAACGGCTCATCAGGCGCAGCGCCGCAAAAAGAACCGATAAGCGATGAACACATACAACCCGTTCCTGTTTGGTTGCCAAGCATTGGATGTCCGTTTTCTATAAAGAATATTTTTTTACCGTCAGAGATGATGTCAACAGCGCCGCTTATAACAACAACACAGCCAAGTTTATTCGCGAGGTCTTTGGCAGTTTGTCCATTGCTGTCTGTTTCATTCATATCGTTTTCTGAAGCGTCAACGCCTTTTGTTTGTGAACGTAACCCTGCAACAAAACGTATTTCAGAAATATTACCGCGAAGAACGCTTAATTTTATTTCGTTTATTATCATTAACGCGGTATCGTTGCGTAATTTTGACGCTCCTGCTCCTACCGGATCAAAAATAACCGGTATGCCTTTCGCGTTAGCTGATTTTCCCGCAGCAATCATGGACGGGATTGTATTCTCGTTAAGCGTTCCGATATTAATAACCAACGCACCTGCAATGCCGGCAATATCAGCCGCTTCGCCGATGGAATCAGCCATAACAGGCGACGCGCCTATTTCAAGCGTGATGTTGGCGCAATCGTTCACAGTTACATAATTTGTAATGTGATGAACCAAAGGTTTTAATTCGCGAACCTTCTTCAGTAATGAAGAATAATTTTTAATCATTTCTTTCTCCTTTAAAATATGATTTATATATTTCATAAAAATGATGCGTAGGGCCATTTCCTTTTCCGATTTTTGGCGCATGAATGATAGCGGTGTTTATATATGCTTTCGCATTTTCAACAGCTTTCTGAACAGGAAAGCCAAGCGCCAGATTCGCAGCGATAGCGGAAGAAAAAGTACAGCCTGTGCCATGCGTATGTTTTGTATCTACACGCTGCGTTTGATATTCAAAAAAATTATCGCCGTCAAATAAAATATCCGTCGCGTCGCCTTCCATGTGCCCGCCTTTAACAACAACATTACGGCAGCCCATTGCATGTATCCGTCTTGCGGCTTTTTTCATATCTTCTTGGGATTTAATAGCCATTTCTGAAATTTTTTCTGCTTCCGGTATATTCGGCGTTATTACATCCGCTAAAGGTAAAACTTCTAAAATCAGCGTATCAATGGCGGACATTTCCATGAGAGCGCAGCCGTTTTTCGCGTACATTACAGGATCAATTACAATATTACGGGGCTTCCATTCTTTCAGCTTATCGGCGACAGCTAACATCGTTTCGCGGCAGGAAAGCATGCCGATTTTTACGGCATCTGGCGGAATATCTTCGAATACATCATCTATTTGCTTTTGAATAATATCAGAGCGGATATCCTGATAATCTGTTACACGAAACGAATTTTCCGCTACAACCGAAGTAATCACCGTCATTCCAAACACGCCGTGCGCGGAAAAAGTTTTTATGTCAGCCTGTATGCCCGCGCCTCCGCTGCAATCAGACCCCGCAATACTAAGCGCTTTCTTCATAATTACCTCCATAAAAAAAGGGCGCAATCCAAAATAGGAAAGCGCCCTGCATTTACAATAATCTGCCCTAAAATGCCGGTCATTTGCTTCCTACGCTGGTATTAACCAACAGGTTCAAAGGGTCAGGTTTTACCTTCTCAACTCAAAAGCGGTTCAGCCGCCGGAGTCCCCCTGCAAACACAATAGGCTTGTTCGACAACTCGGTCAGTTGCCGAACAAGCCCTGCATTTTTTCAGGCTAAAGCCTTGCAAAAATGCATTTTTCTAAGGAAGTTGTTCAATAACTGAAGTTATCGAACAACTCTAATATCCGCTTCATTCTGGAAAAATTTTCATTTTATGTCAACTATTATTGTAAAAAATGATATTATCTTCTATTGACATTACTAGTTTATCTGTGTAAATTTATAAAAACATATAATATTGATATGTTTACTAAGTATTTAAGGAGAAAATTATGTCAAATTTAAAATTTGAAACAATCCAGGTACACGCAGGACAGGAAAACCCTGATCCGGCTACTGACGCGAGGGCAGTGCCTATCTACCAGACTACTTCCTATGTATTTCCAAGTTCCAAATCGGCGGCAGACCGTTTTGCCCTTACTGAGGTTGGAAACATTTACACAAGGATTATGAATCCGACATGGGATGTATTCGAGAAGCGGATTGCCGCTCTTGAAAAAGGAGTTGCCGCTCTTGCACTTTCATCGGGAGCCGCGGCGACAACTTACGCGATTCAGAACATAACAAAAGCCGGGGATCATATCGTATCTGACAATCAGATTTACGGCGGCACTTACAATCTTTTCGCGAACACTTTCAAAGATATGGGGATTGAAACCTCATTTATTGACGGAAGCGACCCTGCCAATTTTGAAAAAGCGATAAAACCCAACACAAAAGCCTTATTCTTTGAAACGCTTGGTAATCCGAATTCTTCTATAATAGATATTGAAGCAGTTGCCGCAATCGCTCATAAGAACGGTATTCCGCTTATTGTTGATAATACCTTTGCTACTCCTTACCTTTTAAGACCGATTGAATACGGAGCGGACATTGTTATTCATTCAGCGACTAAATTTATCGGCGGGCACGGCACAACAATAGGCGGCGTGATTGTAGACGGCGGAAAATTTAACTGGGCTCAAAATGATAAATTTCCCGGGTTATCAAAACCTAATTCAAGCTATCACGGCGCGGTTTTTACAGATGTTGTGGGAAATCTTGCCTATATAATAAAAGCGCGCGTAACGCTGTTACGCGATACCGGTTCCGCTTTATCGCCTTTCAACGCTTTTATGCTCTTGCAGGGAATTGAAACTTTGTCGCTTCGCGTGGAACGTCATGTATTCAACGCGCTAAAGGTAATTGATTTCCTTAAAAATCATCCGCAAGTTGAGAAAGTAAATCATCCTGTCTTGCCGGAACACCGCGACAATAAACTTTACAAGCAATATTTCCCGAATAACGCAGGTTCAATCTTTACATTCGAGATAAAAGGCGATAGCGCAGCAAGCAGCGGCGCAAAGGCTAAAAAATTTACAGAAGAATTAAAACTTTTTTCGCTGCTTGCAAATGTCGCAGATGTAAAATCTCTTGTCATTCACCCTGCAAGTACCACACACTCGCAAATGAGCGAACAAGAATTGCTTGAAGGCGGAATAAAGCCAAATACAATTCGTCTTTCTATCGGGACTGAACATATTGACGATATTCTTGCGGATCTGAAACAAGGATTTGAAGCAGTAAAATGAGCTTTATACAAAACTCGGTTAGTTTTGTATAAAGCTCTTGAAAAAGCAGTCATCGAACCTATGGTTCGCAGCCTGCTTTTTCATTTAAATCTAAGGTAGCTTTTCCAAAAACTGAAGTTTTGGAAAAGCCTAAAAATATTTTTATGAGACATATTTTTTCAGCGGCATTCAAATACTCGTTTCCTGTTATGTTAGGTTATCCTGTAATCGGTTTTGCGTTTGGCTTGATTATGTCCGATGCAGGATATCCTATTTGGTTAACAGCGGTTATGAGTGTTTTAATGTATACCGGAGCGGGGCAATACATTGCCGTCGGGCTTTTTGCCGCAGGCGCAAGTTTATGGGAAGCCGCTCTGGTGCAGCTGGTTGTGGGCGCGCGTCATATCGCATACGGCTTATCCATGATTAATCGTATGCCGTTTTCAGGTTTGCGAAAAGTGTATTGCATTTTTGGTTTGACCGATGAAACCTTTGCTCTGTTATCGTCTCTGCCTGAAGCTAAGGGCGAAATATTAAATGTTCCCGGTTTAAAAAATCCTATTCCTGCCGGCAGTATGGGAAATTTTATGTTTCATGTAACGCTCCTTAATCAAAGTTATTGGGTTATAGGTTCTTTAGTCGGCGCTGCTGCAGGTTCTCTGTTTCCTTATAATATTGAAGGAGTAAGTTTTGCCATGACTGCTCTTTTCATAGTGCTTATGCTTGAACAAATTAAAAAGATACAGAAACCGGATATATTTATTATTTCCGGAATATCAGCGATTTTATGCGTTGTTTTTTTACCTTCGCGTTTTTCTATTTTGGCTGCTATCGCTTTTGCCTTGGCAATTAATTCCATATTGGGAAAGAAAAAGGTGTTAAATGAAAATTGATTCGGGCGAAGTGCTTTTGCTGACGGTGATAATGGCTGCCGTGGTATTTTTTTGCCGCGCATTTCCTTTCTTGTTTTTTCTTGGTAAAAAGCAGGGGCTTAAAACAGAAGCGTTCATCGGTTTTGTAGAGAAAGTTGTGCCGCCGCTTGCCATGACTGTTCTTACGTTAAACGCCATCAGCGGCATTATATACGAAAATATTAAACAGGATAATTTTTGGCAAGGCGGACTTACGCTTGCTGCTGTTGCTGTTACCCTTATTCTTCACCTGTGGCGCAGAAGTATACTTTTAAGCATCTTTTGCGGAACAGCGGTATATATGGTGCTTAACAGGTTTTTTTAACTTTTAAAATTTGCAGGAATTGGTGTATAATAATTTTTAAAGGAGTAATTGATTGAATATTCTGGTAATAGACGGTATGGGCGGCGGAATTGGTAAATCCATTATTGAGCATATTAAGAGTGAAATTACCAATGCCGAAATAACGGCAGTTGGAACTAACTCGATAGCAACTTCGGCAATGCTTAAGGCAGGAGCGAACAATGGAGCGACCGGTGAAAATGCTGTAATTTTTAATTGCGCTAAAGCGGATTTTATTATCGGGGTTACCGGGATAATTTTTGCAAATGCAATGCATGGGGAAATAAGCCCTGCTATGGCGGCGGCTGTTTCATCCAGTTCTGCGCATAAGATTTTCCTTCCGATTGATAAATGCAATGTTACTGTTTTGGGTGTTGCCGATAAGCCTTTACAGTCCTATATCAGCGAAATTCCTGCGAAAATTAAAGAAAAGATTAATTGACCCGTACGCGGGAAACTCGCCTACGGCTCGTTGTAAGTCCGCCTAGCAGGTAATAAATCAATTCTTTAAAAGAGCCAACGACAAAGTCGTTGACATGCATCTCGGTTTTATGAAATAATCAAAATAACATATACCATGAAGGTATATCTTCGTTTGTCTCTCAATTCTTCCAATAAATAGTACCATGAAGGTATTCAATGCTCCAGAAGGACACATGTTAAATTCGAACTTGTGTTCGGATATTATTTTTATTAGGAGTTTTTTTATGGTCGCTACCGGTTTAATTAACGATGTTGCTTATACGCAATTATCATGGAAAACAACCAAAGCTGTATTGGGACAGTGTTTGTTCCTTACTTTTGCTTTGGTACTTCCCACAATTACGCACAGATTGGGATTAAATTACCTTATCGCGCAGCCAATGCACTGGATGATTTTATTTGCAGGTTTAACTTACGGAGCATTTTCCGGATTGATAATAGGAGCAGCATTACCAGTTGTTTCTTTTTTAATTTCCGGTATGCCTGTTCCCATGATGCTGCCTCTTATGATACCTGAACTGGCAATTTATGGTTTTTTAACAGGATTGTTAAAAAAGAAAATTACTTCATTCGGCGCTATAGCGCTTGCTTTAATAGCAGGAAGAGTTGTTTTCTTATTGCTGCTTGCATTAACAGGCCGCTTGAATGTTCCTTTTTTGGAATATGCTCAAATGACTTGGATGCCCGGCTTGGCAGCGGTAATTTTACAAATCGCGTTATTGCCGATTATGGCGGCTTTATACATAAGAGCGGTTAAAGACTAAATAAGGATTGAATTAACAGGAGGCGTCCAAGAAGAATAATCCACGGATTAACGCGGAATAAACAGCGATTTATTCCAATAATCTGCGGATAAGTTCTTACTTCTTGGACAACCCTTTAATTCAAATTACATAGTTGTCAATTTGTTTTTCTTGATGTTTGTTGAGTATATCCTGTAAAGTAACGCTGTCAAGATAATCTGCAATAACTTTGTTTAACTCTTTCCAAACATATAGAGTTTTACAGGTTGCTACCATATCACATTGATTTACTTCATCTTCAAGACAGGTAATAGACGAGAGGTTGCCTTCGGTAATACGCAGGATATGACCAACAGTTATTTCAGATGGTTCTTTTGCCAGCATATAGCCGCCATGCACCCCGCGATTCGCGCGGAGAAATTTTGAGTTATTCATTATTATAATAATTTGTTCCAGATATTGTTTTGATATATTTCGTCTGTCAGCGATTTCTTTAAGAGATATAAAACCGTCTGTTCTATGTTCTGCAAGGTCAAGCAGCATTTGTAAGGCATACCTGCCTTTTGTAGATATTTTCAATGTTTATACCTCTTGGAAATTTCATTACTTATTATTATAATATGTTTACTATGTTTTGCAAGTGTATAAAAAAGATATTCCAGCGTAAACCGCTTTATCCCTTTGTAATAGGTTTTCTTCATATATTGATACAGGAATATTTTCTATTAAATCACGCCAGGTGACAGATACTGGAAAAGCGTACCGAACCGCCGTAGGCGGTTCGATGCCACCGGCTTTGATTATTTACTCGTTAGGATTATATGTGGGTAGATTTGCGCCGTTGAATGTTGCGCTGCCTTTGGTGAATTTTAAACTCTTGAATTCATCGAAAACTTTGATGATGTCGTTATCGCGGCTTGACCATTCCCAGACTCCTGCTTCGCCGCTCCATATTATGAACTCTAAGTTATCCTTTACCTCGCTACCGGTGAAAAGATCGCCTACTTCAACTCCTTCCGGTTCAATAAAAGTATTCGACCACACAGTGAGGCTTACTCTGCCGTTGGCGATGCGCACGCCTTCCACTTCCTTCTCCGTTCTGCCATGAAACGGGCTTACACGCTCGACAATACGCCCGCCGGCTTTGATGCCTTCGTGATTAAGACCGCGAGTTTTTACCATGATGAACATCCCGTTCCATTTCTCAAGCCCGGTAATGGTGAGCGTACTCGGCTCTACTGCGGTGACGGACTTGTCACGAGATCCGCCGGCAAAGACCGGAATGACTGCTATCATTATTAATACGATAACTGCAATGCCCCGCATTGCTTCGATTAGTTTGATTGTTTTTTTCATAAAAAAAACTCTCTTTACGTTTAATGTTCGTCAACAATTTTTATAAACCTATACAGGTTCATTTTCTTAAAATAGCAAGTGAGCAATGGAAAAACTCCGCCGCCCTCTGCTCTTTGCCTTACGGCGTTTTTCTGTTATCCAGAACGCCGATATCGCCGCCATTGCGGGTGAATGAGGTTTGTGCATTATTAACTACATACACGTCCATTGCCGCGCCGTTTCTGGTATTGCCGGTAATAGAGCCGCCGTTCATGATAAAAGCGCCGCCACTTCCGCCTGCAGCGTTCACATAAACCCCGGGACCATTACTGCTGTTGGCTTGAGTATTAACATCGTTCACAGCATTCCTGGTAATGGTTCCGCCGTTCATGATAAAAGTACCGTTTCCAGCCACAAATACCCCGGCGCATGCAGCGATGAGTCCTGTGACGGTGTGGGTATTTCCGCTGATTTCCCCTCCATCCATAGTAAAACTGGCACCGGATCCGGCAATGTTCACCGGATAATGTGTATTGTTGGAACCGTTAAACCCGGTGATTTTCGAGCCTTCTTTCATTATCACGCTTGCTGTACTGTTTGCTATGCTTTGCACCAATATAAGATGCTGCGCGCTTCTGTCTGTTGCGCCTCTGATAGTAATATTTTCTCCCAGCGTGAGCGTAATGTTGACTTTGCTGGAGGAAATACTGGTGCGAAAGAATCCTGCAGGGACTGCGGTAATGGTACGCTCTGCGCCTACACCGATAATGGTTAATTGACGGTTTGCCCCTCTAGTCAGCGATTGCTGAGCAGAGAGTGTAATATCCTGATTTATCACCAGAATGTATATGCCGTCATTTGCCGCACCGTTAAGATTAACACGGGTAAAGGCGGCGGGTATGTCATTTGCCGCAATTCCCGCGATGGGGATATACTGTCCGCTTTCAAGCTTGTACAAGCCGGGATTTGCCGGAAGGGATTGACCCCAAACTATTACCGGGCATAGGATAAGAGCGATAAGGGCTAAAGCGGAAAGCCATACTGTTTTGTTTTTGTTTTTCATTGAAAAACCTCTCTTTACGTTTTCGTATCCTTAGGATACATGTTCGCCAACAATTTATATAAACCTATACGGGCTTATTTTTATTTTTACAAAAAAACGGGAACATTAATCGATAGTTTAATGTTCCCTCTTGCTGCTAAAGCGTACCGAACCGCCATAGGCGGTTCGATGTCACCTCAGGTTTAAGTCTCGCTTAATCCCACATATCCGGATCTCGTTCATACACGAAAACAAACGCTGCACGAGCCGCGCCGCCGGAGAATTTCGCTTTTACTGTCCCGCGCGCTACGAATGAATGCGTATGGAAGGTTTCGCCGCCGTTCCATATTTCTACATCGAATTCAATAGTGTCGTTTCCGGTGTAAGGGGTGGCGGTAATATCGGCACTCCCCTTATCCCAATCCATATCGCCGATTTTTAAATTCCAAACGTTTAAGGCGGCTGTACCGTTCGCGATCACTACGCCGACTCCTTTAGCGCCTGCCATTGGATCATAATCTTCACCTTTAATCACACGAGCGGCGGCGTAGATGGATTCAGTATCCCCGTTGTCACTATCTGCCTGGACGCGCATTCCGTTCCATTTCTCAAGCCCGGTAATGATGAGCGTACTCGGATCTGGCTTGTCTGCCTTGTCACGAGATCCGCCGGCAAAAGCCGGAATGACTGCCATCATTATTAGTACGATAATTGCAATGCCCCGCATTGCTTCGATTAGTTTGATTGTTTTTTTCATTTAAAACTCCTTATAATATTTTTTTCACTACTCTATCGCAGATATCTTGTTTGCGACATTAGCGTTAGACCAGTTGGTGGTTCCTTTATAGGTATTAACACTTGCTGCCGGGACTCTGATTTGTAAAGCCGCAGGGGGAGTGCTTCCGAATGGGGAATTTCCCAATGTAGGGGGCGTTACCGCTCTAAGGGTGAGTCTGGTAAGCGCGGAACTGCCTAAAAACGCCATACTGCCGATGCTCTGTATTGTGCTTGGCAAAACAACAGTTGTCAGTTCGGTACAGTTCGAAAACGCGCCTCCTGAGTATACCGAGCTGTAGTCTATGGTTGTCACGCCTTCAGGCAATACGACTTCTTTCAATTTGGTATTCCTGAACGCGGCTCCGCCTACATGCGTTAAGCTTGCGGGCCAGTTGATATTCGCCAAAGCGGTTTCATTGAATGCCTGGTGGCCGATGAACTTGAGATTGGCGCCTAAAGTTACGGTAGTCAATTTCGGGCAATCGGAGAACGCGCCGTTGGATATACGTTCCAGTCCGTTTCCTATTACGACAGTGGTTAGCTCAGGACAAGATCCGAATACAGATGCGCCGCTGTCACCGGTAAGAGAATCGTTACTATTATTACCAAAATACAGCACACTGTCCGGAATTGTGACGCTCTTCAAGCCGGAGCCGTAGAACGCAAACTTCCAAATTTGGGTTACTGAGTTTGGTATGACGATGGTCTCCAGAGCCGGCGTGTTTCGGAACGTATCTGAACGGATTGTTGTCACGCTGCTGCCAATTGTTACGTTAGTTAAACTGGTACAATTATTGAACGCAGAAACTATATGCGGCACATTGTTTCCTATTACGACGGTGGTCAATGCGGTACAATCCCTGAATGTAGAGTTGAGACTGCTTGTCACGCTGTCCGGTATGGTGACGCTCTTCAAGCCGGAGTTGGCAAACGCACCACTACCAATACTGGTCAGGCTGTCGGGAAGCTCAATACTTTCCAGACTGGTACAATGACGGAACGCGCCATCAGCGAGAACGGTAACATTACCGCCTATCCGTATGCTGGTAAGAACTGTATCTGCATTTGCCCGATTGTCGTTGCCAAACACATAGGTGGCGATGCTTGTTACACGATACCCGTCTTTAAAGTCGGGAATACACACGACTGCCGTGCGTGTTATACCTGACACCCGTCTTGTTTGATTTGCGCCGGTGCCGGAATTGGTAAAGGTAAGCGATTGTGTGCCGCCGTGGATGGGGCGTGTGACTGCCGTCTGGCAAAGGGTGCAAGTCCCTCTTGCCGTTCCGGTACTGTGCGCGCTGGCAGTGCAGAAGCCGGCGGGGGCTGCGGCTACTGTCCATGCAGTGACGTTGTGCGTGCAGGCGGCTTGGGGCTGCGGTCTGCTTGCAGGCGCCGGTGTTGCGGCCGGTGCTGCCGGTGTGGCTACCGGAGTTGGCGCTGCCGCTGGGGCTGCCGGAGTCGGCGTTACTGCGGCTGGAGCTGACGCAGCGGCGGGAGCTGGTGTAGCTTCAACTGGAGCTGGCGTGGGAGCTGGAGCGGGGGCGACCGGCCGCGCTGTAACAACAGCCGGGAAGGTTGCTGTTTTCCCGTTATAGTTAACAGCTATAGTCGTGTTACCTTCAACACTCGAGTTAAAGCCGTCCGCGCTCAGTTGTGAAACAGGTATTTCCGCTTCAGGCATATCTTTCCATGTTCCCATCACTTTAATCCCTGTCAATACGGCGGTATCTCCTACATAGTAAGAAGATTTTGTCGGTGGTCTTTCAATGCGGATTCCGGTCAGCTCCATTACTTCAGTCTGAAAAGAGCCGCCCGCGACGCCGCCTATACTGACAACTACCGTTTGTGAGCCTAAGGTATCTCTGTTATAACGCAGCGATCCTGCGCTGGTTTGCCTGCGGTCTCCGTTTTTGAAGAGGGCAAAGACTTTAACTTCGGAATTTCTTATCCCCAGATACTGCATGGACTTCTCCGGTCCTTGCAGTGTGTCCCATTCAACCTCCACAACCGTCATAGACGCGCAAGCCATAATCATCAAAGACCCGATTACCGCAGAAACGGCAATCCCTACATTTTTTAATGTTTTTTTCATTTATTAAAAAACCTCTCTTTACGTCTCCGTATCCTTCGGATACGTGTTCGCCAACAATTTATATAAACCTATACGGGCTTATTTTATGTTTTAACAAAAAAAACGGGAACATTAATCGATAGTTTAATGTTCCCTCTTGCTGCTTAAGAATTTAACATATTTACTTATTATTATACAACCTTTTATGTATAAAGTTACGCTTTAAGTGTTTTTAATATAATCCGGTAACTGTATGTATATTTTTTATTAGATCAAGCCAGGTGACAGATACTGCAAAAGCGTGCCGAACCGCCGTAGGCGATTCGATGTCACCGGCTTTTTTTAGGATCAGATCACATCCCAAGCGAACCTTCAAACACGATATGAGCTGAGCCGTTGGTGAATGTTACGGTTTTATAGTCATTCGCTCTATCTATCTTCCAATTTTCAGTTTCAGAGTAGATAGCATTTCCGCTTCCGTCCTGTTCCCATACAGTGATGATCATTTCTACTTTGCCGCTGCCTCTGTAAGGGGCGGAGGTGAACTCGCGGACTCTTCCGGGTCCTTCATTGTATTCGCCCATTTCTATTTTCCAGACATTCAGGGTGATTGTGCCGCTTGTTATCACCGCGCTGGTCATGACCCCTTCGTTCAAAGGATTAAAACCATTATCGCCCCGGGCGAGTATGCGATCCCCGGCCCGAATCGTTCTGTCTTCCGTGCCTCTGGCATGAATACGCATCCCGTTCCATTTCTCAAGCCCGGTAATGGTGAGCTTACCCGGTTCGGGCTTGTCTGCCTTGTCACGAGATCCGCCGGCAAAGACCGGAATGACTGCTATCATTATTAGTACGATAACTGCAATGCCCCGCATTGCTTCGATTGGTTTGATTGTTTTTTTCATTTTTTTCCTTTAATTAGCCGCGGCGAACCAAAGGTTCGAAGCGGTGGTTTAAATAGACGAACCTGCGAACTAAAGGTTCGATGGCTCGCCGCCACCGCAACGCGGTGATGATAATTTCTTCTTTAGCGCCTGTTGCTCAGGCTATTCAGAACACGCCCCTAATGAGCCGGAACGTGTTCTGAATGTTTTATTTCTTTTGGTTATCCAGCACACCTATAGTGCCGCTTGTTATGCTGAAAATACGCCGGCACTTGCGGCGGTATGCCCTCCGACTGAGACGCTGTTACCGCTGATTTCACCGCCATCCATAATGAACGTGACGTCATTACCTACCCTTACCGGACAACTCTATAAGCGGACGGCGGCATTTCATCCCGGTTCTTTGTTTCAGTATAATAATAAAAACTCCAGCCATAATCAGGATCATCAGGATCGGTATATTCAACATACACTAAGGTCCATTTGCCCAATTCTCTTGATACATGTTCGAGATTTAAATCTCCCCTCCAACAATAGCCGCCAACCATACCGTTATAAAATCCGGTATTATTATTAGCGTCAGCGGTTTCAACGCCATTGGGAGATAATTTTTGAGACCAATATGAACGAATTGCGTCAGTTAGATCATTAAAAAAGTAATCCGTTCTTTTGGCTCCTGACGATCTTTCATATATTTCATATCCGACAACACCGTCATTGGTTGTTTCTCCAACACCGGCTTTTGTTGGTTCTCTTGGTGCAGTCGCACACGACAAAAGAACCAAACCGATAATAACCGCAACAAACAGTTTTTTCATTATTAACCTCCTCGTTAAAATGCTCTTACAGCACGGACGTAGTAGTCATATTCCTTGATGTTTCTGCCCTGATAGCCATCGCCGAAATCTTGATACCACGCGATTTCGTTATCGTTCTGCGACGAAGACCAGAAATATCCTAACGAAATGCCTAAATGTGTTCTTGCTTTATATATTTCATTTAATTCGTCTTTGCTTGGAAGAAACCAGTCGTTTTTGCCGCCGCCTGTGTATGCAACTGCCGCTTTTGCGGCATTGTTTGATACCGTATCGCCTGGGTGGGCGGCAATGATGGCGGCTGTATTGGCTTTACCTGCTCCTATTGCTGTCCCTGCTGCACCTTTTACATCTACATTGGTTGATGACCAAGTAATACTTGTTGACTGGTTTGTTGGAGCGGCTTCAAGGTAATTTGCTGTAAACGAGCCTTCGCCTGTTACAGTAAAGCCTGATGCATTGTAGTAGATAATTATCCCGCCTGCCGGTCCTTTTTTTCCTATGTTTTCACTGCCAAGACTGGAATCAAAAGTTTCAGTCGCTGGGGCTGTGCTTGCCTTATCGGAAGAACCTCGGGCAAACGCCGGAATGACTGCTATCATTATCAGTACGATAACTGCAATGCCCCGCATTGCTTCGATTGGTTTAATTGTTTTTTTCATTTTTTTTCCTTTAATTACGCCGCGGCGAACCAAAAGTTCATAGCGGCAGTTTAAATCGGCGAACCTGCGAACTGAAGGTTCAATGGCTCGCCGCCACCGCAACGCGGTGGTAATAATTTCTTCTTTAGCGCCTGTTGCTCAAGCTATTCAGAACACGCCCCTAATGAGCCGGAACGTGTTCTGAATGTTTTATTTCTTTTGGTTATCCAGCACACCTATTGTGCCGCTTGTTATGCTGACTGTAACAGCCTTGTCCGAAATATAGACGTCCCTCGCTGCGTTCGCTCTGGTATTGCCGGTAATGGAGCCGCCGGTCAGTGTAAAACTACCCCCGTCGGATACATACACGCCGCCGGCGCTGTTTGAACTGGCAGTGCCGACAGAGTTCCCGTTAATGGTTCCTCCGTTCATGATAAATGTACCGTTGTTTTCCACAAATACGCCGGCGCTTGCGGAGGTATGCCCTCCGACTGAAACGCTGTTACCGCTGATTTCACCGCCATCCATAATGAACGTGACGCCATTATTTACCCTTACCGGACAACTAAAATTAAGCCCGGTGCTGGTATAATTAAACCCGGTGATTTTCGAGCCCGCTTTCATTGTAAACTTGCCATTCGATCCCACTCTTGATGATATAATGCTTCCTGCTGTAGCGTCTCCTGCTGTGCCTATAATGGTGATGTTTTCTCCAAGCGTAAGCTCAGGAGCGTTGGCACCGATAGCGAAAGCTCCGGCTGCAGGAGCGGTTATGATACGCTCCCCGCCTATACCGATAATAGTCAGTTGGCGGTTTGCTCTACTTAGCGTTTGCACGGCTGGGAGTGTAACATTTTGATTTATTACCAGTGTATATGCGCCGTCATTCGCCGCCCCGGAAAGATTAACACGGGTAACAGCGGCAACTATGTTATTTGCCGCAACTCCCGCGATGGGTGTGTCTGTGGGCAGAATCGGCGGGGCTTTGAAGTACAATCCGGGTTGGGGCTGCGCTCCGGTTACAGGTGCCGGTTCCGGTCTTGACGCGGTGGCGCCGGTTTTGTTAAATACCGCTCCGATAGTGCCGCCATTATAGTTGAATGTGTTTCTGGCATTATTAGGAATATATACGTCCATTGGCTGTCCGTTTCTGGTATTGCCGGTTATGGTTCCGCCGTTCATGTTAAAGGTTATATCGCTGGCAATCCCATTTTGAATAGCTACACCTCCGCTGTTCCCGCTGTTCATGCTTGTATCGACTACAGTATTACCGGTAATGCGCCCGCCGTTCATAGTAAATGTAGCGCCGCCAGTCAAAAGCACACCGGAGCATGTTCCAACGTTTCCAACGGTAGCCGAATTCCCGCTTATTTCCCCTCCATCCATAGTAAATGTGCTGCCGCTACTGCCGCCTACTCTTACCGGAACATGAGTATGAGTAGAATTAAATCCGGTGATTTTTGAACCCGCTTTCATTATCAGGCTGCTGCCTAACGCAACTGAGATAAGGTTAGCTGTCGGGGGAGCCGCACTGCCTTTGATAGTGATATTTTCTCCCAGTATCAGCACAGTATCTCTAGTGTTAAAACGGAAAGCGCCGTCTGGAGAAGCGGTTATAATACGTTCTTGACCTATACCGATTATGGTCAATTGACGGTTAGCTCTGGCTAGATTGTACTGCTCGGTGAGTGTAACATTCTGATTTATCAATAGGGTGTACGCGCCGTCATAATTCCTGCCGGATGTATTTGCCAGATTAAAGCGGGTAATAGCGGCGGCTATGTCGTTTGCCGCAATTCCTTCAATAGGGGTGTCTGTGAGCAGAATCGGCGGCGCTTTTAAATACAATCCGGGTTGGGGCTGCGTTCTGTCTACGGGCGCCGGTGCTGCTGCCGGTGCTGCCGCGGCTGGTGTCTTTCTGTTATCCAGAACGCCGATTGTGCCGCCTGTTATGTTGATTGTATTGGCATTAGCGGCAATAACCACATCTATCGCTTCGTTACGTCTGCTGTTTCCGGTAATTGTACCGCCTTTCATGTTAAAGTTTCCGTTTTGATCTATCATTACACCGCCTGCATTTCCGCCGGGTGCGTTTGCAGTGACGTTATTTCCTGTAATTCTGCCGCCGTTCATAGTAAAGGTACTGTTTGTACCTACATATACGGCAGCGTGAGAATAAAAAGTTATAGCACTGCTGGTGTTGTTGGATGTCCCGCTGATTTCCCCGCCTTCCATAGTAAAGCTGGTATTTGCACCGGATACCCGTACTGGACAAGCGAGATAATTAGTACTGGTAAATCCGGTGATTTTTGAACCTTCCAGCATGATAAAACGGCCTCCAGTTACGGCTACCAGAGAATTGCCATGGTTGGAACCCGGAACTCCTCTGAGGGTAATGTTTGCTCCCAGAGTTAAGGTTGCGTCGGAGTCTATACTAAAGGCATTAGCACTGGTTGAGCCGAGGGTTATGGTACGCTCGCCGCCCAAACCGATAATGGTCAGACTGCGGTTTCTCTTTGCCACCGAACGGGTTCCGGAGCCGGTTGTAGTATCTTGGTCTATTAATAGGGTATATTGCCCTACCGGTGTTGAATCGGCTCTAAAGTAATTAACAGCGGCGGTTATGTCGTTTGGCTCAATACCCGCAATGGGAGTATCTGTAGGCAGAATCGGCGGCGCTTTGAAATACAGACCGGGTTGGGGCTGTGTTCTGGCTACAGGAGCTGGTGTTGCCGCCGGAGCTGAGGTAGCCGCCGGAGCTGATGTAGCTGCCGGAGCTGAGGTAGCCGTAGGTGCTGGCGTTGCCGCAGCTGGAGCTGTCGTAACTTCAACGGGAGCGGGCGTGGGGGCAGGAGCAGGAGCAACCGGCCGCGCTGTAACAACAGCAGGGAATGTCGCTGTTTTCTCCTTGTAGTTAACAGTAATAACCGTGTCGCCTTCAACGCTTGAGTTAAAGCCGTCCGCGCTCAGTTGTGAAACAGGTATTTCCGCTTCAGGCATATCTTTCCATGTTCCCATCACCTTAATCCCTGTCAATATTGCGGTATCTCCTACATAGTAAGAAGTCTTTGCAGGCGACCTATCTATGCGGATTCCGATTAGTTCCATTACTTCTGTCTGAAATGACCCGCCCGCGACGCCGCCTATACTGACAACTACCGTTTGAGGTCCTAGCACATCTCTGTTATAACGCAGTGATCCCGCGCTGGTTTGCCTGCGGTCTCCGTTCTTGAAGAGGGCGAAGACTTTAACTTCGGAATTTCTTATCCCCAAGTACTGCATGGATTTCTCCGGTCCTTGCAGCGTGTCCCATTCCACTTCCACAACCGTCATAGACGCGCAAGCCATAATCATCAAAGACCCGATTACCGCAAAAACGGCGGTAATCCCTGCATTTTTTAATGTTTTTTTCATTTTTTAAAAAACCTCTCTTTACGTTTCCGTATCCTTCGGATACGTGTTCGCCAACAATTTATATAAACCTATACGGGCTTATTTTTTGTTTTTACAAAAAAAATGGGAACATTAATCGATAGTTTAATGTTCCCGCTTGCTGCTTAAGAATTTAACATATTTGCTTATAATTATACAACCTATTATGCACAAAAGTTACGCTTTATCAGGCTCTAAAATCACCGAACATAGTTCTACCGGTCAATATTATCCGGTGAATATAACCGGTAATGTCAGCAATCTTGCCACCAATACCAGAAATGAGTAAAATGTATAGAAATTTTTATTAAAAGTTAATATATTAAAGTAAAATATTTTATGAAAACATGGAAACAGCGGACTTTTAGTCCGATTACCATTATATGCATTAGTGCGGTTTTATCCCTTGTTGTAACAGCCTGCAACCGCGGCGAAGCAAAACCGCAAACACAAACATCCGCAGAAGTAACTAGGGCAGTTGACAGCAGCGTTGTGAAACTGCCTGTAAAGATAACATACCCAAACGACAGCCATTTTTTCGGCAGAGAAGCGGCAATAGAGTACGATGATCAAAATCGCATTGTAAAAATTACTTCTTACATTCAATCTTACGCCGATTGGGGCAGTCCCGATTATCAGCAAACATATACATTAACTTACAGCGGCGAAAGGCTTGCGCGTGTAGAAAGAACCACAAATTACAGCGATGTTGAAGACCCCGAGATGAGGGTTATTACTATCAAGGGCAATACAATAAACATCGAAGAGCGGCGGACTAATATTGTTTATACTGTGAACAATGACGGGTATATCCTTAGCGCAAGCACAACAAATTTAACCGGCAGTGTTACGAGTGATAGTTCTTATCAATATCAAAACGGTAATTTGATCAACACATCAGGCGTGTCGAAGAACTTTGAAATGATTTATGATTATATTAAGCCATATGAATACGACGATAAAAAAACACCGTTTTATTACTGCAATACTCCTAATTGGTTTTTGCATTATTTCTTTAACTCAGGGCACAATAATAATATTACCTCCATTATATTTATGGATAAAGCTGAATACATTTATGAATATGACGATGACGGATTTCCGGTATCCAGTTCCGGTCACGGCTATTTACAACAGATAATCACATACCAAACTGCCGCCGCTGTTCACGGCGCCTCTCAATCCGCCCGCTACTTCACAAACGTAAGTTTAGACCAGCATTTAAAAACATCCGCCGATGATGCCATTAATAGCGAAACAGAAGCGATTTTAGAAATATATAAAAAAATATTACTTAATGAAACAGGTTTTTATGATGAGGATAATCGTGTTGTTTACCTTCGTGATTTTAACTATAAACAATTCGCAGTCCTTGACATGAACTTATACGCGGACGGAATACCTGAACTTGTTTTGCATAACACGGCTAACGGCGATACTCTCGTTTTGCATTATTATAACGGAGCGGTATACGGGAAGAAATATGGTTACAGAGCTATGAGAAACCTGAAAATAGACGGATTTTTTGATTGGAGCAACAGTGCGTATAATTCAGGATTAGGTAAATTGCACATAACAGGAAAAGATCAGGAAATAATACATATGGCTGAATACGGTTCATTGATGGAAGAGATAGAAATGTATCGAATTCAAGGCACCCCGGTCAGTAAAAATGAATTCAATGATTATTCAGCCTTTCAGAATGCAAAGGAAGATATTGTTTTGTATAATTTGACAAATGAGAATATAAATAAATTAGCCTCGCTGAATATTATACCGGAAGTTCCCTCATTTCCTCCTCCCATAGATTATTTTCAATATATTAATTTTAAACCCAATTACAACCACTCGGATCTTAGATTTTGGGGATGGTCAAAAAACTCCAAAGTCGCGTATACCATTAATAAGAACTTAGATCCAATGGAAGGAAATATTTTTACCGCTGTCATTTTTAACACAATCGATGATGTTGTCATCTGGCAGGACTCGCTCAATTCAAATGATTATAAAGAAAATGAGTATAACGCAGCCTATAACAATTTTATCAAAAATTTTATGAGCAGAGCCGGACAAAACGGAATTGAATTTATTCAGGCGGATTTTAAAGGTCTTCCGATAAGACATAACAATCAAGTTGTAAACATTACAATTGAAACAGGCAAGAAGACAGGCGATTGGTACGAGGTTTACGGAAATATCGGCAGTTATAAAATAATTGCAGAGAGAGATGGAAGACGAAAAACAATACATGAAAAAACTCTTGACAGACCTGTCATGGATATAGTGAGCTGCGGATATTTTATCAATCCTTTTGATAACAGGGCATTAATTATAGTCGGAGAATATGAATGGGCATTTGAAGGATATGATGTCAAATATATTTTAATCGGATGCCATTTATCAACCGGGTTTAGGTAGAGAAAATGAATAAAAATCCGCAGAGCAGAGCTCTGCGGTATTCCTAACCAAGCAATCTAAGCGAATAACTCCAATTGGCTGTTTTCGTGTATTTTCTCATATGCTTCAGATTTTCGACCTTGATTCTTTATGTACCTTGTTATTACGTTCTCGTCCCCATGTTCTCCTACTGTCCCTACGTAATAACCTCTGGTCCAAAATTCTCCGCCCCACAAACTTTTCTTCACTTCAGGGCACAGTTCGAATATTTTCTTCGCTGTTATACTTTTTATTGTTTGCACTATTTTTGACGGGCTGTACGTAGGCACTGACTGAACCAGAAAGTGCACATGATCTTTTTCTGCGCCTATTTCCAAAAATT